>ENA-UOWE01004468-UOWE01004468.1-activated-sludge-metagenome-genome-assembly--contig:-NODE-4468-length-13446-cov-13.580987_pt1 | contig 13446 bp, 15 predicted proteins | sample MGYA00249841_ERZ761562 | MGnify/ENA primary metagenome ERZ761562 (study PRJEB28883, sample SAMN05720200) | activated sludge metagenome | isolation source: Anaerobic digester | place: Japan... | reverse complement strand
AGCCCGTGCAGAGCCGCGCCGCTCACGCAACCGATGCTCGAGAGCCGGCGCCGCAGGCTTGGTATCGCCCGCAAGCCCGGTCGGCAGCTCAAATCTCGAGCCGCTACCGGGACGGGCCGGCGACGCCGAGAGCGGGGCCTCGGCGGGGCCTGCAAGAGCAGGCCCCGCCGAGGCCCCGCTCAATGCGCGAGTCACCCGGGCGACAGCGGACGGCGGTCCCGCCACGACGAGAACAGCCGGCGGGACCGCCGTCCGCAGGTCCCTCAGTCCATCCGGGCCGCCGTCGGCTGCCCCCCGGCCTGCCCGCCCGCCGGAGCCGCCTCGCCGCCGTACGGCTCGACGCGCTCATGCAGGGCATACCCGGCGAAGATCCCGGCAAGCCAGGTCAGGATCCAGGGAGCCGCCCAGTAGTAAAGCAGTGGAAGCCAGCGATACTGGCCACGGTCGAAGACGTAGGCCAGGCCGACCATGGCGGCGACGCTGACGATCGACGCGCCGACACTCGGCCACTTGAAGCTCAACACTCCACCAACGACCATCACGACGCCGATCGCTATGAGAGACCCGACTCCCGAGAACGCAAGGTCCCACTGGGCGCCGAAGAACCCCGGGATGCCGAACTCGGGCTGGACCGCGTGGGCGTAGAGCCCGCCGGCGATAGCGGAGAGACCGGCGAGGACGCCGCACATAGCGGCATACCGGGTGAAGCGCGACGCCTTCATAGCCGAGCTCCTTCCACCTCGGCACCGAAGTCCGTGAGCTCGCCGGTCGGCGTCACCGCCGACCCTTCGAGCGCCTCATCCGCGGTCCCCTTGTACACCGACTTGAAGATGAGGTAGGCCACCGGACCGGTGAGGATGCCGATCAGGCCGCCGATCAGCCAGTCGATACCGTTGATGAACAAGGCGATGATGGCGATGCCGATCGGGATCGCGACGTAGATCGTCAAGGCCCACGTCGGCAGCGGTACTTTGAACGGCCGGACCATGTCCGGCTCACGATTGCGCAGGACGATCACCGTGACGAAGATCAGGATGTAGGCGAACATCAGAAGGAAGACGTCGATCGTGATCAGGGCGTCGAAGTTGAAGTTGATGAGCACGCCGTCGACGACGCCCATGATGAGGATCGCGACCCACGGCGTCCCCCAGCTCTTGTGTGTCTTGCCGATGAAGCGCGGGAAGAGACGGTCGCGCGACATCTGGAACGCCGGCCGGGCGCCGGTCGCCAGGTAGCCGGCGTACAGACCGAGGTTCGACAGCACGGCCGAGAGCAGCATGAAATACCCCAGCGTCGCGCCACCGACGATCTTCGCTGCTTCGACGAAGTCGATGCCGCCGCCGCCCGTCCACATGTTCGCCCAGCCACCATCGCCGGCGACCATGATGGCGGCCGCGACGGTGAATACATAGGTGATGATGACGAGGGGGGTGCCGATCATCAGCGCCCGGGGGATGATGCGCTGCGGGTTCTCGATCTCGCCGGCGAGCGTGGACATCGACTCCCATCCCGCGTACATCCACATCATGATCGCCAGGCCCAGGGTCAAGGACGTCCATATGCCGTCACCACTGAACACCGGGTGGAACGGATCGCCGGTGCCCCTGATGAGGCCGAGGACCGTGAAGACGACCAACGGGACCATCACGCCGATCTGGATGAGAGTGAGCGCCCAGCCGGTCAGGTCGAGGCCGCGGATGTTGATGAACGTGAAGACCGCGACGACCCCGATGCCGATGAGCGCTCGTGTCAGATCGCTGAACTCGTAGTACCCCTGCAGATAGTCGAGCGCCAGAGCGACGTAGACGGCCGAGTCCACGTACAGCGACAGGGTCCACCACCAGCCGCCCTGGAAACTCCAGTACTCGCCGAGGCCGCGACGGATCCAGCGATACAGACCGCCGGCTTCGGGGATCGAAGATGCGAGCTCGGATGCCACGAACGCCATCGGCACGCTCCATAGGAACGGCAGGATGACGATCATCAGCAGGGTGAAGCCCGGTCCGGAGGACGAGACGACGTCCTCCATGCCGAAGGAGCCGGAACAGGTGAGTGTGAAGACCACGATGACCGCCGTGATCAGCCTCATCCTCACCCGTTTGAGGCCCTGGTTGTTCAGGGTACCGGTCGCCAAGTAAGTCCTCCCTCTGCCGCGTTGCCTGACCTTCCCCTGGTCCGGCCGCCGGCGCGGACAACGACCCGTGCCCGATAAAGACGGCTACTTGTGCGCAGATTAACGTATTCGCCGCCTTGACCACCACCCAGGACCGCAGCGCTGCGGCAGACGTCCCCGACGTCAGCCTCGGACGGCGGCAGCCGGAGCAGCGTCAGCCCGTCGCTCACAGGCTCGGCCAGACCTCAGGAGCAAGCTTCCAGAGGTCGATGCCGAGCTTGTCGTTCTCGCTGTAGTCGATCGGCACGTCGACGATCACGGGCCCGCGAGCGGCGAACGCCTTCTTCAGGATCGAGGGAAGCTCGCTCGCTCTCTGGACGCGCATCCCCTCGATGCCGAAGGAATGCGCGAGGGCGACGAGGTCCGGGTTGTCGAAGCGGGTCCCCGACACACGCTTGTAGCGCGTGCGCTGGTGCATCTCGATGAGGCCGAAGGCGCCGTCGCTCCACACGAGCACGACGAAGGGCAGACCGAGACGGCGAGCCGTCTCGAGCTCCTGGACGTTCATGAGGAACCCGCCGTCGCCGCAGATGGCGACGACCTTGCGGCGGCCGCGCAGGGCGAGAGCCCCGGCGACGGCCGCCGGCAGAGCGAAGCCCATGGCGGCGAACCCGTTCGAGATCAGCACCGTGTTGGGCTCACGCGCCTCCCAGAGGCGTGCGACCCACAGCTTGTGAGCGCCGACGTCCGAGATCAGCAGGTCGTCGGGCGCCATCAAGGCACGCAGGTCGCGCAGGACACGCTGGGGTTTCACCGGCATGTCGTCGTCGTCGCCGACCTCGAGGACCTGATGGAAGGCCTTGCGGTAAGGTGGCGCCTCCCAGGTCGCCACCGGCTTGTTCCAGAGCAGCGCGCCGAGCTGGCGGAGGATGTGGCCGAGGTCACCGACAAGCTCGACCTCGGCGATGAAATCGGCGTCGATCTCCGGAGGGACCGTGTCGATGCAGACGATGCGCTGCGTCCCGTCGGGGTTCCAGCTTGACGGCGGCCACTCGACCATGTCGTAGCCGACGGTGATGATGAGGTCGGACCTGCCCATGAGTCCCTGAGGGTAGTTCTGCGCGCGCAACCCCGCCGTGAAGAGGAAATGCTCGTCGTCGGCGTCGATGACCCCCTTGCCCATGAACGTGGTGATCACGTGGAGGCCCGTCTGGCGCACGAAATCGCGCAGCGCCATGGAGGCGCCCTGACGGACGACGCCGTTGCCGGCAAGGACGAGGGGCCGCGCCGCCGTCTGGATGAGATGGGCGGCGCGCTGCAGCGCCGCCGCGTCCGGCTCGATGACGACGACCGGGTTGTGCGGCAGCGGCTGCCCCGTCGCCGGCGCCGCCATCACGTCCTCGGGCAGCTCAAGATGCGTCGCCCCCGGCTTCTCGGCGGCGGCGATGAAGAACGCCTTGCGCACCGCCTCGGTGATCATCCGCGGATCGTGGACGCGCGTGTTCCACTTCGTCATCGGAGCGAGCATGTCGACGACGTCGATGAACTGGTGCGTCTCCTTGTGCATGCCGGCGAGACGTACCTGGCCGGTGAGCGCCACGACCGGCGCCTTGTCGAGCGTGGCGTCGCCGATGCCGGTGGCGAGGTTCGTCGCCCCGGGCCCGAGCGTCGCGAGGCACACGCCGGGGTTGCCGGTGAGCCGACCGTAGGCGTCGGCCATGAAGGCCGCCCCCTGCTCATGACGTGTGGGGATGAAGGTGATGCGCGCGGACCGGTCCAGCGCCTCGCTGACCGCGAGCGTCTCTTCACCCGGGATGCCAAAGACGAATTCGACGCCCTCGGCCTCAAGACAGCGGACGAAGAGGTCGGCGGCGGACGGCGTCGTCGCCCTGCCGGGCGGGACGCCCGAGGGCGACGACGTGGATGCCGCTCCGGCGTGGCCGGCCGAGGTGTCCTCGCGAGCGCTCATGCGGCGATTCTATCTGCGTGAGCGGGCGTGCGCCTCTCGGCGCCCAGGAGTCGCTTCTCGGGCGCGGGCGCGCGCCTCTCGGGAGCGGGGCGCGCCAAGTCGCCTCCCGGACCCGAGGGATCGCTGCTCACGAGCCAGGAGTCGACGCTCGCGGTCAGGGACGGCGGCCGCGGCCCGCCTTCGGCGGCCGCGCCGCCCTGGCCTGCGCACCACTTGCGTACGCGTCGAGGGCGAGGTACTCGGGCCATGCGATGGCCGGCAGATGCGCGGCGGCGAGGCCGACCATGGCGGCGTTGTCGGTGCAGAGAGCAAGCGGCGGCAGGAAGACCTCGTAGCCTGCCGCCGCACAGCGCTCCGTCAGCGCGCGCCGCAGCGCCGAATTGGCGGCCACCCCGCCGGCGAGCGCCACCCGACGCAGGCCCTCGGCCTGGGCGCAGGCGAGGGTCTTGTCGATGAGCTGGCGGATGATCGCCGCCTGGTAGCTCGCGGCGATGTCGGCGCGGTGCGCCTCGATCTCGGCCTCAGATCGACCGCGCAGATCGTAGAGGAGCGCGGTCTTGAGGCCGCTGAAGCTGAAGTCGCGCCCGCGGGGGGCGGCGCGCGGGAACGCCGCGAAGGCGGCGTTCCCGCGCGCCGCCAACTGGTCGAGCTGCTTGCCGCCCGGGTAGCCGAGGCCGAGCAGGCGGGCGCCCTTGTCGAACGCCTCACCGGCGGCGTCGTCCATCGTCCGCGCCGCGACGCGGAAGCGCACGCCCTCTTCCACGACGGCGAGCAACGTATGGCCGCCGCTGGCGACGAGACAGGCGAAGGGCGGCTCCACCCCCAGGGCGTAGTTAGCCGCGACGTGACCCTGGAGATGGTCGACCGGGATGAACGGCACGTGCCTCGCGTAGGCGAACGACTTGGCTGCCGCGAGACCGACGAGCAGCGAGCCGATCAGCCCCGGGCCCACGGTCGCCGCTACGGCGGCGATGTCGTCCCACCCGCAGTCGGCGACGCCGAGCGCCTCGGCGACCACAGTCGGCAGCAGCTCAGTGTGCCGGCGCGAGGCGACCTCGGGCACGACGCCACCGAACTGCGCGTGCAGCTCGTCCTGCGACGAGACGATAGAGGAACGCACCCGTCCGTCCTCGACGACGGCGGCGCTCGTGTCGTCGCACGAGGTCTCGACGCAGAGGATCGCGCCGGCGACCCGGGTGCTCGCGGGCGTCATGCAGAGTCCCCTTCCCAGTCCCTCCACATGATCACGGCGTCCTCGAGGTCGTCCGTGTAATACCGTGGACGGACGCCTGTCGAGACGAACCCGAAACTCCGGTAGAGCTCGATCGCGGCGATGTTCGAGGCCCGCACCTCGAGCGTGTGTCCCCGATGCCCGTGGCGTTCGGTCACGGCGAAGTAGGCCTCGATCAGGTCGGCCGCGACGCGGCGGCGGCGGAACGGGCCGTCAACCGCGAGGTTCATCAGGTGCCAGACGTCGACGAACATGTCCGCGAGGAGGTAGCCCGCGACACGACGGTCGATCTCGCAGACGAGACACACGCTGGACTCGCGCGCCAACTGGCCGTGAAAGACGTTCATGGACCAGGGCAACGTGAACGTGCGCTTCTCGATGCCGGCGACAGTCTCGAGGTCGGTGAACTGCATGGGACGGATGACGCGCTCCTTCTCGCGCGGGCGCAGGGGGACAGGCTCGGCGGTCATGTCCCACCGCCCGAAGCACCGGAGCCCCGGCCGCCGTCCTGCCAGCGGGTCGCGTCCGGCGCCCGGCCGTAGATAGGAAGTACGGCAGCCATGCCCTCGGCCGCTCCAGGCACACGGGCGAGCCATGCACGGCCGACCATCGCCGCCGTCGGCGGAGCCGCTTCAGCCGTCGTCGACACGCCGGGGGGCAGGAGGTCGGCGTAGAGCCGGGCGCCGTCGCCGCCGGCGACGGCACCCGGCCACCGGCCGAGGAACGCGCCGAGGTCGTCGGCGGCCACCACGGTGAGAGCGCTGAGCTGTTCGAGGGTCACCGCCCCGCCGGGACGGCTGTCACCGGCGAAGGACGTGGCGCGGAACACCTGCGCGAAGACCTCGTGGCGCTTGCCGTCGAGGAGGGCGACGAGCGGCGGGGCGGGGAGCTGCGGGCGCGCCGGCTGCGGGCCCGTAGCCTGCGGGCCCGCAGCCGGCGCGCCCGCACTCGCCCCGCCCCCTTCGCTTGCGCCGCGCCGCTCCCCCTCCGCGAGGGCCAGAGCGACGGCGGCGAGGGTCGGCACGCCGCCGAGGCGTAGGCCTGCGGCCTGCGCCAGGGCGCGCGCCGTCGCCACGCCGATGCGTATCCCGGTGTAGGCGCCCGGTCCGAGACCGCAGACGATCGCGTCGAGGTCCCGTAGCCCGACGGCCGCTTCCTCGAGCACCTCGTGCACGAACGGGAGCAGACGGCGCGTATGGGCCGGCCCCTTGTCCTCGAGACGGTGGGCGACGAGCGCCCCGTCGGCGGCCAGGACGGCCGCCGAGCAGGCGCTCGTCGCCGTCTCGATCGCGAGGATCACGCCGGCCCTCCGACCTCGCTGCGTTCCACGGCGAGACTCTGGCTACGTGCCGCCGTGGCGATGCGCTTTTCCAGCGGCTCCGCGGCGCGTACCTCGGCGTCACGGCTGCGCAAAGAGCGGTGCCGCAGCATCAGACGCACGTCAGCGCGCGGCAGCGCCCGGCGGCCCGCCTGCGGCCATTCCACGAACGTCAACGCGTCGTCGGCCACGTAGTCCTCCCAGGCGAAGAGGTCGACGTCGGCTCCGGAGCCGAGACGGTAGAGGTCGAGATGGTGCAGAACGACGCCGTCACTTCCCACATAACTCTGCGCCAGCGTGAACGACGGGCTCGTCACGGGACCCCGCACGCCACGGGCGCGCAGCAGCTCGCGCACAAGCGTCGTCTTGCCCGTCCCGAGCTCGCCCTCGACGGTGACGAGACATGGCGGTTCGAGGACGCCGGCCAAGACGCGCGCGAAGCGACGCGTGGCGGCCGGCGACATCAGTGTGAGCGTCAACATCGTCCGATGGTCGTCCTCCTGTGGACCGCGCCGATCGCCGTCATCCCTCCGGCCGAGACATGGCCTCCGGCTCCCCGTCACCCTCCCGGCCGAGACATGAGCACCGGCTCGCCGCCCCGGGCGGGCTCAGAAGAGCCCAAGCTGCTCGCTGCCGGCGTCGGTCGTGTCCGGCTCGGAGGGCTGGGACGGGTCCGGCCCCCAAGCGGAGCCGTCATCGGGTCGCGCAGCCCCCGCGCCGGCGAACAGCGTGTCGGCCGCGGGTGTCTGCCCAGCGGCCGGCGCCGCGGCCGCAGGCCGCCAAGCCGGCCGCTCCCCGCCCGCGCCCGCACGCCCGGGCTCAGCGCCCGGCTGCTCACCGCCAGCCCCCGGCTCCTCGGCGCCTGCACCCGGGCGCTCGCCGCGCGCATAGGCCAGCAGCTCCGGCAGGCGCGCCATGTCCTCCTTGAGCGTCGCGAGCATGGCCGGCGTGTACAACGCCGCGGCGGGGTGGAAGATCGGGAAGAGGTAGAGCGGCACGCCGGAGATCTCCATCGCCCGCGGCTTGCCGTGCACGCGCGTGATCCCGGTCTGGTCGCGCGACAGCAGCTTGGTCGCGTGGTTCCCCAAGGTGCAGATCACCTTCGGCCGAATCAACTCGATCTGCCGCCACAAGTACGGCTGGCAGGCATCGATCTCTTCTGGACGCGGGTCGCGATTGTTCGGCGGCCGCGATTTGAGGACGTTGGCGATGAAGACCTGCTGCCGCGTGAGGCCGATCGACGCGAGCAGTTCCTCGAGCAGCTTGCCGGCCGCCCCGACGAAGGGTCGTCCCTGCTGGTCCTCGTGGTAGCCAGGCGCCTCGCCGACGAACATCAGCTCGGCGCCATAGTCCCCTTCGCCGAACACGGCCCGGGTGCGCGTCGCGTGCAGCGGGCAGCGCGTGCACGACTCCACCTCGCGGCGGAGCTCGTCAAGGGCGGCGACGGTGTCGTCAGTGGCAGGTGGCACAGGACGAGCTCGCGCAGGAGGAGCAGCTCTTGCTCGCCCCCTGGCCGCCCATGTCGGGCGACGACGAATGGACGGCGAAACCCGACAGCACGCGCCGCACGTCGCCCGACCCGCACGAGGGGCAGACGGGCTTCGCCCCGTTGCGGACGAGCTCCTCGAACGGCGTGTCACAGACGTTGCAGATGAACTCGTAAATCGGCATGACAACAGTGTACCACCGGGCTCGGCAGGTCAGCCGCAAGATCATTGTCCATCTCGTCCACCGCCGGGCGATTGACCGGCGTCGGCGCTGCGCGCTACCCTTTTTACGGCTCCGCTCCGAGCCACTGCGCCGGAGACGGAGAGGCCGCCTGTGTCACACAGGCCGACGGCCGGCACGGTACCGCCCACCTCGGGAGGACCGCAGCCAGAAAGGCCAAGGCTTGACGATCGACGAGTATCGTTTCTGCGTCATCGGCCCGGGACGCCTGGGCTCCACGCTGATCGCTGCCCTCGCCCGCGCGGGTCTGACCGTGTCCGCGGTAGGGGTGCACCACGAGGACGACACCGGATTTGGCGGCGGGCCCACGCGGATACGCGTGGTCGACGCAGCCCTCGAGGCCGACGCCTGGTGGCTGGCCGTCCCGGACGACCAGATCCGGACCGTCGCGGAGCGACTCGCGTCGAGCATGCCGGGCGCGCGACGCAGCGGACGCGCCCCGCTCGCCATCCACTCCAGCGGCCTCGGCTCGCTGAGCCTGCTCGAACCCTTGCACGCGGCCGGCGTCCTCACGCTGTCGTTGCACCCGCTGCAGACGTTCGCCGGCGACGGCAAGGCGGAGGCGCTCGACGGCGTGCCGTGCGCGGTGACGGCGTCGGATGAGTCCGTCACTCGGCTCGGTGAGGAGCTCGCCGCCAGACTGGGCATGCAGCCGTTCCGACTGGCCGACGAGCGGAAGACGACGTACCACCTGGCGGCGACAGTGGCGAGCAACCTGCTCGTCGCCCTCGAGTCCGACGCCGCGAAGCTCATGTCGGAGGCGACCGGGCGCGAGGACGGCCTGCGTCTGCTCGCGCCCCTCGTCCGGACCACGGTCGCCAACCTCGCGGCGCGCGGTCCGACTGGCGCGCTGACCGGCCCCGTCGCGCGCGGCGACGTCGCCACCGTGCGCGCCCACCTGCGCCTGCTTGACCGTGAGGCGCCGCGGGTGGCGAGCGCCTACCGGGCGCTGTCGCTCGAGGCGCTCGCCCTCGCGGCGCCGCGGCTCGACGACGAGACCGTGCGCACGCTGAAGAGCATCCTGAGCGGCGAGGCGAAGCCGTGATCGTGGCGCGGACCATCGCCGAGGCGCGGGCGGCGCTCGAGGCACTCCCGCGTCCGCTCGGCCTCGTGCCCACGATGGGCGCCCTGCACGAGGGGCATCTGGCCCTCGTGCGCGCGGCGCGCGCCCGCTGCGCGAGCGTCGTCGCCTCACTCTTCGTCAACCCCACGCAGTTCGGCGCCAGCGAGGACTTCGCCCGCTATCCGCGTGACGAGGCACGCGACCTCGACCTCTTCGCCGAGACGGGCGTCGACGTCGTCTTCGCGCCGACGGCGGCCGAGATGTACCCGACCGGCTTCGCGACCTCGATCCACGTCACAGGACCGTTGACGGACACGTACGAGGGCGCGGGCCGCCCCGGCCATTTCGACGGCGTCGCCACCGTGGTCGTGAAGCTCCTCGACATCGTCCGGCCCGACGTCGCCTTCTTCGGTCAGAAGGACGCACAGCAGCTCGCGCTGGTCCGTCGCGTGACGCGCGACCTCGACCTGCCGGTCGAGGTCGCCGGCGTCGCGACCGTGCGCGAGCCCGACGGTCTCGCCATGAGCTCGCGCAACGCGTACCTGACACGCGAAGAGCGCGCCGTCGCGCCGGACCTCTACAGGGCGCTGCTCGCGGGGCGTGCCGCCGCGCGCACGCCGGGCGGCACGCCCAGGGACGCAATCACCGCCGCCACGCTGGCGCTGACGCTGCCGGACCGCGCGCCGGTAAGCGAGCCTCACGTGACGCCCGCGGGCGGCGACGGGCGCAGGCGCGAGCCCGGAGCCGCGACGAGGCCGCGCCTCCACATCGAGTACCTCGACGTCGTCGACGCGGATACCTTCGCGAGGGAGCGTGAGCTCACGCCGCGCTCCCTCCTCATCGCCTGCGCGCGCCTGGGCGCGACGCGCCTCCTTGACAACGTCTCGCTCGCGCCGGTCCTCTCAGACCGGAGCGACGCCGCCGCGAGCGGCGGCCTCGCGAGCACCTCCGCTCCGGCCTTCGCTGCCGGCGGCGTCACGTCCGCCGGCCCCGCCACCACCATCGCCAAGGGCGCGTACCCCGAGAGGGACGCGACCCACTGAAAGGAAGGACCCTATGGCCACCGTCATCGTCAACGAGGAGCAGGGAGCCCGCGTCCGCGAAGGACTGGCGCGCGTCGTCACGGGCTCGATCGAGTTCGCGAGCCAAGGCGACGCCGACATCATCAAGATCACCGAGGATGTCGCGGAGTCGGTCGCGCAGACCGGCCTCACGGACGGCACCGTCACGCTCTTCGTCCCCGGCGCCACCGGCGCCCTCACGACGCTCGAGTTCGAGCCCGGCGTCGTCCACGACGTCCAGGAGCTCATGGACACGATCACGCCGCCGGACAAGCACTACCTCCACAACGATTACCTGAAGGACGGCAACGGCCACTCGCACGTGCGCGCCGGCCTCGTCGGCCCGTCGCTCGTCGTCCCGTTCGTCGACGGTCACCTCACCCTGGGCCGCTTTCAGAACATCGTCTTCTGCGACTTCGACGCGCGCCCGCGCGAACGCCGCATCGTGGTGCAGGTGACGGGCGTATGACTTCCACTCCCGCAGACGCCACCGACCGGCGCGTCATCCTCCAGGTCGCCCTCGACTTCGTCGACCTGCCGCGCGCGATCCTCGTCGCCAAGGAGGCCGTGGCCGGCGGCGCCGACTGGGTCGAGGCCGGCACGCCGCTGATCAAGGCGGAGGGCCTCAGCGCCGTGCGCGAGCTCAAGGCGACCTTCCCCGACCGCGTGATCGTCGCCGACATGAAGACCATCGACGCGGGCCGGATCGAGGTCGAGTACGCGGCCAAGGCCGGCGCCGGCGTCGTCGGAGTCCTGGGCGCCGCGTCCGACAGCACGATCAAGGAGTGCGCCGAGGCGGCGCGCAACTACGGCTGCAAGCTCATCGTCGACATGGTCGAGGTGGCCGACCCGGTCGCCCGCGCGAGACAGGCCGAGGCGCTCGGCGCCGACTACATCGCCATCCACACGGCGATCGACCAGCAGATGCGCGGTGAGACGCCGTTCGCCACCCTCAAGGCCGTAGCTGAGGCCGTCTCGATCCCCGTCTCGGTGGCCGGCGGCATCAACTCCGAGACGGCGGCGGCGGCGGTCGCGGCCGGCGCCAGCATCGTCGTCGTCGGCGGGGCGATCATCAAGGCGCAGGACGCGACCGCCGCCGCCGCCGAGATCCGGCGCGCGATCGACGAACGCGTCTCCATCGCGACTACCCTGTACAAGCGCGCCGACGAGAGCCGCATCCGCGAGGTCCTCGAGCAGGTCTCGACGGCCAACATCAGCGACGCCTGGCACCGGCAGCCCAGCCTGCCCGGCATCCGTCCGTTACTGCCGGGTGCGCACATGTGCGGCCCGGCCGTCACCTGCCGCACCTACGCCGGCGACTGGGCCAAGCCCGTCGAGGCGATCGACCTCTGCCGGCCCGGCGACGTCCTCGTCGTCGACGCCTGCGACGCGACGCCGGCGGTCTGGGGCGAGCTCGCTACCCACAGCGCCATGGTCAAGGGGCTCGCCGGGCTCGTCATCTGGGGCGCCATCCGCGACACCCCCGAGATCGCCAAGACCGGGTTCGCCGCTTTCAGCAGCAAGGTCTGCGCCAACGCCGGCGAACCGAAGGGCTTCGGTGAGGTGAACGTGCCCATCGTCGTCGCCGGCCAGACCGTGAGGCCAGGAGACTGGGTCGCGGGCGACGACGACGGCGTGATGGTGCTGCCCAAGGAGCAAGCCGTGGAGCTCGCCAACCGCGCCATGGACGTGCTCGAGAAGGAGAATCGTCTGCGCGGCGAGATCGAGGGCGGCAAGACTCTGAGCGAGGTCGCCTACCTGCAGAAGTGGGAGAAGGCGCGCTGATGGCGCGCGCCTGGCGACGCGTCTGGTACTGTGAGAGCATGGTCGCGCCGCGCGCGCCGCAGAACACTCGATTCGTCCGACAAGGGGAGGGGCCATGATCGGAGATAAGCGCCACCTACCGACGGCGAACGGGTGCCCGGAGCCCAGGGGCGACCAGTCCGAACGAATCCTGCAGGATGCCTTCCTGACCGGCGGCCGCGACCTGGCCGGGGCGGGCAAGCTGTCCGCCGGCGTCATGTCCAAGGCGATGAACGACGGCGAACCTCGCCAGCTCGCCACGGACAGCTCTTGGGCCAGTCGTACCGAAGAGGAAGGCGGTCCCACCGAGGGCGGCATCAGGGGTCTCGTGCGAAGGGTGCGGCACTACTTGTCGATCTGAGGACTGCCGGCGTTCGGCGTACGCCTCGATCCTGCCCCAGCGCGTCGCGGACGTCCCGCGTCGTCGGGCGCCGGGCGAGGCGCAGCAGATGCCCGACGCAGCCGCAATCGCCGGCGCCGAAGTGCGGCGGGCGGCGCGACGCGCCGGGCAGCCGCGCCAGGGCGCCGGCGAGTTCGCACTCGGTGAGCTCGCCGTCGACGAGCCAGGCGCAGCGGCCGGGGAAGCGACTCAGCAGGTAGTCGGCGTGCCAGCGCAGCGGCTTGTCCGCGCGGAGGTGGCGCGCGACGCGGGCCTCGCGCCCGCGTCGCGCGCTCCCCACGTAGGCGTACCAGCCGCGCTCGAACGCCACGACACCCAACGACCCGACCACGATCTCCGTGCGCCGCGGCACCCAGGTGGCGACGACGTACAGGGCGTTCGCCCCGCGCTCAGCGACGGCCGCGCGAGTCACCCGCGCTCAGCGCCTCGCGTCGCCGGCGGCGCGCCGCGGGCGTCCCGTTTGCCCGCAGGGCCGGTCGGACGCGCGCGGCGCGCCGTCGGCGCGATGCCGCCACGGCGCGGCTGGCAGCGCGGGCAGTAGTGCGTCCCCCGCCCGCCGACGACGACGCGCTCGATGGCCGTGCCGCAGACCCGGCACGGCTCGCCCGTCCGCTGGTAGACGTTGAGGATCTCCTGGAAACCGCCGCGTCGTCCCGCCGGGTCGATGAAGCTCTCGATCGACGAGCCCTCGTGGTCGATGCCGGCCTGCAGGGTCTCGAGGAGGGCCGCGTGCAGGCGCTGCGCCTCACGCGGCCCGACG
>ENA-UOWE01004467-UOWE01004467.1-activated-sludge-metagenome-genome-assembly--contig:-NODE-4467-length-13448-cov-4.179273_pt1 | contig 13448 bp, 9 predicted proteins | sample MGYA00249841_ERZ761562 | MGnify/ENA primary metagenome ERZ761562 (study PRJEB28883, sample SAMN05720200) | activated sludge metagenome | isolation source: Anaerobic digester | place: Japan... | reverse complement strand
ACATGGGCACACCCGCGCAGGTACCTGAGCTGGGAGCTGTTGCAGGGTCTGGCTCGGCAGTGTTCACCTCATCCGGGCAGCCGATTGTGGCCACGGTGAATGAGGACAACCGCAGCATGGGCCGTGGTGTTACCTACAACGGCTTCCTGGATGGCTCGGCGACCTCAACGGTGCTCTTCCCGCAGATCACCAGCAAGTACTATGGCTACTGCAGTGGCATCCAGATCATGAACGTCACCGCAGCGCCGCACTCTTGCACGGTGACCTACTCGATGGCTGGCCGCGCTGACGTGACCGTGGCGACCGGCAGCATCGGAGCAGGCCAGAGCTGGAGCCAGTTTGCTCCGAACGTCCCGGGCATGACCACCGACTTTAACGGTGCTGCAGTCGTGACTTGCGATGGCAACTTTGTGGGCATTGCCAACATGTCGCATCGCAACGATGTTGACACGCGCTGGCCCACGAACTATGGCGACAACTTTACCACCTACAACGGGATCAACAAGTAACAGGAAGTAGCTCAAAGGGCCGCCAGACTGAATCTGGCGGCCCTTTGCTGTTGTGTTTGACAGTAATCTCATTTGTGTTACAATAGCCAAACTGAAACAACGCTGTCTCTTCGGAGAGAGCCAGCCGCCACCTGACGTGTGTCTCGGGAATGCCTTCCACCGTTGACGGGCGATTCTTGAGGAAGGTGCGGTCCTGGCTCGGCGGTCCACGTGGACATTCATTGCGCCAAGGTCGGCTCTGTGGTGAGTCGGCCTCTCCCGGAAGGGGGCAGCGTTTTTTTGCTATTTGTGAACCAGAAGGCTGTGGCTGTAGTGAGCACTTGAGCAAAGGAGGTGGTGTCGCCTGAATCAACCTGGGCCGACTTGGTGTTGGCGAAGCGGGAGCGCTGCTGCAAACGTTAGGACAGGGTTGGGTTCCCCTTGGGATGCAGCAGAGACCGGCAAGACACAGAGTTAGGAGGAGAACGTGAAAGGCACTTTCAAGAAGGTTATTGCTATCCTGTTTGTTGTGAGTCTGGTGCTGGCGGCCTGCCGACCGACCGCAACACCTACGCCGCTGCCCAAGCCCACCGCTGTGCCACCGACGGCGACACCCAAGCCAACCGTAGCCCCCACAGCCACGCCCAAACCATCACTCAAGATCACTGTGGCTACAGATGCGACCTGGCCGCCCTTTGAGTCTGTGGACGAGTCCACCAAGGACTTTGTCGGTTTCGATATCGACCTGATGAAGGCGATAGCTCAGGCCGCAGGGTTCGAGGTGAACTTTGTCAACGTGGCCTGGGATGCCCTGCTGGCTGGCATGGCCACGGGGCAGTATGACGCCGCCATCTCGGCGATGACCATCACCGAAGAGCGCGTCAAGCAGTTCGATTTCTCCGACCCCTATTACAACGCGGGTCAGCTTATTGCCGTCCACGTCGGCAATACGACCATCAAAGGCGCTGCTGATTTGGTCGGCAAGACGGTCGGCGCGCAGACCGGCACTACCGGTGCCATCCTGACCGAAAAGATGGCTGGCGTGGCGCTGCGCGGTTACGAGCAGATTGATCAGGCCTTCCTGGACCTGATCAACCAGCAGATCGACGCGGTCATTGCCGATAACCCGCTGGTTGGCGGCTATGTTGGCCAGTACCCCGACAAGATCAAGGGCGTTGGCGAGCCGCTGACCGACGAGTACTATGGCATCGCGGTGAAGAAGAACGCCCCCGAGATCCTCAGTGCGATCAATGTCGGTCTCAAGACGGTCCTGGCTCAGGGCATTATTGCCGAGCTGGAAAACAAGTGGATCAAGGTCTCTGCGGCTGAACCGGTGAGCCTGGTCAAGACCGTGGAAAAGGTTGACGACTACACGGTCAAGATCACCCTCAATCGGCCGGACGTGGCCTTCCTGTACAAGCTGGCGTTTGGTTCCTTTGCCATCCAGAGCCCGGCGCAGATCCAGAAGTACGAGGGTGGCGGGGACTTTTTCAAGAACCCCTCTGGAACAGGACCGTTCAAACTGGAAGAGTGGGTTCCTGATACAACCATCAAGCTGGTGCCGTTTGCGGATTACTGGGGTACCAAGCCCACACTAAAAAGCGTGGTCTATCGGGTGATCAAGGAGGCTCCGGCTCGCTTGCTTGAGCTTCAGGCCGGGACGGTCGATATCATTGACAATGTGGCGCCGGATGATATTCCGGCAGCACAGGCCGACCCGAACCTTACCGTCGCCCTGCGTCCGGCTTTCAACATCGGCTACCTGGGCATAAATCGTGCCAAGCCGCCCTTTGACAACCAGCAGGTGCGCCAGGCCATTGCCATGGCCATCAACAAAAAGGACCTGGTGACCGCGCTCTATCCGCCGACAGCATCTCCGGCGAAGGGATTCATTCCACCGGGGATCTTTGGCTACAGCCAGGGTCTGGTCGATTGGGAGTACAACCCTACCAAGGCCAAGGAGTTGCTGGCCAAGGCCGGGTTCCCCAATGGCTTCAAGACCAACCTGTGGGTGATGCCCGTGTCCCGTGGTTACTATCCCAATCCGGACAAGGTTGGTCAGGTCCTCCAGGCGGATCTGAAAGCCATCGGTATCGAGACGCAGATTGTGACTTATGACTGGGGCGTCTACCTGGATAAGGTCGCTGCAGGCGACGCCGAGCTGTTCATGCTGGGTTGGATGGCTGATTACCCTGACGCGACCAACTTTGTGGACGTCTTTTTCGGTGCCGGCGCCGACAACAGTTTTGGACCGACCTTCCCGGAGATTGTTGAAACGCTCAGGCGGGGCGCGGCAGAAGCAGATCCGGTCGCACGGCAAAAGATCTATGACGAGGCGAACCAGTTGATCCATGACCTCGTCCCGGCCGTTCCGATTGTACACAACGCGTCAGCGGTAGCGATGAAAAAGACGGTCAAGGGGTTCCTGCCCAGCCCGCTGAGCACCGAGTTCCTGTGGCCGGTGAGCGTCGATGGAGCCAGTACTGTGGTATTTGCCCGCAGTGGCGACACGGTCGGCTTTGACGTAGCCGATGAAACAGACGGTGAGAGTCTGATGGTGGCCCTGCAAATCATGGAGCCACTGGTCAACTTTAAACCGGGCACTGCCGAGGTTGTACCGGCCCTGGCCGAGCGCTGGGAGGTCAACAAGAATCTTACCGAGTGGACCTTCTTCCTGCGCAAGGGCGTCAAGTTCCACGATGGCACTGACTTTAACGCCGATGCAGCGATCTTTAACATCGACCGCTGGTGGGACAAGTCGAACCCCACGCACCATGGCCATACGGGAGACTTTTTCTACTGGAGTTACTTCTTGGGAGGTTTCAAGGGCGAATAGCCCGATCCGTTTGTGTTGAGGATTCCGTCCTGCAGGGGATGACCTTCCCCTGCAGGACGGCTCTTGGAGGGCGGTCTCTTGACGCGCTATATCCTGCAGCGTTTGGTCATGCTCATACCCGTGCTGCTGGGGATTTCCCTGGTTACTTTTGGCATGTTGCGCCTGATCCCGGGAGACCCCGCTCGGATCATGCTGGGCGAGCATGCCACTGCCGAATCGATTGCCCGGTTTCGAGAATCGATGGGTCTCAACGACCCTATTCCGGTGCAGTACGTGCGTTACCTGAGCCGGCTGCTGCACGGTGATCTGGGACGCTCTATTGCTCGCCAGGAATGGGTCACGGTTGAAATCGCCCAGCGCCTGCCAGCAACCATCGAGCTGAGCATCGGCGCGATGCTGGTGGCCACAGTGGTAGGCGTATCAGCGGGGATTGTCTCGGCCTACAAACACAACTCGGTCTTTGATCTGGCGACGATGATCGGGGCATTGATTGGCGTGTCGGTTCCTGTCTTCTGGCTGGGACTGCTGCTGAGTTACGTGTTTGGCTTCAAGTTGCACTGGCTGCCGCCGTCTGCACGGTTGACGGTGGGCGTCGAATTGCAGACGATCCCGCAGGCGTTCAACCTGCAACTGACTGGCGCGCTCGGTTCAGTGATGATGTCGGTGCTCAACTTTCTCTCGGGTTTTTACGTTCTGGATAGCATCGTGACGGTCAATCCCGAGGCACTCGTCGATTCGATCAAGCACCTCATCCTGCCTTCGATTGCGCTGGGCACTATCCCGATGTCCATCATCGCGCGCATCACACGCTCCAGCCTGTTGGAAGTGCTGGGTATGGACTATATCCGCACCGCCCGGGCCAAAGGGCAGCACGAGCGAATCGTGCTGATGGTGCATGCGATGAAGAACGCCTTGCTGCCCATCGTCACCGTCCTGGGGCTGCAGTTCGGCGGGCTTCTTGCCGGTGCTATCCTGACCGAGACCATCTTTTCCTGGCCGGGAATGGGCCGGTTGGTGGTGGAGCGCATTCTGGCCCGCGACTACCCTACGGTCCAGGGGGCCGTACTGGTGATCGCGCTCTTGTTCGTGCTGCTTAACCTGGCCGTTGACATATCCTATGCCTTTATGGATCCTCGGATCCGTTACGAGTGAAACGAATGTCCTCATCTGGCACACACAGCGATACGACTACTCAGACTGGCTCAGGTCCCTTGAGTCAGGCTAAGGGTGCGGAAGAAGGTCAGCCTCCCGGTACTGCCGATCCCGCCCTTGCTGGAACAAACCTGCGCAAGGGAGCATTGGCTCCGTTTCGGCAGAGTCAAGCCCCAAGCAGTCTGCTCCGGGATGCGTGGCGGCGCCTCACTCGCGACAAGCTGGCCATCGTCGGCATGGGCATCATTGGTCTTTTTGTACTTGCCGCAGTCCTTGCGCCTCTTCTGGCACCCTATGACCCCACAGCGCAGAAGATTCTCCTGAGACGGCAGCCGCCATCCCGCCAGCACTGGATGGGGCTCGACGAAGTCGGCCGAGACATCTTTAGCCGCATTATCTACGGAGCCCGGGTGTCGCTCCAGATCGGGCTGTTGTCGGTGTCGATGGCCATCGTCGTAGGCGCGATCCTTGGTGCCGTCGCTGGCTTTGTCGGCGGCTGGGTCGATAACGTGATCATGCGCCTGATGGACATCTTGCTGGCCTTTCCCGGGCTGTTGCTGGCCATCGCGGTAGTGTCCATTCTGGGGCCAGGTCTGATGAACATGCTCTATGCCATTGCCTTTGTCTCCATTCCGACCTATGCTCGCATCATGCGCGCCAGCGTGCTATCGGTGAAAGAGCAGGAGTTTGTGCTGGCGGCGCGAGCAGTTGGAGTGCCAACCGCCAGGATCCTGTGGCGCGAGATTTTGCCCAATGCGATCACCCCAGTGCTGGTCGCCGGCACACTGGGCATTGCTACTGCTATACTGGATGCGGCCGGGCTGAGCTTTCTCGGGCTGGGCGCGCGTCCTCCCACGCCGGAGTGGGGCTCGATGCTTGGCGAAGGCCGCGGTTCTGTTTTCACTGCTCCACACATTGTGCTGTTTCCGGGGCTGGCGATTATGCTGAACGTACTGGGGTTCAACCTGCTGGGTGACGGGCTTCGCGACGCGCTTGACCCTCGCCTGAGGATGTGACGATGACGCAGGTTAATTCCGCTGCCTGTACGTTGAAAGGTGCGTTTGAATCATGGCGGTAAAGAAAGGCCTTCCACGGTCGACAAAAGGCGGGCCAGGACCGGAACGGCGGGCACTCTGGGAGCGGCTTGACCAATGGTGGCTCCTGTTTCTGGGAGTGGCGCTCTTTACGGTGTACCTGGCTCGGAGCAGACCGGACCCCTACCTGCGCATTCTGGTGTTCTTGCGTGATGGCCTGCGCGTGACCGTGGGAGTTACGACGGTCTCCTTTGTGTTCATCATGCTGGTCGGGTTGATCGGCGGCCTGGGTCGCATCTCCAAGGTGCCACTCATCAAGGGCATTGCTTCCGTCTATGTCGAGATCATCCGTGGCATTCCGCTGCTGGTGCAATTGATGTTCATCTACTATGCGTCGCCTATCGTGATCCGCGAGCTGGGTCTCAAGTTGGCCAACTCCTGGCCCACGCTGTCTGCTCGCCTGGTTGCGGTCAAGATCAACCCCTATGGGGCAGCGGTAGTTGGCCTTACCATCTGCTACGGTGCGTTCATGTCCGAGATATTTCGCGCAGGGATTGAATCCATTCCCAAGGGTCAGATGGAAGCGGCACGGTCTCTGGGAATGGGCTACATTAAGGCGATGCGCTACGTAATACTGCCTCAGGCCATTCGAACGATCCTGCCGCCAGTGGGTAACGAGTTCATCTCCCTCTTGAAAGATTCGTCGCTGGTATCGGTGGTGGCCGTGGCGGACCTAACGCGCCGCGGTAGAGAGTTTATGGCCAGCACGTTTATGCCGCTCGAGACGTGGCTTATGGTGGCCCTGGTCTATCTGCTGATGACGCTGTTTCTCTCGCGGGTCGTCGCCTACGTTGAGGAGCGGACCAGTTACTATCGCTAGCCCCGTGTTCCTGAAAAGGAAGCGGCGTGGCTGGGTTTGGAGCCGGTGATGGGAATGGCTGAGAACATTATTGAGATTGCGCATGTCAGCAAGAGATTTGGCCGGGTGGTAGCCCTCGATGACGTCAGCCTGAACGTGGAACGGGGCGAAGTGGTGGTGATCATCGGCCCCAGCGGGTCAGGCAAATCGACGCTCTTGCGCTGCATCAACCACTTGGAGAGCGTGGATAGCGGGCGGATCGTGGTCGATGGCATCCCGCTAACGGAAGCCAAGAACATCGACAAGGTCAGGGAAGAGGTTGGCATGGTGTTCCAGTTGTTCAACCTGTTCCCGCACCTCACTGCCCTGCAGAATATCACCCTGGCGCAGACGGTCGTGCGCAAGCGGTCGCAGGAAGAAGCAACTAGCATCGCGCGCGAATTGTTGATCAAGGTCGGAATTCCCGACAAGGCAGATGCCTATCCGGCGCAGTTGTCTGGTGGTCAGCAACAACGTGTGGCCATCGCTCGCGCTCTGGCCATGCAGCCGAAGATTATGCTTTTTGATGAACCAACCTCGGCGCTGGATCCGGAGATGATCAAAGAGGTCCTCGACGTCATGCTCGACCTGGCCAGAGAAGGGATGACCATGGTGGTGGTCTCGCACGAGATGGGCTTTGTCAAAGCGGCGGCCAGGCGGATCGTCTTTATGTGCGAGGGACACATCGTTGAAGAAACGTCACCGGATGGGCTCTCGCTGGCCACCTGCAAAGAGGAGCGAACCAGGCAGTTCCTGGGCAAGATCCTGAGCTAGTCCTCACGAACACAGAAACGGCCCCCCTGAAGGTATCAGCGGGGCCGTTTGATTTGTTGGCTAGTAGTTGTCCACGCGTCGTTCAGTGCCATTGCTCAGGCGGTGCAGATTGGGCCGCAGCTCAAACAGGATCAGCAGGCCCGCCAGCACACCATAGAGCAGATACGCCACAGGAGTAAAGTGCAGGAGGTAGCCGATTCCCAGAACGATGATGGAGGTCGCTGCTGCGGCGACCGACACGAGCGAGGCAATACGCGAAACTCGGCCGGCGACGTAGGCAGCCACTGCCACAAAGGGTACCACGTACGGTGCCATAGCCAGCAGCGCACCAACGTTGGTCATCGAGCCGGCCCCGCCCTTGAAACCGAGAAAGATCGAGCGGTTATGGCCCAGAACGGCGGCCAGCCCGGCCACTGCCTCTGCGACCTGCGTGCCGATCCAGAAGCGGGCCACGAGAACAGCCAGCAGCCCCTTGAGCAGATCTCCGATAACGGTGACCAGGGCCGCACCCTTGCCCGCCGTGCGCAGGATGTTGGTGCCGCCAGTGCGCCCACTGCCATGCTGTCGCGGGTCAACCCCTTTGGAGAAGCGGGCAGCGAGATACCCGGTTGGAAAAGAGCCGATCAAATAGGCAACGATGGTCATTACGGCGAACTGTATGAACTGCATTCAGTCGAACCCTCCTGGGCGGTGAGCTAATACCTGTCAAAACACGAACGAGGCGCTTACGTTGCGCCTCCGATGCGGAGTATAATAGCGCAGTTTGATTTCGAAAAGCTGGGCAGCACGGTGAGTGTCCCAAGACGGCGCACCGTGCGGTCTCAAGGAGGAGCGATGTCACGCGTAACGCGGATCATTGCCTGGTTGCTCGTTCTGGTAGTGTTGTTTGGCTGTGCCCCAAAGCCCACGCCTGTTCCGCCAACGGCTACTCTACCCCCAACGCCTACCTCCGTGCCCGAAGAGCCCTTGTACCTGTCCATCATCTGGCATCAGCACCAGCCCAGATACTACAAGGACCCGGCGACAGGAGTCTACAGCAAGCCCTGGGTGCGTGCCCATGCGCAGAAAGACTATTACGACATGGCCGCCATGCTGAAAAAGTACCCCGGGGTAAAGGCTACTTTCAACCTTACGCCGAGCTTGATCTTTCAGCTCGAAGACCTGATTGCCGGTGCGCGGGACCAGTACTGGATCCTGGCCGAGAAGCCGGCCGCAGAGCTGACCGAGGAAGACAAGGTCTACTTGCTGAAGCGCTTCTTTGATGCCAACTGGGATCACATCATCAAGATCTACCCCCGCTATGCCGAGCTGCTGGCCAAACGCGGCAGCGACGATAGCGACGCAACGGTGCAGAAGGCTCTCCTGTCCTATACTGAAGCGGACTATCGCGACCTGCAGGTATGGTTCAACCTGGCCTGGTTTGATCCGGATTTCCTGGCCGAAGAACCGCTCAAATCACTGGTGACTAAGGGGCGCGACTTGAGCGAAGCCGACAAGAGCATCGTTTTCGACAAGGCGCTGGAAGTGATCAAGATGGTGCTGCCCATCCACAAGGCGCTGCAAGATGCCGGGCAGATCGAAGTGACCTTTACCCCCTATACCCATCCCATCCTGCCTCTGCTCTACGATACAGACCTGGCCAAGATAGGTATGCCCGATGCCAAGCTGCCGGAGCGATTCTCCTTCCCCAATGACGCCATTGCTCAGGTGCAAAAGGGCGTCGAGAAGTACAAGGCCCTGTTTGGGCGCGAGCCGCGTGGTATGTGGCCGGGTGAAGGCGCGGTCGCTCAGGAAATCGTCAAGATGGTGTCCGATGCCGGCGTCATCTGGATGGCCTCCGGGGAACAAGTGCTGGCCAAATCGCTTGGCCTGGAAGGGTTCACGCGGAACAGCAAGGACGTGGTCCAGCAAGCCGATCAGCTCTATCGGCCGTACTATGTGCAGCAGGGTACCGGGCGTCCGGTGGGGATGGTGTTCCGCGACCTGCTCATCTCGGACAAGGTTGGCTTCACCTACAGCGGCACGCCCGGTGATGTCGCCGCCGACGACTTGATGAAGCGGCTGCACGACATCAAAGCCGAGCTCAAGGCCGAAAACGCCACCGGGCCTCATCTGGTAACGGTGCTTCTGGATGGTGAAAACGCCTGGGAGTACTACGATAATGACGGTAAGGCCTTCCTGAACGCGCTTTATCAGCGCCTGACCGATGCCAGGGATATCGTGACCATCACTCCTTCCGAGTATCTGGCCAAGTTCCCTAATCAGCGCAAGATCACCAAGCTGTGGCCAGGCTGCTGGTTCACGCCAGATTACTCGACCTGGATTGGCGAAGATGAGGAGAATACGGCCTGGAACTATCTGCTCAAGACGAGAACCATGCTCATCAACCGGCGGAATACGGTTGCTGCCAAGACCTACGACGCCGCGATGGAGCTGATGTACTTTGCTGAAGGATCTGACTGGTTCTGGTGGTATGGCTCGGACCAGAGCGTCGCTGATGAGAGAGCCTTTGACACGATGTACCGCCAGACCCTGGTCGACATCTACCGCACCATGGGCGAAGATGTGCCGGACTGGCTGTATGTGCCAATCATGCCGCCTCAGGCTGCCGCTCCGACGCAGGAGGTAGCCGGTCTCGTCACCCCGGTGGTCGATGGCCAGGCAGGCCACGACGAGTGGGCCCAGGCCGGGTACTACTTCAAGTCGGGCGGTGCCATGGCGCGCGCGGAGGATGTCATCTCCGGCCTCTACTATGGCTATGACAAGAAGAACATCTATCTGCGGGTCGAGGGGCGGAGTGACTGGCTGACCCTCGCTCCAGAGCTCACTATCGCGGCCTACCTGTCCAACCCGCACAGCAAGCTCATCAACACCTTCTCTCGCTTCGGGGCTATGGCTACGCCCAAGACGATCCTCGGTTTTGGTGCGGCCGGTGAAGCCGCGGTGCAGATCAAGGCGGGCCAGGTGAGCGCTGCCTACTCCGCCGCCAAGGGCTACAGTGAGTGGGACAAGCCCACCAGCCTGAACGAAGTGGCGGTCAAGGGCAACACGGTGGAACTGGTCATACCCTTCAAGAACCTGCCGGATCTGGAGGCGGGAGACCGCGTGAACTTGATACTGGTGGTAAGTCGCGGAGGAGTAGACATCGACAGTGCACCTCTGGGCGGGCCGGCGCAGTTGGTGGTGCCCGACATCAGCGCAGTGACAGCGGTGCTCACGCTGGACGATGCGGAGAAGGACGACCACGGTCCTGGCAGCTACACCTACCCCACGGACGGCGTCTTTCCGGCTCAGTGCTTCGACGCGAGGCAGTTCGTAGCCGGCTACGACGACAACAATCTGGTTCTGACCTTCTCGGTGTTCGGTCCAGTGGCCAATCCGTGGGGTTCCGCAGTGAACCTCTCGGTGCAGACCTTTGATGCCTACATCGACGTGGACGGCAAGCCCGGCTCTGGCTCGAGAATGCTACTGCCCGGTCGCAATGCTGCGGTGGCGGCAGAGGATGCCTGGGACTATGTTGTCTGGGTTGAGGGGTGGACTCCTGGTCTCTACCGGGTGGACAGCAAAGGAGCGCCACAAAAGGTGGATGTGTCGCTCAAGATCGTGGTTGACCCGTCAGGCAAGAAGGTGACGGTACGTGTACCCAGGAGCGCTTTCTCGAGTTGGGAGCCGCGGGAATGGGGCTATCTGGCGGTAGTGCTGGGGCAGGAGGGCTATCCGGCGGCAGGTGTGTGGCGCGTGCGCGAGGTTGAAGCGCAGAATGCCCAGTGGCGCTTTGGCGGCGCTCCGGCAGACACAAATCACACGCGCATCATTGACGTGTACCTGCCCGCAGGTGCCGCGAAAACGCAGGAGCAGTGGCTGAGCACCTATCCTGCCTCGCAGGAGAAGGATATGGACAAGTTGACCCCGGATGACTTTGCTCAGCTGCCAATGCTGAGAGCGCAATAACCATCGAAGAAGCCCCCGCCTCACTGACGAGGCGGGGGCTTTTGTCTGTTGGCTACTCTTCGAGGATCAGTCGAGTACGTTGAAATCGGGCAGTGCCCAGTGCCAGCAAGACTAGGTCAGCAATGGCAATGACGACGCCAGCCAGAATGGCCACAAGGGTCATATCGGAGGTGGTGAGAGCCTGCGCCAGGGCCAGTTGCACCGAAGCGGGCAGAAACTGGACCAGCAGAGGCACCCCGACAAAGACGACCAGAGTAATCAGGCTAAAGGTCTGGGCCGCCGCTCGGACAGTGGCGGCGCGCAGAGAGACGAGCACACCAATGGCCGTCATGAGCACGGCCAGAAGCAGAGTTCCGACAATGATCAGCAGCCAGGAGATGCCTGCATACCAGAAGATGGGTTCGTTACCGCGCGTGAGATTGAGTGTGATGAGGGCAATCAAGGCGCAAGCCCAGACCAGGCCGGTGCAGTAGAGCGTAGTGGCCAGTACTTTGCCGGCATAGATATCACGGTCCGAGAGGCGAGTCGACAGCAACGTCTCTAGTGTATGACGCTCACGTTCACCGGCAAAACTATCTGCCGCCGTGCTGCCGGCCAGGGTGAGGGGCAGGAGCATGAACAGCATGCCTGGCAGGAACGGTACGCTGGTCCAGGCCTCGCGCCCCTGAAGAGGCCAGAATACTCCAAAGACGAAAAAGATGGGCAGGAAAGAGACCAGCCTGGAGCGCATGCCCCCTCTCGCTCTCCAGAACTCTTTGAGTTCCTTGACCATGACGATGAGTATGTCGTTCATGAGAGGCCCTCCCCGCCGCGCTCCTGGTTCTCCTGCATCAGGGTGACAAAAGCTTCTTCAAGACTGCCACTGCCTTTATGCACTTCATCAATCTGCACTCCCTCCTGTACCAGAAGGGCGACCAGCTCGGGCACTGCTCCGCCAGAGCCGAGTTCGACCTGCAGTTGGTCACCTGCGACCGTAGCCGACCGCACAAAGGGCAGAGCGCACAGCCTGTCGAGGACGGGCTGCGAAAACCCCTGACCAGAGAAGTGGACGGTGGTTCCGGAGGTGCTGTCGCGCAGCTGGGAAGGAGCAGCCAGAGCCAGCAACTGGCCTTTGCGGATGACTCCCACCAGGTCACAGATCCTCTCGGCCTCGGCGAGGTTGTGAGTGGTCAAAAAGACCGTGGTCCCTTCCTGGCGGGCGAGGTTCTGAATGTCCTGACGTAGCGCCACGGCCGCTACCGGGTCCAATCCAGCCGATGGCTCATCGTGGCCAGGGCTCTGCTTCATCCCCTTGGAGAGTTTGGTTACGTCAGCGTCGCGCCGCTCCCACAGGCCCAGGTGCTCGAGCAACTGGCGGATTCGTTCTTGCCGCTGCCGGGGCGGCAGGTGGTAGACCTGCCCCATAAAGTCGAGATTGTCATACACCGTCAGCCGGCCGTAGAGTCCGTCATTTTCCAGCAGCACGCCAGTGTGCTCACGGATCGATGCCGCCTGAGTTGCCACGTCGTATCCGAGCACTCGAGCCGAACCGCCGTTGAGTTCCAGTAGACCGAGCAAAAGCCTCAGTGTGGTGGTCTTGCCGGCACCGTTGGGCCCAAGAAAGCCAAAGATCGCCCCTGCCGGAACGCGCATCGAGATGCCGTCGACAGCGCGCACTTGTCCAAAGATGCGCACCATATTCTCGGTTTCAATGGCGTATTGAACCATATGAACTCCTCGTGAACGATAGTGAAGGCTTGCCTAAACTGCGGGGGCATGCTATCATAATCAGACTGCAATTGTACTGCTCATTCTAAAGAAGAGGGTTTCTAGAGATGTACACTGTATCTGATCTGCGCAAAGGGCTGACCATTGCTATCGACAATGAACCTTATACCGTCATCTCGTTCGAGTTCACCAAACCGGGCAAAGGGCAGGGCATTTACCGCACCCGCCTGCGGAACATGCTGAACGGCAGCATCATCGACCGAACCTACCGTTCTGGCGAGTCGCTGGAGCAGGCCATTCTCGAGCAACGCACCATGCAGTACCTGTACCACGAGAGTGGCACCTACCACTTTATGGACACCAAATCGTTTGAGCAGATGGGCATCGCCGAAGATGCACTGGGCGATGCGGCCAATTACCTGATCGACAACGTTTCGGTCGAAGTGCTCTTCTTCCAGGACCGTCCCATCGGCGTGAATGTGCCCAACTTTGTCAACCTCCGCGTGGTCAAAAGCGCTCCCTGGGCCAAGGGCGATACCTCCAGTTCGGATCTCAAGACAGTGACGCTGGAAACCGGGCTGCAGATGAAAGTGCCCCCGTTCGTCAAT
>ENA-UOWE01004463-UOWE01004463.1-activated-sludge-metagenome-genome-assembly--contig:-NODE-4463-length-13468-cov-4.346529_pt1 | contig 13468 bp, 12 predicted proteins | sample MGYA00249841_ERZ761562 | MGnify/ENA primary metagenome ERZ761562 (study PRJEB28883, sample SAMN05720200) | activated sludge metagenome | isolation source: Anaerobic digester | place: Japan... | reverse complement strand
GGTCTGGGTGAGGTTGCGCACCGAGACGATCCAGGCTTCCTTCACTTTCTCCCTCTCCATCCCCTGCAGGATATAGACCAGGAGACCCTGGAAGAGGGCGTTGAGTGAACAGGCAAGGAGTCGGGGATTCACATCGTTTCTCACTTCTCCTCGGGTCTGTCGATCGCGGAGAAAATCCGCTATCGGTGCGAGGAAGGCTTCCCGATCCTCGGCGATGATCTTCCGCACATTCTCATCGCTGGAGGTGAGGGCGATACTCTCAAACGTGAGCTTGCTCAGGTACGACGTGATGATGGAATCAAAGAAGAATTCTGCCCCTGATAGGAAATCCCGGGTATCGAACGCCTCGAAGATCAGGTCCGTAAGGATCTTCCTCTCATATTCCGCAACCGCAGCAAACAGATCCTCCTTTCCCCTGAAGTAATGATAGATGGTAGGCTTCGTGACACCAAGCAGTCCTGCAATATCCGTCATCGTCGCCTCATGGTACCCTTTCTGATGGAATACCTCGTGAGCCGCAACGATCACCTTCCTCCTGACTTCTTCCCGGTATTCCGGGTATAATCGGGGCAGTCTGACATCCCTCCGTGATCTTTATGGTATTGTTTCACGCATCCGATTATAAACATATATCTTTGGTAAAACAATCTACCCAGGGTAAACGTATTAAACCATTAGTATGAAATATAAGAGGACAAAGGAATCCATCGAATCAATGGGATTCCTTGCATGAAACTTTACCGCATGGTTGATGGAAAGAGTATCAATGGATGATGGTTATGAAAAATGAAGAGCAACCCAGGGATTCTCTCAATACTGCAGCGATCGGACTGGTGATCGGCACCAGTCTCGGGCTCGTCTTCGGAACAATGTTCAACCAGGTCGGTCTTGGTATTGCACTCGGTGCTGCCCTCGGGCTGGTTTTCGGGTTTACGATACCGATGAAGGGGCGGAAATCCTCCTGAATTTTTTTAATTGGTTACGATAGAAAACTGTCTTCGTGCAGAATAAATTCCTCTGCCCGGTCATGCTAACACGACACCGGCGTGATTTGCCAGACCAGCAGTACCCATTTCTCCTCCTGCTTTGCATAATGGGCGGCGACATGAAACGTACCGGTCATGCTTTGACCATCCATAGTACAATCCGCGATGCACTGATACACTAGGATCGCTGAGTCGGGCGAGGCTCCCATGAGCTGGGGATCGGAGATGATGAACTCCTGCAGGATAAGCCCGGGAAGAAGGGTTGACAGGACGTCTTTTTTAGAGAACCGGCCGGAAGGGGTGATACCGATAAACTCCGGTGCAAGGAGGACTTCGAGGGCTTTCTTGTTCCTCTCCTTCAAAGCCCTCGCATGGGCTTTCTCATGGGCAAGAAGGATGGTGGGGAGCGGTCCGGGAGTTCCTGTTACTGTCATACCAAAGGATCCCTCCCCGGACGAAAAAAGGTATGCCAGGAAGAGAGAACGATCCTTCCGGAACCGGATTTTTTTTAATAATTGACAGTAAATACTGGACTGGGGTTGTCTGCCGGTGTCCACGGGTATCCCGTGGATTTCCGATGATATGATATGTCTGGATCCAGGAAGAGACGAGAAGAGGACCGTTCTGATTCTGCTGCCGGACCACCGGGTTCTCCTCCATCGGGCGACCTGAAGGCCGAGAACGAAGCGCTCAAAAAGGAGATTACTGCCCTCAAAGAACGCCTGGCAGAGCGGGAACGATGCGAAGCCTCCCTCAAAGAGTGTGATGAGAAGTACCGGATCCTCTTCCAGAGCCTTGATGACGGCATCGTGATCAACGACAGTGGGGGAGTCATCACCGAATGGAATCCTGCCATGGAAGGGATCTTTGGGATTACGAAAGAACAGGCGGTAGGGCACACCATCCCTGAAATCTCATCGCTCTGCACTCCTTGTGACACCAGGAGCAGGGGTGAGGAGGACTGGGTCCGTTCTGTGATCGATCGGATGGATCGGCAGGTATCTTCCCAGCCACGCTTCCCCTTTGTCGAGATTCCGATAATGAGACCTGATGGCACCTTCCGGATCATCGAAGCGAGGAACTTCAGTTTCAAGGTCCGGGGAGATACCTTCGATGGGAGGATCGTCAGGGACATCACCGGGAGGAAAAAAGCAGAAGAGCTCTCCCGCGAGAACAAGGAAGAATTGAACAACCTGATCGAATCATCGGGCGATGCGATTCTCCTGACCGATGAGGAGGGCCGCATTACCAAGTTCAATAAGGCTCAGGAGCGACTCACCGGGCTTACCGCAGATCAAGTACTGGGGCTGCCTGCATGGGAGTTCCAGGCATCGAGGTCGAGCCCGAAAGGACCTGGCCTTGATCCCCTGACCTGGTACAAGGAGATCTGGGACCGCCTCCTGCATGATGAGAACGACCAGTTTTACCGTCAAATCGTTGAAGATGAGATACAGAGCACGAGCGGAGTAGTCCATCACGTCCAGGTACGGGCTTTCAGGATTCCCACCAGGAAAGGATTCCGTATCGGTGCGATTGTACGGGACATCACCGAACTGAAGCGGACAGAAGTTGCCCTTCTCGAGAGCGAGGAGAAGTATCGTACCTTGATCGAGATGTCCCCGGATGCCATTGTGATCCACGATGGAGGTATCATTCTCTATGCAAATCCGGCCACTGCACACCTGTTCCACGCCTCTCATCCTGAGAATATTATTGGCAGGGATGCCTTTACGATAATCCATCCTGATTCCCAGGCAATCAGTCAGACGGTTGCCGAGAAGGATAAAGAAGGGATCAGCACCCTTCCGACGGAGATCCAAGTTATCCGCAAAGATGGGACTATTATGACGGTGGAGGGGAGAGGGAGAAGGATTCAGTACCAGGGCAAGCCGGCTGTCGAAGTGATCCTGCGGGATGTCACCGAGCGGAAAAAATCTGAACAGCAGCTGCGTGAATATGCCGCCAACCTGAAACGGAGCAACGAGGACCTTGAACTCTTCGCCTACATCGCTACCCACGACCTCCAGGAGCCGATACGGGGGATTGTCGCCTATTCACAGCTCCTCCTCGCCGAATGCAGGCCGGATCACAGTTCCGAGACGAAGAAATACCTCGAAAACATCTCCCGCGATGGTCTCCGGTTAAACACCCTGGTGAGCGATCTCCGGGAATACCTGCGGGTACGGTCCGGGGGAAGACCGTTTGCTCCGACCGACATGGAGAAGATCCTCCAGGATACCCTGCACACCCTGCACCGGGAAGTGACGGAGAGGAGGGCCACCATCACCCACGACCCGCTCCCCATCGTTCAGGCCGACTGTTCCCAGATGATCCAGGTCCTGCAGAACCTCCTTGCAAACGCCATGAAATTCCAGCAGAAGGGGATTGCACCGACAGTTCATGTCTCCGCCAGTTCCCTTGATGGGATGTGGCAGTTTTCGGTGCGGGATAACGGCGTAGGAATTCCGAAAGGGTATTTTGAGAAGATATTCATCCTCTTTGAGCGCCTCTACCCGAGGGATACGTACCCGGGAACCGGCCTTGGGCTTGCGTTGTGTAAGCGGATCGTTGAACGGCACGGTGGCCGGATGTGGGTTGAGTCTGAGGAGGGGAGAGGATCGACCTTCTACTTCACCCTCCCGGTCAATCCTCCTGAATCTTCCGTTTGAACATCCCGGCACCCTGTCTGGCCGCGTTTTCCGGTTTTTAGCGGAACCATCCGGCGTCTTTAAACCTGATCAGGAGCGATACTGGTACTACGAATTCACCAGGGGAACGGTTTGTCTGCAGGAACCTCGCAAAATATGTTCGGTGAACTCCTCACCCTCTTTGCATCGACGGAGATCTTCATCTTCGTTTTCATGGAGATCGTCACAAAGCTGGAGACGATCCAGCGGGTGATCTTCAAAAAAGCAACGGTGCGAGATTATGCGATATTTATTGTTATTTTCGGCCTCTTTTCAATATTCGGCACCTATATCGGGATCCCGTGGGAGCATGGGGCTATCAGTAACATCCGGGATCTCGCCCCCATCGTCGCAGGTTTCGTTGCAGGTCCCTACATTGGAGTGGCTGTCGGGCTGATCGGGGGGATCCACCGCCTGTTTCTCGGGGGGGATTCCGCAGTGCCCTGCTGTATTGCGACGATCCTTGCAGGACTCCTCGCAGGCATTGTGTACCGATACCTGCACGGGAGATTGCCGGGTATCGTCCCTGCCATGATCTTTACCGCAGGAATCGAGCTCCTGCATGGAGGCCTTGCCCTGGCCCTGATCCAACCGTTCTCTGAGGCATTGGAGATCGTGGTCGCCCTGATCCCTGCCATGATCATCGCCAACGCACTCGGAGTTGGTATCAGTATCATCGTCCTCCACAGCATCCATCAGCATGAAAAGCCTGACCCGGTACCCTAAGCCCCGGTGGGCAGGACGGTTCCTCCTCTCCTTCTTGCCGGGATAAGCAGTATTTAATTTCCTGGAGGAGAGGAACCACTACATGATCATCCAGCAGTTTTTCGTTCCTGGAATCGCCCACAGTTCCTACATCGTCGCAGGGGACCGGACCTGTGCGGTCATCGACCCCGCCCGCGACACCGAACGATACCTGCGTGCGGCCCGGGAGATGGGGGTCAGGATCACTCATATCCTTGAAACACATCTCCATGCCGATTTTGTCTCGGGCCACCTTGATCTCGCCGAGGCAACTGGTGCAGCAGTCTACGCACCCACGAAAGGGAACTGTGCATTCCCCCATTACGCAGTCTCCGAAGGATCCGAGATACCTCTCGAGGATATCCGGTTCTCCGTTGTCGAGACCGCCGGGCATACTCCTGAATCCCTCTGTTACGTGGCTACCGATCTGGCCCGGGGCGACTCCCCGGTCTCCCTTTTTTCCGGCGATACCCTGTTTGTCGGTGATGTTGGCAGGCCTGATCTCTTCCCCGGGAGGGCGGAAGATCTGGCGTCCTCCCTGTATGATAACCTTCACGACAAGATCATGACGCTCCCTGACGAATGCGAGGTCTACCCTGCCCACGGGGCAGGATCGCTCTGCGGGAGGGCGATGGCCGCGAAGCGGACGAGCACGATCGGGTATGAGAAGCGGTACAACTATGCCCTCCGTATCAAAGACAAGGATGCATTTGTCAGGGCTCTCACATCAGAGATGCCTGCTGCCCCCGATCATTTCACCCGCTGTTCGGCGATCAACCGGGCAGGGCCTGCCCTCATGAAATCCCTCGCCAGACCCGTCCCGCTCGGACCAGGAGCCTTCTTTGAGAAGATGAAGGATGACCGGTCCCTCCTCCTCGATGTGAGGAGTTACCAGTCGTTCTCAGGGGTCCACATCCCTGGTGCGTGGCACATCGATCTCTCAGGAAACTTCCCAACGCAGGCAGGCTGGATCCTTCCCCCCGAGAAGGATATCCTGCTTGTCGTTGAGGAAGCGAGGCATGCCGATGAGGCAACTCTCCAGCTCCACCGCGTAGGATTCGACAGGGTCGCCGGGTATCTTGATGGCGGTATGCTCTCATGGGGGGCTGGAGGCCTCCCGATCACCCGGGTGCCGGTCCTCTCCGCGGACGAAGCACACGCGCTGGTCAGTGAAGGGGGTGTAGTCCTTGTCGATGTCAGGTCCAGCGAGGAATGGGATGCCGCCCATGCAGAATCCTCGGTTCACATCCCCTGGCATGACCTCCGGACAAGATTTACCGAGCTCAACCCGGCACTTCATTATATCCTGATGTGCAGGGGCGGGCAGCGGGCAAGCATCGCGGCAAGTATCCTGAAGATGCATGGGTTTGGAATGGTCTCGAACCTGGGGGGCGGATATACCGCGTACAAGCGGGCCGGGTATGCACCATGACGGGCCGGGATCTTGAGGGCTGGCGGGCTTCCGGATTCCCGATGCGCCTGTTGAGAACAGTATTTTCCCGCACTTTCCCGATCACAGTAGGCGGAATGCGGATCATCGGGTTTTGAGAGGGAGGGGAAGATCCCACCTCTCTGCTTTTCTGAAAGGAACGTATCCGCAACTTCTGTACATTCCGGCTGACCATCGGGACCCGGTTTTTTTACGGAGATATCGTCTGATGGAGCGGGAGAACAGGGCCTCTCTGCCTCCTGTTCAATGCACCAAGCCTGTTCGCTGGCTTATTTTTGAGACAATATATTAATGTAGTATAACTCTAATCTTCACATTGCTCTGAAAAAGAGCAAGGTGGCATCAATGGAACAGAGAACATTCCCCATACTTATGGGGATACTGCTGGTACTCGTTATTCTGACAGCACCTGCGTACGCTGAGGTCCCCCCTCCGGAAGATTCAGGAGATACCCAATTCCTGGAGATATGGGACACCCTCATCGCGCTCCAGGAGCAGATCGCCGATGCTTTTTGCACTATCCTTGCCCTCGAAGATGAAATTGCTGGTCTCAAATTGGAGAACGTCTGGGTAAACCCGCTTGTGGCATACCCCACAGGTCCGAACGGGCCGCAAACGACCTATATCACCTCAGGGATCTGCAACGCGTCAGATCTTCCCTGCACTACTGGTGCACTGGAAATCACTACGGAAACGATGGTGACCGAGGACGATCACCAATGGGTGATCTTCCCGCTCATACTGCCTGACGGAGGGAAGGTGACCGGGGTGATGATCCATTATTACATCAATACGACTGACTCCGCGACGACGTACATCGCTCAGACGCGTCTGAGCCAGATGACAACCCCTGATGGAGCAACGGTGATGATGGACGATGATACGGACCTGTACGGGCCTGGACCGTTCGAACACACCAGTTTTGCATCTTACCAGGTCGGGGGTGCAAATACCCTCGAGCTGAAAGTCGTGATCGGCAACCCGGATGATTCGATTGTGATTGGCGGAATAGAGATCTTTGTCGAGAGATGATATCCTCCTTCATTTCCCCTTTTTTTCAAAGTAAAGAGCACCACCGCATGGTACAGTGAAGATACCGGGCGCCAGCCGGACACAGGTATGCCGGGTGATCCAGGGGAGAAGTTCCTGACAACCCTCTGACAGGCTTACGGACAAAAAGGGAAAAGAGCGCACCCGAAAATAGTTCCTTAGTGTATATGAGACACAATCATGCAAAATAAAAATGGCGAAGCCATTTTAATTGAAAAAGGAGCCGATCCGGCCTGTCAGGCCGGAGGTGAGAGAACTCACTTTCCTTTCGCGCTTCCGATCACGATCCCGTTCTCGATGTTGTAGTATCCCTTTGCATGCTTTATCTGATAGGTACGAAGTCCTTTTTCTTCGGCTTCCTCGACCTGCTGTCTCATGCTCTGCTGTTCGGCAGGGGAGTGGCCGGTGACCATGTTCTTGAACCGTGTATCAGACATCTTGAGACCGCGAACATAGTTGCCTTTGGCATCGATGCCCCGTTCTTCTGCGGTATGCTTCCTTGGATCAAAGTCTCCCATGAGTGAAGCGGTTATCTTCAGAGGAGATAATATTGAGCATTGGAGAATTTCAGCCGGCCATTCTCCCCCTGCAGGTGTGCAGGCCAGTCCTGGATCGGAGGGAAGGTCGCATTTCCAAAACCAGAGGGTCTGGCGGTATGCACCGGTGCCGGTATTCATCATGGGAGCGGGATTCCAAGGGAAGGGCAGGATAACCGTTATCATCTGAATATTTTTTATAGCAGAACAGTATACGTTCCCGCATCGCTACCATGGCCGGATGCCGTATACTCCTCGTGATCGCATTGCTTGCAACGGCAACGCTGGTCCTCCCCTCGCTGGCTTTGGTATCCTCCTCTCCAGGGATTCCTGTTCTGGCGGGGGAGGAAGCCATACCCCTTGGGGTAGGGTCCGATACGCAAGAGACTAATGCTCCTGATCATGACGGAACAAAGACAGCAGGCTTCCCTGCCCCGAATGGATTCCCTCCCTCTGCTTCTGACTGTTCCATTACGACCAACCAGAACACTCCCGTGGAAATTACCCTTTCTGCCAGGGATCCTGATGGGGATACGCTGCACTGGTTCGTCGAGGCAGGTCCTCTTCATGGTACGCTTGGACCGATCCGGGGAGACCGGGTGGTGTACACTCCCTTGTCGGATTACGCAGGTTCTGATTCCTTCCGTTACAAGGTACATGACGGGTTCTGGGATTCAGACACTGCCATGGTTACCATCACCATCATAAGGGACTGTCAATCAGGAGATCCCCACCTGTTTTATGGCACGGTGACCATTGATGGCAGACCGGCGCCGGAGTCAGCGATAGTGCGTGCCACAGGAGAAGGGGTGATCCAGGACATCGCGGGGAATCCCATGACCACCCGTGCAGACGGGACATACGGGAGCGCCAACAGCACCCCAGATACCCTGGCAGTCAGGGGGTGCATCCCTGATGGCACTCCGGTTATGTTCTCGGTCAATGGTCTTCCAGCCGAGGCAGGGGATCCCGCAAATAACAGCACATGGCAGCCTGCATATCCGTTCGTTGCCGGAGGGTTGACCCGCCTTGATCTCAGGGTAACAACCCCTCCTCCTCCCCCTGACTATGTCTATATCACTGCCATTGGCATCTCCCTCTCCAGCCCTGAAAATGGCATAACAAAGACCATGAGGCTGGAAAAGAATCCGGAACTGGAGGTCACCGTTTCAGCCGGAATGTTCTTTATTGACTTTTATGCCATTGGGGGGCATGCGTTCTTTGGCCAGCCGGTGCTTGGGAGGGATGCTACCATTGGGATCTATGAAAACGGCATCCCGCTCTCAGTGGAAGAGCATCTCTGGTTTGGATCGAGCAGGGTGACCTACGATTACCTGGCAAATGAGACACGGACGTTTGACATCCTTGTCTTCGTGAATGAGGAGCCGGAGATTTCCACCGTACGCCATATTACCATAACGACATTACCTTCGAAGAGCTGAACAGGGACGTTTCGGGACCTGGCTGAGATTCATACCTGGAATACGTATCCCGTGTACCCGTTCCTTTACCAGGTGGATACGCCATCGAGCCTTCTGTCCTCTGCCAGAAAAAGTGACTGGGGGGAAATTGCCCTGTTTTTCGTCACGAGGGATTTGCGTCACGAGGGATCATGGTTTCCAGCCAGTAGCTCCGCTCTTCATGACAGCCAGAGACAGCGGCATGCGGCCAGGTTGTTTTTGGCTTAATGGTGAGGCTTGTTCGTCCAGAGGCCGTGAATGTTGCAGTACTCCCTGACTTTGACATCAGGAGAGGAGACCGGGAAGAACGCTTCAGGTTTCTCCCCTGGTTTTAAGCCTTTCACGTACAGGTAGGGGCCTGCCATGACCTCGATCCACGCGATATAGTGGGCTGGTTCCATAGGGTGGGGGACTGATCCGACCTTAACAAGGATCCCGTCCCCCTGCTTCTCAACGACCGGGACATGCTTCTCGTTGCTTGCGTCGACAGAATTCTCAGCCTGTTTGACCATCGGCCTCCCGCAGCAGACCAGCTGGCCGGCACCTTCATGGGAGATGGTCACGATCTTTCCACAGTTTCCGCATTTGAAAATTTCAAGCATGCTCTTCTCACTCCTCTGTTGTGATCCTTGCCTGAAAGCGTCATAAACATTCCTGACAGGCAGGGCGCAGTGGTCCGGCAAGGGGAGCAGCACAACGGGCGTTCCCATGACGGAGTTCCCTGGGAGACGGGCATCCTCTGAACACATCCGCAGGGACTCTGCTTTCGTCCCCCTCTCCCTGGGATATCATTATAATCTATCCTATAAACCTGTTTTACTGTCTTTTTCACAGGAACGAAAGATGGATGAAAAGCCCGTCACAACCCCAAACTGATCAAGGAACCACTGCCCGGACATCCCTTCTGGCACCGGCAGAGATCGAGCACCTGATCGAGGAACGGGCTGCCCCGCTCCGGGATGAAATCGAGGAACTGAGGAGGGAGAACAAAAAAATGCAGGTGGCGCTCCGGGAGAGCGAAAACCACCTGAAGCTCACCCTCGATGCCGCGGCAGCGGGGATGTGGATCTCCGGGCGGGACGGGAGCTGGATGGCCACTCCGCAGCTCAACAGGATCTTCGGACTCTCCCCTGACATTACCTTCCACCGGGAGCAGGATCTCATGGAGTATATATATCCCGAGGACCTCCAGCAGCTGATTGATGCCTGGATGGGATCCCTTCGCGATGGCACGCGGCTCGATCATGAGTACCGCATCATCTGGCCAGATGGGAGTATCCACTGGCTGGCTGCAAAAGGGAGGGTATGTTCTGAGAGCGGCATCCCCCGGTTTGTCGGGATCACCTACGACATCACTGAGAGAAAAAGGATGGAAGAAGCCCTCAGGCAGAGACTTGAGACGGAACGGGCGCTGATCAACTCCTCTGCCGAGATTGCGGTTCTCCTCGATATTGAGGGGATCATCCTGAATATCAACGACAATTATGCCACGATTATTGGGAAACGGTATGAAGAACTCCTCGGAGTACGTGTCTGGGATCTCATACCACACGAGCACGTGTCCTATCGAAAATCATGGTTTGATCAGGCCATCCGGGAAAAAAGGATGGTAAAATTTGAAGAGAACCGTGATGGAAGATGGCATGATATTATCATCAATCCTGTCCTTTCCGCTGATGGAACTGTCATCGGTGTTGCGGTCAGCGCCTACGATCTTACCGAGCGGAAACTCGCAGAGCAGCAGCTCAGAGAATACTCGGAGAGCCTCAAGCGGAGCAACGAGGACCTGGAGCTCTTTGTCGGGATTGCCACCCATGACCTCCAGGAACCGGTCAGGGGGATCGTCATCTTCTCACAGCTCCTCCTCAACCAGTGCAGGGAAGGCCGGTGGCAGGACCCCGGGAAGTACCTGAAAGTAATAGAACAATCCGGACTCCAGATGAGCAGCCTGGTCAACGACCTTCGCGAATATTCCCGGGTACGGACGCAGGCAAAACAGATGGAGCCGGTTGATACGACGATAATGCTGTCACTTGCGCTGAACAATCTCCATCATGTCATCGAAGAGAACCACGCAATCGTCACCTCCGATCCGCTCCCAATAGTCCTTGCCGACGGAACCCAGGTTGCCCAGGTCTTCCAGAACCTTATCGATAATGCCATCAAGTTTTGCAGGGAGGAGAAAACCCCGGAGGTCCACCTCTCAGCAAGGCCATCTGACGGGATGTGGGAGTTCGCGTTCAGGGACAACGGGATCGGCATTCCCCAGAAATACTTCAGCAAGATATTCATCCTCTTCGAACGACTCCATGACCGGGATGTCTACCCGGGGACCGGCCTTGGGCTTGCCCTCTGTAAGCGGATCATCGAGCGGCATGGCGGGCGGATGTGGGTGGACTCGGAGGTCGGGGTGGGATCGACCTTCTTTTTCACGCTCCCCGCACTGTCATCGTAAGGATCAGGAAAGAGCTGGTTCCAGCCACCTGTTCCCGGCCATCGTATTCATGACCGGACAGGGTGGATCGAACAGGGAAGAGACGTGACCGGCGACTTCTGCAGGGAATTTCACTTCACAGGCAGAGGGGTGATCCTCATGCTATGCTGTTGCCAGCCCGGATCACTTCCCTGACGAGGAGATCGAAGTCTTCTTTCCTGCTGCGATGGTTGGTGATGGCGATATGCAGGTACCTTCTCCCCCGGATGGTTACTGATGAGGGAACCGCTATCCCCTCTTCCTGGAGGTGGAGCTCGATCTGCTTGTTCAGATGATCGAGTCTCTCGTCGTTCATACCCGGCTTCTTGTACCGGAAGTTGACGATGTTCAGGGAGACCGGAAGGGCCAGCTCGAGTTCCGGGGCAGCTTCAACCAGCCGGGCGAGGTAATGCGCCTGTTCAATGTTCTGCTGGATAAGGCGGCCATACTTCTCCGTTCCCTGCTCTTTTATGGTCATCCAGGCCTTGAGGGCGTGGAAGCCGCGGGAGAGCTCGAACCCGTAATCGTCAAGCCAGGGGAGGTCGACACCGGTCAATCCCCTGTCACCCTCACCGTGGGCAAGGTAAGTCGGGGTCAGGGAGAATGCCCTCCGGTGCAATTCAGCGTCCCTGATGAGCACACAGCCGACAGGATACTGCAGGTACATCCACTTGTGCAGGTCAAAGGCGAGCGAATCGGCCCGTTCCATCCCCGCGACGAGGTGCCGGGATTCAGGGGCGATGGCTGCCCAGGCACCAAATGCTCCATCGACATGGAACCAGCACCCCTCTTTCGTGCTGATATCGGCAAGAGCATGCAGGTCGTCAACCGCCCCGGTATTCGTCGTCCCGGCAGCCCCGATGATACAGACCGGGTGGAACCCGTCTGCCCTGTCCTCCTTTATCCTTGCTTCAAGGGCTGCAAGGTCGATCTGCAGGTGATCGTTTACAGGGATCCTTCTCAGCGCATCGTTCCCGAATCCCAGCAGTTCAACCGCCTTCTGCAGGGAGGAATGGGCCTCGTCGGAGCAGTAGAGGGTCATCTTCTTTTTGGCATTCTGCATCCCCTCGTTCCGCAGGTCAAACCCGGCCTTCGTGTTCCGGGCAGCGGCAAGTGCTATCAGGTTCGAGGCAGAGCACCCGCTCGTGAGGAGCCCGCTTGCCGTCATGGGATACCCGAGCATCGCCTTGCACCACCCGATGACCTGGGATTCGACGTAGTTGTTGCTCATGAAGGAGAATGCCCCGCTGACGGCATCCATCGAGGACGCAAGCATCTCGGCATACATCCCCATCACGGTCCCTGAACCAGCGATCCACCCCCAGAACCTCGGGTGGCTGTTTCCCAGCTGATATGGCAGGATATAGTCCCGGTATTCCTGGTATATTTCATCCGGATGTTCCGGACCATGAGGGGGCACGCCGTCAAAATGGGCTTTCACCTCTGGGGGGGCGTGCTGCCAGACGGGCCGATCCCGCAGTGTCCCGATATAGTCCAGTGCATCATCGAGCATCCGGTGGCCAAGTGCCCGCATCGCCTTCCAGTCATCCGGGTCAAGGGTCTCTTCAACATCGTGGGTCATGGTACTGCCTCTTTTCTGGTGCGATTAGCTCCCCTGACCCCTATAGGAAAAATCAGGGAATATCTTTTATGATTCGGGGATGATTCAGAGAACCGGACTTTGGGTCTCCTCCAGGTAAAACGAAGAAAGGGTCTGGACTTCTCCCTGGGGATCCCCCCAGAATATCAATCAGCCGAAGATCCTGCAGGAAAGTGCTGAGGGATCCCTTATCCCCCTTTGTAGGCCTTCTTTAACTCCCCGATATCAAACTTCTTCATCTTCAGGAACGCAGCGGTCACCCGTTCCACTTTCTCCGGGTCCTTATCGGTCATCATCGCTTCGAGAACCGTTGGGACGATCTGCCAGGTCACCCCGAATCTGTCCTTCAGCCATCCACAGATCTCCGCTTCCGGAACGAATGATAACCGGTCCCAGTAATAATCAATCTCTTCCTGCGTATCGCAGTACACCATGAACGAGATCGCCTCGTTCGGCCTGAATGCCGGCCCGCCGTTCAGTAC
>ENA-UOWE01004460-UOWE01004460.1-activated-sludge-metagenome-genome-assembly--contig:-NODE-4460-length-13475-cov-6.886513_pt1 | contig 13475 bp, 8 predicted proteins | sample MGYA00249841_ERZ761562 | MGnify/ENA primary metagenome ERZ761562 (study PRJEB28883, sample SAMN05720200) | activated sludge metagenome | isolation source: Anaerobic digester | place: Japan... | reverse complement strand
AACAGCTTTTTTATTTCGTTGTTATTCTATCGTCAGTTTGTGCTTTTTTTGTAACTCGTTTATATATATGATAAAACTACATACTATCATCCATTTTGGGTGTATATATGTATACTAATTTATTTTATGCAAAGATATAATTATTTTACAAATCATCAAACGGAGATTTAATATTTTTAAAATATTTAAATAAATGTATTCAGATTAATTTCGTTCAAACATCAATGCAGATGTTTATAAATTTTGTTGGCAATACAAACGAGATGTTTTAAACGTATATTTGGGTTTTACGAAAACAAAATTTGCAACGGACGCTACAAAGTATGGAGATAAAAAAGGCCGTCCCTTTTTGAGACAGCCTCTTTTTTTAATTGATTAATTTATAAATTATAACAAGTTCCACGTTTTTAGTATTTCTTCAATTCTATTTTTTGCTGAATGAATGTTTTTCTCTTTATTATTTGGATTTGAAGTAGAGGCAGTTACAACTTCTATCTCCTTAAATCCCATAAATGTAAACTCTATTTTCGTTAAAAATGAAAAAGTATCCCACTCGGGATAGTTTGTGGTAACTTGCTTACACGAATATTCACTTCCGCTTGTAAAGACAGTTAACGCTTTTTTCTTGGTAAACTTTCCAAAGGGTCCTTTATCGCCGTAGTCGAATGCAATTCCTTTTTGCATTACAGCATCAAACCAAAGCTTAACTAATCCGGGCATCCCAAAATTATGCATGGGCGAAAATAACAAAACAATATCGGCTTTAGTCAGTTGTTTTGTAAGTTTATCCATTGCCATCATTTTGCTGTTTTCTTCGTCCGAAAGAGCCTTGCCCTGGTAATTTCGTTTGTAGTAATTCATTAAAATACTATGATCAAAATATGGAGGAGGCGATGTTTCTAAATCAAGTTCCTCGATAGAATGATCTTTTCCAATTATTTCTTTAGTAAATGCATGCAACTTGGCTGTATTTGAAAATTCTCTGCCTGGCAGATATTTCACTATTAATATGTTCATATTGTTTTAATTTAATTATTTATTTTCAATCCATTGTATAATTTTTTCACTCATTGGGCTTTCGTTTGGAGGAATTACCAAAGCGATTTGTCCATTTTCGTCTATTAGGAATTTTTGAAAATTCCATTTAATAGGTTCATTACTAACGCCGTTTTTAGTTTTATCGGTAAGCCATTGGTAAAGGGGGTGTATGTCTTTGCCCTTTACACTTATTTTTTCCATTATTGGGAAGCTTACATTGTACTTTGTTGTGCAGAAATTTTTTATTTCCTCTGCAGTACCCGGTTCCTGATTTAAAAAATTGTTGGCCGGAAATCCAATTACAACAAAGTTTTTGTCTTTGTATCGTTCATACAGCATTTCAAGTTTCTCATATTGTGGTGTAAAGCCACATTTGCTGGCTACGTTAACCATCATTATTTTTTTCCCTTTAAGTTGGCTTAAATCATAGGGTACACCATCGATGGTTTTTATTGAAAAATCATAAATCGATTCTTGACCATATAAATTTGTCATAATAAATACTGTTAAAATGAATGTTAATGTTTTCATGGATATTTTTTTAGACAAAAATAATTAGAAATAGTCTAAATAAAAATAATTAAAACAAATATTAAGATTATTTAACGAAAAAATCTTTTGCTAAAAAAATGAAGAAAGATGAATGGGAAGGAGAAATAGGGATGAATCTGGTTAATCTCTGAAAACATCTTTTTTCTTGAGCTTCATAATTTTGCCGAAATGGCTTAATTTATTCATGTCAATTCGTTTTTCGTCACCTACAATCACAACAACCATTGGCTTTTTTTGAATATTTTCTTGATAAAATTTCAACATGTCGTCAAATTTCATTTCGTAATAAACAGGAATTTTTTCTTGGTTGGGATCGTGTTGATAACCTAATCGTTTCCATGCTACCATACTCTCGCTTAAATTGCGGAAGTTGGGTCTATCGCTCAATGACGATTTTACTAAGTAATTGATAATAAATGACCATCTGTCGGTTTTTTGTGGCATAACACGAACCAAGGAGTCAAATACCTGTATGGCTTCGATGGTTTTATCGGCTTGAGTGCCAATATATCCCATAAAGTAGCTTTCTTTCCCCGATTTTGCAGGGATTACATATTGGGCACCGGCGGAGTATGCCATAGAACGGTATTCTCTTATTTCTTGTAAAACTAACCCGCTAAAATCACCGCTAAAGTATGCATTAAAAGCATCTATATACGGTTCATTGTCGTTGTAGAATGCTTTTTGATTCATAAAGAAATAAATGTTGCTTTGAACAGCCTTGGGTTCGTTCAGGAAATAAACCATGTTTTCGTTGTATTGGTTATAGTTGACATCTGCCGGAGCTAAGCTCGATTTAGGATTAGTCGTCCATGAGATGTTATTTTTCAAAATAGGAATAATCTCTTCTAACGATTTCTTGCCGGTATAATGAACGTCACATTCAAATGTAGTGGCTAATTTAAATACCTTAATGAGTGAATCTACTCCGACCTTTTTTAGCTCCGACATGGTTGGCCGGTCAATGTATGAAGATTTTCTTCCGTTTACTACCCAACTGTATAATGCTTGAGCAATTTGAGCCGGTTCGGATTGTTCAATCTTTCTGTTTGATTTTTCACCTTGAAGTATATTGTTTAATTTACCAGCTTCGGCTTTGGTAGATTGAATAAATTCATTTAACAGGCTTACTGCTTCTTTTATGTTTTCTTCTATGCCGGTTAATTCGATAGTGGTATAACTTTTATTGCTTGAAATGTTCATTGTGCAACCTATTTTTGCGAATTCGAATTTAAGTTGATCCACCGATTTTGATGAAGTTCCGGCTAAGTTGGCGAGTTGGCAGGCATATTTTAAAAGTGGGTGGTAGTATTCTCCCATTCCAAATTTAAGCCTCAATGAGAAAATAGTATTGTAAGGGTTATCGACTCTGTAAATATTAATGCCTTTTTTAATTCTGTTGAATTGGATGTCGTTTCTAAAGTCAATAAATTTTTCTTTAATAGGTTGAGCGGTCATTTGTTCTATTTTTTTTGCAAAAGCTGAAGTTGCATTATTATTAGAAACAACAGGTTTGAATCCGGGCTTTTCGAGTTTTTCTTTTTTCATGGAACCCATACGCGAATAAAATGCCAGGTAATTGCCGTTTAAGTATTTTTCAGCAACATTTATGATGTCTTGTTTGGTAATGGACATGATGCGTTTGGGGATTTCGTAAATATCTTCAACATTTCGTTGTTGTCCTATCATTTCGGCTAACAACATCGCTTTCCCTTCATTGGTCTCTAATTCCTGAGAAAGTTCTCTGTATTTTTCAAGCTTAATCGATTGTAAAAGTTCATCGCTGAAATCGCCTTTGTGTATTCGCTCTATTTGTTCTAAAACGATTTTTTCGGCTTCTTCCAATTTCTGTCCAATAATTTTAGGAATAGCAAAAATTACAAATTGTCCATAATCGTTATAAGGCATATAAAAAGACATTGCTGCTAGCAATTTATGGTCTAGCGTTAATTTATCCAACAAACCGGTTGTGTTTTCGTTGCTCAATAAAGAAGCACACATTTCTATGGCTATTTCGTCTTTGTCACCGGCTTTTGGTGCTCTATATCCAAGCATTTCGAGTTTAATTGGACTCAGTTTTTTTTCGGCAAATTCGCGTCCAATAAAAGGTTTTTCTTCCCATGTTTTTGCTGAAGGAATTTCTTTCGATTTCCAAACACCAAATTTTTCTTTAATCAGAGGAATAATTTTTTCGCTGTCAAAGTCGCCAACTAAAACCAATGCCATATTATTAGGAACATAATAGGTATTAAAAAACTGATACATTTTATTAAGCGAAGGATTTTTAAGGTGCTCAATCGTTCCAATAAGGGGTTGCTGACCGTAGGGGTGATTTTTAAAGAAAACCTTGTTGAATTCTTCAAAAAGATTGAATTGAAACATATCTGAATAAAGATTTTTTTCTTCGTAAACGGTTTCTAACTCCGATTGAAATCCTCTGAATACGGGTTTGTAAAAGCGATGGCTGTATATTTCTATCCAGCGTTCAATTTCGTTTGATGGGAACGCATTGTGAAAAACGGTTCGGTCGTTGGATGTATTTGCATTGACATCAGTAGAGCCGATTTGTTTTAATACTTTGTCTAGTTCGTTAGGAATGGCATATTTATTTGCCTCTACAGAGGCTTCGTTTATTTTTTTCTGAATTTCTTTGCGTTTTTCAGGCTCAGGTGTTTTGCCAAGTTCTTCGTACAAAGAAATAATTTGATCTATGTAGGGTTTTTCTTTTGTCCAATCGGTTGTTCCAAGTTCTTCGGTCCCTTTAAACAGCATATGCTCCATATAATGAGCCATGCCGGTAGCATCGGAAGGGTCGTTTTTTGAACCGGCTTTTGTAACTACAACACCGTACACTATGGGTTGGTTATGGTCTTCACTTAAAACTACCGTTAAACCATTGTCAAGTTTAAATTGCTTAATTTTAAAATTAAATTCGGTTTGGGCGAATAGTTCATTAAAAAAGAAAATTGTTATAAACGTAAAAAGAGCAAAACGTTTTAGAAATAAGTATTTCATAGTAAATTGATTTTAAATTATGCTAACAAAATTTGACTTCAATTATACAAACAAATAATGAAAATAAAAACACTTTTTTGAAAAAAACGTAAAAACGTTTAATCATAAAAAAAAAAATACCTATTTTCGTACTTTAAATAAAATAGTACAATGCATAAAACTCTCTCATTTCTGTTTTTATTATTATTTGTGAAGTTGATGCTAATTGGTGGGAGATTGTATGCACAAACGAACGACGATAAATTAACAGAACAAAAAGCATTTCAGTACTATCAACAAAAAAATTATTCAGAAGCATTGCCCTTATTTTCACAATTATTGAGTCTTTATCCTAAAGACGAACGATACAATTTACATTATGCAGCATGTTTAATTGAAACAAACCAATTAATTGAAAAAGCTGTAAAATATTTGCAATTTGCCGATAGTAAAAGCAATGACCCTATTATTAAATATTATTTGGCAAGAGCCTACCATCTGAACTATCAATTTAAAGAGGCCATCGAAAATTATAACGCTTTTGTTCAACTAGCTTCGGCAAAACAGGTTAAAGAGCTGAATGTCAGCAAACTGATTGAAATGTGCCAAAATGGTTTGGAGCTGATTAAATATATTAGCGATTTGACGGTTGTTGATAACAGACGTATTAAAAGCGAGAACTACTTTTACTCTTACGATTTAAAAGAATTTGACGGGAAATTAGTTATAAAACCGAAAGAATTAAAAAGTCCGGTCGATAAAAAAGACGAACCGGCAAATATGGTGATATTTTTACCCAATAATTCCAATATCATATATTATGGCAGTTATGGGGCAAATAAGTCAAATGGAAGAGACATCTACAGAATAGAGCGATTAGCTGACGGTAAATGGGGAAAGCCCGAAAATTTGGGAAATGTAATCAACACTCCATTTGACGAAGATTATCCTTTTTTACATGCCGATGGAAAAACATTATATTTTTCTTCAAAAGGACATAATAGCATGGGGGGATACGATATTTTTAAATCTGAATTTGATAGCGCCGCTATGCAATGGTCTAAACCTATTAACTTAGATTTTCCTATCAATACTCCTTACGATGACTATTTATATATCATAGATAAAGATAATTTTTATGCTTTTTTTACCTCAAACCGCGAAACACGCGACAACAACATAACGGTTTATAAAATTCTGGTTGATAAAAATCCTATAAAACGAGAATATAAAGACCTCGAAGAAATCATAAATGTTTCGCGTCTGGAAGTTTCATCATTGGCTGAAATAAAGAAAGCTGAAGAATCGAAGCAAAAAAATCAAACAAAAGAACAAGATGTGATTTTTGCCACGAACGAAAGCAACCATAGCAACATTAATATAAGTCCATATAGTTTTAAGCCCATTTCTTATAGTCCAAACCTAAGCAGTCAGGAAATAGCAAATAATCTTAAAGCTGATAATGAAAAAATTGAAAAAAATGCTAAAGAAATTAAGCGACAAAGTCAATTAGCATACATTGCAGCCAAAGAAAACAATGAAAAAGCTAACCAAAAAAGAAAAGAAGCATACGAAAAAAATGCATCCATTAGAACAATAAACGATCCTGTTGAAGCAGAACAAGCTAAACAAGAAGTATATCAATTGATAAGCGAAGCTGAAGAACTAGAACGGCAAGCCATAACCGCATACAATTTAGCACAAAATTTTGAACAGATAGCCGGCGAAATGAATAAAGACGTTGCAAAGTCTCAAAATTTTATCAATGCCATTGAAAAGCAAGGCGCTGTTGATGAGGCCATTGTAGATGCGGCCAATAAAAATAAAGAACGCTTAGAATTAAGCCAAAACAAATATTCATCACTTCAAAAAGAATTTGAAGATAGAAAAACCTTGCAGAAAAGCAAAGAAAACGAACTTGCTACGTACGAAGAAATGTTTAACAGCACAACCGATAGTATCAATCAATTAGATGAGCAATTAAAAGAACTTGAAGCAAAAATTAACAATTCCAATTCAGAAACGGAAAAAAATCACCTTTCGCTACAAGCCGATGAATTAAATAAACGTTCGGATATACTTGAAGCAAAACAAATAGAAATAGCCGAATTAATAGAAAAATCGAAATTAGATATTGAAAATCTTAACAGCGAAAATCAATTTTTAAAACAATTTGCTGAAAATGCCAAAAATGATACCCGTCCATACGAAGAATTGTCTAAAGAACCCATGGCCAAAGACCAACTAAAAAAAGATATTTTCGAAAAAGAACTATCGGCTGATATAGCCGTAGCACAAACCGTAAAAGAAAAAGTGGGTCAAAAAAACATCGCTAAAAATAAACCAACCAATAAGCAAACAAATAAACAAATAGCACAAAATAACACTACTAATAACAACAAAAATGTAGCAGTAACAAATACATCAACCATACCTAACGATACCATTCAAAAGAATGAATTAGCAACTACAACAAATCAAGCCTCTGCCACCAACTTAATAAAGGGAGTTAACCCTCTGTTACCTAATACAACCGTAACAAATTCAGCTACAGCAGAAAATATCGAAAAAGAACAGTTTAATGTTCAATATTATACGAATGTACTTAATGAGCAACAAAAAAAGTACGAAATAATAAATAATGCCATCACCAAAGCCAAAGATAAAAAGGAAAAACAACTACTTGAGCAACAACGAAATTATTTAGCCGAAGAAATTCAAAATAATAAAAAGTCGTTAAGTCAGTCGCAGCAGAAGCTAAGCGAATATAAAAATACTTTAGCCAACAAAATAGACACTTCTTTAAGTGTGAGCAATGAGGAACTTGTTTTGAAAGCCAGTAAATACGACAATAAATATGAAATCAATTTCTCATTAGCTCAAAAGAAACAGCTTGAACAGGCTCAACAAGAACAGCAAGAAATTAAGAAATTAGAAGAACAATTAAAAAATAATGCAACAGAAATAAAACGCTTGGAGTTGCTAAAATTATCTATTAATAACAATACTGAGCAGAAAAATGTTGAAAATCAAATTGCCGAACTCAATGCTCAACAAACTCAACTATTTAGAGATTATACCAATCGTATAGATAAAACAAATCAAGCAACGGCAGGCATTTATAATCAAGTTTTAACTACGGTAAGAAATTATGATGCCGAAAATTCAAATGTAAAAACAGCAGGATTAGTGGAAAAAGAAATAGAAGCGTTAAATGATAAATCTGCTCAATTAAAAAAAGAAGCATTGCTGATTAATGATTTAAACGAAAAAATAAATCGATATAAGCGAGCAGATATTATTGACCAAATAGCCATTCAAAAACAAAAATACGCCATCGATTTATATGTGTCATCGCGTCAGAATTTAGCTCAAAATTCAAATAACCAACAAACCAATACCAATCCATCCACTCAAACCGAAAAAGCATCCAGTACCGGCAACAGTGTGAGCGTAGAATTGACTCCCGAAGAGAATAAACAAATATCCGAATATCAGGCTCAAAAAGCAAAGGCAGAAACAAAATTACTGCAAGGGAAATCATTATATAAAGAAATTGATGAAAAACGTCAACTTGCAGCAAAAACATATTCAAATGCTAAGAAGAAAGAAATATTAAAGGATGTCGATAAAAAAGAACAAGAGGCTATAGCATTGATTATGGATGCTCACTCTATTTACGAACAAGCAAACGCTGAAAAACATAAAGTTTATCAAAATAAAATAACGCAGCTTTTAGATAACTCCAATGTATTAGAAGATAATAAGTCGATTGCTATCCAATTTTTAAAAGAAGCAGATCTTTATTACAACGAAGCGCAACAAGTTCGATTAAACGGCAAAGCTGCTGCTACCAATGAAGACAAAGTAGCATTATTAAATAAAGCATTGACACTTGAGCAAAAAGCACTCAGCAATCAAGAGTATGCATTGGATGCCATGACCAATGCAGAACCGGTTGAATTTGTGGCAACGAATAACCTGACAAAAATTGACAAATTAGAAGCTCTTGATAAGCAAGTAAATGTAGATGATGTAATCCGAATAAAAACCGAGAGAATCATTTCTAATTTGAATTTAACTGAAGTCGAAAAATCAAAACTTGATGAAGCATTAGCAAAACAGCAAACCATCACACAACTTACAACAGAAGCCGAAAAATACGAAGCCAAGTTAAATCTGGCCAAAGAAATGGCAAAAAATTCGACCAATAAAAATGAAAAGAAAAAGGCCGAAAAATCAATTCCAAAACTCGAAAAAGAATTTTTTAGCCGAAAATTTACTGCAGCTGAACTGACAGAAAATGTAAACGATAATTACTATAAACTCTACGAAGCAAAATTTACCGATATCCGTCCTAAAGACAAATCGGAAGAGGCGAAACAAGGCAAACAACTCGAAAAAAATGCAAATAAAAAGTATATTCAAGCAAAGCAATTACGCGAAAAATCGTTTATTACCGAAAATCCATATATAGCTTACAATTACTTATTGCAAGCGGATTCTATTGAAAAATCTGCCATCGAAGACCAGGAAAAAGCATTTGGTTTATACTTAAAGTTAAAACCACTTGACGACGAAATTAAAGAATATGCAGAAAAACACCCCAAAAAACAATCCATTGATGACCTTATTGTTATTAAAACAACAGCTGATATAACTCCAATCAGCAAAGAGGAATTAGCTCAAATAGAAGAAAAACAATCGAATAAAAACCTTACAACTAATAATATTGTTAATGCAAACAACAACGAAACGGTAGAAGTAAGCAACCATCAAAACGATTCGAATAAGCAAAACAACAACAACGAAACGTTAGAGCTAAATAATAACCAAACGGATTCCAATAATCAAAATAACAACAACGATGTTAATACAAACAAAAATGAAACGGTAGAGGTAAGCAACCATCAAAACGATTCGAATAAACAAAACAACAACGAAACGGTTGAAGTAAATAATGCCAATGAAAACATAAATAAGAACGAAGAAAATAAACATCCTGAAGAAATCGAAACAACAGATAACAATTCAGAAAAAAACAAGAATGAGATACAAGCTACTAATAAAACCGTAAATGTAAATTATACAGAAAACAATACGTCGGTTAGTAATGATAAAATTATTCCGAAAAATATAGTTAGTCCAATGGGCTTTAGTTTTATGCCCCAAAGCCCGTATTCAGAAACGAATCCCATACCAATTAATCCTCCCTTGCCGGAAGGTTTAGTTTTTAAAGTTCAGATAGGTGCATTTAATAGTCCTGTAAAAACGGATGCATTTAATGGATTGTCTCCCGTTTCGGCTGAAAAGTTAGAAGGAAGTAAATATTATCGTTATTTTGTCGGAATGTTTTATTCTGAACCTGCAGCAAATATGGTACGAGATTATGTTCGCCCCATGGGATATAAAGATGCTTTTGTCGTTGCATTTTATAATGGAAAACGTATTACATTGTTTGAAGCACGTCAGTTGATAAAACAAGCAGCATCCCCTGAGTATGAAAAATTAGCGAAAGACGAATCGGCAAAAATTAGTGTTGTTACATCTTTTAATCCGGCTACTCTAGCACAAAACAAACAAGCCAATAATGTAATAACGAATACAACAACTCAACCCGCTTTAGGCAGTTTGGTTAACGAGACAAAGGAACTGTTTTATACTGTTCAAATAGGAGTGTATAAAACACCCGTATCGCATCAGGCCCTTAAAAATTTAACTCCCTTATACGAAGACCATGCGTATAATTTTATTCGCTATTTGGTAGGGAAATTCAATAACCGCAAAGATGCCGATAACGAGAAAAACAAAATTGTTGCACTAGGAATTACAGATGCTTTTGTTTCAGCTTATTTTAAAGGTCAAAAAATTACGTTAGCCGAAGCTGCATCAATAGAAGCAATGAATCCCAATGCCGTTATTTCAAAATCCGAAAAAGTAAATTCGAATGAAATAGCTAATTCAAATAATAATGAAACGACTACAGAGGCAAGTAATGTAGATGTAAATAATCTTTATTATAAAGTTCAAATCGGATCTTTTAAAGATAAAGTTCCATTTGATATTGCGGCTAAGTTTGTTCAAATATCTGGACAATATGGTATTGATCAACAGGTAGAAAATGGTGCAACGATCTATTATGCCGGTAAATTTAAATCATACAATGAAGCGGCTCAATGTAAAAATAATTTAACAGGTCAAGGATTTCCCGATGCTTTTGTCATTGCAACAGATGGTAAGCAAAGGGTGTCTATTAAACAAGCAAAAGAATTGCTTCACCAATAAATTGCTAAATGCGTTTATATATTTGAAAATCAAAATTTAATAAAATTATAATTTTCGTTAAAAAAATTTTTTTTTTCAAAAGTTAATCGTATATTTGTAAAAATTGAAATGTATGAAGACTTCTCCTAAAAAACAGGAAAATATACATATATACAATCGAACAGAACATTGTTTGATATTGCATAACGATTCTAAGAATACGTTTGAATTTATTATTGAATCATTAGTTGATTTATGCCATCACGATCCTTATCAGGCAAGCCAATGTGCCCTTATCGCTCATTATAAAGGTAAATGCGATATTAAAAAAGGCATGTTGGAAGATTTAGAACTTTTAGTTAAAAGTTTTAATAAAAGAGGAATTGTTGTAACGATCGAATAAACAGATAAGGATATCTCCCTATGTTAGGAATTGTTTCTGCTTTAATATTAATAGGTGTTGTTTTAATTATTTTAGAAATTTTAGTTATTCCCGGTACTACGGTTGTTGGTTTTTTAGGTTTAATACTAATGGGAATCGGAGTTTATCTTTCATATACTAAAATTAGTACAACCATAGGACATTATACATTAGCAGCAAGCATTGTTTTTTTTATATTGATACTTGTTATCTCATTACGACCAAAAACATGGAAAAAAGCAATGTTAAACACATCTATTGACAGTACAGTGAACTATATTGGTGATGATAAAAACAAATTCATTGATAAAGAATGTGTTACGCTTACCAGGCTGAATCCTTTTGGTAAAGTTAGTTTTGAAAATGAGTATTATGAAGCCAAGTCATATTACAATATCATAGAACCTAATACGATTGTTGTTATTATTAATGTAGAAGGGAACACTTTAATTGTCAAACCAAAATAAATAAATTATGTTTACAGGAAATGCTTTGATTTTATTTTTATCAGCAATAGGGCTGATTGTTTTGTGGATTTTATTATACTTTGTGCCAATCGGATTGTGGTTTTCAGCTTTGGTTTCCGGAGTTAGAATTTCGTTATTGCAATTAATATTAATGCGTTGGCGTAAAGTTCCTCCAAGAGTTATTGTAAATGCTATGATTGAAGGCACAAAAGCCGGTTTAGTATTAAATAGAAACGAGTTAGAAGCACACTTTTTAGCAGGTGGTCGAGTGGCCCAAGTTGTACATGCCCTAGTTTCTGCAGGTAAAGCAAATATTGATTTGAATTTTAAAATGGCAACAGCAATAGATTTAGCAGGTCGTGATGTGTTTGAAGCTGTTCAAATGTCTGTTAATCCTAAAGTTATCAATACTCCTCCTATTGCAGCCGTTGCAAAAAATGGAATTCAACTTATTGTTAAGGCTCGCGTAACGGTTAGAGCAAACATTAAACAATTAGTAGGTGGTGCCGGCGAAGAAACCATTATTGCCAGAGTTGGCGAGGGAATTGTAACTTCTATTGGTTCAGCTGAATCGCATAAAGCAGTGTTAGAAAATCCTGATTCTATTTCAAAAGTTGTTTTAGCAAAAGGGTTAGATAGTGGTACTGCTTTTGAAATTTTATCCATTGATATTGCAGACATTGATATAGGCAAAAACATTGGAGCTCAATTAATGATGGACCAAGCCGAAGCCGATAAAAATATTGCTCAAGCAAAAGCCGAAGAACGCCGTGCAATGGCTGTTGCCTCTGAACAAGAAATGAAAGCGAAAGCTCAGGAAGCACGAGCAAAGGTAATCGAAGCCGAAGCTGAAATTCCAAAGGCTATTGCTGAAGCTTTTCGCAATGGTAACTTAGGTATCATGGATTATTATCATATAAAAAACATTCAGGCTGATACCAATATGCGAGATTCTTTATCAAAAGGAAATAATATTGATACAAAATAATTTTTTTGTAATTCAAAAAATTTCTATATTTGTGCCCGCATTTGGAGAGGTGGGTGAGTGGCTGAAACCAACAGTTTGCTAAACTGTCGTACTGGGTAACTGGTACCGGGGGTTCGAATCCCCCCCTCTCCGCAAAAACAGGTGGAATAAATTAATAACTCTAAAAACTCATTAACCATGTTTGATTTTGAAAAACTCGATGTTTATCAAGTTGTAAAAGAACAAAACAACAAAGTGTTGACTTTCTTAAAAGGCAATAACCAAATTGATCAATTATTAGCCGATCATTGGAAAAAGGCAAGCTTAAACAGTGTTTTAAATTTAGCTGAAGGAACAGGTCGCAAAAACACTAATGAAAAGAAAGACTTTTTAACGGCTGCTCGTGGTAATATTTTTGAATCAACTACCATTCTTCAAATTATTAAAGATTTAGGCCATATTGACGAAACAACTTACATGGAATATTATGAAGGTTATGAAAAAGCCTCAAAAATGCTCTTGGGAATGTTTCGTAGCTACAACAAACGCGAACAATCATATCAAAGCCAGGAATTTCAAAGCCAAGAAGAGAACTACAATATTTAATGATTTAAAATTTCAGCTTTTCTTTTTATAGGTTCTCAAAAAAAAATCTGCTAATGTTATTCATTAGCAAAATAAAAACGGGGTATATCGCAGTTGGCTAGCGAATCCCGATTTGATCGGGAGGGTCGTTGAATAAGGTTCTGAAAATACTAAACAGCAAAATGGA
>ENA-UOWE01004458-UOWE01004458.1-activated-sludge-metagenome-genome-assembly--contig:-NODE-4458-length-13480-cov-4.633073_pt1 | contig 13480 bp, 7 predicted proteins | sample MGYA00249841_ERZ761562 | MGnify/ENA primary metagenome ERZ761562 (study PRJEB28883, sample SAMN05720200) | activated sludge metagenome | isolation source: Anaerobic digester | place: Japan... | reverse complement strand
CAACTACGCCTGCGACGAACCGGTCACGCTGACGCCCGTGCCCGCCGCCGGCTTCAAGTTCGATCACTGGAGCGGCGACCTGACCGGCAGTGCCAACCCGGCCACGCTCGTTATGGACGGCACGAAGAACGTGACGGCCAACTTCGTCAACGACGTGCAATACACCCTCAACGTCAGCGCCATCGGCTCTGGCGCGGTGGCCAAATCGCCCGACAAACCAGCCTACAGCGCGGGCGAGTCGGTGATGCTGACAGCCACGCCGGCCGTGGGCAGCCTCTTCACTGGTTGGAGCGGCGACGCCACCGGATCGACCAACCCGTTGACGGTCGTCGTCAACGGCAATATGACCATTGCCGGCAACTTCTCCACCGCCCCAGAGCGCGCGTTGACCATCACCGTCAACGGCCCCGGCGGCGTGACCAAGAACCCGAACAAGACGACCTACCTCAACGGCGAAACCGTCGTCCTGACGGCCGTGCCCGGGGCCAACGCCAGCTTTGTCGGCTGGAGCGGGGCGCTCACCGGCGCGCTCATCCAGCAATCGCTGATCATGGACGGGGACAAGGCGGTGACGGCCACCTTCGCCGAGAACGTCTACACCCTGACCCTCTCGCCCGACGCCAATGGCGCCATTGCCGCCGAGCCGGCCAAATCGGCCTACTACGCCGGGGAGCAAGTTACCCTGACGGCCATGCCTAAGCCCGGCTTCCGGTTCGTCGCCTGGGGCGGCGACCTGAGCGGCAGCGCCAACCCGGCCACGCTGGTCATGACGAAGAACTCGACCGTTACGGCCACCTTCGTCGATGATGCCGACTACACGGTCACCGTGACCACCGTCGGCAGCGGCGTCGTCGTCAAGACGCCCGACAAGACCACCTACGGCTCTGGCGAGCAGGTCACACTGACCGCCTTTCCCGGAGCCGGGTCCGAGTTCGTCGGCTGGAGCGGCGATGTCACCGGTACCGAGAACCCCAAGACCATCACTGTGAACGGCAATATGGCCATCACGGCCACCTTTGCCGCCGAGGGCGTCTATAGCCTGACGATCGTGCCGCTAACCAACGGCACGGTCGAAGTCAACCCCGTGCGCGAGCGCTATGCGCCGGGCGAACAGGTGACGTTGACGGCCCAGCCGGAACTGGGCTACGTCTTCGCCGCCTGGGGCAACGACGCCAGCGGGACGACAAACCCCCTGGTGCTGACGATGGACGGCAACAAGGTCGTTTCGGCCGTGTTTGAGACGGCCCCGATCTATACCGTTGCCGTCACCGTTGCCCCGGGCGACGACGGCCTGCCCCACGGCACTGTCACAGTTGACCCCGAAGGCACGCAGTTTACCGCCGGCACGCCAATCACCCTGACGGCGACAGCCGACAGCGGTTACTTCTTCGCCGGCTGGTCGGGCGATCTGGTCAGCAGCAAAAACCCCTACATCCTGACCGTCAACGGCGACAAAAATATCGTCGCCAACTTCACCGACTCGCGCGGCGTTGTCTCCGACGACTTCGACGGCTGCGGCTCGCTAAATAGCGATCTGTGGACGTGGGTTGACCCGCTGGGGCAGGCCGACTACGAGCTGACCGGCTCGCAGGTTAAGATCACCGTGCCGCCTGCGGTCAATTACGAAATTTGGAAGAACGGCAATAACAGCGCGCGGCTGATGCAGGACATCAGCAATACGAACTTCGCTCTGGTCGTGAAGATAGACTCGCCCGTCAGCGAGACGTATCAGACGCAGGGCGTGCTGATCGAAGCGTCGCCCACGAACTTCATCCGCGTTGACTTCCACTATGATGGGACGCTGGCGGTTCCTGGCGTGCAGTTCTTTGCCGGGACAGTGAACAATGGGCAAGGACGGGTGCGCGTACAAGTGCCCGTTGCCGACCCGGCCGATGAGATGTACATGCTCATCCGCCGCACCGGCGACGCCTGGAAGTTGTTCTATGGCTACAACAGTGCCGGGCCGTGGACGAGTGTCGGCGGGTTCAACTACAGTCTGACTGTCGATTCAGTCGGCGTCTTCGTCGCCAGCACGTCCCCGAAGAACGCCCCGCAGCCCGGCCACGCGGCGCTGTTCGACTACTTCTTCAGCGAGACCGCGCCCATCACGCCGGAGGACGCCAACGCGCCATCCATCGCCGTGACTAAGGTCGGCCAGGGCACGGTGATACAGACGCCCGCTGGCCCCACATATACCTGTGGCCAACAGGTGCAACTGCGGGCCACACCGGCGTCGGGTTGGCGTTTCCAAAATTGGAGCGTCGATCTGAACGGCGTCAATCCCGTCCAGACGCTGGTGGTCAACCGGCGGCATACCGTCACGGCGACCTTCATCCGGTCGACCAGTTTCGATGTGTTCTTGCCGATGGCCATTCGTTAGTTTTCAGGATGGTGGTCGCTTCCCGTTAAAAGGGGAGCGGCCGCCATCACTTAAGAGCCGTCGTAAGCCGGCGTGACTATGCTATGGCGTAGATAGAGCCGGGCCAATAGGCCCGCCACGGTCTTGCCCAGTGGGCCATGACCGCCGATTGTTATCAACAAGCCGGCTGACACGACTCATGTTGTATCGGAGCCAAAACCGTTTACCGATGCGCCATCGGAAACACCCCCCCATATTGGTAGTAGTGATCCTCAGCCGGAACGTACTGGAATTCGCCCGCCCTGCGGCGCTAACCGCAGTGATAAGGTCAAATGGATGGAATACGAGGCACTCACCTGCTCCCAGCTACGTCGGGCCGCACTGACATTGGCCCAGCCTGTGAGCACTAGATCACTTCGGAACGAATCAAGATCATCTACGAGGGTACAATGTTAAGGAGCAAAGCACACCATCTCGTTCTTGTTCTGGCCCTGGGTCTTGTGGGCGGATTGCTGACGATCCTCCCCTCGACGGCCAAAGCCGGCATCTTCAATGCCAGCAGCCAGGTCACCTACAAAGAGTATTGGATCGACCATAAGGAATTCACGGGCGGTTGCAACGAAGACGGCAGCGCGACCAACCCGAACGGCACCTGGTATGTTGAACCGTGGACACTCCAGAAGTGCCCCAAGACGCTGGATTTCACCATAGCCGACGACTTCAGCAACGCGGCCAAGGTCGAAATCTACCTCGATCTCTGGCGCGCCTATAAGGAACGCGGCCTGCAATTCCGGCTGAACAACAGCACGACAGTTTACACCTCGCCCGTCGGCAACGACTGGAGCCGCAGCCCGTGGACTCTGGAAGTCAACAAGGCCGACCTGCAACCCGGCCTGAACACGATCACCTTCTGGGCCACGCGGCCGACCCACATCCACGACATCGGCATCCGCATCTACCACAATGCCAACAACCCGCTGCTACCCGGCCCGGGTAGTGACGTCGAGCCGCCTACCGGCCAGATCACCAGCATTACCGACGACAACGGCCCAGTCTCCCCGGATGCGGGCGGCACGTTGACCGTCAACAGCGAGAAGCTGACGCTGACGGCCGACGTGTCGGCCGACACCCTCTATGTCGAGTTCCATGCCTGGTATGAGGGTTACGATGAGGACAATGACGGCGTCTTCCGCGACTGGCACAACCTGGGCCGCAACAACTGGTGGCCGGGCGGCAAGGAGCAAAAGGAGACCGGCGGCACGATCAACCACATCGGCACGGTTAAGCCCAAAAACGGCGTTGCCACAGTCACCTGGAACCTCGACCACATCCCCAACCAACCGCTGATCAAGTTCAAGCTGCGAGTTGTCGACGCGGCCGGCAATGTGCGCGAGGGCGCGGGCGGCATTTCGGCCGACTTCAAGCTGATGCGCAACGTGCCCGTGAACGCCTTCACCATTCACGGCTTTAGCGACTTCGGCCTGCACATGGATGGCAAGCGCCCGGACTCGGTCAACTACGACATTACCCTGCCAGACACGGTGGCGACCTACTTCACCAATGCCATCCTGGTTGGCGCGTATTGGCGCAATCCAAACTTCTCGGTCAATGGCAGCCCCGCGATTCCCGCCGGCGCGCCCGACTGGGCGTTGGGCATCAAGCCGTTTACCAAGAACTACCTTGTGCCCGGCCTGAACCGGTTCACCTTCCTATATTCTGGCGGCTCGGGCCAGTTCGTTGAGAAGCCCGGCCCGATGCTCATCCTGCGGCGTACCACGCCCACGACGGCCGACACGATGCCGCCGTCGGTCAGCGGCCAACTGCCCGCGCCCAATGCCACCAACGTCGATGTCAAGTCGGCTGTCGTCGCCCGGCTGGGCGACAAGCAATTCGGCGTGGACTGGACATCGATTAAGGTCTTCATCAACGACGAAGACCGCACCAATCAGACCGACATTCAGGGTGTGTTGGGTGACTACCGGCTCGTCTATGACCCGCCCGGCAACCTGGCCTTCTCGACCGAGTACAATATCCGCATCGAGGCCTGCGACCTGCAGAACAATTGCATGACCCCGATGAGCTATAAGTTCACCACCGCCGCGCCCGACACGACTGACCCGGTCATCAGCAATCTCGTCGTCACGCCCCTGCCCAACGGCGCTAACCTCACTTGGACGACCAACGAGCCGGCCACCAGCCGCGTTGAGTATGGCAAGACCAACGGCTACGAGCTGGGCGTGGTCGAGGACCTGACGCTGAAGACTAACCACTCGGCCGAGATCCGCGGCCTGCAACCCAGCACGCGCTACCACTTCCGCGTCCGTGGCACCGACGAGCAGGGCAATGTCGGCTCGACCAATGACGATACCTTCGTCACCAGCGAGTTCGGCAGCATCCTCTCCGACGATTTCAACGCCTGCCAGCTCAACTCGATGTGGACGGAGATCGATCCGCAGGGCAACACCACCCTGACGATGTCGGGCGAAACGTTGACGATGAGCTTCCCGGCCGGCACCGCCCACGACTGGACGACCGGCGGCCCGCCGCGCATTATGCAGACGACCGGCAACGGTGACTTCAGCGTCGAGGCCAAGTTCGAGTCACAGCTAACCGCGATTGGCCAGATGCAGGGCATCCTGATCGAGGAAGACGCCGACACCTACATCCGCGTCGCCTTCGAGCGCACGGCCAGCGGCTATATCATGTTCAGTCGCTTCGTGAGCAACGGCGTCAACGTCAAGAGCGCCACGACCACCTTTGCCGAAGGCACGACGCTGCCGACGATCTTGCGCGTCCGCCGTACCGGGGACAGCTTTGGCCGCTTCTTCTACCAGGACGGTCAGTGGAAAGCCACCAGCCAGGGCGCTTACACGATGGCCATCACCCCCATTCGGGTGGGCGTGTTCACTGGCGCGGCTGGCACGGGCAGCTCTGCTCCCGGCCACACGGCTGTGGTTGACTACTTCTTCAATTCCGACCTGCCGATCATCCCCGAAGATGGCAACCCGATCAACGTCAATGTGGCTATCGTCGGCACTGGCACGGTGACCAAAGACCCCAACAAGACCGCCTACGCCTGCGGCGAAAGCGTCGCCCTGGAGGCGACGACAGTCCCCGGCTGGTCGTTCGCCGGCTGGAGCGGCGACATCAACGAGATCTCGCCGACCACAACCGTGACCGTTGACGGGCCAAAGAACGTGGTGGCGACTTTCACTCAGGATCAGTATCTGCTCAACGTCGCCATCGACAACAACGGCGTCGGCGGCGATGCCAACACCGTGACGAAGAACCCGGACAAAGGCACCTATGTCTATGGCGACGTGGTGCAGCTGACGGCTGTGCCGCAGCCGGGCTGGACGTTCACCGGCTGGACTGGCGCTATCACCAGCGCCTCGCCCACGGTTTCGCTGACGATGTTCAAGACGGAGTCAGTGACGGCGCACTTCGAGCAGGACACGTATGGCCTGACGCTCAACGTCACCAATAACGGCGTCGGCGTGGGCGGCACAGCCACCGTCACGCCGCAGAAGAGCAGCTATCTCTATGGCGACGTGGTCACTTTGCGGGCCACGCCCAACCTCGGCTGGACGTTCACCGGCTGGAGCGGGGCGCTGACTTCCTCTGAGTTGGAGGCGCAACTGACCATCACCGGTGATGCCGTTGTCAACGCCACGTTCACTCAGGATCAGTATGATGTCAACGTCGAGATCGTCAGCCTGGGCAAGGGAGGCGTCGGCGGCAAGGTGTCGTTTAACCCCAACAAGACGACCTTCATCTATAACGAACAGGTGGCCCTGGTCGCCCAGGCCAATACTTGCTGGACGTTTGACCACTGGGAGGGCGATCTGAGCGGCAACAACCAGGTGGAGTTGCTGACGGTGACGCGGGACATGAATGTCAAAGCCGTGTTCACGCAGAACCGCCACACGCTGACGGTGAACAAGACCGGCCCTGGCAACGTCCTGGTCGCGCCGCAGATGGCTGAGTACTACTGCGGCGACACCATTACCCTGACGGCCATCCCGGCTCCCAACTACTTCTTCACCGGCTGGGCGGGCGACCTGACTGGCGCGGAGAACCCGGTGACCTTCACCATCGAGAAGAACACGGTTGTCCGGGCGATGTTCTCCAACAACCCGCCGCCGACTGTCGATGCCATCGGCGACCAGACGGTGCAGATCACCGAGTTGCTCACCTTCGATGTGCACGCCAGCGACCCCACCGGCCAGGCGGTGACGCTCTCGGCCACGGGCCTGCCTGTGGGGGCGACGTTCGTGGACAAGGGCAACGGCACGGGAACGTTCACCTGGCGGCCGACTATCTCGCAGACCGGCGAATACACGGTTACCTTCATCGCTTCCGATGGCGAAGGTCAGGGTAGCCAGACGGTCACGATTGCGGTCGAAGGACACGCCGTTGTGTTGCCAATGATCATTCGCTAGGTAAGATTGAGTTAACGTGAGTGGGGATCGTCGCCGTTGCCAGGCGGCGATCCCCACCCCGGTCATTCGCCCGACACAAGAATCGGACAAGGAGTACATCACGCATGAAAGTAGGCATACTGGCTGGCGGGCACGGGACGCGCCTGGCCGAGGAGACCGAGATCAAGCCTAAGCCCATGGTCGAGATCGGCGGACGGCCCATCCTGTGGCACATCATGATGCACTATTCGTGCTTCGGCTATCGCGACTTCGTCATCGCCCTGGGCTACAAAGGCGAAGTGATCAAGCGCTACATGGTCGATTACTGCTCGCTCAACGCCAACCTGACCGTCAATCTCAAGGCCGGGCGCGTTGACCTGCACGACACCGACGGGATTCAGGACTGGACGATCCATCTGATCGATACCGGCCTGAACACGATGACCGGCGGCCGGATCAAGCGTCTCCAACCCTACATGGGCAATGAGACCTTCATGCTGACCTGGGGCGACGGCGTTTCCACGGTCGATCTGGCCCGCCTGCTGGCCTTCCACCGCGCCCACGGCCGGTTGATCACCATGACCGCCGTGCGCCCGCCGGCCCGCTATGGCCACATGGAGTTTGACGGCGACCGCATCCGCGAGTTCACCGAGAAGCCCCAGACGGCCGAGGGCTGGATCAACGGCGCCTTTTTCGTCGTCGAGCCGCAGGTGTTCGACTACATCGACGGCGACGATACCCAATTTGAGAAAGAGCCGTTGGAGCGCCTGGCCGCCGACGGCGAACTGATGGCCTATAAACACGATGGCTTCTGGCAGTGCATGGACACCCGGCGCGACAAGTACGTGCTGGAGAAGCTGTGGGACAACGGCGAAGCGCCGTGGAAGATCTGGTAACAGGAGGATAACATGCGCGTTTTAGTGACTGGTCATAACGGCTACGTGGGCACGGTACTCGTCCCCATGCTTCTAAAAGCCGGCCACGATGTGGTCGGCCTCGACAGCAACCTTTATCAGGCAGCGACCTTCGGCGAGGAAAACGCCGCCGACGCCATCCCGGCCATCCAGCGGGATGTGCGCGACGTGACCTATGAGGACCTGGAGGGCTTCGACGCGATCCTGCATCTGGCCGGCCTGTCCAACGATCCCCTGGGCGATCTGAACCCGGAGTTGACCTATGAGATCAATCACCGCGCCTCGGTGCGGATGGCGCAGATGGCCAGGGAGCTGGGTACGGAGCGGTATATCTTCTCGTCGTCGTGCAGCAACTATGGCGCGGGCGTCGATGACTGGCTGACGGAAGAGTCGGCCTTCAACCCGGTGACGCCCTATGGCAAGTCGAAAGTGATGGTCGAGCAAGACGTGGCCAAGCTGGCCGACGACAAGTTCAGCCCCACTTTCCTGCGCAGCGCCACCGCCTACGGCGTCTCGCCGCGGCTGCGCTTCGACCTGGTGCTCAACAACCTGACTGCCTGGGCCTATACTACCGGCCTGGTCTATCTGAAGAGCGATGGCACGCCGTGGCGGCCGGTCGTCCACATCGAGGACATGGCTCTGGCCTTCGTGGCCGCGCTGCACGCGCCGCGCGAGTTGATCCACAACGAGGCCTTCAACGTCGGCCGGCCGGAGGAGAACTACCGCATTCGCGAGTTGGCCGAGATCGTCGCCGAGACGGTTCCGGGCAGCCGCGTCGAGTTCGCCGCCGGGGCCAGCGCCGACAAACGCAACTACCGCGTCGATAGCAGCAAGATCGCCCGCACGCTGCCGGAATACAAGCCCAAGTGGACGGCCCGCGCCGGGGCCAAGGACCTCTATGAGGCCTACCAGCGCGTTGGCCTGAAGCTGGAGGAGTTCGAGGGGCCGCGCTACCGCCGCATCGACCACATCAAGATGCTGATCGCCAGCGGTCGTCTGAGCGAGAATCTGCGCTGGCGCGAGTCTATCCCGGCTTAGTCCGGCGGTGATGAATGGGCGGGTCACCAGACCCGCCCGCGCGAAAAGGAACCCATGTCGATCTATAAGAACGAAACTACCGACCGCATCTCCGGCTCGCCCAACCTGGAGACGATCATCGCCTTTGGCGAGACGCCCCTGGCCGACCGCCTGCTGCGCGCCGACCAACTCGACGAGCCGGCCCTCAAAGCCCCGCTGACCCTCGTCTTCTGCCCCGATTCGTCGCTGGCCCAGATACGCGAGACGGTTAACCCGGAGATCCTCTTCTACGCCGAGTACCCCTACTTCTCGTCGGTCTCGCCCTCGTTGCTGAAGCACTTCCGCGAGAGCGCCGAGTACCTGATGGAGACGCGCCCGCTCGGCCCGCAGAGCCTGGTCATGGAGGCCGCCAGCAACGACGGCTACCTGCTGAAGAACTTTGCCGCGCGGGGCATCCCCGTGTTGGGCATCGATCCGTCGGTGGCCCCGGCCACGGCCGCGCAGGAAGCGGGCATCCCGACAATGATCACCTTCTTCACCCACGACCTGGCCCGGCAGCTTGTGGCCGAGGGCAAGGCGGCCGACGTCTTTCTGGCCAACAACGTCCTGGCCCACGTGCCCGACCTCAATGGCTTCGTCGCCGGCATCAAGACCGTGCTGAAGCCAGAGGGCGTGGCCGTCATCGAGTGCCCCTACGTCGTCGATCTGGTCGATCACGTCGAGTTTGACACCATCTATCACCAGCACCTGTGCTACTTCTCCATCACCGCGCTGGACAAGCTCTTCCGGCAACACGGCCTCTACCTCAACGACGTCAAGCGCACGACGATCCACGGCGGGTCGCTGCGTCTCTTCGTTGAGCCGCGCGAGAACGTCAGCCCGGTAGTGGCCGAGTTGCTGGCCACCGAGCGCGAGCGCAAGGTTGACCGTATCGACTACTATCGCGACTTCGCCGGGCGGGTGGAGGGCGTCAAGGACGGCCTGCTGGCCATCTTGCGCGACCTGAAGGCGCAGGGCTGCCGCATCGCCGCCTATGGCGCGGCGGCCAAGGCGACAACGATGCTGGCCTATTGCCAGATCGATGACTCGCTGGTGGATTACGTGGTCGATCTCAACAAGTACAAGCACGGCCGCTACATGGGCGGCAACCATCTGCCCATCTATCCGGTCGAGAAGCTGGTGGAAGACCAGCCCGACTATGTGCTGATCCTGGCCTGGAACTTTGCCGAGGAGATCATGCGCCAGCAGTCGGCCTACCGCGAGGCGGGCGGCAAGTTCATCATCCCCATCCCCCAGCCGCGCATTGTCTGACAAGGAACCGACGCTTATGGCGATGACTACGCCCGCCGCCTCGCGGCCGGGCAAACGCAACAACAAAGGCGGCCTGCGCCGGCGGATCGGCCGCTTCGGCAAGCAGATGGCGACCTCGGTTTTGGGCGAAGACCGCTTTCTGCAGGCGCGGGCTGGGCGCTACTTGCGCCGCCGCCGCCGGCTGGGCCTGGGCCTTTTGCTTGTCCACACGATGGGCAAAGTCGGCTCGACAACCGTGGCCACGACCCTGCGGGCGCGCGGCATCCGGCAGTCGATGATGCTGTTCCAGCCGCACTTCCTGAGCGCGGAGGGCCAGGCCTTTGCCGAGCGGCTGTCGATTGAGGGCGTGGGCGGCTGGGACAGGCTGGTGCGCAAGGAGCGCAACGGCTTCCTGCGCAATCGCCTGCTGGCCAGGGAACTGGCGCGGATGCGGGCCGCCGGAGAGCGCGTCAAGGTCATCACCATGGTGCGCGACCCCGTGGCCACCAACCTGTCGGGACTGTTCCACAATCACATCTGGTGGCCGGCTGAGCTAAAGAACGGCTGTGCCCAGCCGACGGCCGATTGCCTGGCCGCGCTGCGCCAGCACTTTCTGGCCCACTACCCCCACGATGTGCCCGATACCTGGTTCGACATGGAATTGCGGGCGCTCTATGACGTGGACGTCTACCAGCAGCCATTCGACGCCGCGCGCGGCTATGCCATCTACCACAGTGCTGTGGCCGACGTGCTGGTGCTGAAGTTGGAAAAGCTGAACCAGTGCGCCGCGGCGGCCTTCCAGGAGTTCATGGGCCTCGACGACTTCCAGCTGGTCGAAAGCAACGTGGCCGAGGACAAATCCTATGCCGCGCTTTACAAGGCCTTTCGCCGCGAGATGACCTTGCCGGCTGACTACCTGGACGCCATGTACGCTACGCGCTTCGCCACCCACTTCTACACCACCGACGAACTGGCCGCCTTCCGGCGCAAGTGGTCGGCCGACGCCGCGCAATAAATCATGGCCCAACCCTCCCTTCGCAAACAGGCCGCGCGCCGCGCCATGCGCGCAACCCACGTCCTGCGCCACCGGGCCATGGACGCCGGACTGCTGCCGGGCCATAGCAACTATGTCCGCTTCATCTGCATCGGCTACGCCCGCACCGGCTCGACTCTGCTGATGCGCTCGCTGGATAACCACAGCCGCATTGTCGGCTTTGGGGAGATCGTCAAGAACGTCGATCGCTATCCGCAGCACTACCACGAATTCGAGAACAGCCAGGCGCTCTTTGAACGCGACCCGGTGCGCTTCTTGCAGACGATGGTTTTTCGCAAGTACCCGCCCCAGATCGCCGCTGTCGGCTTTAAGATCTTCTACCACCACGCGCCGCGCGAAATAGCCTGGGGGCGGGGGGTGTGGGACTACTTGTTGGGCCAGCCGGAGTTGCGCGTGTTGCACCTGAAGCGGCGCAATAAGCTGAAGACGCTGCTATCGGAGAAGCAGGCCGGCGAAACGGAGGAATGGATCAAATACTCCGGCGACAAGGAGCCGGCCGCCGTCGCCATCGCGCCGGCCGAGGCCGAGGCTTTCTTCGAGCAAATGGCTGCCTGGGAGACGGAGTACGACGCCCTTTTCGCCGGCCATCCCCATTGCGAGGTCATCTACGAGCAATTGACCCGCGACCTGCCGGGCGGGCTGGGGCAGCTTCAGTCATTCCTGGGCGTGCCCCATGAGGATGTCGGCCCCGGCACAGCAAAGCGGCCGCGCCGCTCTCTGGCGGCCCAGATCGCCAACTACGCCGAGTTGAAAGCCCACTTCGGGACGACGCCCTGGGCTGAGTTTTTCACTGAGTAAGGCCGGTTCTATTCATCTGTGTGGATGGTCAGAGGGGCAGGCTGCCACGCCGGCCCCTTTCTCTTGTGTTGCGCCGGTTAACTGCGTGGGTGTGGCCGTAGCCTCTGGCTCGATGGGCGTAGCTATGGGCGTGGGCGTGGCCGTGGCCTCTTGTTCGTTGGGCGTGGCTGTGGCCTCCGGCTCTTCGACACAGCCGAGGTGTTCGTATAGCAGCACCTGGCCATGCGACCAGCCAATGGAGACGATGTCCAGGTCGCCGTCGTTGTCAATGTCGCTTAGCTGCGCGCCGTCATGGTGCTCATCGCCGGCGGCGACAACATGCTGCGGCCAGTTGCCACCGTCGTTCTCGAAGACAAGAACGCGGCCTGTGGCCGGCTCTTTCAGGTTGTGCTCGCCGATGACCACGTCCATGTCGCCGTCGCCGTCCAGATCGCCGACATCCAGGCTCTGTGGCCCGACGACGACGCCAATAAGATGTTCGGGCCACGGCCCGGTCGGATCATCCGGGCGCTCGTACCAGGCCACCGGCCGCTCGACGCTGATGCCCTCGTAGCCGATGATCGCGTCCAGATCGCCGTCGCCGTCCATGTCGGCCAGGCGGTTGCGGTCGGCCGCGTAGATGGCGCCGGCCACAAGCGTGTGCTCGACCCAGCCCGCCGGGTCGTTTTCCAGCCAGACCGTGCCCAGCAGGAGGTCGCTATCGCCATCGTTGTCGATGTCGCCGGCGCTGAGTTGTTCTTTCTGGCTGATGGCCGCGAGCGCGGCCACCGGCCAGGGATCACTGGCCGGGTCATCCGGCACGGTCAGCGTCTCGATGCCACCGTTGCCATTGTGCCACGACAGGGCCACGCGGCGAGCGTCGCCCAGCGTCAGGACAACCGCCCCTTGCAGGAAGTCGCCGCTGCCTGTGGCGATGTTGTCGTGGATGGTGAAGTTGCCGGCGCCGTCGTTCTGTGCCAGCACAAAGGCCTTGCCATGCTGCGGTTGCGGGCCGGCTTGAATCGTGCCCAGGATGTCGCTGTCGCCGTCGCTGTCGAAGTCAGCCACAACGGCCATCTGGTTCAGCGGCGCGCCGATTTCCGCGCGTGTCCACTGGCCACCGGCCGAGCCGGGGTTGTGATACCACCAGGCCCCGGCGATCACGTCCTTCAGGCCGTCGCCGTCCAGGTCGGCCGTATCGACAAGGACCGCCCGCCACGGCCGCGCGTCGTCGATGACGTGGGTCTGCCAGGCATCGAGCGTCTGGCAGGCCACTGGCGGCTCGCCCGACGTGTTGAGCCAGATGTCCAGCCGCGGCGTCTGCCACATGTACGGCTTGCTCAGGATATCCAGATCGCCGTCGCCGTCCAGGTCGCCCAGCCGCGACTCGTGGTTGCCCACGCCGGTAGCCACTTGCTGAACCGTAAAACCGCCCGCTCCGTCGCCCAGGAGGATGACTGTTCGCGCCTCCGGGTTGTCTGTGGTGGGCGTGAGCCGGCGCATTTCGCCGATGAAGATATCCAGGTTGCCATCGCCATCGACATCGCCGCTATCTAGCGAGTGGCCGTGGCTAACCTGGCCGAGCGGCAGGTCATGGAGATCGGAAGAGCGTCATGTAGGGAAAGAGTGTGGATACCAGTGTAGATCT
>ENA-UOWE01004454-UOWE01004454.1-activated-sludge-metagenome-genome-assembly--contig:-NODE-4454-length-13486-cov-5.795622_pt1 | contig 13486 bp, 11 predicted proteins | sample MGYA00249841_ERZ761562 | MGnify/ENA primary metagenome ERZ761562 (study PRJEB28883, sample SAMN05720200) | activated sludge metagenome | isolation source: Anaerobic digester | place: Japan... | reverse complement strand
GAGGGCCAGCGCGGTCGCGCGGGAACCCCGAAGAGCCCGAGCCTGCCGCAGGGCTGGCTCGACAGTCGCGAGCTTCAGGAGACCCACCGCGCCGAGCTCACCGAAGCCGAGTTGAGCACCAGTGGCGGATAGCTCGGAATACTCGGCAGCGGACCGGGAGCGCTGGCTGCCGGAGGAGCACTCGAGTCGCCGCAGCGACTTCGCCCGCGATCGCGGCCGCGTGCTGCACTCCAGCGCGCTTCGCCGGTTGGCGGCCAAGACGCAAGTGCTGAGCCCGACGGCCGGCCTCGACTTCGCGCGCAACCGCCTCACCCACTCGCTGGAGGTCGCGCAGGTCGGCCGCGAGCTCGCCGACAGTCTCGGGCTCGACCCCGATGTCGTCGATACAGCGTGCCTCGCCCATGACCTCGGCCACCCGCCGTTCGGCCACAATGGTGAGCGCGCGCTCAACGACTGGTCCGCCGACATCGGCGGTTTCGAGGGAAATGCGCAGACCCTGCGCGTGCTCACCCGCATCGAGCCGAAGGTCTTCGGCGACGACGACCGCAGCTACGGGCTCAACCTCACCCGGGCCAGCCTCGACGCCAGTTGCAAGTATCCGTGGCCCGCGGCCCAGGGCGTGCCCGACCCGAGTGGGCGCAGCAAGTACGGCTTCTACGACGACGACACCGAGGTCTTCCAGTGGTTGCGTGCCGGGGCACCGGATCGCCGTCGGTGCATCGAGGCACAGGTCATGGACCTCTCCGACGACATCGGCTACTCGGTGCACGACTTCGAGGACGCGATAGTCAATGGGTACGTGGACGTCACCGCCCTCGGTGCCCGCGTCGACCACGACGACCTCGTCAACTCGATGTTCGAGTGGATCGGCGGGGAGGTCACCCACGACGAGCTGATCGCGGCCTTCGACCGGCTCGACAGTCTCGACTTCTGGATCGACCGCTGGGATGGCTCGCGTCAGGCACACGGTCGCCTCAAGAACCTCACCAGTCAGCTGATCGGCCGTTTCGCCGGTGCCGCCACTCAGGCAACCCGGGCCGCTCATTCCGGAGTGCTGTCCCGGTTCGGCGCCGACGTTGTTGTGCCTCGCGAGATCCAGGCTGAGATCGCCGTGCTCAAGGGCATCGTCGCGGCATTCGTCATGTCGACCAACGCTCGCCGGCCGATCTATGCGCAGCAGCGCGACATCCTCTCCGAACTCGCGGATGTGCTGCTGTGGACCGGTCCCGCCCACCTCGATGTCGGATTCCGTGCTGACTGGGATGCCGCGGCGACAGACCAGCAGCGCAAGCGCGCGGTCGTAGACCAGGTGGCATCCCTCACCGACCAGTCGGCGATGGCTTGGCATGAACGCCTGGTCGGTTGAGTAGCCGGAACGGCGTATCGAAACCAGACTTACAATCAACACGTGGCTGGCCTCATCAAACGAAGCGATATCGACGAGGTGCGCTCCCGCACCAACCTCGCCGACATCGTGGGGGACTATGTCAGCCTGAAGAGCGCCGGCGTCGGGTCGATGAAGGGCCTGTGTCCGTTCCACGAGGAGCGCAGCCCGAGCTTCCACGTGCGACCGCAGGTGGGCTTCTACCACTGCTTCGGCTGCGGTGAGGGCGGCGACGTCTTCACGTTCCTGCAGAAGATGGACCACGTGTCCTTCTCCGAAGCGGTCGAGCGCATGGCGGCGCGCATCGGCTATGAACTGCACTACGAAGACGGCGGGGCGGCGACCGATCACGGCGTGCGCGCGCGCATCCTCGCGGCCAATCAGGCGGCAGCCGAGTTCTATGTCGCGCAGCTCACGACCGACGAGGCCGAGCCCGCGCGACGGTTTCTCGGCGAGCGCGGTTTCGACAGTTCAGCGGCGCAGCGCTTCGGGCTCGGGTTCGCTCCTCGGGGCGGAGCCCTCGGGCGCTCACTCGCCGCCCTCGGCTACACCGAGGAGGAGCTCATCTCCGCCGGACTGCTCGGGCGCGGCGATCGCGGCGACGTCTACGACCGTTTCCGCGGACGGCTGATCTGGCCGATCCGGGATGCCACCGGCGCAACCCTGGGCTTCGGCGCCCGCAAGCTGCTCGACGACGACGGCGGACCCAAGTACCTCAACACCCCCGAGACCGTGGTGTACCACAAGAGCCAGGTGCTGTACGGGCTCGATCTGGCCAAGCGTGACATCGCGCGTGGCCGCCAGGTCGTGGTCGTCGAGGGCTACACGGATGTCATGGCCTGTCACCTCGCGGGCGTCACGACCGCGGTCGCCACCTGTGGCACCGCATTCGGGGTCGACCACATCAAGCTCGTTCGTCGCATGATCGGCGATGTCGATAACGCGGACACGACCGGCACCGGCGAGGTGATATTCACCTTCGACCCTGACGAGGCCGGCCAGAAGGCGGCCAGCCGCGCATTCGCCGAGGAGCACCGCTTTGCCGCGCAGACCTTCGTAGCTGTCGCGCCCGATGGTCTGGACCCCTGCGACCTGCGGCTCAACCGCGGCGACGACGCGGTGCGCCGGCTGGTGAAGACCCGACGGCCGCTGTTCGAGTTCAAGATCCGACGCGAGCTGGCTGCGCACGACCTCGAGACCGTCGAGGGCAGGGTGGCCGCACTGCGCGGTGCGGCCCCGGTTGTCGCGAGCATCCGGGACCAGGCACTGAGCGTGGGGTACGTGCGCAACCTGGCGGGGTGGCTCGGCATGGATCCCGGCGAGGTGGGGCGCGCTGTGGCATCCGTGCGGGGTGCGTCGGCGCGCGCGTCCGAGCCCGATCGGTCGTCGGTGCAGGAGCAGCCCGCTGCCGAGGCCCTCGATCTCAGGAAGCTCCCCACAGACCCTGCGACGAGGCTCGAGCGTGACGCTCTCATGGCGATGCTGCAGTACCCGAGCGAGGTCGGCGCGGACCTCGTGCGGCGGGCGTCGTCGGTCGACTTCGTCGACAACACGCTGTCTGTGGTGCGTGACGCGATCGCCACGAGCATCGAGCACATCGCGTCCCCCGACTGGCTCTCGCGCGTCGCGGCCGAGGTGCCCGCTCCGTTCGAGACCCTCGTCAAGCAGCTCGGCGTCGCACCGATTCCCGAACGGGCCGAGCTCATCGGCGTGTACTGCAGGGGCGTGTCCGCGGCTCTGGTCGACCGCGATCTGCTGCGTCAGAAGCGCGACCTTCTCGGAACCATGCAGCGCATCGACTCGGTTGCGGAGCCGGAGCGCTACGCGCAGGTGCAGCGCGACCTCGTGCGCGTCGAGGCGGAACGGCGAGCATTGCGCGACGAATAATTGATTCGAGCGCGTGATTCTTGCGTTTGCGGCCGACGACGTTTCATTCCCGTAAAGAATCGTCAGATCAATGGTCTTGGATGCGGGACCGCCCGGTTCCGTGTGTTAGACCTGAATCCACAGCAACCTAGTCCTACCCCCCATTCGGGGGTGAGACGAAGGTGTCTCCACAACAGGAAGAGGTAGACGGATATGACATCCGCATCCACGAAGCGCGCCCTCGGCGTGCTCGCCGGCACCGCAGCATTCGCGCTCGCGCTGACCGGCTGCACCGCATCAGGCGGTGGCACCGACGACGGTGCGATCCTGGTCGGCACCACCGACAAGGTCGTCACGCTCGACCCGGCCGGTTCGTATGACAACGGCTCGTTCGCCGTGCAGAACCAGATTTACGCCTTCCTCCTCAACTCGCCGCTGGGCAGCCCCGACCCGCAGCCCGACCTCGCGGAGTCCGCCGAGTTCACGGCTCCGAACGACTACACGGTCGTGCTCAAGCCCGATCTGAAGTTCGCGAACGGCCACGACCTGACCGCATCGGACGTGAAGTTCACGTTCGACCGCCAGCTCGCGATCGCCGCACCCGATGGCCCTTCGAGCCTGCTCTACAACCTCGACTCCACCGAGGCTGTGGATGACACGACCGTCGTCTTCCACCTGAAGGCGGCCAACGACCAGGTGTTCCCGCAGATCCTCACCACCTTCCCCGGCGCCGTCGTCGACGAAGAGGTGTTCTCGGCCACCGAGCTGACCTCGGATGACGACATCGTCGCGGGCAAGGCCTTCAACGGCCAGTACGAGATCGCCAGCTACGACTTCAACAAGACGATCGAGTTCGTTCCGAACCCGAACTACGCAGGTCTGCTCGGCCCGGCACAGAACAGCTCGGTCATCCTGAGCTACTACGCCGACTCGTCGAACCTCAAGCTCGACGTGCAGCAGGGCAACATCGATGTCGCGTACCGCAGCCTCTCGGCTACGGACGTCGCCGACCTCCGTGCCGACGACAACGTCACGGTGCACGACGGCCCCGGTGGCGAGATCCGCTACATCGTGTTCAACTTCAACACGCAGCCGTACGGCGCGACCACCGCTGAGGCCGACCCGGCCAAGGCGCAGGCCGTTCGCCAGGCTGTCGCCTCGCTGGTCGACCGCCAGGAGATCGCCGACCAGGTCTACAAGGGCACGTACACCCCGCTGTACTCCTTCGTTCCGGACGGCTTCACCGGTGCCACCACCGTGCTGAAGGACCTCTACGGTGATGGCTCGGGCGGCCCGGATGCCACGAAGGCGGCCGCGATCCTCGCCGCCGCCGGTGTCACGACGCCGGTCGCGCTCAGCCTGCAGTACAACCCGGACCACTACGGACCCTCCTCGGGTGACGAGTACGCGCTGGTGAAGAGCCAGCTCGAGGCCGATGGCCTGTTCACGGTCGACCTGCAGTCCACCGAGTGGGTTCAGTACTCCGAGGACCGCGTCAACGACGTCTACCCCGCGTACCAGCTCGGCTGGTTCCCGGACTACTCGGACGCCGATAACTACCTGACGCCGTTCTTCCTGACGAACAACTTCCTGAGCAACCACTACTCGAACCCGACGGTCGACGACCTGATCACCCAGCAGGGTGTGACCCAGGACCCGGCCGAGCGTACGGCGATCATCGAGCAGATCCAGGCGGTCGTCGGTGAGGACCTGTCGACCGTGCCCCTGCTCCAGGGTGCACAGGTCGCGGTCTCGGGCAAGACGATCGACGGGCTCACGCTCGACGCGTCGTTCAAGTTCCGGTTCGCCACCCTCGTGAAGGGCTAGTCGCTCAGCGGCTAGAGTCGATCCCAGCTAGTAGCGAGGGGCGGTCCGTCCGCGGGCCGCCCCTCGTGCACGACATTTAGGAAGACATGAGGCGGCGATGACGGCACCCGAGATCGCCGGACCTGCGTCGGTCGTACCGACGACGCGACCCGGCACTGGCGGCAACAAGCTGCTGCGGTTCATCATCGTGCGGTTCCTGCTCATCTTCCCCACGATCTTCATCCTGGTCACCTTGGTCTTCGTGCTCATGCGCACGATCGGTGACCCGATCACCGCCGCACTCGGTGGGCGCCTTCCCGCCGATCAACTGGCGCAGCGCATCGAGGAGGCCGGCTACAACCGCCCGATCCTGGTGCAGTACTTCGAGTACATCGGTCAGGTGTTCACCGGCAACTTCGGCGAGACGATCAGCGATCACCGTCCGGTGGTCGACGTGCTCGTCCGTTACGGCGGCGCGACGCTCGAGCTCGCCTTCTACGCGCTGATCGTGGCGTTCATCGTGGGAATCCCGCTCGGCATGCTCGCGGCCTACGTGCGCGATCGGTGGCCGGATGCGATCCTGCGGGTCTTCGCGATCCTCTGCTATGCCACCCCCGTGTTCTTCGCCGGCCTGTTGCTGAAGCTCATCTTCGCGGTGGGGCTGGGCTGGCTTCCCGTCGCGGGGCGGGCATCCGTTCGCACGGAGCTACAACTGACCCGCGTCGACAACCCCACGGGCATCTACCTGATCGACGCGCTGAAGACGTCGAACCCGGGCGCGGTCTACGCCGATCTGTTGGCCCACGCCGTGTTGCCCGGTGTGGCGCTGGGTCTGCTCACGGCCGGCATCTTCCTGCGTCTGGTGCGCACCAACGTGATCGGCACGCTGTCGATGGACTACGTCGACTCCGCGCGATCACGCGGGGTGCGCGAGTACCGGCTCGTCACCAAGCACGCGCTCAAGCCCGCGTCGATCCCCATCATCACCGTGATCGGACTGCAGATCGCCGTACTGCTCGGTGGTGCGGTGCTCACAGAGACGACGTTCGAGTGGCAGGGGCTCGGATTCATGCTCACCCAGTACCTCACCGCCCGTGACTTCGTCGCGGTTCAGGGCATCGTTGCTCTTCTGGCCGTGATCGTGGCGCTCACCAACTTCATCGTCGACATCATTGCGGCGCTGATCGACCCGCGGGTGAGGTACTGATGACCAAGATTCTCGACCGGTTGCCGGTGGTGCGTCAGGTGCGCCAGAGCGTGGGGCTCCAGCGCGGCATGCTCGTCACGGGCCTTGCCATCACGGCCGTATTCGTGCTGACCGCCATCTTCGCCCCCCTCCTCGCCCCGTACGGCTATTCGCAGCTGCGCGACGCGAGCGGAACATTCGGGGCGCAGCTTCCTCCCGGCGGCGCGCACCTGCTGGGCACCACCGTCGGCGGCTACGACGTGCTCTCCCGAGTGATCTGGGGAACCCAGACCGCAGTCATCGTGATCATCGTGGCCGTGCTGCTGTCGATCTTCGCCGGAGTCGCTCTCGGGCTCATCTCGGGATACATCGGCGGGTGGCTCGACCGCGTGCTCGTGGTCATCGCCGACGCGATCTACGCCTTCCCGTCGCTGCTCTTGGCTATCGTCGCCGCCATTGCGATCTCGGGCGGTCAGTCGAGCTTCTGGGGAGGCATCCTCGCGGCCGCGATCTCGATCACGTTCGTGTTCATTCCGCAGTACTTCCGGGTGATCCGGGCCGAGACCGTGCGTATCAAGTCGGAGGCCTACGTCGAGTCGGCGAAGGTCATTGGCTCGAGTGCGCCGCGCATCATGGTGCAGCACGTGCTGCGCAACGCGACGCGCACGCTGCCGCTGATCTTCACGCTCAACAGCTCGGAGGCGATCCTCACGCTCGCGGGCCTGGGCTTCCTCGGCTTCGGCATCGAGCCGACCGCGGCCGCCGAGTGGGGCTACGACCTCAACAAGTCGCTGTCCGACGTCACGAGCGGCATCTGGTGGACCTCGCTGTTCCCCGGGCTCGCGATCGTGCTCTCGGTTCTCGGCATCACGCTCGTGGGCGAGAGCCTCAACGACCTCGCGGATCCTCGCCTGCGCACGCGCCGGCGTGCGGAGGTCGCGGCGCACACCCCCGATCCGCTGGAGGTGCAGTCGTGAAGACGGTCGTCGACATCCGCAATCTCGAAGTCACCTTCGCGACCGACGGGGGTGACATCCCCGCGGTCGATGACGTGAGTCTCACGGTCGACTCGGGCGAGGTCGTCGCGATCGTCGGCGAGAGCGGCAGTGGCAAGTCGGTGACAGCCAAGTCGATCATCGGCCTGCTGCCCGAGACCGCAGTCACTCGTGGCGTGATTCTGCTCAACGGTCGTGACGTCGTGGGACTTACGGGGGAGAAGCTTCGCGCCACCCGTGGGCTGGATGCGGCAATGGTCTTCCAGGAGCCGTCGACCTCGCTGAACCCCGTCTACACGGTCGGGTGGCAACTCGCCGAGGGTCTGCGCGCCCACGGCAAGTACAGCCGTCGCCAGGCGCGAGCCAAGGCGATCGAGTACCTGGGCAAGGTGGGCATTCCCGAACCAGAGAAGCGCATCGACCACTACCCGCACCAGTTCTCGGGTGGCCAGAAGCAGCGCGTGGTGATCGCTATGGCGCTCGCGCTCGATCCCGAACTGATCATCGCCGACGAGCCCACCACGGCGCTCGACGTGACGGTGCAGGCGGAGATTCTCGACCTGCTGCGCCGGTGCCGCGACGAGTTCGGTACCGCGATCATCCTGATCACCCACAACATGGGTGTCGTCGCCGATCTCGCCGACCGTGTCGTCGTCATGTACGAGGGCAAGGTCGTGGAGCAGGCGACCGCGACGAAGTTGTTCGGCTCGCCGCAGCATCCGTACACCCAGAAGCTTCTTGCGGCGGTGCCTCGCATCGACACGACGCGTGAGCGCACGCCAGTGGCGGAAGCTCCGCCGGTGGTGCAGGCCACCGACCTCGTGATCGAGTACCCCGGTCGCTTCGGTCGGGGTGGATTCCGGGCCGTCGACCGCGTGAGCTTCACCATCGCCCCGGGCGAGGTGCTGGGACTCGTCGGCGAGAGCGGCAGTGGCAAGACCACGATCGGGCGTGCCATCGGCGGTCTCACCAAGATCAGCGGGGGATCGCTGCAGGTGCTCGGCCACGAGATGCTCACAGTGCGGGAGCGGGGCTTCAAGCCGGTGCGCGAGCAGATCGGCTTCGTCTTCCAGGATCCTGCATCGAGCTTCAACCCGCTGCTGACGATCGCCCAGTGCGTTGCCGAGCCGCTCATCGTGCACGGCCGGGCGGGGGATGCCACGGCAGCACGCCCCCGCGTCGACGAGTTGCTCGAAGCGGTGCAGCTGCCTCGGGCTTTCGGCGACCGCTACCCCCACGAGTTGAGCGGAGGACAGCGCCAGCGAGCCAGCCTCGCACGCGCGCTCGCACTCGAACCCACCCTGCTCATCGCCGACGAGCCCACGAGCGCGCTCGACGTGTCGGTTCAGGCCCGCGTGCTCGAACTGTTCGCCGAGCTGCAGAACCAATTCGGATTCGCCGCCCTCTTCATCAGTCACGACCTCGCTGTCGTCGACACGGTCTCCGATCGCATCGCCGTGCTGTACCGCGGCGAGCTCGTGGAGGAGGGGCCTCCCTCGCAGGTGCTGGGAGCGCCGCAGCATCCGTACACCCAGCGACTTCTGGCGTCGCTGCCCGTGCCGGATCCGGCCGAGCAGGCGGTTCGCCGTGAGGAACTTCGCGCACTGACCCGGGGAGTTCAATGAGCGCGGTTGTCGTGCAGGACCTGTCACTGCGCTACCCCTCGGAGAACCCGGACACGCGGTCGGTCGCCGTCAACGGTGTGAGCTTCACCATCGAACCGGGCGAAGTGCTCGCGGTCGTGGGGGAGACCGGTTCGGGCAAGAGCACGCTCGCGCGAGCGATCGCTCTGGAGGCCGACCTCTCGGCCGCCGACTCGCCGGTCATCAGCGGTGGCGCGTTGACCGTGCTCGGCACGCCGGTGCGTGGCATCTCCGCCCGCAAGCGGGATCGGCTTCAGATGCAGGTCGGCTACCTGCGGCAGGAAGCCGGCGACTTCCTTGAGCCACGCCTGACGGTCGGCGAGAACGTCGCGGAGCCGATCTTCTCGCGTGACCGCCGCTTCGATCAGGACGAGGCGGGATACGCCGTCGCGACCCTCATCGACGCGGTGCGCCTTCCGCTGGGCACCATGAACAAGTACCCCCACGAGCTCAGCAAGGGTCAGCGGCAGCGGGTGGCGATCGCGAAGGCCCTCATCCTGGAGCCGACACTGCTGATCGCCGATGACCCCACGGCGGGAATCGATGTGACGGTGCGCAGCGCCGTGCTCGACATCCTCGTGCACCTGCAGAAGCAACGCGCGTTCTCGGCCCTCATCGTGACGGCCGATCTCGCCGAGGTGCGGCGGGTGAGCACCCAGGTCGCGATCATGCACGGCGGAATCTTCGTGGGGCTCGGGCAGCTCGAAGAGGTGCTGGCCGATCCGCGTCATCCCTATGTCGCAGGCCTGGCCCGATCGCTCGACCATCTGCAGGACGCCGGATGACGCGTCGCACCCCCGGCGAGCATCGCGACCTGGTCGCGCCGTCCGCCGCCCCACTCACGCGCCCCCAGCCCGGTCCGATCGCCATCCTCCCCGAACCGCGCGCGTCCTTCGTCGCCGCGGTGGAGTCAGCGGGCGGTGTCGTGGCGCCGCTCTCCGACGAGACGCGAGGCCTGATCTGGCTCGCGCCGGCTGAAACGCCCGAGCTCGTCGATCTCCTGCAGTCGCATCCGGGGATCGGCTGGGTGCAGCTGCCCTGGGCCGGCGTCGATGCGTTCGCGTCGACACTCAAGCGCTTCGCCGGTAGCAGCAGCCCGCTGTGGACCAGTGCCAAGGGCTCGTACTCCGAGCCCGTGGCGGAGCACGCCCTGGCACTGACTCTGGCCGTGCTGCGCGGGCTCCCCGAGAAGGCTCGTGCCACCAGTTGGGCGCCGGTGAAGGTCGGAACATCCCTCTACGGTCGCCACGTGCTGGTGGTGGGTGCCGGGGGCATTGCGGTCGAGGTCATGCGTCTGTTCGCCCCGTTCGAGGTCGAGTTCACGATCGTGCGCCGTTCGGCCGATCCGCTGCCAGGTGCGCAGCGCACGGTTCCCGTCGCCGACCTGTTGTCGGTGCTGCCCGACGCCGATGTCGTCATTCTTGCGGCCGCGGCGACCGACGAGACCGCCCAGCTCATCGGTGCGACCGAGCTCGCCGCGATGAAGGCCAACGCTGCACTCATCAACATCGCCCGCGGCGCTCTGGTCGACCAGGAGGCTCTGCTGGCGAGCCTCAACTCGGGCCACCTGGCGGGGGCCGGCATCGATGTCACCGACCCCGAACCGCTTCCGGACGGGCATCCGCTCTGGCAGGCACCCCGCTGCATCGTCACCGGTCACACCGCCGATACTCCCGAGATGACGGAGCCGCTGCTCGCCGAACGGGTGCGACGCAACGTCGAGGCGCTGCTCGGCGATGGTCGCTTCGTGGGCGTTGTCGACCCCGCGGCCGGCTATTGACGCCGCAGTGTCGAACTCGGTTTGGGGATCGCGCATCCTTTGGTAAAGTAGGCAAGCTGAAAAGCCAATCCTCGATAGCTCAATTGGCAGAGCAATCGGCTGTTAACCGATAGGTTCTTGGTTCGAGTCCAAGTCGGGGAGCGAAGGCCCGGGTCCTCCACGACCCGGGCCTTTCTTGTTGGCTCGCAGTTCCTGTTGGCGCGCAGTTCCTGTTGGCAGACTCACCTACTCCCGGGGGAGTACGTGAGCGACACCGCCCGGCCGATGCCGCGGGGCGCGCACGGGCCTACGATCGAGGGATGCACCAGCCGCGAGATCCCCGGCGAGGTCAGTGGCGTTCCCGCTGGGACCCCGATCGCTGGCAGCACGGCTGGCAGGGGCGCTGGCCCGACGGTTTGGATATGCCGCGTCCTCGGTCGTCGGCACGAATGCGACTTCTGCTTCCCGTCTTCGTCTCGCTCGCGATCCAGGTGCCGCCCTCGCTCTACTGGATCCTGTTTCAGAGGCAGCATTCGCCGTCGGTGCTGATCGCCGCCGCGCTGTCGGTCATCGGGCCGCTGTTGCTCCTCGCCGCACGCCGCTTTCCGGGTCCCGTCGTCGCGCTGGTGACCGCCGCGTCCTGCGTCGATCTTGTGCTCTCCATCTCCCAACCGGGTCCGCCGTTCATCGCGCTCGCGTTCGCGATCGGCGGTGCCGTGCTGCGCGGCGCTCGGCTCTGGGCGTGGATCTCCGTCGGCACCGGCTGGCTGGTCACCCTGGTGGTCGGTTTCATGGTCGGCCTCGATTGGCGTCCGGCACAGATCGCCATCACGACTCTGGGCATCCTGATCGTCTTCGGTCTCGCGGAGGGCATGCGCACCCGCCGGGAGCACTACGAGGAGTACCGACGCGAGTACACCCAGCGCAAGCAGTCCGAGGTGCAGGCCGAGCGGGTGCGCATCGCGCGCGAGCTTCACGACGTGCTCGCCCATTCGCTCAGCCAGATCAACGTGCAGGCCAGCGTCGGTCTCCATCTGATGGACAAGCAGCCCGAGAAGGCCTCCGAGGCGCTCGCGAGCATCAAGGAGACCAGTAAGACCGCTCTCGACGAGGTGCGGTCGGTACTCGGGGTCCTGCGGGCCGAGGACGGCCGGGATCCGACGGCACCGCTGGTGCCGGAACCCGACCTCTCGAGGCTGACGGGGCTGGCGGCATCCGTCACGTCTCAGGGGGTGGAGGTGACCCTCTCCAACTCGCTGGATGCCGCGCCGCAGGCCGTGCAGCTGGCGATCTATCGCATCGTGCAGGAGGCCCTCACCAACGTCGTGCGCCACGCCCGCGCCACGCGGGCGACCGTGGACATCTCGGAGGCCGACGGCAGCTACCTGATCGCCGTGGCCGACAACGGGGTGGGGCTCTCCGACGGGCGTGACATCACGACCGGCCGCGGGCTGCTCGGCATGCGGGAGCGCGCAGAGCTGCTCGGTGGCACGCTCGAGGTCGGTCCCGGCCCGCGGGGTGGCCTGCTCGTGATGGTCGCCATACCCCAGAAGGAGCACGCATGATCCGCGTCGCAATCGCCGACGACCAGCAGCTGATTCGCGCGGGATTCCGCAGCCTGCTCGAGGCCGAGCCCGACATCGAGATCGTGGGGGAGGCCGGCAGCGGCTCGGAGGCCGTATCGCTCGCGGTCGCGACGCGTCCCGATGTCATGCTCATGGACATCCGGATGCCCGACGGCGACGGTCTCTGGGCCACCGAGCAGATCGTCGGCAACCCCGACCTGGCGCAGACCCACATCGTGATCGTCACGACCTTTGAACTCGACGAGTACGTGGGACGCGCCATCCGGGCCGGCGCCAGCGGATTCCTCGTGAAGGACACCGAACCCGACGAGTTCATCCGCGCCGTGCACGTCGTCGCAGCCGGCGACGCGCTGCTCAGCCCCACCGTGACCCGGCGCCTTCTCGAACGTCTGTCGAGCGAACTGCGGGAAACGCCCGACGCGAGCCAGTTGTCGGTCATCACCGATCGCGAGCGCGAGGTGCTCGCCCTGGTCGGGCAGGGGCTCACCAATGAGGAGATCGGCAAGCAGCTCTTCCTCAGCCCGCTCACCGCGAAGACGCACGTCTCCCGCATCATGGCCAAGCTCGCGGCCAGGGACCGGGTGCAGCTCGTGGTCATCGCGTATGAGACCGGACTGGTCAGCCCCGGCCGCACGGAGTAGTCCGCGGCACCGGTGTGCACCCGGGGGAGTAGTGAAGAACACTTCCCGGGGCAGATTCGCCAGAAGACGAGGCCGAGCAGTCTTGACGCAGTGGCCCACTACCGGGCCCTCTAGTGAATGGATGCATCGTGTTTACAGCTCTCACCGTCGCAACTCTCGCGTCTCACCTCGGTGGCCCGGGCTTCGGCTTCGGCTTCCTACTCCTGTTCCTGATCCCGTTGTTCTTCTTCGGGCTGTTCGTTCTGTTCGCCAGCATCGGGCGTCGTCGCTGGATGCGCGCGGGCGGCTACGGCCCCTTCGGTCACGGCCACGGCGGCTGGGGTTCCGGCGCACGCAGTGCCGAGTCGACCCTCGCCGAGCGCTTCGCGCAGGGCGACATCGACGAGAAGGAGTACCGGGCTCGCCTCGAGGTGCTGCGGGCCAGCAACCCTCCAGTGGCCCGGTAGTCACCGACCGCTGAACGGATAGAGTCTCCCTCTGGGCCCACGTGCCCGGAGGGAGATTCGTCGTTTGGCCAGAGATCCGGAGACCACTGCGGCGATCCGCGCAAGCTTCGCGGTGGGCCTCGCCGTCGCAGCGTATGGGATCTCATTCGGCGCCCTCTCGGTGGCTGCCGGACT
>ENA-UOWE01004450-UOWE01004450.1-activated-sludge-metagenome-genome-assembly--contig:-NODE-4450-length-13493-cov-12.679640_pt1 | contig 13493 bp, 9 predicted proteins | sample MGYA00249841_ERZ761562 | MGnify/ENA primary metagenome ERZ761562 (study PRJEB28883, sample SAMN05720200) | activated sludge metagenome | isolation source: Anaerobic digester | place: Japan... | reverse complement strand
ACTCCGTACTTTTCATTTTCACCGGTAAATCCAGTTACTTGGTTAACGGCTTCTCTTATCTGTTTTTTCAACAAATCAAGCCCTGCAGGTGTAATTAAATCGTATCGTTCTTTTCCCAGAAAAATCGTCATGAGCGCATCCATTACCTCATCGTTCTTGGCAGCTACGGCAGCTCTGCACGGTTCACTACCAACAAGTAAAGTGAGTGAATCGATCACTGCTACATCTCTTCCACCTTTGAGTAGGAACGTCTGATAAGTCCCAGATTGTATCACCACAGCCTTTATCTGGGTAGGATTAGCAGCTGCAGCCTCTGCTTGTTGACTTTGCTGTGGTTGATTATTTGACCCCAGAAAGAAAAAGACTACAAGACTAACGACCAGAGATATGACTAAAGGCAAGACTACAATCTTTACAATGTCAGGTAAGCCTTTTCTTTTCTTCTTTTGTCCCTGTTCTACTTGAGGTTCTGTATCTTCTGGCATCTTATCCACTCCTCGTCTCGCGTTTGACCAAGATCTCTATCTTCCTGTACCTTGCCCTGATGGTTTGAATATCTGCTTCGTATTTCTTAGACAACTTGTCAAGTTCTGATTGATACGTATTAGAATCTATTTTCCCACTTTCGTATTCCTTCTTAAGCTCTGAAAGGTCATAGTCATAACTGGCCTTCGCAGCCTTCAGCTCCTTAACTACGTCCACATCACCTTTTCCAATGGGTATGAATCGGTCAGGCGAATAAAAATAGTCTACATCAAACAATCCTGAACGTACTTCCGCTATTCTCTCTATACTCCTTTTTTGTCTTAAATCTGTAAGCAGGAAGTTCACTACGCTTGAAGCCCGCGCACTGCTTAAATGCCAGTTAGACGGATATATCGAGTCAGGCATAACGGCTCTGTCGTCAGCATATCCTCTAACTTCTATGATATTGGAAGTATGTTCGATGATAATTGCCCCAACTTTTTCTATGACCTCTTTGGCTTGTGCAGTTAACCTTGCACTTCCAGATTCGAATATCTCAAAATTACTCAACACAATTACTGTTCCTTCATCTCTTTCTTCTATTGTAACCCTACCTTTGTACTCTTCAGATTCAGAAATTCTCAGCAAATCTTGGTAGACACCAGGTTTTGAAGAGATCAGGGCTTCTTGACTCATCGTCTGTCCGCCAGTTAAAATGCTCGGTGGACTTCCACCCAACGCAACACTCATGCCAACAGCAGTTTGCTGATACTTACCAGGTGATAGAGTAGACATGGAGAAAAGTAAAACAAAAAATGTTAGAAGGAGAGACACCATGTCCCCATATGTATTTAGCCACTCTGGCACGGACTTACAAACACATTTATCCTTTGCCACTACGCACCAGCTCCCTGAGTTTGGGCTTCATACTTCTTCTTTTCAGCAGTTGGTAGGTAAGACTTCAACTTTTCTTCAAGCACCCTTGGATTCTCACCGGCTTGTATCGATATCACACCTTCAAGTACCATCCTCTTTGATAATTCTATGTCTGCAGACCTTTTTGATATCTTTTCAGCAACTGGAAGTCCAACAATATTGGCAAGTATCGAACCGTAAAGCGTTGTTATCAATGCGACAGCCATTGCAGGTCCTAACGTTTCAGGGTTATTCAATTGTTGTAGCATTATGATAAGTCCAACAAGCGTACCTATCATACCAAATGCTGGACCAAATGTACCAAGAGAGTCGAAGAAGGCTTTTTCATCCATCATCTCTGCTGTGGCTGTATCTATTTCTATTTCCATCATATTTCTAAGAACTTCCGGTTCCGTCCCATCGACAACAAGCTGCACTGCTTTTTTTAAGAAAGGATCTGTAATTTCCTCCAAATTTGCTTCCAGAGAAAGTAGTCCTTCTCTTCTCGCCTTTTCAGAGAAGGTAACAAGCGTTCTTAGGTTACCCACATAGTCGATCTTCGGCTCCCTAATTGCCCTCATGATAACACCAACGATGCCAAAAACAACATTCTTCTTATTCGCTGTTATGGCAGATGATAGTGCACCACCAAAAGTTATGATAATAGATGGTATGTTTATAAACGTGGCCATGTCACCGGAACTACTTATTATTCCGTAGACCATGAGAATAAATCCTAAAATCACACCTATGATAACAGTTATATCCATCATTGATCACCTACCGTTGGTGGCAAAAATATCTTCTTCTTATATTCTAACACTTTTTTTACGACCTCTTCAATTGGTTCTGCAACAATGTACTTCTTACCGTTGAATAAAGTTATCGTAGTATCCGGATTGGCTTCTATCTTCTCTATGTATTCAGCATTTATGTAGAACTCTTTACCATTTAAGGTTGTGACTCTGATCACAACATCACCTTCTATTGATTCTGTATTCTACTTTCTTTACTGCTTAACTACTTATCAATCTACTATCTTCTAAGGTTCACAACTTCTTGGAGTATCTGGTCGGCAGTGGTTATCGTTCTCGCATTTGCTTGGAAACCTCTTTGAGCGATTATGAGCTTTGTAAACTCTTCGGAAAGGTCAACGTTTGACATCTCAAGTGCGCCAGCAACCAAAGAACCAAATCCACCTTTGCTTGGTTGACCAATTCTCGCTGTACCGCTATTCGCGCTCTCAGCATACAGAGAATTTCCAGATTCGATAAGCCCTGCCGGATTGTTGAACGTTGCCAATGCAACTTTACCCAACGTATCAACTAAGCCATTTGTAAATGAACCAACGATATCTCCATTTTCCGATATCGAGAATGACTCCAAGACCCCTTGTGCATTACCATCTTGACTTTTCACATATGCATCACCGAGTGCAGCAAATTGTGTTACACCATTCAAATCGAGTTTTATCTTAACAGTACCGTCTCCATTCTCCCCTGCATCAAATTGAATGGCATCTATATTTTCTCCTTCACTTATGTGGCCGGTCGCAGGATCAAAAGAATTGACAGCCAACAATCTACCTGTCTTATCGAACCTTACGACACCATACGTACCACCTGTAATTTCTGCTGCAGTATCATAATTCGAAAGATATTTGATATTCTCACCCGACGCACTTCTCATTCTGAACGCCCATACATTTTCCTTATCGCCATAAACTGAGGCAAGCTTTACAAAATCTGTGTAAATCGTGTAAGGATTACCTAGTGAGTCGTATACCTGTGTAGATGTAGTGTAAAACGGCGACTGGAAGGATGCAACTGCGAAATTCGTTGGATTATCTGCCTCATAGAACCTTGGTTCACCTGCACCTGGGATCGTCAATAAATCAATCTTTGATGGTTGATAAATATTATCGACGTAAGAATTATCAAGCTTAAAGTTGTTATCGTACACAGTATTGTCACCGTTGAGAAGCAATGTGTTGTATATTCCAACAACATCACCAGAAACGGAATCTTTGGCAATTCTTGTAACTCCGTACTTTCCTTGCGTGTACTCGAAACTCACTCTTCCGTTTGCACCATCGGATGTTGCAGTAACAACCTCAGATCCAAACATCTTTCCATTGATCATGACCCTGACTCTGTACTGTCTTCCGGCAATTAAAGAGGCGTCCGATATATTCTGAGTACCTGCCGCAGTTATATCCTGTGGTGCTATGGCAGTTGGAGTTCCATCCATATTTTCCACAACATATTGAACGGTGAAATTTCTTGTTAGTTGTCCTGAGACAGTTGATGAGACATTCTGAAAATCGAATTCCATATCGCTGGGCATAACTTCCTGAGTAGACGATGCAACTTCCATCGTGTACGTCTGGCCATCAACAAATTTTTCGGAAATTATCTGTTCTGTTAAATTACCATTCACGACATTCCTTGATAGAGTATCTACAATTTTTCCTGTAGAATCTCTTATTATGAATAAATAATTACCATCTTGCTGTTGAATTGGCGTTGTGATATTTAATACCCCTAAGTTAGCTGTTCCGGACATAGTCTGCTTTATCGCACCGGAACTTACAACATTACCGAACTTGTCGAATTTTATGTACACTTTCCCATCCATCTTGTCATCAAGATTTGCGTCGATCTTTGCTGTGTATATTTGATAATCTCCAAAAGTGTCTTCAAGACCTCCAAGGTCTCTCTCAAAGACAACCTTTGTGTTCACAGTTCTTCCACCGTAACCGTTTAATGCAATAACAAGTTTTTCTGGCCCAACACGCGCATCAAGATTCCCCGCAAGAGACATTCTGGAAGTCTGTTTTGCCGCCATGCTCAATCCAGAAGAAATTTGCATCTTCCCTATAGGTTTGTTCGTATCTATGAATCTCTTGCCTGTCAATGGATCCACTTCTGCAACCCAGCCTTGTAATTCCAAGCCGGTAGTTGGCTGCACAACGGTACCGTTGAGATCAAGGTCAAAATTTCCTGCCCTCGTATAGTACTGCCTTTGACCATCGGAAAGAATGAAAAAACCTTCTCCTTGAATTGCAAGGTCTGTCTTCTTTCCAGTGTTTTGAAAACTGCCCTGGTTCATCAATTTGTCGATCGATGCGACACGTATACCGTAGCCTATCTGTTTTGGATTCGTACCACCCGTATTATCGGTGGCTCTTCGTGACATATCCAATATTTGAGAAAAATTCGTTGCATACGTAACCCTTGAACCCTTAAAGCCGGTGGTGTTAACATTTGCGATGTTGTTGCTCACCACATCGATCTCTTGTTGGAATCCCTGAAGACCGGAGACACCACTATAGAGCGATCTCATCATATATCTTCACCTCTTCATGCGTAGATTTCTGATATTTGTGAAATGTCATAAACAACGCCATTTATCACTATCTTTATATTGTTGCCATCGAATTGCACACCGCTTATCGTTCCACTCTCAACGCATGGAATTTCTTCTAGCGTTCCATCAGAAGTTGTTTTCATCAATTTAAATGAGTATCGACCATCTTCAACTTTAGTTCCGGAACTGTCCTTCCCATCCCAAGCTAATATCTGCATACCTTCACTTAATTGACCTAAGTGCTCTTCATTGACGATCTTCCCATTCTCGTCGTATATCTGTACAATGACATTTGCTTCAGAATCAAGGTTGAAGATTTTTGTCTCAGGTGTACCATCGCTAACGTCTATTGTGTTCGTTTTTACAACTGCGGTCTTGCCTATCATCGATACCGACTGAGTTCTATAAAGCTGCGATGCGGTATCAACGAATGTTTGAACAGATTTGCTCATGTTCATAATCTGCTCTACTGAGGAAAGTTGAGACATCTGAGCTATGAAGTCCTGATCCTTCATAGGTTCGAGTGGGTCTTGATTCTTAAGCTGCGTTGTTAGTATCCTAAGAAATGCTTCTTTATCAAGCTCCTTCTTTATGGTCCTGTCACTTTCCGTTGTGAAGAGGTTAGACACCGAATTCACGTTCATCATCATCTTTTATCACCCACTTTCTATTGTTGTTTTTATTGTTTTCTTCATCTTCTTGATAACTTCTTCCATTTCGAGAGTTACGACCATTCTGACTGTTCTGATTTTTTCCTTCTTCCTGACCTTGCTTCTGGTCATAGTACCTTTCTTCTTCTCTCACTTTTACCTCAAATGTCCTCACTTCAAAATCAAGACTTGCCAATCGCTCCCTCAGGATGTATGAATTCTTCTCAATTGTGTCCTTTGCCTTCTCATTTTCAGCCAAGAAAAGTATCTGTATCTGCTTCCCTTCCTTTTTCAGTTCTACATCCAGATTTCCAAGCTCTTCAGGAAACAATTTCATCTGAACCTTTTCTTCCAATCTGTACGACGTGGCAAATTGCTTTATCTTTTCATATATCTCTTCGAGATTTCTCGAATTCTGCAACCTCTCAGCCAAATCCAAATCACTTGCCCTATCAGATGAGGCGGATTGCCCCGTTGAAATCGTGGAATCAATCTCAGGCCTTTCGCCATTTGTTTTGTAGCTAAGTTCCGCCAATCTTTCAGCAAACTTGTTGGATACGTTCGGTTTACCTTCTAATGTATCTTTGGAATTACTTGAATTACTATCGTCCTTTTTTTCGGTGTATTCTATTTGTATCGATTTAATCTCTAATTTATTCTTCGATACATCATCGGTACTATTCCTAACATTCTTGTACAAATCCGCATATTTTTGATTATCGTAACTACTGCTTTTAGTTCTATCATCAACTACCCTATCGATTATCTCGGTTGATTTACCCCTTGAAGAATCACTTTCCTGTTTCGGTATCTTTACATTTTTCACGAGCTCGCTCATGATGAGTGCGTTGGAATTCGATATCTTCTTGTCATCTCCCGTTTCATTAATAACCGCATTTGAGATCGCTCTAGTTCCATCTGCTTTAGCATCTCTTATCAACATTTTTTGCAGGTAATCAAGTTGGACAGTATCTGACGGTACAACATTATCACTATTCATACCAGCGTTCCGAGTGGCATTTCGATCATTACTCATAGTCTCCATTATCTTTTGCGCGCTGGCACCTATCTTCGTCTCCACCCTCAATATCGGATTTGAAATAACCGTTGCAACACTACTTCCTACCAAATCATCAGACTTCTTGGATGTACCTTTCATGTTCATGGCCCCATTTGCGTTAGAACCGACATCGCTGGAATTTTCCACCTTGCTGAATAACGTAGGTATCAAGAGAATAACTTGACGCTCATTTGTGAATTTAGAGAAGTTGCTAAGCAGATCCAGTATTTGATTAATACCTTTTGGATTGGTCTCATTTGAAACTTCATCGTCGATGTTTTGAACGTTGTATTCATTTACAGCGTGGATAGAATCATTTGCATTGGGTGCGTTCACAACGTATACGGCCTTAACATTAAGACCTTTACCGTTACTATCTTCATTATCATTGCTGATGCGTACTTGTGCAACATCGTTAGCGGTTCTTCTGGTAGGTTTTACATCACTTTTGTTATTCTCATTGAGTATGACCGTTGCATCCTTTGATGATTGAACATTTCCATTTTGAACGTTTGAAGATTTGACTTCTTTGAGAATGCCATTGAGAATGTTATCGTTTTGAATAATAACTACATCGCTCTTTATATTTGAAGTGTTCGAACTTTTTACACCCGATGTTGTTGTTTTGGTTGCTGCATTAACATATGTGGAACCCTTTGCCGCATCACTTGAATCATTCTGCGTGGTACTTCGATTATTGCTCGCTTTTTCTGCTTTTCCTTCCACAGTGTTTGTTTCTAAAATGATGTTATCTACAGTTTTCACAACATTTCCCGCATTCGCAAATACTTGCTTTTGCTGATTGCTTTGGTTGTTTTGGTCGGCATTGATGTTTTTCTCTTCTCTGATTGCCTTTGAATTTTGGGACACAATATTCTTTGAATCCTCTACTAACACTTTCAACGTATCTGTCAGTAGTGTTCTTGCACTATCTTGCTGTTGAGTTGATACATCTTTGCGGACAATTTCAACCACCTTGGGTTCGGTTGTTTTCACACTTTGAATTACCTCGTTTGATTTTGCAACGCCGATTGAATACTCGTTACCTGCATTCAAATTCGCACTTGTATTTGTCGATTTTGTTACACTCGAATCATTAGATTTGCTTGCTCTCTCCGCAATTTGCTTTGCACTCGATTTATCTTCATCATTCAACTTTGGCAACTTGCCTTGCGCATCTTTAATTTTCTCATCATTTAAATTACCATTTTCAATACCCTTTTCAACAGGATTATCCTGTGCTTGTTTGACCAAGGAGCCGGTTGAAGGGGAGTCCTTGGCAGTCACATTATTGGCAGCATTTTTAGCCTTATTTGATACATCTTCTACATTTTTCGTTGTCTCTTGTCGCTCGGCTGCCTTTTTTACATTTTCTCTGATCACTTCTTTTACGTTTGCGCTATCTACACCCTTTGCTCTATCGTTATTAATGGTCAATTGACCTGTTTGACTTGTTGGTATCTTCTCGCCACTTTCGTTTGCCTTGCCACTTCTGTCATCTTGTCCAATTTTCTCGGTTGTTGATTCCAGCAATTCTATCGATTCTTTCAATTTTCCAGTGGTGATATCTGAATTCGAAGCGACGGTGGTATCGTTTGAATTAGCTTTACTGCTTTTACTCTGCGCAATATTTTCTGACTCATTGATCACTTTTTCTTGCACATTTTTACCTTCTGATGCTTTAGCTTCAGAGTAATTTGATTTGCTGACTTTCTTGTCAGCACTGCTTGTAGCATCTGGACTTGCCTTTGCCCTAAGTTCTTCAACGATACCCTTTAGGACATCCTCAAATGACTGCCCACTCTGCACGGCTTCATTCAATTTTTTGAGATCTACATTTGCCATCTCCGCACTTTTAATCAAATTTGTTAAATTTGTCACAGTGGTCAAGGTTTAACCCCCTTATTCATGATGTCTATGAATAGTTGTTCGTTGTTGTCCTTAATGTCCCTCAGTAGTCTGACTGTAGTCTGAGAATCTACGTTTGATAGTATGTAAAGGACTAAATCAGGTCTCGATTGAATCTTCAAGACAAAATTCCACAGTTCCTCGTAGCTCATATCGGACAGGAATGCAGACACACCTTTACTGAATCCACTCAACGATATGATAGTAGCCTCGGTATTTACCAAATCGTTGATCGTATTTTTCAATTCTTCAACTTTGAAGTCTATATCGCTTATTATCTGGTCCACTCCACCCATTTTCTCAACAATTTGAGCAGCTTTTTGTGGATTTACTGAAGTCAGTTTCTGGAGCATTTCAGCCCTTGTATCAGGTGTCAATTTGGAAAAGACGAGTGCCAATGTATCGACCGACATGTTATCAGCGTTCATAAGCCTTGTCAATTGTGCAGGATCTGAATTTGAGAATGTATCAACTATGTCATTCAATCTCGTTAGGCTAACCGTATCTTGGACCTTGTTGAGCTCTTCTTTTAGTTTCTGCTCTTTCCAGCTATTCTCTATCTCTGTAAGAGAACTCAACAGCTTGTTAACTTCCTCTTCCTTCTTTGCCAATTCTGCTTCCCTATTCTGTATGTCTGCTAATTGATTGTTCAATTGCTCTTGATATTTCTGATACACCTTTTCAAAGTAATCGGATGGACTTATCGTCTCCAAACTTTCATATTGAACATAGTTTTTCACAAACGGTATTTTGGAAAAGACATAGCTCACATAGTTCCTCCAGCCATAAAACGTACCTGCGTCTGGACCGTAAACTTGCCTTGATAGAAATGAGGAGTATCCAAAAAGAAAGAGTATTGAGAGTACAACAAGCGCTATCACAATCCCCAATATGATAGGAACTGCTTTACTTTTCTTCGCCACACACTACACCTCCTAATGGTTCTGCCTTATTATTCTTTACACACATTGAGCTTTCCTTACTCAGTTGAGCGCATATCACATCGAGTAACTTATCGACTAATATAATAGCATAATAAATAGTTGCAGAACGATGTGGAACATTGTGGACATTGCGGCATGAAAAAGGCTGGCCTCACAGCCAGCCCTCGAATTTTTCCCTTTCTAAAATCTGCTCTCTTTTTATTCTTCGGCTTGTTCTTCCAGATACTTCTTGCGTTCTGCTATTATCTTTTCTTGTGCAACTGGTGGAACTACATCGTATCTGATGAATCTCATTGTGAAGTAACCTCTACCACTTGTTATCGAAGAGAGCCTTCCTTGGAAATCTAACATCTCCGCAAGAGGTACTTCCGCTTTAACAACCGTGATACCCTTTCCAGCCGGTTCCATGCCCATCGGTCTACCTCTCCTTGAACTGATTTCCCCCATGACATCTCCGGCATTCTCGTCTGGTGTGTAAACTTCAACGTGCATAACTGGTTCGAGCAAGACAGGTTTTGCCTGTTGCATACCCTTTTTGAATGCTTGTATTGCCGCAATTTGGAACGATATATCTGAAGAGTCAACTTCGTGGTACGAACCATCAAATAGCGTGACTCTCACATCTACAACTGGGAATGCAGCTAACACACCTTTTTTCATCGCCTCGCGTATACCCTTTTCAACCGACGGTATGAAGTTTCTCGGTATGACGCCACCGACTATCTTGTCAACGAACTCAAACCCTGCACCACGTTCTGCAGGTTCTATCTCTATTTTGACGTGACCGTACTGACCATGTCCGCCACTCTGTTTTTTGTGTTTGTGTTCTGAAACAGCCTTCGTCATTACAGTTTCTCTGTAGGCTATCTTCGGTTTACCAACTTCGACGTCTACTCCAAACGTATTCTTCAATCTTTCAACCATAACATCGAGGTGCATGCCACCCACACCGGAGATGACTGTTTCGGCAGTTTCAGGGTCAAATTCCCAAGCAAACGTTGGGTCAGAATCTGCCAATCTGCTCAGTCCTGCACTTATCTTGTCTATATCTGATTTTGACTTTGGCGTGACACTCTTTGAAATCATAGGTTCTGGATAATCTGGCGGTATGATTGTAAGCTTTCTGTCCTTGTGTGTAACCGTATCTTTTACAGCGCTTTCTTTCAACTTTGGAAGGACAACTATATCCCCACAAGATACTTCTTCTACCTCGTAAGTATCTTTACCCTTTCCAAAGTAGAGGTGTCCAACCTTTTCTTGCGTTCCCCTAGTAACGTTGTTAAACCCATCACCTTGTCTCAAATTACCTGAGATCACTTTGATGAAGCTCAACTTACCAACAAACGGATCTACTACTGCCTTAAATGTATAACCAACGAACGGATCAGTCTCAGAAGCAGACACTTCCACCTCGTCACCGCTATCCAACTTCGCCTTGTATGGTCTTGCGTCGAGCGGTGATGCACCGATTTCGATGACTTTTCTGAGCAAGAAATCTATACCGATATTCTTCTCTGCTGAACCTGCGAGGACTGGTACAATCTGCCTTTCGACAAGACCTTTCCTCAGAGCAGAAATCAGTTCATCTGGTGTGATCTGTTCTTCAGCAAAATACTTGTCCATGAGCACATCATCTAAGGACACTATATCTTCCATTATTGACATCTTAACTTCTTCAACTCTATCTTTCAAATCTGCTGGGACATCGGCTTCTCTTACCTTTCCATCTTCGTAAAGATACGCTTTACCAGAAATCAGGTCAACGATACCTCTGAAGCTCGATTCCTTACCTATGGGATAAACGATTGGAACAATCTTCGTTTCAAATCTTTCTCTCAACGATTCTAATGTCTCATCAAAATTGGCCCTTTCCTTGTCCATCTGATTGACAAAAACCAAAATGGGTTTACCCATTTCGTTTGCCAATGACCATGTCCTTTCAGTTTGGATTTCAACCCCTGCAGTTGCATTAACAACACTCAACACATTCTCAGATACAAAGACAGAACCTATAACCTCACCTATAAAGTCACTGAAACCTGGCGTGTCTATCAATGTAATTTGCTTACCTTCAAACTCAAACGTTCCAACATGAGAATTGATGCTTGCACCTCTTTGGCCCTCTACTGGGTCAAAATCAATTTCCTTCTTAGTAACAGGGATTCCTCCGAGGTTTAAAGCAGAAACCATGAACGTTGACTTTCCAGAACCGTTATGACCTACAAGCACAACCGTGCGCTTGTCCTTCGCAAGCATTTCCCCACCTCCAAATCTACTGAGTAATCAAGCTACGATATATTTTACCAGAATATTTCGATTTTTCAAACCTATCATTTTGGTGCAAATTCTCTCTTGAGCTATGCCATTTACTGCAATATTCGATAATGTACGTTAATTGTACCAACATCGTTCAATTTCAGCACTCTTTCTAATTTTAAGTGCAAATCATTCGATATTTCTCCAAAAAGGTTCAAATTGCCCGCCATTATCATCGGTTCAATAGTTATGTATATGTCCGTTGATAATCCAGCATTCAAGAATTCGGTAAAGACGCTCTGGCCACCTATTACACACATGTCGGTGTAGCCTTTATCACGTAGAAACGATACAATTTCCTGTGGGGTACCAGAGACCAGATAGTTCGGTCTGTATGGCAAGTTTATTTCCTTTTGCCTACTCATCACCACATTTATCCTGCCAGGCAGATTCCTTCCGATACTCTCATAGGTCCTACGTCCCATGAGGACAAGACCAGATTCGGTAGTAATTTGTTTGAAAAAGCGTTTATCTTCAGCACTTGACCAATTTACCGGGTCATTTTCATTCCTTGCTATGATACCTCTTATGTCCGTAACCACGACTAATCTGACACGCAAAAGATCACCTCCCCAATCATGCCATAAATACGCATTGAAAGTACGCTCTGCAAGTACGTACTGAAAGCACACTCTGCATTTCACCACATACATTTTAACACACATTTGCAAGCGTTTGCCAGTGGATTTTGAAAACATATAAAAAACGAGATGGCACTTTGATGTGTGCCATCTCGCTTGAGGGTTACTATCTATTCAATTCATAAATTCATCAATACTCTGCTGGCATTTCAGGTACTTCAGGTTTCTTTTCCTCAGGTTTCTCTACTACGAGTACCTCGGTTGTTAAGAGCATACCTGCGATTGATGCAGCATTTTGCAATGCACTCCTTGTAACCTTTGCTGGGTCGATGATACCCCTTTCGTACATATTGCAGTATTCACCTTTCAATGCATCGAATCCGTATGGAACTTCTTCTTTGGAAAGTACGTTGTGAACTATTATTGAACCATCGTAACCTGCGTTGAGTGCTATCTGTTTGATAGGTGCTTCGAGTGAGTTGTAAACAATCTGTGCACCGAGTTTCTCATCACCAGAAAACTCCGCGAGTATCGGTTCGAGAACTTTCCTTGCTCTTAGCAATGTGATTCCACCGCCGGGGACTATACCTTCTTCAACCGCTGCCCTTGTTGCACTGAGAGCATCTTCTATTCTGTGTTTCTTTTCCTTGAGTTCGGTTTCCGTTGCTGCACCGACTTTGATAACTGCAACTCCACCTGCGAGCTTTGCCATTCTCTCTTGGAGTGTTTCCTTTTCATACTCGCTTGTTGTCTGCTCAATCTGTGCCTTAATCTGTGCAACTCTCTTCTTTATCGATTCAGGATTTCCTTTTCCGCTTACAATTATCGTTTCATCCTTCTTTACCCTCACGACATCTGCCCTTCCAAGGTCTTGGAGCGTGAGGTCTTCAAGATTGATACCGAGTTCCTCACTTGCAACGACGCCACCAGTTAGTATAGCTATATCTTCCAACATGGCCTTCCTTCTGTCGCCAAATCCTGGAGCCTTTACTGCAACTGTATTGAGCGTACCCTTGAGCTTGTTGAGAACGAGCGTTGTCAGCATCTCGCCTTCGACATCCTCTGCGATGATTACAAGTGGTCTACCCGTTTGTGCAACCTTTTCCAAAATAGGAATGATAGGCTTTACTGCGGAAAGTTTCCTATCCGTGATGAGTATGAATGGTTCGTTGTAAACAACTTCCATCTTCTCCGGGTCAGTGACAAAGTATGGAGAAATGTATCCTCTATCGAATTGCATACCTTCGGTGAATTCGACGTACGTATCGATCGTCTTGCTATCTTC
>ENA-UOWE01004434-UOWE01004434.1-activated-sludge-metagenome-genome-assembly--contig:-NODE-4434-length-13532-cov-9.585071_pt1 | contig 13532 bp, 12 predicted proteins | sample MGYA00249841_ERZ761562 | MGnify/ENA primary metagenome ERZ761562 (study PRJEB28883, sample SAMN05720200) | activated sludge metagenome | isolation source: Anaerobic digester | place: Japan... | reverse complement strand
GCGGGCGCAATCCCGTTGACCCCCAAAAAAGAGACGGCCGCCGGATGGTCAGTCACCCGGCGGCCGTCGTCTACCTATGCGGCTATTGCACCGTTTGCAACACTAGTCAATCAGCAGCGCCGCGGCTAGAGCCATGCCCAGCAGCAGCAGGGCGCGGGCGACGATGGCCGGCGGGATACCCTCTTGGGCCAGGGGGCGCGATTGTAGTTCGGGTGCGCCCCAAGTCGCCCGGACGTGGCGCGGCGGTTTCTTGGGCGTGGCTACGGGCGTCGACCAGTCGGCCGCCTTTTTGACCTTTGCCGGGTCGGGTGGCATGGCCGGCCATGCATCCATCTTGGCCCGCTCCAATGCCTTTAGATGTTTTATCTCGGCCGCCGGGTCGGTAGGGTCGAAAGTGGTCATGACTCCCCCCAGACGGCCCCGTGCGCGTCGTGCGTGCGCCGTGCGTGCGTGCTATATGCGCCCGCGGCGGCATAGTCGCCAGTGGGGCGGGGGGGATTGCCGCGCATCATGCCCCGGCCGGCGGCCGTCACCCGCCCCTCGTCGTCAATGATGCCCAGCCGTTGCAGCTCCCCCGCCGTGGTCGACCAGTCCCGATACAATGCCCGTGGCAGCACCTTTGTAGCCGCGTCGCGTGTCAGTCGCCCGCCGTTGGCATCGGCCGCGGCCAGTAGTGCGCCCCACGTCGCCGCCGGCAAGGAGAACCGGCCCGCGCGGATCGTGGGCGTGCCGTTGGAAGAGGGCACGAACGGTCGCACCGTCTCGGCCGGCGGTGCAGGGGGGGCATACTCGGCCGTTTCGGTGGCGCTGAAAAAGCGACAGTAAGCAGCGTGCGCCCCGGCCGCGGCCAGGAAGCCCCCCGCGCCCGCGCCGGCCAGCCCCAGCCCCACGGCCACGAGTGCGACCATCCACCCCCCGCTGAGGTTCATAGCCGCCCCAACGATGCCGCCCAGCCCGGCGAAGATAAGCCCGATGTTGGCGCGCTGGGCGCGGGCATACCTCAATACAAACTCGTCAAACTCTGCCGACGGCCGCCGGGTCGACCTCGCCAACGGGGGCGCGGCCGCACTCTCATAGTACTGTGTCATGGTTCACTCTCCAGGTGTAGCCCGGCATGATTGCCGGTTGCGGTCATTTTACCGTTTGCGGTAAAATAGCGCAAGTAGCAATCTACGCGCGGCGGGGGATAATCCCCGCATGGCGCTGGGAGAAGATGTCATGACTGTTAACGATGTGGCGGCCCTCTTGGGCGTCAACGATAGCCGGGTGCGCCAGTTGGCCCGCGCCGGCAGCCTGAAAGGGGAGCGCCGCGGGCGGGATTGGTTCTTCTTGCGCGCCGATGTGGAAGAGTATGAGCGCACCCGGCCACGTGGCCGCGGTCGACCGCCCGGCGGCCGCAAGTCTAAATAGCGCCTCTGTGGTACACTGTAAATGCACTTTCCAGGTGCAAAGACACCGCCGCACTAGTTCGCTAGTGGGGCGGTGTCCCTCATTTTAGCGCCGGCGACGGCCGGGCCTCAGCTGGTTTTCTGGCCCTCAGTGGGGCGTATACCCTTTCTTGTGCAGGTGTTGACCACATACCAATAGCGCAGCAGGTGCAGCACGTCGACCGCGCCACGCTGGGCAATCAGCAGATCTAAAACGTCATGGGCGCGGTGTTGCCGCTCCAGGTCGACCCGCGCCGCCGTCGATGGCTGTGGTAGTCGCGTCTTAATGCTCATGGGTCATCATGGCGCGGCCGGGCGGCCCGATGGTGTGCCGCCCGGCCCGCGTGGCGGATTGTCCTGTATCAGCGTCCTTGCGGCGGCAACGTGCCAACGGGCGACAAGTCGCCGCCGATGTCGTCAAGCGTCAACCCCGCCCGCGCCAGTACGTCGGGCAATGCGCCGCACTCAGCCAGCACGGCCAGGACTTGGGCCACGTGCGCCGGGTCGGAGTGACACCGCCCGCCCGGCGGCCGCGCGGCCGCCTGCACCCGTTGCCCGATGCGCCGCGCCATGCGGTCTAGTCGTCGCCGCGCCATGTCAGAAGGTACGCGCGGCGTGCGCCCGCTTGTAGACCGTCACCGGGTCAACCTCGACGGCCAGCTTGGCCCTAATCTTGGCTTCGACCTCAGCCGCTTTCTTCTCTGCCTCTGCCGCTTGGGCCGCGGCCGCCGTCTCGCGCTGGGCAACATCGGCGGCAACCCGTGCCTCAATTGCCTCAATCCGCGCCCGCGCCGCTTGCCACGTCGCCAAGTCGTTGTCGGTCGACTTGGCATAGTGGCCTTGCTCCAATTCAAGCCAGCGCCGCGCCTCAGCGGTCAGTGTGCCGCCCGGCGTGCGCCGATGTTCACCCAAGAGCCGCGCCAGTTCGTGCCGGCGCTGGGTCAGTTCGTCTAGTTCAATCGGTTTCTGCTTCACTGTCTCACCTCGTTTTTCAATAGCGCCCATGCGCCGTCAACGTCGCCGGCTGTTACTAGCGCGTCAACCCGGCCGCATAGGCGGTCATCTGCATCTAAGCCGTCAATCACTTGGCGGTAAACTGTCTCCAGGCGGGCAAGGTTGCGCAGTAGTTGCACGCCGGTTAGCTCGTCTAGCCGTTCGTGTTCCTGCCGGGCGCGCCGGGCGGCCGCCTGCCGGCGTAGGGCGTTAATCCGCGTCGCTGCACTCATAGGCTATTCCAAACATCGGCGGGGATGGGGTGCGACAATGCCACGTCGTTGTCGTCGTCGCCCCATCGAAGTTGAATTGTCACCGCGTCGGGGTGCGCCGCCTCCCATTCTGCCACTGTCCAGCGGCGGCCGTCGCTGTCAGTCACATGATCGTCATCCTCAAAACTAGTGACGATGTAGACCGCGCCCGGCCGGCGGCGGCGGGCAATGCGCCGCTCCACGGCGCGCAGTAGGCTAGTGGCCTTGCTCATCTAGCATCTTCTCCAATTCCTCCAGCCGGGCCAGGATGTCGATCTCATCGACTAGCCGCGCCCGGTCGCTGAGGATGGTACGCGCGGCGGCCAGGCGCACCGCGCCCGGTTGCTCATGGTCGACCATGATCGCCGCCGTCGTCGCCACGGCCGCGCCCATTGCGGCGGCCAGTTGCCGCGCCGATGCGGCCAGGGCGTCGGATGTTCGGCGCTGTAGTTCGGCTTGGAAGTGCGGCCGGGCAGCCCATCGGCGGGCGGTGCGTTCGACCATCCCGACGGCCGCCGCGGCGCGGGGAATGTTCGCACCGGCCAGCATGGCGGTTAACAAACTCAGTTCGGCGGGTGACAGTTTCTCGGACATTTTAGGACTGTGCTATGGCGCTAGATTGCCCTCAGAGCCGTCTAGAATGGCCCCAGAGCGATTTTCTACCCCTAGCGGGTAAAGTTCTACGCGCGTGCGCTGTGGGGGGCGTTTTAGCGGTTTCATCCCTAGTGCGACCTCATTAAGTGGTCATATTCTGCGACCAGGGCGGGCAAGTCGTCGCCGTCGGCCGCGGCCATGATAGCCGCCTCCAGCTCCTGCACCCGCGCGTCAATCAGGGCGCGTACAAAGTCGTCTCTACTGCCGACGGCCGCGCCGTTGGGGGTGTAGTAGGTCGACGGGGCGCGGGGCGGGATGGCATCGGGGCGGCCGTCGTCTAGGTAGTGAAGGGGTGACAGTTTGCCATAGGCTAGGCCGTCGTCTATCGTCTTGTATGCCGCGGGCATACTCCCCACAGTGGCGCGGCGGGTTTCAATCGCCGCCCGTAGCATCTGCCGCGCCTCTGTCTCTGAGTAGTAGCCGCCGGCCACATATCCCCCGAAGGTGATCGCAATGTCTCTGAGTGTCGCCCATTTTGCCCCATCGGGCGCATGGTGGACGCGGGCCAGCAGGGCGGCCGCATGGGCCGCGCGGCGGGCGGGCGACAGATGGGCGGGGGGGATGATAGCGCCGTCTCTGCCGTCGGGTGGGGGTGTGGATGTGTTGGCGGGCGTCCTAAATCCGATAGACCGCGGCGGGGGCGGGTCGTCGTCGGGCGGGGGCCAGGCGGTGACGATGTTGGCAATGTCCTCAGATGTGACGATGTTGGCCGGCTGTAGCAGCAGGGAGCAATCAGGCGCGCCGAAGAAGAGCCGGCTAGGGTCTGAGCAATGCGGATCGGCGGTGGCAAAGGCGCGCAAGAAGCAGCCGACGATAAAGGTGTAAGTATCGGGGTCGTCGCATGGCTCATCTAGCAGGAATAGCACCCTCATGCGGGGGTGCGCCGGCGTGCTACTGGCCGTCGTGTGGACGATTGCCGCATGATGGTCGACTAGTGGCAGCGCCGTCACCTCATCCCATGACATGGAGCCGTCGTCTAAGTCGATGCCGATATGCTGGGCCATGCGCCAGTTATCCCGCTTGCGTCGACCGTGATGCACCGCGGCGATAGCATGGCCCGCTTGAATCTCGGCGGCGATCTGGGCGGCCGAAAGTTCGCAGTTCTCAAAGGCATCGTTAAACCGCGCCCATCGGGCGGGGGTCGCGTCTTTGGGTAGTTTGCCGCTGATTGTGCGGTTTACTGAAAGGTGATAGCGCATTGCTCCCCCCTTTCGCCGCCCGTCACGGTGTCTGTAGGCGCGGCCGGGTGTGCTTTGCGACCTCGGGCGCGCGTCTCTGTCACGCTTTTGGTACAGGTCTTGCCCCTCTTCCCCTGTACTAAATGCGTGACAACCTTCTTGTCTCGCAGGGCCACGCCGGCAAGGTGCAGCCGTTCGCGGGCGGTTTCTTCGTCGACCTGGACACTAATCCTATCCCGGCCGGCGCGCACCGTGGCCCCCAGCGCCGCGGCGACGGCCTCCAGGCCGCTATCTGTCCACCGCTGCACCGCGCCCGCGCGGGCGTCGTCGTCGTCGCGGCCGTCGCCCCGTAGACGCTTATACTTGCCACCGAAGCCGCGGCTACTGCTACAGTTCTTGCCGTCGGGCGTCACACAGTGGTCGCTTATGAGAGTGTGCAGCGCCGCGCGGTCGACGGGCACGGACGCGCCGCCGGCCAGGGCGTCGCCAGTGGCAACGACGAAAACCGCGCCGCCCTCTTGGGGCATGGCGCGGTAGTGGACGGCCTCGCCGCCGCGGTGGAGCCGTTGCCGCTGGGCGGCCGTCCACTTGCGAAAATCGGCCGCGGGCATGATGGCGTAGGTCATGGGGCCATGCGCGCCGATGGTTAGCAGCGTCTGCCGGCCGATGCGTTGCGCCCGCAGGTGACGGCACGCGGGGCACGTGCGCCACGTTGGGTTAAACATACGCGCCGCCGATGTCCGGTTGCCCCTAAAGGTGATCACAGTCCCGACGGCCTCCGCGGCCGCGCAAGTATGCTGAGGCATGCCCGGCCACTGGCCGACGCCTACCCCGTCAAGCTCCAGGTCGTCGGCCACGTGGCCGAAGAGGGCCGCGGCCAGGTCGGGATTGTCGGGCAGTTCTAGCCGTCGGGTGGGTATCTGCCGCGGTCGGGGCAGCCGGGCGACAACCTCCAATAGCGCCAGTTCGTCGCCGCCGGCCGCGGCGATGCGCGCTAGACCGCGGTTGCCGTCTAGAATGGCGTCGAAGAGGTTACGGTAGACGCTGGGCACGTCGTCGGCCAGCAGCAGATCATGGCGGCCGGCGTCGGGCGCGTAGAGCGCGAACCATGCCGCGCGGGTTAGGCGGTAGGTTTCAAGAGTAGTATATGGGTCGGTATCTTGCGAACGGGGTGCAAATGTTCTATACTGCATACTGTAAGTTTCCTTGGCGTATCCGCTTCCACGGTGCGCCACCGCCCCGCCCGCCGCCCCATTGTCCAGATGGGGCGTCGTGCTATCTAGGGGGTATCGCTTCGGCCGCCTGGGCCTCCACGCTTCTCTCTGACCCGCTTTTACCTGCCGTCGCAGTTGTCGGAGAATTCCCGTTTCCTAGACTTTCCCGATGTAGGGGCCACCTGGGCCTAACCGCTACTGCGGCCATACATCCCGCCATGCTCCCCGCCTGGGGTCGCATGGCGTGTGGGGGGTGTCACTCACGCCTATGATGTTGTTAAGTGGGGCATTACAAACGATTGCCCAAATGTTCTAAGGGCAGTATAAGCCCACTCCCCGCGGCCGTCAAGAACGAATATCTTCCGCTTGCGGTAAAACTGCCGGCCAGCATACCCCACTCTCCCCCCGACGGCCGCCGCGGTAGTCTGCCTCATTTAGCAGCACCTCGCGCACGCTGGAACCGTGCCACCGCCCGCCGCGCGGGGTCGATGCCCCGGCCGCGTTTAGGTCGTCGGCGATGGCGGCCAACGTCGCCCCGGCCGCCCGCCGCTGGAAGATGGCGCACACAACGGCCGCCGCGTCGTGGTCGATGGCGATCTCCCCCGTTGCCCCGGCCGCGCCCATAATGCGCCGATAGCCCATCGGAACCCGCCCGCCCCTCTCCCCATCCCGCCGCCCGCGTTCGTTGCGGCCGTCGGTCGTGCGGGCCACAATGGTATCACGCTCCAGCTGGGCCAGGGCGGCAAACATGGTCAAGACGAATTGCCCCGCGGGGGTCGACGTGTCTAGAGACTCTTTGCAAGAGACGATAGCCGCGCCCCGCTGGGTGAATCGGTCAACGTATTCCAACACTAGCCGCGTCGACCTTGCGAGGCGGTCTAGGGCATAGACGATGACGGCCGTCACCTCGCCGCGGTCGACCGCCTCCAGCATGGCGGCCAGCCCCGGCCGGGCCGCCTCTCCCTTTGTGCCGCTGATGCCCTCATCGGCAAAGACGCAAGCCGGAACCCAGCCCTTAACGGTTGCCAGCGCCTCGCACTTTGCCAATTGCACCTCTAGGCCGTAGCCCGTCACTTGCTCATCTGTGGACACTCTTAGGTAAATTGCCGCCTGGGTGGTCATATGTGGCCCTCTCTGTATACAGTAACTTTCAAGTAACTGTATTTTACCCCTAGCGGTAGAATAGTCAACCCCTAATCGGCGCGGATTCTCGGCGGAATTTTCAGCAGCGCGCATTGTGGGAGCGCTTTTTAGGGGGTATTACATCGTCACCCCCCGCCCGCATGGGTGCAGCTCCGAACCTTGTTTATCGATAAACAAGGTTAAACGTCACCCCCCGCGCCCGTGGGTGCAACTTGCATCTACTGAACCAGGTTCAGTAAGCCGCGCACCACTCCCCCGCGCCCGCGGGCGCAATGCTATCACGTCCAGCGTTGGACATGATCCGCGCCACCACTCCCCCGCGCCCGCGGGCGCAATCCCGTTGACCCCCAAAAAAGAGACGGCCGCCGGATGGTCAGTCACCCGGCGGCCGTCGTCTACCTATGCGGCTATTGCACCGTTTGCAACACTAGTCAATCAGCAGCGCCGCGGCTAGAGCCATGCCCAGCAGCAGCAGGGCGCGGGCGACGATGGCCGGCGGGATACCCTCTTGGGCCAGGGGGCGCGATTGTAGTTCGGGTGCGCCCCAAGTCGCCCGGACGTGGCGCGGCGGTTTCTTGGGCGTGGCTACGGGCGTCGACCAGTCGGCCGCCTTTTTGACCTTTGCCGGGTCGGGTGGCATGGCCGGCCATGCATCCATCTTGGCCCGCTCCAATGCCTTTAGATGTTTTATCTCGGCCGCCGGGTCGGTAGGGTCGAAAGTGGTCATGACTCCCCCCAGACGGCCCCGTGCGCGTCGTGCGTGCGCCGTGCGTGCGTGCTATATGCGCCCGCGGCGGCATAGTCGCCAGTGGGGCGGGGGGGATTGCCGCGCATCATGCCCCGGCCGGCGGCCGTCACCCGCCCCTCGTCGTCAATGATGCCCAGCCGTTGCAGCTCCCCCGCCGTGGTCGACCAGTCCCGATACAATGCCCGTGGCAGCACCTTTGTAGCCGCGTCGCGTGTCAGTCGCCCGCCGTTGGCATCGGCCGCGGCCAGTAGTGCGCCCCACGTCGCCGCCGGCAAGGAGAACCGGCCCGCGCGGATCGTGGGCGTGCCGTTGGAAGAGGGCACGAACGGTCGCACCGTCTCGGCCGGCGGTGCAGGGGGGGCATACTCGGCCGTTTCGGTGGCGCTGAAAAAGCGACAGTAAGCAGCGTGCGCCCCGGCCGCGGCCAGGAAGCCCCCCGCGCCCGCGCCGGCCAGCCCCAGCCCCACGGCCACGAGTGCGACCATCCACCCCCCGCTGAGGTTCATAGCCGCCCCAACGATGCCGCCCAGCCCGGCGAAGATAAGCCCGATGTTGGCGCGCTGGGCGCGGGCATACCTCAATACAAACTCGTCAAACTCTGCCGACGGCCGCCGGGTCGACCTCGCCAACGGGGGCGCGGCCGCACTCTCATAGTACTGTGTCATGGTTCACTCTCCAGGTGTAGCCCGGCATGATTGCCGGTTGCGGTCATTTTACCGTTTGCGGTAAAATAGCGCAAGTAGCAATCTACGCGCGGCGGGGGATAATCCCCGCATGGCGCTGGGAGAAGATGTCATGACTGTTAACGATGTGGCGGCCCTCTTGGGCGTCAACGATAGCCGGGTGCGCCAGTTGGCCCGCGCCGGCAGCCTGAAAGGGGAGCGCCGCGGGCGGGATTGGTTCTTCTTGCGCGCCGATGTGGAAGAGTATGAGCGCACCCGGCCACGTGGCCGCGGTCGACCGCCCGGCGGCCGCAAGTCTAAATAGCGCCTCTGTGGTACACTGTAAATGCACTTTCCAGGTGCAAAGACACCGCCGCACTAGTTCGCTAGTGGGGCGGTGTCCCTCATTTTAGCGCCGGCGACGGCCGGGCCTCAGCTGGTTTTCTGGCCCTCAGTGGGGCGTATACCCTTTCTTGTGCAGGTGTTGACCACATACCAATAGCGCAGCAGGTGCAGCACGTCGACCGCGCCACGCTGGGCAATCAGCAGATCTAAAACGTCATGGGCGCGGTGTTGCCGCTCCAGGTCGACCCGCGCCGCCGTCGATGGCTGTGGTAGTCGCGTCTTAATGCTCATGGGTCATCATGGCGCGGCCGGGCGGCCCGATGGTGTGCCGCCCGGCCCGCGTGGCGGATTGTCCTGTATCAGCGTCCTTGCGGCGGCAACGTGCCAACGGGCGACAAGTCGCCGCCGATGTCGTCAAGCGTCAACCCCGCCCGCGCCAGTACGTCGGGCAATGCGCCGCACTCAGCCAGCACGGCCAGGACTTGGGCCACGTGCGCCGGGTCGGAGTGACACCGCCCGCCCGGCGGCCGCGCGGCCGCCTGCACCCGTTGCCCGATGCGCCGCGCCATGCGGTCTAGTCGTCGCCGCGCCATGTCAGAAGGTACGCGCGGCGTGCGCCCGCTTGTAGACCGTCACCGGGTCAACCTCGACGGCCAGCTTGGCCCTAATCTTGGCTTCGACCTCAGCCGCTTTCTTCTCTGCCTCTGCCGCTTGGGCCGCGGCCGCCGTCTCGCGCTGGGCAACATCGGCGGCAACCCGTGCCTCAATTGCCTCAATCCGCGCCCGCGCCGCTTGCCACGTCGCCAAGTCGTTGTCGGTCGACTTGGCATAGTGGCCTTGCTCCAATTCAAGCCAGCGCCGCGCCTCAGCGGTCAGTGTGCCGCCCGGCGTGCGCCGATGTTCACCCAAGAGCCGCGCCAGTTCGTGCCGGCGCTGGGTCAGTTCGTCTAGTTCAATCGGTTTCTGCTTCACTGTCTCACCTCGTTTTTCAATAGCGCCCATGCGCCGTCAACGTCGCCGGCTGTTACTAGCGCGTCAACCCGGCCGCATAGGCGGTCATCTGCATCTAAGCCGTCAATCACTTGGCGGTAAACTGTCTCCAGGCGGGCAAGGTTGCGCAGTAGTTGCACGCCGGTTAGCTCGTCTAGCCGTTCGTGTTCCTGCCGGGCGCGCCGGGCGGCCGCCTGCCGGCGTAGGGCGTTAATCCGCGTCGCTGCACTCATAGGCTATTCCAAACATCGGCGGGGATGGGGTGCGACAATGCCACGTCGTTGTCGTCGTCGCCCCATCGAAGTTGAATTGTCACCGCGTCGGGGTGCGCCGCCTCCCATTCTGCCACTGTCCAGCGGCGGCCGTCGCTGTCAGTCACATGATCGTCATCCTCAAAACTAGTGACGATGTAGACCGCGCCCGGCCGGCGGCGGCGGGCAATGCGCCGCTCCACGGCGCGCAGTAGGCTAGTGGCCTTGCTCATCTAGCATCTTCTCCAATTCCTCCAGCCGGGCCAGGATGTCGATCTCATCGACTAGCCGCGCCCGGTCGCTGAGGATGGTACGCGCGGCGGCCAGGCGCACCGCGCCCGGTTGCTCATGGTCGACCATGATCGCCGCCGTCGTCGCCACGGCCGCGCCCATTGCGGCGGCCAGTTGCCGCGCCGATGCGGCCAGGGCGTCGGATGTTCGGCGCTGTAGTTCGGCTTGGAAGTGCGGCCGGGCAGCCCATCGGCGGGCGGTGCGTTCGACCATCCCGACGGCCGCCGCGGCGCGGGGAATGTTCGCACCGGCCAGCATGGCGGTTAACAAACTCAGTTCGGCGGGTGACAGTTTCTCGGACATTTTAGGACTGTGCTATGGCGCTAGATTGCCCTCAGAGCCGTCTAGAATGGCCCCAGAGCGATTTTCTACCCCTAGCGGGTAAAGTTCTACGCGCGTGCGCTGTGGGGGGCGTTTTAGCGGTTTCATCCCTAGTGCGACCTCATTAAGTGGTCATATTCTGCGACCAGGGCGGGCAAGTCGTCGCCGTCGGCCGCGGCCATGATAGCCGCCTCCAGCTCCTGCACCCGCGCGTCAATCAGGGCGCGTACAAAGTCGTCTCTACTGCCGACGGCCGCGCCGTTGGGGGTGTAGTAGGTCGACGGGGCGCGGGGCGGGATGGCATCGGGGCGGCCGTCGTCTAGGTAGTGAAGGGGTGACAGTTTGCCATAGGCTAGGCCGTCGTCTATCGTCTTGTATGCCGCGGGCATACTCCCCACAGTGGCGCGGCGGGTTTCAATCGCCGCCCGTAGCATCTGCCGCGCCTCTGTCTCTGAGTAGTAGCCGCCGGCCACATATCCCCCGAAGGTGATCGCAATGTCTCTGAGTGTCGCCCATTTTGCCCCATCGGGCGCATGGTGGACGCGGGCCAGCAGGGCGGCCGCATGGGCCGCGCGGCGGGCGGGCGACAGATGGGCGGGGGGGATGATAGCGCCGTCTCTGCCGTCGGGTGGGGGTGTGGATGTGTTGGCGGGCGTCCTAAATCCGATAGACCGCGGCGGGGGCGGGTCGTCGTCGGGCGGGGGCCAGGCGGTGACGATGTTGGCAATGTCCTCAGATGTGACGATGTTGGCCGGCTGTAGCAGCAGGGAGCAATCAGGCGCGCCGAAGAAGAGCCGGCTAGGGTCTGAGCAATGCGGATCGGCGGTGGCAAAGGCGCGCAAGAAGCAGCCGACGATAAAGGTGTAAGTATCGGGGTCGTCGCATGGCTCATCTAGCAGGAATAGCACCCTCATGCGGGGGTGCGCCGGCGTGCTACTGGCCGTCGTGTGGACGATTGCCGCATGATGGTCGACTAGTGGCAGCGCCGTCACCTCATCCCATGACATGGAGCCGTCGTCTAAGTCGATGCCGATATGCTGGGCCATGCGCCAGTTATCCCGCTTGCGTCGACCGTGATGCACCGCGGCGATAGCATGGCCCGCTTGAATCTCGGCGGCGATCTGGGCGGCCGAAAGTTCGCAGTTCTCAAAGGCATCGTTAAACCGCGCCCATCGGGCGGGGGTCGCGTCTTTGGGTAGTTTGCCGCTGATTGTGCGGTTTACTGAAAGGTGATAGCGCATTGCTCCCCCCTTTCGCCGCCCGTCACGGTGTCTGTAGGCGCGGCCGGGTGTGCTTTGCGACCTCGGGCGCGCGTCTCTGTCACGCTTTTGGTACAGGTCTTGCCCCTCTTCCCCTGTACTAAATGCGTGACAACCTTCTTGTCTCGCAGGGCCACGCCGGCAAGGTGCAGCCGTTCGCGGGCGGTTTCTTCGTCGACCTGGACACTAATCCTATCCCGGCCGGCGCGCACCGTGGCCCCCAGCGCCGCGGCGACGGCCTCCAGGCCGCTATCTGTCCACCGCTGCACCGCGCCCGCGCGGGCGTCGTCGTCGTCGCGGCCGTCGCCCCGTAGACGCTTATACTTGCCACCGAAGCCGCGGCTACTGCTACAGTTCTTGCCGTCGGGCGTCACACAGTGGTCGCTTATGAGAGTGTGCAGCGCCGCGCGGTCGACGGGCACGGACGCGCCGCCGGCCAGGGCGTCGCCAGTGGCAACGACGAAAACCGCGCCGCCCTCTTGGGGCATGGCGCGGTAGTGGACGGCCTCGCCGCCGCGGTGGAGCCGTTGCCGCTGGGCGGCCGTCCACTTGCGAAAATCGGCCGCGGGCATGATGGCGTAGGTCATGGGGCCATGCGCGCCGATGGTTAGCAGCGTCTGCCGGCCGATGCGTTGCGCCCGCAGGTGACGGCACGCGGGGCACGTGCGCCACGTTGGGTTAAACATACGCGCCGCCGATGTCCGGTTGCCCCTAAAGGTGATCACAGTCCCGACGGCCTCCGCGGCCGCGCAAGTATGCTGAGGCATGCCCGGCCACTGGCCGACGCCTACCCCGTCAAGCTCCAGGTCGTCGGCCACGTGGCCGAAGAGGGCCGCGGCCAGGTCGGGATTGTCGGGCAGTTCTAGCCGTCGGGTGGGTATCTGCCGCGGTCGGGGCAGCCGGGCGACAACCTCCAATAGCGCCAGTTCGTCGCCGCCGGCCGCGGCGATGCGCGCTAGACCGCGGTTGCCGTCTAGAATGGCGTCGAAGAGGTTACGGTAGACGCTGGGCACGTCGTCGGCCAGCAGCAGATCATGGCGGCCGGCGTCGGGCGCGTAGAGCGCGAACCATGCCGCGCGGGTTAGGCGGTAGGTTTCAAGAGTAGTATATGGGTCGGTATCTTGCGAACGGGGTGCAAATGTTCTATACTGCATACTGTAAGTTTCCTTGGCGTATCCGCTTCCACGGTGCGCCACGCCCCGCCCGCCGCCCGGTTGCCCGCCGGGCGTCGTGCTATCTAGGGGGGTATCACTGCCGGCACCTGGCCAGTAGTGAATCTCATTCGTGCCTCTACATTACCCTGAGATTCCGGTATCCCTAGACTTCCCGATGTATGGACGCCTGGCCGCATACATCCCGACATGATCAGCGCCTGGCCGCTCATGCCGTTGGGGAGTGTCACTCACGCCTATAGTTAAGTTGTAAACGTTACCGATATGCGGGGCATTACATTGAATGACCGCATGTTCTACAGGGCAGTATAAGCGCACCGCCCCCACCCGTCAACGGTCGCAACCTTAAAGAATCGCGCCATGCCTGGGGGCGGCCGTCTCTAGCGCCCCAGGGATAGCCCTAGCACGTCGCAAGGTGCGCTGCTTAGGTCTTGGTCAACGCCTAGATAACGCTCGGTCGTCTGTATGCTGGAGTGACCTAGCGTCAACTGTATTTGCTCCAGCGCCGCGCCGCCCTTGTGGGCCAGCTTCGCAAAGGTGCGCCGCAGGTCATGCGCTGCCACGCCCAGCCCGGTGCGTGTTGCGTAGGTTGCAACAACGTTATAGACCGCCTGAGGGGTCATGCCGTCGCCG
>ENA-UOWE01004424-UOWE01004424.1-activated-sludge-metagenome-genome-assembly--contig:-NODE-4424-length-13556-cov-8.218354_pt1 | contig 13556 bp, 13 predicted proteins | sample MGYA00249841_ERZ761562 | MGnify/ENA primary metagenome ERZ761562 (study PRJEB28883, sample SAMN05720200) | activated sludge metagenome | isolation source: Anaerobic digester | place: Japan... | reverse complement strand
GATATCCAACATAATTCTTGTTCATAAACTGTATACTATGTGCTGACCCCCGCACAAAACCTGCATAATAAGACCTTGACAATTTAACTTATACAGTGTATAACATAAAATATATTTTATAAAGAATTTGGAAGGAGAGAAAATGTCTTCACTTAATAATAATGTGCCTCCTTCGCGAGAAGACTTCGCCTATGCTTCCATTAAGGAAGCAATACTTAGTGGAGAGCTCCTGCCGAATCAAAAAATTAGCTTAAGTGACTTAGCGAACAAGCTTGGCATTAGTATCATTCCAGTTAATAGCGCAGTTGGACGATTAGTTGCTGAGGGGTTAGTACGGCAGGACCCACATCATTCACCTTACGTTGTTGAATTTTCATCCTCGACAGTCAATGAAATTCTCACCATACGTTATCATCTCGAAGAATTGGCTTTACGTGAAGCAATACCATATATCCATGAAAATGAATTAATTGAAATACGAAAAAAGATTGATGAAATGATCCAAGCTAGGGATGATAATGCTCCTCATCTATATGGCCAAATTAATCGCGCTTTTCACACGAAGATCTATTCTTTTGGTCCTTATAAAATGCTCAATGACATCATTGAGGACCTTTGGAATAAATCGGAATTGAATAGAGCACGCTCTGTATTCGTCCTTGTACCAAACATGATGAACTATTCATTAAAAGATCATATCGAATTAGTTAATTTAATTGAACAAAGCAAAACTCAAGAAGCGGTTGAACTATTAAAGAAACATAAGAACTTTTCGCGAGTGAAGCTTTTGGAAGAAATGGAAAAGATCGGAATTTAATCATAGATATAGCTATTATATGAAGCCATTTAATTATTTTGCTCCTCAAGATTTAGACTCCTGCTATGAAATAGTTGATAAGCTTGGTAAAAGTGCTTATTTCATGGCTGGTGGTACAGATTTGCTTGTGAGGATCAAGACGGGGCGTATTAGCCCCAACGAGATTGTTGACATCAAAAATATAAAAGAAATTCGAAGTCGCATTGAGAGAAATGAAGAATGGATCGAAGTTGGCGCATTAACATTAATTTCAGAAATTCAGCATAATTCTTTGATCGAGAAATACTTCCCTGCCCTAAAAGAAGCTGCAGGGAGCGTGGGTTCTATTCAAATTCGTAATCGTGCGACGATCGGTGGAAACCTCTGTAATGCTTCCCCGGCAGCGGATACGGTCCCAGCATTGCTAATTTACAATGCAAAAATTAAGCTAGTAAGTACAGGAGGATCGCGTGTAATCCCCCTTGATCAATTTTTACTTGGTCCAGGAAAAACAGCACTCCAACCTGGCGAACTTTTGCAAACTATAATTCTTCCGCTTCCAACTTTAAGACAAGCCGAATCCTATGAGCGTTTATCACGTCGAAGAGGAGTCGATTTAGCTATTGTCAATATCTGCGCGCAGGTTATTGCTTCTGGTAAAGTACGGGTTGCTGTAGGTGCAGCTGGTCCAGTAGCTTTTGTCGTCGAAGATCAATCTGGAATCCTGATAAATCCTGACACCGAAGAGGAAGTGAAGAATGAAAAATTGGTTGAATTGATGCAAATTGCTTCACCTATAAGTGACATACGCGCCAGTAAAGAATATCGACAAGCAATGTTAGCAGTCTTAGCTAAACGCGCTCTTCAACGCGCTTCTTCGCAGTTGAATTCAAAGAAGGAACTATGAAAACTCACTCTATGTATCCAATCCATATACGAGTGAATGGAATTAATTATGGGCTAGAAGTGGAAGCACAAGAGACATTGCTTACCATATTGCGAGATAAGTTAGATATCACCGGTCCTAAAGAATGCTGTGGAGTTGGCGAATGTGGAGCCTGCACGGTACTCATTGATGGCAAGGCGGTAAATTCCTGCCTCGTTTTAGCTGTCGAAATGGATGGCCATGATATCGTCACAGTGGAAGGGCTGGGAGAGCCAGGCAAGCTTTCCACCTTGCAGGAGGCGTTTATAGAAGCAGGAGCAATACAATGTGGCTTTTGCACACCCGGAATGATTATGGCAGCACAATATTTATTAAATAATAATCCTCATCCTACTGAAGAAGATGTACGTACAGCTCTTTCTGGAAATTTATGCCGCTGTACAGGATATTCTCGCATCATCACTGCAGTACTTTCTGTGGCTAACAAGGGGGAGGCTTAACCGAAGTGAACTCGAGATTATCATTTATTGCTTCATTGCGTAATTCTCGTAATGGTAAAGCTGACACTTCAGATTTACTGGCACCAGATTTGATGAAATGGATCAATTCGTTTCAAAGGATGCTGGCGAGAGAATGCCTTGTGAGAAATATACAGGATAACAAATCTGGAGATACTGAACATAACTTTATATCACTGAATCTCTCAAAAGTATTTCAAGCTCTTATTCGCACTATTGTAACGAGAAAGCCATTTTTTACAACAAGGAGGAACGCAGAGGCGTTTCTACCAGGAGGTTCCTATAGCGTAGAACACCAGATAAGTAATCTAATGAAAGAGCGCTACTGTGACCTAAAAATAATTTTTAAATGGATACTTGGTATGGATTTTATTGGGCAGTCGCCAAAAAGAATTTCTAAATATGGAAATCCAGACCTACCAGCTTTGCGTTTCCATGAGTTGTTGCTAAGAGAATATAGTCCAGAACCAGACATCTTGTTCATCACAGTCCCGGTTGCAGAATACAAAAATTGAACAGAGAACAAAGGAGATAAATATGACACGAATAATAGATTTAAGCCTTCCCCATCAAAATTTTGCAAGTGAACCATATTCACCGATAATCACCCACACAACGCATGATGAAGGGGCAAGGCGTTTGGCAGCATTAGCAAAAATCGATCCGACTGATTTTGAAGGTGGAATGGCATTAGCATCCGATGAAGTTACTGCCAGTACGCATGCGGGTACACATGTTGACGCACCTTGGCACTACGGACCCACATGTGAAGGAAAACCTTCGAAAACGATTGATCAAGTACCTTTAGAGTGGTGTTATGGCAATGGAGTCGTTTTAGATTTTCGCTATTTGGAGCAAGGGTCTGAAATTACAGTTGAGGATGTGAAAGAAGCATTAAATAAGATAAATTATACACTAAATGAAGGTGATATTGTTTTGATAGAAACAGGTGCTGATAAATATTGGGGAACAAATAAATATCTACCTGCGCAGTCTGGACTTGGCATGGATGCGACAGAATTTATTGTTAATCAAGGCGTTAGAGTCATCGGAATCGATGGCTGGGGGCTCGACCGGCCTGTTGCTAAGATGACTGAAGCTTATCATTCTACACATAATAAAAAAGCACTCTGGCCTTCGCACTTTTTTGGCCGCCAGCGCGAGTACTTACAGGTCGAAAAAATGGCTAACCTTGATAAGCTTCCATCGACAGGCTTTAAGGTATGTGTTTTTCCAATAAAAATCGAACGTGGTTCAGCAGGTTGGACACGTGCAGTTGCCATTCTTGAAGATTAGACAGAAAGCGTAGAAAACATGGAAGAAAAATTATTTCATAATGAATACTATTGGACAAGTCCTTATAACTATATTGACGAAGTTCGGGCTAAATTTCAATTACCGGAAAAAATAAAGTTTCATGATGTTACTCTACGGGATGGAGAGCAAAGCCCAGGAGTAGCATTTCGTGCTGAAGATAAAGTAGCTATTGCAAAATTATTAGATGAGCTTGGTGTAGATCGCATAGAAGTTGCCTTGCCTGCTGTTTCTCAGGAAGACCTTAAAGCAACGAAAAATATCGTTGCCTTAGGCCTTAATGCGAAAATTTTTGTACTCAGCCGAGGTATTGCTTCGGATGTCGAAGCTGCTTTAGATTGCGGAGTTGATGGGATTATTCTTGAATTGCCAGTGGGAATTCCTCGCCTAAAATATCAATTTCCAACATGGACTGAAGACGATGTTGTAAATAAAGCCATTCAATGGGCAAAATTTGCGAAAAGCAACGGCTTGGAAGTAGTGCTTTTTCCTATGGATTGCACTCGGTCTAATCCAGAATTCTTTGCGCGGTTTTTACGTGAAGCAGGAGCATTACCAGAAGTCGATGGAGTTTGCTTAGTTGATACCTCTGGTTCCCTTACACCACAAGCTGCGGTCTGGCTTGTCAATAAAATGAAGGAAATTACTCACAAACGCATCGAAGTTCATACGCATACCGATTTTGGAATGGGTGTAGCAACTTCATTGGCTGCGATTACAGCCGGAGCAGAAGTAATTCACGCTTCAATTGCTGGCTTAGGTGAGCGCTCAGGTAACACACCTTTGGACGAGGCGGCTATATCTGCCAAGGCGCTTTATGGTTTAGAGTGCAATATTAAATATGAGAAACTGCTTGAAGTATCCACTAAAGTTCTTGAATTAAGCAAATTTCAAATTGCTCCATCGAAACCGGTAATCGGAGAACGAGCCTTTACCCGTGAATCTGGTATGGGGGTTGACCTGGTCAAAAAACAACCCTTAGCGTTGTTTGGAATAAATCCAACTTGGGTTGGTCAAAAACCGAAATATGTCTTAGGCAAGAAATCGGGGTTGGCATCAATTACTATGAAGCTTGAAGATTTAGGGATGCCGGATTTGCCAGATGAGAAAAAATTAGAAATATTAAATAAAGTCAAAATGCTTTCCTTGAAGAAAAAAGGCCTTGTCAATGACGATGAGTTTATCGAAATCGTAAAAGAGGTCAATCAGAAATAAAGGAAAATTGACAATCTTTCGCAAAAGAAGAGTCGGATTAAGACGACAAGGTTGGTTATTTTATGTCAGAAATTGGTAAATCGATAAAGCGCGTTGGTGTAGAAGATAGAGTTTGTGGTGCAATTAAATTTGCTGCTGACTTGAAATTTGCCAATGTTTTACATGTAAAGTTGGTGCGATTACCTGTTTCCCATGCACGTATTCTGAATATCGACGCTACTGCAGCTTATCAAATAGAAGGAGTCAAATATGTTTTGACTGATAAAGACTTTCCACAACCCGTTCCTCGGTTTGGGCCATTTATCAATGATCAGCCAATTATTGCCACAGAAGAAGTAAAGTTTTTTGGTGAGCCAGTTGCTGCAGTTGTGGCAGATAGTGAAGAGATTGCTGAACAAGCAGCAGATCTAGTAAAGGTTGAATATGAAGAATTAAAAGGGGTTTATACACTCGAACAGGCTTTGGATCATGATGCTCCCTTGGTACAAGATCCTTCTGTTCGCAATAAACCCGAATTCGCAAATACAAATATTCTAGATGAATGGGAATTCCATTGGGGTGATACAGCAAATGCACAAGCTGACGTTGTTATAGAAGATGTCTTTAATTTCCCAATGACGACACATTTTGCTATTGAACCACATGTATTTGTTGCCTCTCCTGAAAATGATGGGGTATGTATTTGGAGCACTGTACAACATCCCTTTTTATTACAACGAGTCATATCTCAGACATTAAATTTACCTGTATCCAAAATTAGGGTTATTGTGCCTGAGTTAGGGGGCGGTTTCGGAGGTAAGGGATACCCCAAATTTGAGCCCATGATGGCTTTCTTAGCATTGAAACTTAAACGGACCGTTCGCTTACGTTTAACTCTCGAAGAAACTTTCTTGTTGGGTCGCCGAAATTCCAGTTCGATTCGGGTAAAGGCAGGATTTCAGAAAGATGGCAAGTTGAGTTTTATGCAAGTCAATGCGGATTTTTTAATCGGTGCTTATGCTAATGCTTCGCCCAGGGTTGTTGCTAAGGCTGCCTTTTTAGGCTGTGGTGCTTTTAATCCACCTAATGCATCCATTCACGCCAGGGCAATCCTTTCACACACCGTGCCAGGCACGGCATTTCGCGGGTTTGGTGCGCCTCAATTCATGTGGGCTTTAGATTCAATAATGGACATGGCTTCCCAAAAACTGGGAATAGATCGATTACAAATTCGCTTGATGAATATGCCCAAAAGAGGCGAAATATTAGTTCCAAATGAATTGCCGGCAGACGGCGATTGGGCTGAAGGACTTACGAAAGCAGCGGAAGCGATTGGCTGGGGGCAGCCTTTACTTCCAAATGAAGGACGTGGATTAGGTATTGGAATCAAATCACCTGCTCCAGCGACTGTATCCCAAGCTGAAGTTAGGCTATATCATGACGGTAGCCTCAACGTCTTCGTTGGAACTACTGAAATGGGACAGGGCTCCCGTACAGTGTTTGCTCAAATTGCAGCCGATGAACTGCACATTTCTTTAGATCGTATTACTGTTACTAATGGAGATACCAAGCTAGTACCGTTTGATTCGGTAACGGCATCAAGCCGTTCGACTGTTTTTATGGGGAATGCCATCAAATTGGCTTGTAAAGATGTCGTAGCAAAGCTTATCGAAATGACAAAAGAAAACCTACAATCTTCTCAGCAAGAGGTCTCTTTTTGTGATGGAGCTATTCTCGTAAATGGCCAAAAATTAAAATTTACAGAAATTATGAACACATATTTTGGTCATTCAGCTGGAGAGGTCATTGGTATCGGTACATATAAGGAACCTCAAAATACTAAGCACCCCTTAGGTGGCGGTGTGTCTTTTTACGAAGTTATTTTTGCAGGAGCTTTGGTTGAGGTTGATAAAGAAACTGGGTTCGTTCATGTAAAGAAATTGGTTACCGTTGGTGATATCGGGAAAGCAATAAATCCGCTTTTAGTTGAGTCTCAAGATGAAGGTGGCGCTATTCAAGGATTAGGTCATTCGTTGATGGAACATCTAGTTTTAGATGAGCGCGGCCGCATACTAAATTTGGGTGCATTAGATTATCGCATTCCGACGACCATGGATATTCCAGATCAGTTGGTCTCAATGTTAGTTGAAAACATGGATGGCTCTGGTCCCTATGGGGCTAAAGGAACGGGGGAAAGTGGAATTATCCCTATTGCTCCTGCTATTGCCTTGGCAATTAGTGAAGCTACTGGTGTCTTTTTTCACGATTTACCCATTACTCCAGAATATTTATGGCGCACCTTGAAAAATAATAAATCAAAATGAGGTTTGTGGGTCTATGAAAGGAGGACTATTGAAACAGCTCAAAATTTTTATGACAAAAAAAGCCGTTAAATAAATGAAAATATTAAAAAGATAAGGAGAAACATATGAAAAAGTTTAAAGCACTAATTATTGCCTTTGTAACTCTCGCGTTTGTCATTACTGCTTGTGGATCTGTCACCGAAACAGTTACAGAGTCACCAACGGAAGAAACTATTTCTACTCCAGAAGAAGAAGCTACAAGTGAACCAATTACTGAAGAGACTATGGCTCCGAAGAGCGAGATTCTTATTGGCAATTTACAGGATGAATCTGGGCCTATGAAGGCTCTAAGCATCGCCTGCACTTACGCTGCTACTATGCAAGTTGAGAAAATCAACGCCGCTGGTGGAATTAACGGGCATCCAATAAAACTTATCACATATGACACACGCAGTGATGTGAACGAAGCAATTAATGCTTATCATCGTCTTGTGGAGCAGGATAAAGTAGTTGCTGTTTTCGGGCCACCTATAGCAAATATTGGCATTGCTTTAGCTCCCGTAGCTGAAGAATTAAAAGTTCCCGTCGTTGGTTTATTTATGGATGACAAGTGTACCATCCAAGAAAATGGTGAGCCTTGGCATTACATGTACTTAGTTCAAAATTCAGCTCCGGTTCAAGGAAAGATAATTGCTCAATTTGCAATCCAAGATTTAAAAGCAAAAACTGCTGCCATTTTGTATAACTCTCAAAATTCTTATTCAGTGGGTATGGCAATTCCTTTCGAAGAAGTATTCACTTCGGGCGGTGGTCAGATTGTTGCTAAAGAAACTTATACATCAACCGATAAAGATTTTCGCCCCCAATTGACTAAGATTAAAGCCGCAAATCCTGACGTTATCTATTTCCCCTCATATCCTGTTGAAATCCCATTGATTTATACACAAGCTTATGAGTTAGGCATTACGGTTCCAATGCTTGGGAGCAATTCTGTGCTTCCAACTGGACTTGCACCACAGACTGACCCCGCAGCAACAGCAAATACTTATTTTCCCTATGGGATAAATCCAACAGAACCTGACTCACTTGCGTTTGCACAAGAATATAAAGCTAAGTTTGGAATTGAACCTGTAGCCCAAGCTTTTTCAGGGTATGATGCGTTTGGAGTTCTCGTTCAAGCAATTTCCGCATGTGGTGAAGAGATCACATCTGAATGCATCAATCAGGAACTGAACAATGTTAAAGATTATCAGGGTTTTCAGGGTTCTATAACAATTTCTCCTACGACGCACCAGCCAGTTCCGTTACCAATGGCTATCATGACGATTAAGGATGGAAAAGCAGAATTTGTGAAATGGTATACCCCTGAGGGACCGCTAGAGTAAATTACATTAATTGTGCTTGCAGGGACTCACTAACCTTTAAATGGGTCCCTGCAAGCAGCGGGAGTTCGTATGGATTTCACGGTTTTTCTACAGCAATTAATAAATGGCCTTTCTCTTGGTGCCATTTATGCTCTTATCGCTGTCGGCTATGCTATGATTTACAACATCTTAAAATTTTCTAATTTTTCCCATGGTGGAGTTTTAGGAATTAGTGCTTATGCCGGCTACATCGCAGCAACAAAATTTAACTTATCTTTGATTCCGGTCATCCTAGTAGGCATGCTCACCGGAGCAATTGTCGCAGTACTTGTGGAAATTATTGCCTTCCGTTGGATTCGTATTAAACATCGCCAAATGGTTTACTACTTTGTTACCTCTGTAACGATGTTGATGCTGCTCGAACAAATCTTGATTATCCTATTTGGTTCTTCTTTCGTTTCTTATCCCTATACATTAGTCAAAGTGAGAATTATCCACTTAGGTTCAGTTACCATTTCTGTTACCTATATGCTTGCGTTAGTTGCCGCAATTATCGCATTTGGCGCATTAATTTATGTGTTAAAGAAAACAAAAATCGGGATAGCAATTCGTGCTGCTTCAGATGATTTTATTGCTACTAGTTTAATGGGCATAAATGTCAATTCGGTAGTGGTCGCTGCATTTATAGTATCAGGCTTGCTCGGGGGCTTATCAGGCGTACTTTATGGTATTTCTGCGTCTCTTTCTCCACAAATAGGTCAAGTGGTTGTAAAAGGTTTTATTGCTTCTGTGCTGGGAGGGTTAGGAAATCTTACAGGAGTAGCTATCAGTGCTGTTGTGCTTGGAGTTATCGAGGTATTTCTTATTTCGAGCATCGGTTCGGGTTTATCTCCTGTGGTGATTTTCTTATTAATGGTGTTTTTCCTCCTTATCAGACCACAAGGCTTTTCTGGTTTGAACGCTGAAGATAAAGCATAAACAAAGGAATTAATACAATGGATTTTTATCTGACAGTAGCTCTAGCAATAGCAGTCAACACAATCGCTGTGTTAGGAACTTTCATCCTTACCGGAATGAATGGTATGTTCAGTTTAGGCCAAGGTGCCTTTATGGGCTTAGGAGCCTATATTTCGGCTATTTGTGTTGTCAATTATCACCTTCCATTTGCCTTGGCGATATTAATCAGCATCGTAATATCTGCGGGACTTGCAGTACTTGTTGGCTCGGCAACATTGAGAATTCGACAGGACTTCTTTGCACTGGCAACTTTTGGCTTTGGCCAAGCTGTGATAGGACTTTTAACGGAGACAGTAAATGTTACTGGTGGTGCGATGGGATTCTCTAATATCCCTCATCTCACAACCCCGGCGCTAGCATTTATCTCTTTGGCAGTCGCGATTGCTCTTATCTGGGGATTTAGACGATCCCATTTTAGGCGAGACAGCCTGGCAATTCGAAGCAATGAGTTGGCTGCTAAGGTAGCGGGAATTAATGTGTTTAAACACAAAATGACGGTCTATATAATCTCAGCGGCATTTGCGGCATATGCTGGAGCATTAATGGCTTTTCATACACGCTATGTAGAGCCTGCGATGTATGGATGGATGACCTCAGTGACTTGGATCATTATTGTATTTTTTGGTGGTAGAGATAGCTTAACTGGTACTGTTTTAGGATCGTTTATTTTGCTTGCCCTTCCGGAGATACTACGATTCACTTCTGCATGGCGTATTCTCCTCTACTGTATCGTGATTCTCTTAATCATCAACCTTCGTCCACGAGGTCTATTTGGCAACTGGGAACTTTCATTAAAATCTATCTTTAAATTTCCTAAGAGGGAAAAATCGGTGGAGGCAAAATGAGAGAGCAACCCGTTATTATTGAGATTCAAAACCTTACTAAAAGATTTGGCGGGCTCTGTGCGGTATACGACTTTTCCGGTTGTTTATATAAGAATCAGATTGTTGGCATCATTGGTCCTAATGGGGCTGGCAAAACGACGATTCTAAACATTATTTCAGGCATTTATCCTCCAACTTCTGGAAAAGTCATTTATAAAGGAATAGATATAACTGGGCTGGAACCACACAAGATAAATCACATAGGAATTGCTCGAACATTTCAAAATATACGTCTTTTTGAAGATTTGACCGTCTTAGAAACAGTGATGGTCGGGTATTCGTGGCGGACGACTTATAACGTTCTCGAAGCATTACTTTCACTCCCTCGGGTGCGAAGTTACGAAAAAGAATCTGAAGAAAAAAGCATGCATTGGCTGGAAATGGTTGGGCTCCAAGATCAAGCAAATGTGAACGCCCAATCACTACCTTATGGATTACAAAGGCGCGTCGAAATTGCTCGTGCTCTAGCCAGTGAACCATGCGTTCTGCTCTTAGATGAACCTGGTGCTGGTCTAAATCAAACCGAGGTTCACGATTTAGTCAATCTCATACAAAAGATTTACGAGGACCTTTCACTGTCAATTCTCATTATCGACCATCGTATGGATGTGATTATGCGCTTATGTAAATGGATTTATGTACAGGATTTTGGTAAAAACATTGCTCAAGGTACTCCCGAGCAAATTCAGCAAGATCCGGTGGTAATAAAAGCTTACCTTGGGGAGGAGATCAGCAATGCTTGCAATTAAAAATCTCCATGCTGGTTATGACAAAATCGAAGTTCTTCATGATATCAATATTGTCGTCCCAGAAGGGAAAATAATCGTTGTTATCGGCCGAAATGGGGCAGGAAAGTCTACGCTGATGAATGCCATTTCAGGTTTAGTGAAAATAAAATCTGGCAGCATTTTACTGGATGAAAAACCCCTTCCTTCCTCTCCACACAAGATAGTAGCCCAAGGTATTGTTCAGGTTCCAGAAGGTCGTCGCATTTTTCCTTCTCTAACTGTCAATGAAAATTTGATTATGGGTGGATTTCTGGCATCGAGAGATCAACTGCTTCAACGACGAGAAGAAGTATTCAATAACTTTCCGATTTTAAAAGAAAGGGTAAAACAGCAAGCAGGGACTTTATCGGGCGGCGAACAGCAAATGTTAGCTATGGGGCGTGGTTTGATGTCGAAACCTAAAATATTACTCTTAGATGAACCTTCTCTTGGATTAGCCCCCATTGTATTTAATCAAGTCTTTGATTTGGTAGAAAAACTTAATTGCGAACAAAACATGACAATTGTGCTCGTCGAGCAAAATGCTTCACTTGCATTAAAGATGGCATATTATGCATATGTTTTAGAAAATGGACAGATAGTATTGGAAGGGACAGGTAAAGAATTAATTGCCAATCCTAAAGTTCGAGCAGCCTATTTGGGTGCCTCAGAAAAGGAATTAACCGAAAAAGTCTAATGAAAGAACATTGGAGCAAATACTGTATTCTTAGTTTGGTGCACTTTATGGCTTACCCAGAGCTTCAAAGTGGTGTTGGAGATTTTGAAAGGGCTATAGATCAGGTCGCAGAAATGCAATTCTTCAATGCTATAGAGATCGGGCCAGTTAATACTCTTGAAGACCGAAAATTAATAAATAAACTATCAAAAGAATATGAGTTCGAAATAGCCTACGGAGCACAGCCATTAATTCTTAATTTGGGTTTAAATTTAAACGCAGCTGATAAATCAATGCGAAAAGAAGCATTAGTATGTCTCTATCAAGCTGCTGACCAAGCTGCAGAAATTGGCGCAAAAAATCTTGTCGTACTCTCGGGCAAGGATCCAACAGAGGCGGAGCGAGCAAGTGCATACCAAAACCTCGAAGAGTCTTTGTTTTTTTTAGCGGATTATGCAGAAAGAAATGGAGTTCATGTTTTACTCGAAATCTTTGATAGAAGCGTAGATAAAAAAGCGTTAATCGGACCAGCTTCAGAAGCCGCATCATTTGCGGCTCAATTCCAAGCAAAATATTCCTCTTTCGGATTGATCTATGATATGGGTCACATGCCCCTCAATAACGAGACACCAGAATTCGCTCTTCCTATATTAGCTCCATATTTAAAAGAAGTCCATTTGGGAAATTGCGTTATAACGCCAGGTCACCCTTTATTCGGTGATAAACACCCTAGAATTGGTTATCCTGGCGGGGTAAACAATTTTGAAGTATTAGTTCATTTTCTTTGTTGGTTATTCAAAATTAACTATCTACATGAAGATAGCAATCCTGAGTTCTTACCTTGGGTAGGGTTTGAAGTAAAACCGCAAGAAAACGAAGCGAGCTTGCAAGTTCTAAAAGACATTAAAAGTACATGGGAAATGGCTTGGAATCAAATCTGAGCAGACCAAACATAAAAAGGAACATTTGAATAATGGAAAATTATTTAGAAACTCAAATTGCCGACTTGCAGAGAGATTTTAAATATTTCGAGAAAACGAAGGATATTGTCGATCAACTTATTGACATTATTTTGAATTATCGGCAAAGTGGTCACCCCGGTGGATCCCGGTCAAAAGTACATGTATTTTTAATAACCCTACTTAGTGGTGCGATGCGCTGGGATATTCGTCACCCTGAAAAAAGGTTTGGTGATCGTTTCATCTTAGGTGCAGGCCATACGGTTCCACTGGTGTATTGCACTTTGGCAGTACTTAATGAGGCGATTCGCATTAAATATACACAAACCAACGACCCACGTTATGCGAATCCTCAAGATCCGCAAAGAATTCTTTATTGGGAAGATCTCCTTACGTTTAGGGAAAAGGGTGGATTATCTGGCCATGCTGAGATGGAAGGAAAAACGCTCTTTTTGAAATTCAATACTGGTCCCTCTGGGCATGGCGCTCCCGCTGCCGTGGGAGAAGCCATGGCGCTCAAGCGAGCTGGAGTAGGGAATGTTAGGGTTTTTGTCTTAGATGGGGAAGGTGGTTTGACCCCTGGCGGGGTATCTGAAACTCTAAATTCAGCGTATGGATTAGGATTGGATAATCTTTATTTTGTCGTAGATTGGAATGATTACGGAATTGATAGTCATTCGGTAAGTTCCGTCGTCTTTGGCACTCCGAATGATTGGTTCGGCTCTCATGGCTGGCGAGTATATGGTACCGAAAAAGGGAGTAATTGGAGATCAGTCGCCGAAGTAATATTGAAAGCAGTAAACGCTGAGAACCTTGATCACAGGCCTAACGCAATCTGGGTCAAAACTAGAAAGGGTCGAGGTTACTTAAAATATGAC
>ENA-UOWE01004423-UOWE01004423.1-activated-sludge-metagenome-genome-assembly--contig:-NODE-4423-length-13559-cov-3.420172_pt1 | contig 13559 bp, 11 predicted proteins | sample MGYA00249841_ERZ761562 | MGnify/ENA primary metagenome ERZ761562 (study PRJEB28883, sample SAMN05720200) | activated sludge metagenome | isolation source: Anaerobic digester | place: Japan... | reverse complement strand
TGTTTTTGAATCTATAGTAAAATTTGTTGTTCCTGAAGATAAGGATTTTTATTATGTGATTAAAAATTACGGCGATTCAAACTATAAACCGTCTGTTACAACTGAGAATGGTTATAAAGTATTCTCGTTTTACAGAGGAGAATGCCCGCCTTTTATTAAAGAACCGGAATCTCCACCGATGGGTGAATTGCTTCCTTATGTTTATGGCAGTACCTATAAAGATCAAACCTATTTATCAGAGTGGCTTTCAAAACTCTTTAAAGAGAGAATGATTAGTGACGATAAGATAAAACTTACTATTGATAGTGTCTTAAATAAGGCAAATGCTAAAACTGAAGAGGATATAGTAAGGGTTCTTTATAGATTTACACAAGAGTATATAAAATATCTCTCAATCAAAACAAGTTTGTCAAGCGGATTTTCCGGTCATAAAGCCACTGAAACATTCTATAATCGATATGGAGACTGTATAGATAAGTCCATTTTTTTTGCTACAATTTTAAATCTTAAAGGAATTGAAGCATATCCCGTTATTGTGATGACAAATGATGAAAAACAACCTTTATTTGGAGAAATAGGCGAAGTATCCGGTAATCACGCTATAAATGAGATACATCTCAAGGATTCTAAAAAAGTTATCTATCTTGATACAACTTCTACCACATATAAATATCCTTTTTTTAGAGAGGATGATCACAACATCAAGGCTTGGAATCCTATATTAAATCAGTTTAATTTTATTGAATCTCCGGCTCCTGAAGAAAATTGTCAGATTTTTAATACTGTGATTAAACTGGAAGCAGATGGGAGCGGTGAGATTATTAAGAATAATACATATTCGGGAAGCTGGGAAGCTGGGTTAAGAGAATATCTTTTATCATTGAAAGATATCGAAAAGCAATCAGTTTTTAGTCAATTGGCTGCAAAAGAACAACCCGGCAGTGTCTTAAAAAGTTATAATCATACTGATCCTGTTGATTACAACACTCCTTTTGGATTGAGTTTTTCATTTACGGCTAAACAGATCGCAAAAAAATCAGGTGAATACCTTATTTTATCAATCCCTTCGCGATATAACTTTAATTATGTAACTTATGAAGAACGAAACTATCCGATAAAACTTGCGACGACTTATGGAGATAAAAATTCTATAGAAATATTAATTCCTGATAACTTAAAGATAAAATCAGAGTTAGAAAATATTGAGATAAAAAATGACTTCTTCACATACAAGGTTAATTACAAAGTTGAAAAAAATAGGTTAGTTATCGAAACAACTTTTTTGAGATACAAAAACTTTATTCCCAAAGAAGCTTATCAGCAATTTAGAAAAGAGTTACTCAAAGTTGACAAGATGGTAAAACGACCTATAATTTTTCAATCATCATTGTAGCAAAAACTTTTGCATCTGAAAGCGTATTTTTAATCGATGAATATTCATTAGGTGCATGCATAGTATTGTCAACCGTTGACCAGAGTGCTGCAGGAATTCCTTTCATTCTAAAATAGGCTGCGACTGTCCCACCACCGATACCTATTAATTTTGTCTCTTTTTTGTGAACGATATTAATTGATTTTTGCAATAGTTTTACAACAGGAGCATTTTTATCCGTAGGTGGTGCGGCTTGTAAATTTTGAGCTATTGCTATTTCAATTTTTACATTATATCTGTCCTCTATCTCTTTTACTATATTTTTAATAAAATCAATAACTTCTGTAAGCAAATATTGTGGTAAAATCCTGCAGTCAAATCCAAGCAACTCTTCACCGGGAATAGTATTCATATTGGTAACCGAACCGACTCTCTTAGTAGGCTCAAATGTAGAATATGGTATATCAAATAGAGTATTTGTAGCACAATATTTTTTATGTAACTCCTCGTCAAGTTTTACGCAAAGGTAGGACGAAGCCCTTGCAGAATTTATTCCTTTATCCGGTCTTGAGCCGTGTGATTGTTTACCTATAATCTTAAATGTAACCCACAATATTGATTTCTCTGCTATCTCTATTACAGAACCGTTTGGATCTCCAACATCAGGAGTTATAATTAAATCATCTTTTTTAAAAAGATCAAACCTGTTTTGTAAAATCCAATCAATACCGTAACCGCTTCCAACCTCTTCATCTGCAACAAACATTAATTTAATGGTATATTCAGGTTTTATTTTATTCTCAATCAACGATTTTATCGCCACTAATGAACTCACGAGACTCTGTTGATTATCCTCAGTTCCTCGTCCGTAAATTTTATCATCTTTGACAACCGCTGAAAATGGATCCGTTTCCCAAAGATTGATTTCGCCTTCAGGAACAACATCAGTATGAGTTATAATCCATAAATTTTTATCTTGTTTACCGTTAAGAGTTGCAACCAGAGTGGGACGGATTTTTGATGTTACTCTATCATCAGGTGCAAATATCTCTTCTATACTATCAAATCCCCAACCGGAAATATAATTTTTTAGAAAAATAAATTTATCATATTCTCCGTTACCGCCATTTTCAGGATTAATTGCTTTTATTTTTGTCAATTCAGTTTGAAGATGAATAACCAAATCTCTTTGTGTTTCAATAAATTTTAATATTTGTTCCATTGTTCCTCCAGATTTTGTTTAACATAAACTACCTATTCCCTTTTGCCCGATTATGCGTCTTACATAACATTTGGCAATTATTTATATCAGTTGCACCGCCTTTACTCCAAGCCGTAACATGATCGGCATCCATTTCAGTTAATTTCCATATTTTATTCTTGTTTGAATCATGACCTAATGAACATAACGGACAATTAGAATGGTTATCTTTTTCAGCATCCTCAGTCTGTTTTGTGTAAACAGTTTTTTTTATCACTTCATCAAAGACTCTGACATCAAGTAATTTTGTATCGACTGAACCGCCAAGTATATATTCAAAAATACCTTTACGGTTTTTAATATATGGATCTCCGTAAAGTTTTCTAACTTCCTCTGACACTTTCTTCGGATTGTATGCTTTACTATGATATTCTTCGTAAAGTCGTCCCCATTCTAAACCACGCATTTCACTTTCAACATCAATAAAAACGCTTGAAACCCAGTCAATAACACTGTTAAAATAATTTTTAAGTTCTGTAATATTTTTATCGTAACGGTGCCTGCTCATATAATCACCAATATTTCCTTTACTAACCCAATCTAACGCACATTCTAAAAATTCCTGACGGTTAGCACTTCCTGAAATATAAGCACTCCATTTTTGAATATTAGCGTTTTGACTATTACTAAACTCTTCTTTACCAAGAGTTACAAAAGGACCGGAATAAACGGCATTGAGTAATTCCTGATTATTTAAAGGAACTCCGGCAATGTTAATTGTTTTGAACCATTCTTTTATTTCACTTTCTGTACCTTCACACTCATAGATAAGCAGTTTTGTTTCTAATATTTTTTCCTGTTTGTCTTTCGCAATACCGCTAAAATACTGCTCCATACCGTTTTCATCTTTAATAGCAAATTTATTTGTTACAAAACGACCAAAACTTGTGATACGCTGTTGCCCGTCTAAAACTTCTAACTTTTCTTCGCTAATTTTGTTGAAATAAATCAAACCAAGAGGATAACCTTTGAGAATTGATTCGATTACCGCAACATCTTTTTTACCGTCGGCGTATATATAATTTCGCTGATATTCCGGCTGTATTGTTAGTTTTCCTGATAACCCGAATAATCCTTTTCCTTCAAGTTCGTTATAAACAAAGCCATTGCAAATATCTTTTACGGTAATTTCTGTTCGTAATGTTGTTTTCATAATTATACTCTCTTATGTTTTATAAATATTCTTTTAAAAGTATCCCAAACTCCGGAATTGTCAGAGTTTTCACTCTTGGAAACTCAACATCTTTCAGAACTGTAAAATGTTTGTCATGCGTTACTATATAATCAGCATTTGACGAAACAGCACAATCAACAAATTTGTTGTCATCTTCATCGTCTTTAATTAAAGCCCAGTTAAAATACACGCTGATTTTAAGAACTGTTTCAAGCGCAACCAATGAAGCTACAACATCATGAGCGGTATGGGAGTCAAATTTTTCGGAAATTATTTCTAAATATTCATTAATGATTTCATTTGTAATGCAAAGAATAAAATCCCCATGCAGTATTCTCCGATATATCCAATGATATTTAGATCGCTCTGATATTGATACCAATAAAACATTTGTATCAAGTACAATTTTTAACTTATTGTTCATTCAACCACGCATCCATATCATCATTTGTCAACCCTTTTTCATCCCAGATTCTGTCAGCTGATTTGATCGCTTTCTCTGCAAAAAAACCTGCAAGAACATTTTTTAATTCTATAAGTTCTTCATTAGGAATGTCGGCAGAATATATCTTTAACAATTCTAATTGTACATTACTCATAGTTTGTGTTGCCATTTTTGCCTCCTGTATTCATATCTTTTACGGTAATTTCTGTTCGTAATGTTGTTTTCATTTTGAACCTTTCCTTGCAACCGACGATTTAAATCGTCGGTTAAATTTTGTTTATTTTCCTATGTTTAATTAAAACCCGAAAATAGGGACATGAACCATCTGCTAAATGCAAGTCTTTATCGTCATTCCCATGTCGAAATTTGATAATCTCAAACTGTTCCGGCGAGTATTTGTCAAGAAAACTTATCGGTACACCCATAACGCCATCATAATCGCTTGGTATCGCATCGGTAAAAGGGACTTCAATAGCATCATAGTTATCATACTTTTGATACTCATTACCCTTTATTTCCTTATGTTTGCTAAACTTTATATTATCCTGCATTGTCATCAGCGGTAAGGGCTGATGTCTTCTTCCGTGATCAATATTAGTAAACCAACGAACACCTTTTATTCGTAAAAACTTATTGCCATTTTCATCAATCCTCCAACCTGCAGCGGTTATTGGATAATCATCAGGGACTTGAAATTCACGATCACCACTACTAATACTTGGGCCAAGCCACATTTTATTCAGTTTTATTAAAGGGAAAACCTCTTTGTAAGTAATCGCATTCATATTCCCAATTATTAAAAATTGCTTTTCTGCTTCAACTATCCAAGCTAAAAACTCGCGAAACAAAGAAAACGGCGGATTTGTAATAATAATATCAGCTCCATCCCGTAATTTCTTAATTTCTTCACTTCGAAAATCACCATCACCTTTAAGATAATGCCACTCTAAATCGGTTACATCTATCTTACCATCGCCGGTTTTATCATGGTCAAGAATAAATATTTTCCCGTTAGTTCTGGTCTTATCTTTATCATACTCAGGGTCTCGTGTTTCAAAAAGAGTCGGTTGGTAATAACCTTTATTTTTTTTACTCTCAACTGCATAACTTGTACTGATAAGTTTTTTTAAGTTAAGTTTTTCAAAATTCTGCGCAAAATACTTTGTGAAATTGCTCCATTCGGGATCATCACAAGGTAAAAGAACTGTTTTATCTCGAAAAACATCCGGATTATACTCTAAATATGCATTAATTTCTTTTTCTATATCATGAAACTGAGTGTAAAACTCATCATTTTTTGAAGATTTTGCTTTTGTCAGATTGCTATTTGCCATTTTCTAATTATATCCTTTTTTTCTTAATCTTCACCCGCACGGACGCGACTTCTTCGGGGCGGGGTTTATATACCCGGAGTTTCCGCACACCGGATTATAATATCATTCAATCTTTTTGTCAATATTTTATTCAACAAGTAACAATCAAGGTTTTGATTTTAAATTAAATTATTGTTGATTTATATAAAAAATTGTATTAGATTATGCTTTTTCCTGGGGATAATATGTTTGATTTAACTAAAAAAGGTTTAAATATAGCAAAAATGCAGGCTATAACAATTCCTGCCGACAAGATAACTCCTATAAAGATACTATCTGAAATGGATACAAAAGTTTTACTTGAGAGTGCGTATTCCGAAACAGGTAAGGGAAAATATTCTATCCTGATACTGAAAGAAGCTTTTACTATTTACAAGGAAAAAGATAAGTATTATCTTAAAAATCCTAATGGTAAGAAATATTCCGTAGGTAATGTAAAGGGCGGTTTTTTACAGATCCTCAAAGAGTTTAGAGATCGTGCTCCTGAAAATCAAAATCTGTATGAATTCCCAATTCCTCTTGGAGGACTCGGATATCTTGGATATGAATATTTTACCGAGATAGAGGATATTCAGTTCAGACATAACGATGAAAAAAGGGGATTTTACGACTGTGCTTTCATATTTGGGCGTAATTTCTTGATTTTTGACCATATTCACGATACGGCTCTTGTTGTAAGCGTAAGTTATTCGGGAGAGATTGAAGAAGTCGATTTGCAAAAAGAGATTGATGAGATCCAATCTGAAATAAATAGAATTACTTCAGAAAATCATAGTTATTTACCGACAGAAAATAAAAAATCAAAGATAACAGATAACCCTGATGATAAAGAAAAATTTATTGAGAAAGTAAACTTTGTAAAGAATGAAATCTACAAAGGTAATATGATTCAGTGTGTTTTATCTCGAAGAGTAGAGATCGAAACCAATTATACACCACTTGAGGCATACAGAAATTTAAGAATGCGTAACCCCTCGCCATATATGTTTTATCTTAATTTTAATGACTTCGTTATTTACGGTGCGTCGCCTGAAGTTATGGTTAAAGTTAAAAATGATAAGGTGATTCTCAGACCTATAGCAGGAACTCGTAAAAGAGGTGATACCCTTGCAATGGACAATGCTTTAGAAAATGAGTTGAAAAATGATGTCAAAGAAAAGGCAGAACACTTAATGCTTGTTGATCTTGGCAGGAACGATATAGGTGTTGTTGCAGCTGCCGGAAGCGTAAAGGTTACAGCAGACATGGTAATCGAAAGATATTCTGATGTTATGCATATTGTGAGTGAAGTTGAAGGAGCTTTATCAAAAGATAAAACAACGGAAGATGCTATTAAATCCACATTTCCTGCAGGAACCGTATCCGGTGCACCGAAGATTCAAGCTATAAAAACAATAGATAAACTCGAAGATTACAGAAGAAATGTCTATGCAGGATTGATTGGTTATTTTGAACGCAACGGTGATTTTGACAGTTGTATTGCAATAAGAACCGCAATATCTAAGGGAAATAAGGTGTGGCTTCAAGCCGGTGCGGGGCTTGTTTATGACTCGATTCCTGAAAAAGAGTATGAGGAAACAGAAAATAAAATGAAAGCACTGTATGTTGCATTGGGACTGATGGAGGCAAAAAATGATATTGTTAATCGATAACTATGATTCTTTTACTTATAATTTGTATCAGGTATTTTTAAAACTAAATTATCCGACAAAGGTTGTCCGAAGCGATAAGATAACAATAGAAGAAATTGAAAAACTCGACCCACAATATATTGTACTTTCACCGGGTCCCGGAACTCCAAATGAAGCAGGGATTTCAATGGAGGTTGTCCAAAAACTTAAAGGGCGATATCCGATTCTTGGGGTGTGTCTCGGGCATCAATCTATTTTGGCTGCTTTTGGTGTGCCGATTGTTAATGCAAAAAGAATAGTTCACGGTAAGGTAGAAAAACTTATTCATAGCGGAAAAGGAATCTTCAGGAATATTCCTCAAGATACGATGGTAACAAGGTATCACAGCCTTGCCGGTAAAGAAAAAGATATTCCTGACTGTTTTGAGATTTCAGCAAAGACTGAAGATGGTGAGGTTATGGCTGTAGAGCATAAAGAATACTATCTCATGGGTGTCCAGTTTCACCCCGAATCAATCGGTACAAAAGACGGTGAGAAGATGCTCATTAACTTTCTTCACTATAGAAAAGATAATGTTCCGGTAAAAGAGTACCTTTCAAGACTTGTAACAAAAAACACTCTTTCGTTCAAAGAAGCTTATGACTTAATGGATGAATTAACGGAGAATAATCTTACTGAAGGACAGATAGGTGCTTTATTGACGGCGATTCAGATAAATGGTTATACTTCAGAAATACTTGCGGGATTTGCAAGTGTCTTAAAGAAAAAGGCCATCTAATTTCCAAAACCTACCGCAAACGAAAAGAGACTTGATACATGTGGAACGGGCGGTTCACATAATGCAAAAACATTTAATGTATCGACCGTTTCATCGATTCTTGCAAATGCAGGAGGAGCAAAAGTTGTAAAACACGGTAACCGCGCAGTTACATCAAAGTCCGGTAGTGCCGACCTACTTGAAAAGCTTGGTGTTAATGTCGATATGAATATTGATGCCTGTATAAATACATATAAACAACTGGGTATTACTTTTTTATATGCAAGAAAGTTTCATGCAGCTATGCGTTTTGCCGCACCTGTAAGGCAATCTCTGGGGTTCAGGACTATTTTTAATCTTTTGGGGCCTTTATCAAATCCTGCATATGCAACACACCAAATTATTGGTATTTTTGATAAGGATCTCACTGAAAAAGTCTGTGAATCTCTCAATTATCTGGGTATTCAGAAAGCAATGGTAGTAAGCGGTTTTGACGGGCTTGATGAGATTTCGCTATCGGGACCTACAAAAATCAGTGAATTAAATAATGGTTGGATTAAATCATATATATTTAATCCTGAAACAATAGGAATATCTACCGTAAACCACTCTCTTTTGGTTGGAGGTGATGCAGAGACAAATAAAAATATTACTCTTGAAATACTGGAAGGTAACGAATCACCTAAAGCAAATCTTGTCTATTTAAACACAGGTGCTTCACTATATACTTATGGTTTAGTCGAAAGTATGAAAGATGGATTTGATATGGCAAAGGAGATCGCAAAATCAAAAAAAGGGCTGGATGTTTTAAATAAGTTTGTGGAATTGAGTAGAGGTTAAGAATGTCTGTAATTGAATATAGTTCGATGTGTTTCAACGAAACAAATTGTTATGAGAAAATAGATGAAGCAAAGAAATTAGTTGAAAAAAATGGTTATGAATTTGGTGTGCAAATTCACAATTCAATCGATAAAGGTCTATTTGAAAAAATCTTAACTTTAAAAGATCAGATAAGATTGTCAATTCATTCTCCGGTTTTTTCAAAATATTTTTTGAATCTTGCGACTAAATCAAATGAACTTTCATTATCTATTTGCGATGAAGCAATGAAATATGTTGATTTAATAGGAAGTGATATATTTTTCTTTCATGGTTTTTTTATGACTGATAAACCAATCATTCAGGATATGAAAAATTACCGAAAATCAATGTTTGACGGAATAGGAAACAAATTTTCACTTAACAACTCTTTTATAATGAACCCGGAATATTTTGAAACAGAAGAATATTCTCAATATAAAAATAATTTTAAAAATAATCTACAAATGATAAAGAATAGATACTCAAATAAAAATATAATTCTGGAGAATGATTTTGTTGGGATAGGTAGCGGACTTCAACGACCAAAAGAGATTATCGAAATCATAGATAATTTATGGTTTGACCTTGGTCATTTTTGGTGTGCATCGTTATTGCATAAATTTGACTACTATGAAATGTCTGATTATCTTACAGAAAACAAAAAAATATTTGGCGTTCACATAAATCATAATCTGATGAAGCATTCTGACAATCCCGAAGATATAAAAGATTCTCATGCACACTTGTATGAAAAATCAGAGCAAAATCTTAAACCTATTTTAAGAAAACTTAACGATAAAAAAGTAAACATATTTACTTTGGAAATACTTGATGGTGACATTGAAGATATTAAAATATTATTAGATTGGTTGACCTAACCTTACTTTGGATAAAAAAATTGACAAAGAATTAAAAATTGGTTATAGAATCGTTCATAAGAGCACTTCTAAATAGGTTGAAATTGGTGTACCAATTTCTTCAGAACAGTGCACTTGTGGGATAGGAAGCGTTTTCAATCTTCTAAAAACCTCATTTATGAGGTTTTTAGAAGTCCCCATAATTTTATTATTTGAGGTATTTGATTGAAGAAATTATTATTATTTATCATTTTTATTGTTTTATTGTTTAGTTGTAAGACTATTGAGAAAAAAAATAAAGAGACCGAAGCAAAGATTTTGTTTAAAAATTTGGTTAAAGCATCTGAAAACTTAGATGATGTTTATGTGAGCGGAATGTTTAAACTCACAGGAGTTAAAGAGGTTCCGGCTGCATTTATTAATTTTGAGAGCTATGGTAATTTTAAAAAACAACTTATGTCTTTTAAGATTTCATTTTTAAAAAAGCCCTTAATACAGATTTCTGTCAATGGTAGTGACATAACTTTTATTAACTACACAGGTAAAGAGTACATCAAATTAAAATATGAGAGTGTTGATCTTTCTAAATTCATCGGAGTAAATTTTAATCCGCTTGAAATAAGTTATTTTTTTATAGGAAAAATTCCTTACTCTACAGATATCGAAATGATGAGTTGTCAGTTTACAAAAAATGGTATAGTTATGGAATTAACAAATAATGTATCAAAGTATTCTATTACTCTAAATGAGAAAGAGGAAATCATCTCTGTAAAAATAAATAATCAATATTTTGATATTTTAAACATTGATTCTATTCAATATGCAAAAAATGATGACGGAGATAGCATTCCTAAAAATATTAATTTTTCAACGGAAGATCAAAAAGTAAAGATGTCATTTATTATAGATAAAATATCCTATAATCCAAAAAATATAGAATTAAATGATTTGGATTTTTTATCAGATTACAAAGAGGTCTTTAATATAAATGATATAAAGGTTAAGTTAAAGTAGAATGAAAAAGAAAACCTGTATTACTATATTAATACTTTTCTTATCTTTTTTTTTATACTCAAATGATAATACAGGCGATGTTACTTCCGATTTAATTATAAGAAATATTTCTATAAAAGGTATAAAATATACTTTAAAAAGAATCAGTAAAGATCTACCGATAAAAAGTGGAGATTTTTGGAATAAAATTAACAAAGATAAATTATCAGATTTTATCAAAAAGATGCAAGATAAAAAACTTTTGGAAAACACTCCGCCTCTTATCAAAGAGGTAGTAAATGAAAATACCGTTGATATAGATATCACGCTTTCAGAACAGCTTTCATTTTTCTTCTTTATTTTTCCGTTTTATTCTACAACATACCTTTTTAAAGCAAAAATAAAGTACTGGAATTTTTATATCGACGGTTATGAGTTCCCATTTGAGGCTGAATTGGAGTTTTTACAAAAGGATAGATTTAATTTTGCCGTTAGATCAACTGATCCTATAACTTTAAATAAGTTTTTATCTTTTAATTTTGATTTTACAGCCTATACAACGACAATAAACTATTTGATACCTTTTGAAAACACAAGATTAAATGAAGCATGGAAAAACGGTATTGAAAGTATTTATTTTAAATTTAACTACAAAGACCCCAAAAATAATATTTCTTTTACTCCTTCATTAGGTTTTGGGTATGCAAATAGTCTTACAGCCGATCCGACAGGAGACATTACAAAAGTTGACAACGAATACCATGTCTTAATGATTGCTCCAAAATTTGGTTTTAATATTCCTTTAGAAAAAATTAATTCAAATTTTGGCGGAGATGTAGGATTTGGTTTTAAAAATGAGTATCAAGTAAAAGAGCATAGAAATAAACTGTTTGCTAAACAAGAAATCAGTATTTCTTTGGTTCCGCATAATTTAAAAGACATTCCCAAAGATATAAAAGACCCTTTAGGTTATCCTATAAATTTAAACTATAATTATACATTTCCCAAAATAAACATAGGGTTGTCAGCAAAAACCAACTTTGCTTTAAGAAAATTTTTACAGAATGATAACAATATTAATTATGTTGATGATATTTTAATTCAAGAATTTGATAAGGGCGTTTTTGAAGATACAATTTTAAATTATCAAGAGATAAAAAATAATAAAGAAAAATTAGAAAAATTGAAATCTTGGTATAGATATGATGATGATAATAAAAAATATATATTAAATAATGTTTCCGTAGAAGAAAAGTTATCAATCTGGCAAATACTTACAGACCCGAAAGTCGGTTTTATATATTCCAACGGTGTTTTAGTTAATCCTTCGTTGACTTTTACCTTTCCTATTAAAGATTCCGGATTTTCCTTATTACCCTCATTATCATTCGGATACACAAATAAATGGCAGGATGAAAAATCAAATAATAATAGTATATCTTTATCACAAGAATTAAATTTTAATTATGATATAAAGGTAATTGATGCCTCTTTAAAAGGCGGTGTAGGTTTTTCATATTCGCTCTCTTATAAAAGTTATACAAGAGATCTATATTATGATTTTTATGATATACAAAATACATTCAGTTTATCTAAAATTAATCTGGCATTTACAAAAAATATACCTCTTTATGAGAGTTTTCTAAATGTGCAAAAAATTCCGGAATATTTAAGAAAAAAGAGCGGACATAAAATAAAATTAAATATAAATTTTGAAGATGACCCGATTATTACAAATGGAGTATTTAATCCTAATAATTTTAGGTTTATTTTTGAAACTCAGTATAGTTTATATCTTCCCACATACAAAGAGAATAGGTTTAAGATGAGGTTATCGTTGTTTGGAGCTTACAACAAAAATAATGAAAGAATAGGCGACGAGAATATTTTAGGGAACTGGATCAGAGGTAAAGGATATGATTTTTTTGGTGGATTTTTTGGTGTCATAACAAATTTTGAGTACTGGATACATTTATTTAATATTAAAACGCCAAAATTTCTCGGAACAAAGATAGATAAAGAATTTATCTGGCAGATTTTCTGGATTTTTTATACCGATGTTGCACTTTCTTTTAACGATAAGATTAAAGATCCATTTACAATAGATTTTAACAATCTGCATCTGCTTCCTGCAGTAACAATCGGTACAAGCATAAAAGTTTTACCTAAATTTATGCCGCTCATTATCAACATAGATGTAAATTTTAATACCTACAATCTATTAAGAAACAAAAATCTTCTTGGAAATCTGTTTTTTGAATTTAGCATTGGAAGACAAGTTGACGGTAATTGGTTTTCTTTGTAATTTTCTAATTTATTAATTTTTTTTGTTGTCAAAATCCTTTTTAAAATGTAAAATATAGGTCGGAGTTTTCTATGGCAAAAAAAGAGATTGATGAAAAAACACGATTAACTAAAGAGTTATCGAAACTTATTAAAAAAATAGACATTGATGGAATATTATTTTTAATACAACAGGCTAATATTTTGGTTTATAATCAGGAAACCGATAAAATTAACAATGAGATATCAAAACAAAAGATTAGTAATAGGTCGAAAAAAAATATTTCAAAACCCGAAGAAGATAAGTTAAAAATTGAAATAATTCCCGATAGCGATAAAAAGAACTATGTGATTGATATTAATAGTAAAAGAAAATTTTTTACAAGAGACGAATTTATTCAAATTGCAAAGATTAGTCATAATAATCCTAAAAATGAGGCGATTAATTATCTTTTTAACTGGTTTGATAATGAAAGAAGAGATTTTTTAATCGACTGTTCAATAAGAGAAAAAAATCATCCTGTAATTTCAGAATTGATTGAGTTAATCAAA
>ENA-UOWE01004415-UOWE01004415.1-activated-sludge-metagenome-genome-assembly--contig:-NODE-4415-length-13577-cov-36.510280_pt1 | contig 13577 bp, 17 predicted proteins | sample MGYA00249841_ERZ761562 | MGnify/ENA primary metagenome ERZ761562 (study PRJEB28883, sample SAMN05720200) | activated sludge metagenome | isolation source: Anaerobic digester | place: Japan... | reverse complement strand
GTGACGAGTTAATCCAGTTTTCGGGGGGCTAACCGGTTGCGCACGGCAGTTATCAGCCATGCCAGCCAGGCACCCATCCCGGCAAGGGCAACGCCGATGGCAATGAAGAGTAATCCCATCCCCAGGACAAAGAGCAGATTCGCCCAGAAACCGTAGCTTTCTCCACCGGTTGGTTCAGTGGTTCCCATAAGGAAAAGGATTCGATCCCACCCAAATGTGAACAGCAACTCCAAAACAGCATACAGGATGACCAGCCAGATTCCACAATGGATTCGATCGGTCCAGGAATCACACCATCGAACTGCCAGGATGCCGATGAATATTGGGATGACCAATTGAATAACCAGCGCCGCCGGATGGATCCCCTGAGAAATGCCGGAATCATCATACATCCAGGTAACAATTGTAAAAATCCAAAGCAGGACAATTCCGCCCAACAGAAGCCAGGCTTCCTTTTGATGCGCTCGTAATTCCCGCAACATTATCTTCATGTCTATCCCCTCTCAGGGCAATGGGAATGGTCAAAGAAAATCATGGATCTGGATTTGATGTATTTATACCATATCTAAAATCTTTTTTTTGTGAAATTTTGCACCCTTTTCGGTGAATCAGGGTTTAAAATAATACGTATCAACCATTCAAAACAAAAAGGAGAACCTCACATGGATATTGGATCAATTCTCACCTGGATTCTTGTCGGCGGTGTTGCCGGCTTCCTGGCAGACCTGGTCATCAAGGGCATTCGCATGGGTCTGTTGGGTAAAATCATCGTTGGTATATTGGGTGGTATCCTTGGGGGCTGGCTCTTCAGCCTGCTGGGCATCTCCATCGGAGGCACCATCCTCAGTAATATTTTGACTGCCTTTGTGGGCGCGGTTATTTTACTGATCATCCTCCGGGCATTACGGCGCCGGTAGAAGATCGTCCCGGATATAAAAAAAACGGAGTGGGTATAAGCACCCACTCCGTTTTTGTTTTCGGTTTCTATCAGGCGAGTTTTTCGCCACATTCCGGACAGAATTTCGCACCCTTTGTTTCCGTACCACACTTTGGGCAATGCGTCACGATGGGCTTGCTTTCCATTTTCTCCCCGCAATTGGGACAAAACTTTGCACCCATGGTTTCCGTTCCACACTTGGGACAGGTGGACACACTCGGCTGCACCATTTTTGTGCCGCATTCCGGGCAGAACTTGGTTCCAGCCTCGGCAATCGTGTTGCAGTTGGGGCATTTGGCAGTTGCGGCTTCCTGCACTTTGCGGGCTGCCTCCGTGGCGCGTTCCACCGCACCACCCAGCCCCAAAGCTGTGGCGAATCCTTTCAAGGCAGCACCTGCCTGGGAACCACGCGATTCAGCAATCTCATCCTGGCGTGGGCTGTCTTCATTACAAAAGCCGGATTGTGTATCAAAATCACTCAGGCAGACGATCCTGTCGCAGGTTGGACACTGGCGGAAATGTTCCTGCACCTGTACCCAGGCGGCTTCCAGCTGCTTTTCATCCATTTTCAAGGAATACCGAGGGTCCTCCCCCACCACGTTATCCGCCACTGCCCCGCCAACCAGTGGAACCTTGCGCAGCAATCCCCCCAATGCCGACCTGCCAATATCCTGGGTAACAGCTTTGCCCACATCCGGGCGGCTCCGAAACTCCCGCCCGCAAACATCACAGTAAAAAATGGCATAGGGACCATACCCATCATTCCGAATATCATAGCGGGGCATCCGCGAAAAAGAAGTCATTTTATCCTCCTGAAGATATTATTAAACAGCCCTTAAGTAGAGTATAGCCACGGAAATACACCCCGTCAAGGTGTTATTTTTCCGAGATTGTCCCTTGATGAAAGCGGCTATTGTTCTTCCGAATCGTCTTCCAGGTCTTCAATTTCTTCTATTTTGCGATCGCGCCGAATACGCCAGATCCACAAAATTCCTTCGTGGACCAGCACCGTGACAATGGCAATCCCATAGCTGAGGTAGTGGAAGAAAGGTTTTTGTGCGAAAAAGGAATACCATGCCAGTCCCAGCCCAACCGCAATCACAATCAGGGCAATCGTATCCAACCAATAGAAGGGACTCTTGAGATAATAATCGTTGATGATTTTCCGCACGCCCTGTTGATACCGTTCGTCCTTGCCAAAGGCAGCGTACAGTGTTTTCCGCACCGTTTTATAGCCAAACATCCCGAGCACCCAATTCCCCATCGCAGCCAGGATATAAAATCGGGGCTGATCTGTCAGACCAAACAAAAGTCCGGAAAACAAGCCGATGAACAGGGCGCTAAGAAATGGTTCGGTCTTAATTTTTACAGACTTTGTATCGTAATATTCCTCAACGTATTGAATTTCCTGGTGATCGAAATAAATCCAGCCACCCAGCCAGCCGCAGGTTACCACAAACAGACTGATGGATAGAACACCTTCCACCAGATTAGTTTGAACCAGTTCATATAACTTGGGGATTTTTAGGACGGCAAACGAAGTGGTTAACATCAAACCCAAGCCGAATTGCAGGTATTGTTTCAATAAATCCGTTTTTGGTTTTCTTGGACTCATGAGATTCATCCCTTTTGTTGATATTCATCCATTAATGTTTCAAAACAAAACTTCCAAGATCTACAGGGTCAGCTTGCATCCTGGTAATAAGCACTTCCTGACCATTTGACAAGGTATGGGTGACGATGGATGGATAATTAACCTGCACCTGATTGTAGATGGTTGTATCCCTGTCTGCAATCCAAACAAGGTAGTCAATTTCATCCGCCAGTAAAATGTCAATTTCATCCGGTCTCTCCCCAATCACCCAAAAGGGAAGCCCGGAATAAGAGGAAACCGAAAAATTTCTGGCAAGATAATATTCAGCATGAAACTGTGGAATCCCGGATACGGTGGGATCAACCAGCCAGTAGTTGGAAAAACCCGGGAGGTAGTAGTGAAGGTGCCGCCAGGTTGGATATCCTCCTGCATAAAAGATGGCTGTATTTTCCTCCCGCAGCCCTTGCTCCAGGAGGATGTTTTGTGTTTGCGATAACACAAAATCCTTCTGCCGCAGTTCCCTGGCGGAAACATCCCAATTGTAATCAGAGAGGGGGGGCTGCTGGATAAACGCCGCCACACCCAGTTTTTGGGGGATTCCCTGCTTTGTAAAAGGCAGAACAAACCAGAGGATCATCAGGACGATCATGCTGAAAAACATCCCATTTGCCTGGCGGATTGGTTTGATTTCATCCACTCCTGAAGTTGTGATCCTGGAGATGGACCAGGTCAGGAAAACCAGCAATGCCGGAATGATCGTTAACAGATAGCCTGCTTTTTCAATATAGAGCAGATACAGAACCGCCGCAGGAGCAGTCCATAAAATCATGAAGATTCCACGCTCATTGTGAATCGTCTTCCGCACAAAGTATTTTTTCCAGTATTTAAAGACAGCATAGAGCATGATTACCACGCCAACCGGCGTCAGCCCTTGGAGTAGCCAGACCGCAAAATTCGCAAGATTATTCAACAGATAACTGGCATACCCCCCAAAGAAGGTTGCCATTTTTTGGTCGCCAAATGCCGTCAATCCTTCTGAAATCAGCGAGTAGTTTTTCTGCCCACCCGTATTAATAATCGTTGGCAGCCACCAAAGGAAAATCGAAACAGAAAAGACCAGGAGGGCTTTCCAGGCATGGTTCACGGATCGAATTTTCCTGCTGGCAACATAAATTGCCAGCGGGATGAATAGAAAAGTGGATGTCTGGCGGAATCCGCCCAAAAATCCGAGAAAGAAGATGGCAATCGCCAGGGGTTTAAACGAAGACGATTTCAGGGCGACCAGCATGGTGTACCCAATCACAATGGATATCAGCGCCTCAAGCACATAGATTACAGACGTGGAACCGCAAAACCAGAAGATGGGATTGACTGCAAACATCAGAGAGCAAGCCAGTGCAAGCCGCTGGCTTTTAAAAAACAATTCGTTGAATTGATAAAAAATGAGGAGCGAGACCACGCTGACCAGGATATTCACCAGGATCATGGACAGATTGGGGTCACCAACCAGCACGTGGGACAATTTAATCAAAACAACATAAAAAATGTAGCCCGGAGGGTGCGGTTGGTGCCACATGATGTCAAATTTCTGGATACTGAGCGCGTATTGAACTGAATCCCACTCGTAGAGGTAGCTCGATCGAAATACATACCTGGAGACAGCAACCAGCACACACAGGATGCCAACCTGCAACTGTGTCTTCTTCTGTCGAATTCCTTCAATGATTTGGGGCAGGGCAGGCATGAATCCTCGTGATGGCGGCATTAATTGGAATCGCTCAATGATCTGGGGTCAAACTGGCTGGAAGCAAGAATTAATGCTGTTAGATCATCCCAGGGAGCTTTGTCGTAGCAGGAGATCCGGACAAACCGCTTGGCTTTCCTGTCGCCTTCCAACAAGCCGGATGGATCTGGAAGAAATGCGCCGTGAATCAATTCAAGCCGGACCTGGTTTTCAACTACGTGGATGCCGCAAATCCCGGCACTGACAATGCCGCCCCTGCCCGCATAGTGATACATTAACCCACCCCAGCGGATCACTTCCACGGCGTCTGGAGCCACCTGGGCAACAATATTTCGCAATTCCAGAATAATATCCCGCAATTCTGCGGGAACCGTTTCAAGAAATGTATCCAAAAAATGAATGGGAAGCAAGGGGGATTCAGCCACCGATTTGTGGAATAATATGAATGATTATACTGGAAGATGAATTCAATCAGAACAGATCCGGGATAAAATCATCCAACATTTGACCAGCTCCTGCTGCCAGGTATCGTATAATCAAAGCATTCCTGATCCATTCCACCTCTCATGGCACCCAGAAACATTCTCATCGTATCCAATCCACAGGACGAGCATACCCACGCTGTTGTGGCACACCTCCACAAGATGGGGGTTGAGCCCATCCTGTTTCACCCGGAAAGGATGGGAAGCGATCATACACTCAGCCTGTTTCAATCCGCAGACCCGGAGCCGGACAGGCTGATTCTGACCATCCACGACCGAAAAGTTCCCCTGCAGGAGATGGACGCCATCTGGTACCGCCGCCCCAGGCTGGTTACATTTGAGTCAAATTCCCTATCCACGGAAGCATTGGAATTCGCAAGGGATGAATGGAAAGCATTTTTTGAATCCGCCTGGGTGTTGATGGATGGCTGCTTCTGGGTATCGCGCCCCGACCGGTTGCGGCTTGCTGCCCGCAAGCCCCTCCAGCTCCAGGTTGCCCGGCAGGTCGGTCTATCCATCCCCCGCACACGAATCACCAATGACCCACAGGAAGCCCGGGAATTCTATGATTTGTGCAATGGCAGGGTGATTGTCAAAGCAACTGGCAGTGGATGGGTCTATTCGGCAGACCAGGAGCAGGTGCATTTTGTGCTGACCAACCGGCTGCGGCAGGAAGACCTGGGGGCGGATGAGGAAATCCGGATCGCACCGGTCACCTTCCAGGAGGAAGTACCAAAACGGTTTGAAGTGCGCGCCAATATTGTTGGGCAGCAGGTGCTGGCAATCCAAATCCCCAGCCAGCAAAGTGCAATATCCAGCGTGGATTGGCGCAGGTATGATGTGGAAAACACGCCCTATACCGCCATCCAGTTGCCGCCTGACATCGAGCAGAAATGTGTTCAGCTGACCCACATCCTGGGATTGGAGTTTGGTGCAATTGACCTCATCTGCAAACCGGATGGAGAGTACGTGTTTCTCGAAATCAACGGCAATGGTCAATTCCTTTGGGCGGAACAATTATCCGGCGTTCGCGTGAGTCAAGCCATGGCAAGCCTGCTGGCGGGGAATTCCCCCGCATGACCATCTGTAAAAATCCATGTTCAGGAGAAATTGATGTCAAACCACGAACCATCCAGCAAGACCCCCCTACTGTTCCGTTTTTTGGAAACCGAGCAATCCACCCGCAAATCAGTGAATGCCAGCCCGGAGCGCGGCGGGGAAAGCAATCCCCGCGAAGAAGCTCCCAGACCAGAACCAACCAAAAAGGGACCTTACGGAGATTGAGACTTTCAAAACTCCCCGCCAGCAGGAGATTATGATATCCTTGTCACCATACCGGGTGTGGATGATTGATTTGGGGAGGGAGAAAAACCCATGAAGATGAAAACCATTGTGTATTGTGATGACCAGGCGCGGTTCCGGGAGCAGTTCTTGGAACGGCACCGCGATCATTATGATATTATCCTGGTCAACGACACCAGGGACTTGCTTGTCACCCTGGACAAACTGAAAAACTTACCCGACCTGGTGCTGCTGGATTTGTTTCACCCCCGCGAGGATGACCCGGAGTTTGAAGAGCGGGTCGCCCGGGCGGAAGCATCGCTTGCCGACCTGGACCGGCAAATTGAAGAGACTGGAAGAATTGTGCATGAAGCGTGGGAACCAAGCGGACTGGATATCCTGAAGCTTATCCGGCAAAAGTATTCCGTCCGTAAGCTCCCCGTAGTCATCTACACCCAGAAGGGGCTTGTGTTGCTGGGAGACAATGAACTGCGCGAGGCGGAGGAAAACGGTGCAGACTGGCTGCTGAAAAAGAAACTCAGCGCCCGAACTGAACAGGTTGCCATTGACCGGATCATCATGCGCACACCGGACCGGGTTGCCGCCAATACGGAAAGAAACTACCGCTGGCTGCTGGCTTTCTCCTGGCTGGTGATCGGTCTGCTCATCTCCTGGTTGATCTTTGAACCCACCCAATTTAATGACATTGCCATTGGGTTGATTGTGGCAGTAATCACCGGTCTGGTGACGTACCTGCTCTCTCCGCTGCTGACAAAATTGGGCGGAAAGGACTAGCGTCTCCCTCCAATCCACAAACCAGCCTGCCAACCCAACCGGATGTTATTTTTTCTTCCGGTTGGTCAGGGCGTCCATATAATGCCGGATGGTCAGGATGGGGTGGGACACTACCATGCGCGGTCCGGCATATCGCATCACCCGGCGCACAGCAGCCCGCATATCCGGCTTATAGCAGTGGATGGGGCAGCTGGCGCAGGTGGGTTTGTCATCATGATAAGGGCATTTGTCAATCCGCTGCATGGCATAGGATTCCAATTGCCGGCAATCCTCGCACAACTCCCCTGCCGTGTGATGATTCTCCCGGCAGTAAATTCCGATCATAAGCTGAATGGTTTTCCGTTCGCGGTCAAGGCGTTTTTGATTCGTCATATTTCCTTTTTCTACTTAATAATTTCTCACAACTCATTCCAGCAATACAGTCAATTGAAACCCCTGCCGGTTATGACCAGCCTGCCAGCGTGGATGGCAATTCCATTACCCAAAGTTCAGGATTTCACATATTCTGTTCTTCTGAAACGCAGGGCAGACCAGTCCTCGTCAATTGCCACCTGCCGCACCGGGCGAAAGCCAGCCGCGGAGAGGGCATCCCAGCCGGTATCGCGGTTGAAATCACAATGGTACTTCTTTGACGTTCCCTTGGGGTAGGCAAACCAGACAACCGCATCCCCCGGGGCACGTGCTGCCACTTTCCCTGCCAGATCCTCCAAATCCACCTTGCGGATGACAAATGCCAGGATAAAGCCAGCTTCCTCCACCTCCGCCAGGCTGCAATGGATGGTCACACCTTCCAGGGCAACAAGCTCGGCTTCAAAGCTTTGCGGCGAATTCAGGACAAGGATTTCCTTGCAGTTCTTCAGGTTAAGTTTTTGAAATATGCCGGGCATGATCATCCTCCTGTCAGCGTGCATTCATCAAATTCTAACCCGAAACCATGCAAAATCAATCGTTCGTCCAGGATTCTTCAGCGGGAACAGACAAACCGACTTATAATCAAGAAAACCATCCTCCCGGAGCAGCACATGGGAAAGCCCATCACCATCACCAGCTTCATTCTCATTGGCATTGGTGTCCTTTTATTTACCCTCAATATCCTGCTTGATGGGGCATTGAATATTGCCCTGCCGCTGGTATTCCTGGTGCTTGCCGGGATTTTCTTCATTGTCACATTTGCCACCCGCGAAAAATGGAAATGGGCGTCCCTGCTTTTCATTCCGGGGGCACTGCTGGCGGCATTCGGTGTCATTTTCCTGCTCAACGTGGTGACCAACGATTGGAAATCCTGGGCGTATGCCTGGCTGCTGCTGGTGGCAGGCATTGGCGTGGGGATGGGGCTGGCTAGCCGCGCCCAGTCCTGGCATCCCTGGGTGGCGCGCACGGGATGGGGTTTGGCGCTTGGGGGAATCACCTTCTTTTGTGTCTTCGGCGCCATCGCTGGAGGATTGTTCATCCAGATCATGGCACCCATCCTGCTGGTGATTGCCGGGGTTTCGCTGCGCTGGCTGCCATGGGATTCAATCCTCCCGGACTCCTTCCGCAGGCGGCAGCAACTTACGACCATCAACGGGAAGGAAAGCCCGGAACCACCCAACCAATCCAGCCTGGTGGAACCACTCAGCAGCCGGGAACTGGAGGTGTTGTCCCTGGTGGATGCGGGTTTCTCCAATCAGGAAATTGCCGCCAAATTGAATATTGCTGCCAGCACAGTCAAGACACACATCAACAATATTTACGGCAAGCTGGGGGTTCAAACCCGCGTCCAAGCTGTCAACCGGGCAAGGGAACTGGGATTGCTGGAGAATTAAACAGGAAATCCACCCCGAATCCACCCCCTTCTCCACCCATTGGGAGATGCCTTTCCACCCTCCCGCATGGTACATATACAGGCAAATACCAAGTTTTGACCTGTCATGGAAGGAATCATGGATAACGAATTACATAACCACACCTATGTTGTTACCGGTGCAACATCCGGAATTGGGCTGGCAGCTGCAGAAATTCTTGTGCGGCGTGGCGCAGGCGTTATTGGAGTGGGGCGCTCGGCAGAACGCTGCAAGGCAGTGGAAGCGCACCTCCACCACATCCATCCGGATGCCCCGGTTCATTACCTGGTTGCAGATTTAAGTCTGCAAAAAAATATCCACCAGGTGGCGGATGAGATCCTTAATCAATTAGCAGGTACGGGGAAACCTGTTCTGGATGGGTTATTGAATAATGCCGGGACATTTACGTACTGGATGATACTGACCGCGGAAGGGATTGAAATGCAGTGGGCAGTCAATCACCTGGCGCCCTTCCTGCTGACCCACCGTCTGATCCCGGCACTGCAGGCTGCCCCGCTTGCCCGGGTTGTTACCGTCAGTTCGGGTTCGCACCGCCATGGTTGGATCAACTGGAACGATCCACAGCTGCGCCGCTGCTACAATGGACTGCGCGCATACGGCAATACCAAGCTTGCCAATATTCTCTTCACATTGGAATTTAACCGCAGGCTTGGCACCGGTTCCGCCATCCGGGCATTTGCTGCCAACCCCGGGTTGGTAAAAACGGACATTGGCATGAAGGGCAATCCCGCCATTGCCGGGCTGGTGTGGAAACTGCGCCGCTCCGGGGGGATCCCGGCGGAAGAATCCGCCCGCGGGATCGTGTACCTGCTGACGGAACCATCCATCCAGGAATCCACCGAAGTGTACTGGAAGCATGGCATACCGCAGCACGCCAGCCGCCGGGCGCTTGACCCCGCAGCTGCCACCCGCCTGTGGGTGCTTTCTGAAAAAATGTGCGGTCTGGATGGAGGAAACCGCCATGATGCCGCCTGATCCTGCTTCCAACCACAAGCCGCTCATTGCAATTACCGGTGCAACCGGCGGACTGGGCAGGGCTTTTGCAGTGGAATGTGCCAGCCGCAGCTGGGATCTCTTCCTCACTGACCTAGCACCCGCTCCACTGGCAATCCTGGCATCCAGCCTGGAGACAACCTATGGCATTTCTGTTGTCACCCATACCTGCGACCTGACCGATCCCTCCAGCCGGGCACAAATGTTTGATCGCATCCGGGATGAATCGATTCGCTTTTGGGGATTAATCAACGTGGCTGGGCTGGACCATGAAGGTCCCTTCTTTGAACAATCCGACAGCCAGATTCGCTCCATCCTCCGGTTGAATATTGAAGCCACGCTCGGGATGATTCACGAACTTCTGCCATTCCGTGCGCCATTGACCCCGTTTCGAATCATCAATGTTGCCAGCCTGGCAGCCTTTTATCCGATGCCCGTGAAAGCCACATATGCTGCATCCAAACGTTTTCTGCTGGATTTTTCCCTGGCTCTACGCGAGGAACTGCGCGGCCTGGGTGCCACGGTTACCGTATTATGCCCGGCGGGAATGCCCACAACAGCTTCCTGCATTGCCGGAATTGAAGCCCAGGGTTGGATGGGGCAAATCACCACACGGGACGTGGGGCGGGTGGCAAACCAAACCCTGGATGCCGCCCTGGCTGGCAGGGTAATCGTCATCCCCGGGGGTGTGAACCGCCTGCTGCAAATTCTTGGCGGGCTGGCGCCTGCCTCGCTGGTTGCCCGGATCATTTTCCAGCGTTGGACCTCCGCCCGTCAGAAACGAAATTGGATTTCCCCAGCCATTCCACAAGTGGAGACCTGAGAGAGCAAAATCATTCAGCCCTCCGGGTTTCCGCACAATCGAAGATCCGCCCGGATAATCAGTCTATGCGCTTTTCCTCCGAACCAGATCCGGCAAATAAAAGCCCAATACCGCTGTTGCCATGGCAATAAAATACATTGGATTGCCGGGTTCCAGCGGATGGTAGAAAATCAGTGCGGCAAGGAGCGGAATCAGCGCACCAATCAAGGTGCCCATCAGCCGCTGCAAATATTGCTTGGGGATATTTAACCACCCCTTTGCAACTGCAAGCCAACCCACCAGGAATGCACCGGCAGTCCAGCACAACCAAACGATGAAAAGGAAAAGCAGCGGTTGAGTCTCCAGAATATTATCTGTGACCGGGAAGAGCAGGGAAAGAAGCAGCAATACACCCTGGGTCATGATAAATTGAAAGAAGAGAACAACCAACCAGACAAAAGTCTGCGCCAAAGTGATTCGTGGCTTCATGTTTGACCTCCGGGGATTTCCTGATTTCGTCTCAATATCTTTCAACCAGCGCGTTCATATGCCTGCCGAATCCATGCCATCAATTCATCATCCACTTCCATTGGGCTGGTCAAAAACACCTTGTATTGGCACATTCCTCCGGGCGGTTGAGCTTGCAAGCGTTCCGTTGAATCCACATTCTTCATGTTTAATCCAACCTCCAGGCGCCCACGGCTGGCAGGTCCAACCATGGCAAACTGCCGCTTTCGGCGCAGGCTGAGATAGCCTTTCTTGGGCACAATTTCAAACTCCCCAAACCCTGAAACAGCTTTCATCACAGCGTCATGGATGGGATGCAGGGATGCCCTGGATCCGGAATAAATTTCCGCAACCAGTTCCTCCAGGGATGATTCCACTGACTGCTCCTGGAGTGATTTCAGATAGAAAGTTACCAGTGTGTTAGCATCGCCATGCCCCACGCCCAGTTCGCGTTTTAACATCTCGCAAATTTCTCCATGGCGGACCAGGCCGCTCTGACGAATGAACACATACAATTCTTCCAGCGTTTTTCCAGTGCGTTGCTGGATATTTTTCAACTGGGTTGAGGTTGCCTGCTCCACAATATTCATAATTCACTCCCAATCATTGATGATTGATGTTTTCTATTATAGCAAATCTGCTTGACTTTCTTTCAAAATTATATTAATATTATCTTATTTATCTTATTTAAGGCGGTATAACGATGAAAAAATCACTCCTCCTTGCCCTTATCACCATCCCCCTGCTTCTTTCCGCTTGCAATCGTGATAGCAAGCCCACAGATGGATCCGGCAATCCAACCAATGGACAATCCATCTTTGAAGTCCCCGCCAACATCCTTACCGTGACACCTTCCGTGGCAGAAGAACTCCAGGTGGAGTCTTTGATCCCGGTATCCGGCGGGACACTGACAGTCACCGGTGGGGATGGAACCACCTATACATTGATGATACCGGCAAATGCATTGACAATTGATACAACCATTCGCATGATACCGGTAGACGAATTGAATGGCATGCCTTTTGGAAACAATCCGCTGGCAGTTCAACTGGAACCCAATGGTTTACAGTTTGACAAGTTTGTTACATTGACAATCACACCAGCACAACCCATCCCTGCGGAGGAGCAGATTCTTTTCGGTTACCAGGGAGAAGCAAATCATCTTATTCTCGCCGCACCAATAGTGAGTTCAACAGATATTCAAATCCTGATGGATCATTTCAGCGGCTACGGTGTTACCAAGGGGCTGTTGGCGGATATTGAACCGGTTCGCCAACGGATTGGGGGGGATGCAGAAGCTCGCATTCGCTCGCAGATTGCTGAGTCACTGCAACGTGAACGCCAGCGCCAGCTGCTTGGAGGAGAGCCGGATAACAGCCTGTGGGAGAGTTTCGATCCCCTATTTAAGGAATATGAGGAACAGGTCATCAAGCCGCGCATCGCTGCAGCCGGGGAAAGCTGTGCAGCGGGACGGCTTGCAATGCAAACTGTTCTGGGATATGAACGCCAACGGCAGTTATTGGGAATATCAGAGGGATCGTCCAACCTGTTTGATGCCGGACTGATGGGTACCGTAGCAACGATCTGCATGCAAGAGGAATATGAACTCTGTCGGGATGATCATGTCATTCATCGAATCATACCAGCCTGGCTGGGCTTGGAACGTCAGTATGCTTTACTGGGTATGGGTGAGGAAAATCCACAGGTTCTTCAAACTGCACGCGGATTGGTAGAGAAATGTCTTTCGTTTGAATTGGTTTTTGAGTCGGAGGCTTCCTTCGATGACGGAGGAGGTGGAGGATATTCATCTTCTGTAACATCGACGGTCAAGACCCAGTTCTCAATGGATGAAATGAATATCAAAGGCACCGCCCCATTGGTGAACACCCGGTTTGAATTTCGAACCGATGGCTGCGATGTTGAAAATATCCGCGGAGGCGATACATTCACATTAATCAGCCTGATCCCCATCCCCCAATCCAACATTCCGGAAGAGTCCCTGGGATCTGTTGTGGACATCAAAATGACCTATTTCCCAGGTAACACCTCGGAGAGTTTTACCATCACCTGCGAAGATACTCCGCCCTTCACATCCCCACCAACCCCCTTATGGACAGGTATTTACCTGATAACCCACCAGGCGGAGATGGATATGACGGGTGGGGGATTTCTTGTGGAGGGTTGGGAAATTTTCGGCGATGAGTATTTTGCCAAAAAGGAATGGATTTTTGAATCTGCCAGCGATGGCGTGGTGGAAGCAGGGACATTCAAGCTGTATCACCGTCCCAAGTGACAGGTCCAGGTAGGAATTGGATCATCAATTTCCGCTACTCCGGGAATTCATTTCAGCCCTGGCGATTGCAATGATTCCCCGGATCCATTCTGCCTTTCCTTCTGTATATGCCTCGCGGTCCCGGGGATACCTGGCTGCCAGGCTTAACTTCAAGGCGCCGTAGGCTTCCACAGCATCCGGATGGACACGCAAATAGTCCCGGAAGAGCAAATGATTCAACCACTCGCTACTGTGATGCTCCAGCATATGGATATGGTGGGTGGAGTGCGGGTTGCGGCGGACAAAATAGTGGCGGCGGGGAATGC
>ENA-UOWE01004400-UOWE01004400.1-activated-sludge-metagenome-genome-assembly--contig:-NODE-4400-length-13613-cov-6.961794_pt1 | contig 13613 bp, 10 predicted proteins | sample MGYA00249841_ERZ761562 | MGnify/ENA primary metagenome ERZ761562 (study PRJEB28883, sample SAMN05720200) | activated sludge metagenome | isolation source: Anaerobic digester | place: Japan... | reverse complement strand
GGCGTTCCGCGCGCGCTGTGGCCCGCCGACCGCGCGGCCTTCGACGCCTACTGGTCGCGCTGCGTCGACGAGCTGGCCGTGGATGCCGCCGCCGCCCACGTCGCGCGCGAGCTGCTGCATCCCCGGCGCGGGCCGCTCTGGCTCAGGCTCGCGATGCCCACCGTGCGCACCGTGACGGCCGGACTGCTGGACCAACCGCTGCGCAGTGCCTACGGCCTGCCGTTCGTCGAGCGGCGTTACCAGCGGCTCGTTCGCATTGTGCGGTTCGTCTATCCGCGGTTGCCGCGCTGGGTGCGGCACGCGCCGCAAAGGCACTACCTGAAGGCCTTTAGGCTGGGGCGGTGAGATTCTCCGCGCTGCGAGCGCCCTGGTACAAGGGCTACCTCGCCGGCGGTTCACTCGGCATGGGCGCAGACCACGTCGAGCACGCCATCACCTACTGGGTGATCTGGCAGGCGTTCCATTCGCCCCTGCTCGCAGGCTTCGCGGTGATCAGCCACTGGTTGCCGCACCTGCTGTTCGGCGTGATCTTCGGCGGCCTCGCCGACCGCTACGACTGCCGGCGCATCGTGCAGATCGCGCAGGGACTGTTCATGCTCGCGTCACTCGGCTGGGCGATCGTCATCATCACCGGAACGCTTCAGCCATGGAACGCCGTGCTGCTGCTGAGCCTGCACGGGCTGGCCAGCGCGCTGTGGGGGCCAGCTGAGCAGATGATGCTCTACGACATCGTCGGCCCCGAAGACCTGCCGAGTGCCGTGCGCCTCATGGCCACGGGCCTCAACCTCGGGATGCTCGTGGGCCCCCTCATCGGCGCCGCGCTGCTGTTCACCGTGGGACCCGCCTGGGGACTCCTGGTCAACATCGCCCTCTACCTGCCGTTCATCATCTATCTCGGCATCGTGCCGTACACCGGCCACACCCGAGCGGGACAGACTCCGCGGCCGCGCCTCACACTGCGCCAGACCTTCGGCGTGCTCGGCGAGATCCCGCGCTACCCGTCGGTGCTCACCGTGTTCATCCTGCAGGGCGCGGTCGGCCTGTTCATCGGTACCGCCCTGCTTCCGCTCCTGCCCGATTTCGGCGAGCTGCTCGGAGCGACCGGGTCGGGCGTCGGCTACGGGGCACTGATCGCGGCGATGTCGTTCGGTGCCGTGACGGCGGGGGTCTCCCTGGAGGCGATTGGGCGCATCCGGGCCACGGCGGGCCTGGCGATCGTCAGCACCATCGTGTTCGCCGCGAGCCTCATCGTCTTCGCGCTGTCGCACAACCTGGTGCTGTCGGTGGCCATGCTCGTGATCGCGGGAATGGGCAACCTCACGTCGGCCTCGACCTCGCAGGCGGTCGTGCAACTCGGTGCACCCGCCGACCGGCGCGGCCGGTTCCTCGGCGCCTACTCGATGACGAGCATGGGTCTGCGGCTCGGCAGCGGTGTGCTCATCGGGGTGCTCGCGAGCGCGTTCGGTCCGTCCGTCGCCATCGGTGTGGATGCCGCAGCACTGCTGATTCTCGCGACGTCCCTGCTGGCCGTGGTGCTGGTGCGCCGCGCGTCAGCTCGTCCGGCTGCGACGCAGCCCTAGGCCGCTCTAGTCGACGACGCCCAGACCCGCGACGCGGAACCGGGTGGCACCGGTCGCGATGTCGGCCGTCACGAGCGTGGCCTTCACGCGCTGGCCGGGTCGCACGTCGCCCTCGACGGCGGCCGTGATGAACGGGTCGCTCAACTGCACGGTTCCGCCTGCGGCTGTCGTCGCGATGACGATCGCCTCGAACGTCTCCCCGACCCGGTCGCGCAGAAGCGCCGCCTCGATCGCATCGATCGAGGCGCGGTCGAGGCGGGAGGCGAGGGAGTCCGACCGGCTCATGATGGCGGGCAGTGTGGGTAGAGCCTCGCGCACCCAGCCCGGCACCGGTCGGCCGTTGGCCAGGGCCTCGCAGGTCACCAGCACGAAGCGGTCGACGAGTCGGCGCAGTGGTGCGGTCGCGTGAGCGTAGGGGGCGGCGATCGCGGCCTGGATCGTGTCCTCCGGAACCTCACCGTCGAAGGCGCGATACCCCGCACCCCGGAACAGCGCCCCGGCGGCGTGGAGCACGGCGAGACCGCGGGGGTCGTCGCGGTCGAGGGCACGGAGGTACTCGCCATAAGGCTGTTGCTCGGGCCACGGGCATCCGATGGCCTGCACCTGGGCGCGGAAGCGCGCGATCGTCTCGGGGTCGGGGGCGGGCATGGTGCGCAGGATGCCGACGCGGCCGTCGAGCATGAACTGCGCCGCAGCCATGCCGGTCATGAGCGAGAGCTGAGCGTTGTACGATTCGATCGGCAGCGGCGCTCGGCGCACCAGCTCGTAGCGGCCGTCGGTGACGGCGACTTCGTCCTCCGGTCGATCGAGGCTGGCACCGCCGCGCTCGCGTTCGAGAGCGAGCCGCAGCTCGCCGATCACCGGGAGCAGGGCCAGGGATGCGTCGGCTGTGCCCGCGTCGATGTCGGCCTGCGCGTCGATGTAGCTGCACTTGCGGCGGCTGCGCACGAGCGCCCGTTCGAGGGTGGTCGCGGTAACGGTGCCCGCGGCATCCAGCGCGAAGGTCCAGACGAAGGCGGGCCGGTCGACGCCCTCGAGCAGCGACGCGGCGCCCTCACTCAGCACCGTGGGGTGGAGCGGGATGCGCCCGTCGGGCGCGTACAGGGTCTGGCCGCGCAGCCTGGCCTCGGTGTCGATCGCGCCGCCGGGCTCGACGAACGCGGGAACGTCGGCGATCGCGTAGCGCACCCGGTACCCGTCGCCGTCGCGCTCGAGGTGCAGAGCCTGGTCGAGGTCGGTCGAGCTGGCCGGGTCGATGGTGATGAACGGGATGCCCGTCAGATCGTTCTCCGGGCGGCTGGCTCGGGCGGCGGCTCGCGTCGCCTCAGCCTCCACCTCGGCGGGGAAGGACTCGGGCAGCTCCAGCTCCTCGCGGATCACCCGCAGCGCCGCGACCAGCTCGTCCTGCGCGTCGGGCACCCGCAGGCGCGGAACGGCTACGCGCGCTCGCCGTTCGGCGTCGGGAGCTCTCACAGCTTCTCGATCGGCGCGATCTTGATGAGCAGCCGCTTGCGGCCGGCCACATCGAACTGCACCTCGGCAACCTTCTTGGTGCCCTCGCCGGTGACCGCCGTGACGCTGCCGTCACCGAAGTCGGTGTGCCGGATGCGGTCCCCGACCGCGAGGGTCAGGTCGCCGTTGTCGCGCACCGCGCCGGTCACGGCACTGGTCCACTCGGTCTTGACGCGGGTCGGCGCCGGGGGCAACGACTGGCCGTAGCTGAAGCCGGTGCCGCTGCGGGCGTTGAGTGCGCGCGGACGCGTGCCGCCGCGCGAGTTCGCCATGCCCGGCGACTGCCGCCACTCGATCAGCTCGGTCGGAATCTCCTGCAGGTAGCGGCTCGGCATCGCGATGTTCACGTCGCCGAAGCTCGCACGGGATGCCGCGAGCGACAGGTAGAGACGCTTGCGAGCGCGCGTGATGCCCACGTAGAACAACCGTCGTTCCTCGGCGAGGCCGCCCGGCTCGTTGCTCGACATGCGGTGCGGGAGGAGGTCCTCCTCGAGCCCGGTGAGGAACACCGCGTCGTACTCGAGGCCCTTCGCCGTGTGCAGGGTCATGATCGAGATCGAGCCGCCCGAGTCGTCGATCTCGTCGGCCGCAGCGAACAGGGCGATGCCCGTGAGGAAGTCGACGAGGGTGCCCTCGGGGTTCGCGGTGCGGAACTCCTTGGTCTGCGACACGAGCTCCTCGAGGTTCTCGGCGCGTGCTTCGTCCTGCGGGTCGCCGCTGGCCTTCAGGGCGCGGTGCAGGCCGGTGCGGTTGAGCAGCTCGGTGAGGATGTCGGCGGGAGCCGCGGTCGCCGCGGATGCCGCCACCTCGTCGAGGATCGTGCCGAGATCGACGATGGCCGCGGTGACCTTCGGTCCGAGACCGAGCTGGGGGGCATCCACGAGGGCCTCGCGCAGCGGCACGCCCACCCGGTCGGCGTAGGCCTGAAGCGCCGCCTCGGTCGCCGGGCCGATGCCCCGCTTGGGCACGTTCATGATGCGGCGCAGGGCCAGGTCGTCGTCAGGGTTGGCGACCTGGATGAGGTAGGCCATCGCATCCTTGATCTCGGCCCGCTCGTAGAACTTGGTGCCGCCGGGGATGCGGTACGGCAGCGCCGAGCGGATGAAGATCTCCTCCAACGGGCGGGTCTGCGAGTTGGTGCGAACGAACACCGCGATGTCGTTGAGGTTGAGCCCCTGCGAGCGCAGCGCCTCCACCTCGTCGGCGACGAACTGGGCCTCGTCGTGACCGGAGTAGCCCGTGTAGCCGACGATCTTCTCGCCCTCGCCGACCACCGTGAACAGGTTCTTCGCCTTGCGGTCGAAGTTGTTGCTGATGACCGCGTTGGCTGCGTCGAGGATGTTCTGGGTGGAGCGGTAGTTCTGCTCGAGCAGGATCACCTTCGAGTTCGGGTAGTCGCGCTCGAACTCCACGATGTTGCGGATGTCGGCACCGCGGAACGCGTAGATCGACTGGTCGCTGTCGCCGACCACCGTGAGGGATGCCGGTGGAATCGAGCCGTCGGGGGCGAGCGGCATGCGCGTGTCCGGCGGCACGTGCTGCGGCCTGACTGCCTTCACCAACTCCTTGATCAGCGCGTACTGCGCGTGGTTGGTGTCCTGGTACTCGTCGACGAGCACGTGGCGGAAGCGGCGCTGGTAGAGGGCGGCGACATCCGGGAAGGCCCGGAACAGGTACACGGTCTCGCCGATGATGTCGTCGAAGTCGAGGGCGTTCGCCCGCTTGAGGCTCGCGCTGTACTGCCGGAAGATCTCCAGCAGCACCGCCTCCTTCGGGTCGGAGAGATTCGCGGTGCGGCCGAACGCCTCCACGTCGGTGAGCTCGTTCTTGAGCTTCGAGATGCGGTTGAGGGCACCGCCTGCGGTGAAGCCGAGGGTGTCGGCATCCAGCTCCTTGATGATGCGCTTCATGAGCGCACGGGAGTCCTGGGTGTCGTAGATGGTGAAGCTCTGCTTCATGCCGAACGCCTCGGCCTGCCGCCGAAGGATGCGCACGCACGCCGAGTGGAACGTCGAGATCCACATGCCCTCGGCGGCATCCCCGACCAGGGACTTCACGCGTTCGCGCATTTCGGCCGCGGCCTTGTTCGTGAACGTGATCGCCAGAATCTGACTCGGCCACGCCTCGCGCGTCTGCAGGAGACCGGCGATGCGCCGGGTCAGCACGCTCGTCTTGCCGGAGCCGGCGCCCGCCACGATGAGCAGGGACTGGCCGCGGTACTCGACCGCCTCGCGCTGCTGCGGGTTGAGCCCGTCGAGGATGGCGCTGTCGAGCCGACCGGGCCGTCCGTCGCCGGGCGGATCGGCCTGATCGAACGGTTCCAGCACGTAGGTCATCGTCCCCGATTCTACGGGCGACGGATGACGCTGGCTCCCGCCGCTGACTCCCGCGGCTGACTCCCGCGGCTAGCTGCCGCTCGCGAGCGCCTCGCGCACGAGGTCGGGCTGGTCGGCGAAGACGCCATCGAGGCCGGTGCCGAGGATGAGCCGGAACTCGTCGAGCCAGTCGCCGTAGTCGCGCGCGGAGGAGCCGCGCCGCATGCCCTTCGCGAGAAACTTGTTCTCCGCCCGGAGGGTCCACGTGTAGACCTCCAGACCTGCGGCGTGAGCGCGCTCGACGAAGTCGGTCGTGGTGGTTGTGCCGGCGGCATCCGTCGACAGAATAAGGCGCTTGTCGACGCTCACCCCGTCGACCGCCGTCGCCAGCCGGGCGAGGCCAGCGTTCGTGAGGTGAGCCGAGTACGGCAGCGCCTTCGAGCCGAACTGCGCGACCAGATCAGCCGGCGACCCGGATGCCTCGGCCAGGAACACCACGCGTCCAGGCACGCCGCGCGCCCGCACCTTGCCCAACACGGTCTGCTCGAAGCACTCCACGATGAGGTTCTCGTCGGAGGCCCAACCGCTCACCTCGGACGCGAACAGTTCGTCGAGCGGCAACCCGATCGACTCGAAGTAGGTGGCGTGCTTGAGCTCGGCGACCATGATGCGCTGCCGGTCGCCGGACGCGTCATCGATGATGCCCAGCAGATCGCGCAACCGCAGGATCGGCTCGAGCCCGTCGAACGTCGCGGATGCCTGCCGCACCTGGGGCAGACGCTCCACCGCCCGCAGCGTCGACAGTTCCGCCCACGTGAAGTCCTCGGTGAACCACCCGGTGAGGCGCGCGCCATCGATGAGCTTGGTGGTGCGACGGTCGGCGAACTCGGGACGGGAGGCGACATCCGTCGTACCGGAGATCTCGTTCTCGTGGCGCAGCACGAGCACGCCGTCGCGTGTCGCCACGATGTCCGGTTCGACGGCGTCGGCACCCAACCGGAAGGCCAGTTCGTAGGCTGCGCGGGTGTGCTCCGGACGGTATCCGCTCGCACCGCGATGCCCGATGATGAGGGGAACTCGTGCGACAGTCACCCGACTAGCATTCCACTATGTCCACGTGCACTTCCTGCGAGGCCGAGCTGCGCCCCGAGTGGAAGTTCTGCATCATGTGCGGCACGCCGGTCATCCCGGCAGCCGTTCGACCGGAGCGTGCCGAGACTGCCGTGGGCGAGAAGATCGCCACCTACGCTCCCCTCGTCTTCGCTATCGCCTGTTTCTCGCTGGCCGCGATCGTGATCGCCTGGTTCGCCATCAATGTCTGGTTCTGAGCCCCCCGCGGCACCCTGGGGCCCCGCAGTCTGGCGCGAGCCGACGTCGCTGATCCCGCTCAAGTGGGGTCGATACACCGACCGCTACCTGTGGGGCCTCATCCTCATCATCTCCGGCACGACCGCGATGCAGGCCGGCAACATCTACGCCGTCAGCTTCCTCGGCCAGGGCATCGTCGCGCTGGTCATCGGGTGGTCGATCATGCCCGCCCGCGGATGGCGCCGCACCCTCGCCGCCTTCCTCGCCCCGCTCTTCGCGGTCGCACTGCTCACCGGCCCGCAGTCGGTGTGGACCCTCGCCGCCCCCTACCTGCTGTGGCTGTGCGTGCGCCATCGCCCGCTGCGCAGCTACATCACGGTGCTGTTCCCCATCGCCAACGGCTTCATCGTGCCGCAGTTCTTCGAGGAGTACGACGGGATGCCCCTTGCCCTCGCCATCTCGATGGTCGTGTTCGTGGCATCCGCCTGGCTCGCCCGCCTGATCGCGCGGCAGGGCGCAGCCGCCGCAGAGACACCCAACGACCCGCCTTTTCCCAGCAAAACCCCGGTAGATTTGTAGCCAAGGAATCCCCGGAAAAGAGGAACCATGGCAGGCAGTAACCCCGCGTTCACCCGCAGCCCCGCGTTCAGCGCCCAGGCCGGCGGCGTCGCCGTAGCCCAGGACATCAGCGCGCAGCAGCTCGACGAGATCTACAACCGCTCCTCGGCCCCCGCCGAGGGCGAGACGATGACCGTCGAGAACACCATCGTCAAGACGGTCATCTCGTTCATCCTGCTGCTGGCCGGCGCGGCGATCGGCTGGATCACCGCACCCGCAGTTCCGCTGCTCTGGATCGGTGCCGCGATCGTCGCCTTCGTGCTGGCGCTCGTCAACATCTTCAAGAAGGAGCCGTCCGCTCCGCTGATCCTCGCCTACGCCGCGGCCGAGGGTGTCTTCATCGGAGGCATCTCCGCGTTCTACGAGGCCATGTGGCCGGGCGTCGTCGTGCAGGCTGTCATCGCGACGCTCGTCGTCGTGGGCGTGACGCTTGCGCTGTTCGCCAGTGGCAAGATCCGGGCATCCGCGAAGGCCACCAAGGTGTTCCTCATCGCGATGGTCGGCTACCTCGTGTTCTCGCTCGTGAACGTCGGCATCATGATCTTCGGCGGCGCCGGCGGCAACCCGTGGGGTCTGCGCGGCAGCGTCGAGATCTTCGGAATCCCGCTCGGCGTGATCCTCGGAGTGTTCGTCGTGATCCTCGCGGCCTACTCGCTGGTGCTCGACTTCGACTTCATCCAGCGCGGAGTCAACAACAAGGCCCCGGCCAAGTACGGCTGGACCGGCGCCTTCGGCATCATGGTGACCGTCGTGTGGCTCTACCTGGAGCTGCTGCGCATGTTCGCCATCGCGCGCAACTAGCGCTGCTTCTCATCGCGAAGGCCGTCCCTCGGGGCGGCCTTCGTCGTTTGTGCGGCGGGATGTCACGTGGTGCGCTGCGCCCACCGGGCACGAGGGGTAGTGGGCGGGTGCGCCCGCTTCGCCGTACGCAACTGCGGAGAATTGGCCCGACACGCCGCTCATGTCGTCCTGCCAGCGGCGTGTCGGCAGGAATCCGTGCATTTGTGCACGCGGAACCAGTCAGCGCTACCTGCTCAAAACGACACTGTCAACGCTAGGGTCTTGGCATGATCCTCGAGCAGGAGCCGTGGGTTGGCTTGGTCATCGGTGGCTGCTTCGCGCTGTGGGGGCTCGCTTTCGCACTCTTCAGGCGCCGGATATCGAGGGCAGCAATCGCCCAGCGGATGGAGTGGGACAAGGGGCGCGGGGTGAAGTTCCAGCATCCAGTCGTGATCGGGATTGGCGGTTCCGTGTTCTGCCTCTGCGGGGTTGCTCTCGCGGTGGTCTCGCTCGTAAGGCTCCTGACCTAGCTCGAGCAGACCCGATACCCCGCGACCGCAACGACCGTCGGACTTCTTGCGAGTTTCGGGGTGGTTCGATGGCCCCGCAGGGGCTGTCGAAGCGCACCGATGTGTGAGCTGAAATTCGATGGGCGTTGCGGGGAGCGCGGCACGCGGGGCTTGGTTTCGATACGCCCGCTACGCGGGCTACTCAACCGGCGGGGTGGTTTCGATACGCGGCTTCGCCGCTACTCAACCAGCCTGGGCGAGGGCGGCGGTGTAGGCGGACGCACGATCGAGGTCGGCCACGAGTGGGGCGACCGCGGTGTCCTGCACCACCGTGCGCACCGACGCGGTGAGCAGTTTTCGGGTGCGTCGGCGGCGGGATGACGCGGCGATCGCAGCGAGCAGGGCCCCGAGCATCCCGAGCAGGATGCCGAGGGCCACACCCCCGGCGATGAGCAGCGTCGGCACGGACCACCCCTCGACCTTGGGCACCTGGAATGCGGGCAGCCCGAAGGTGGGCAGGAACGCGGCGCCGAGCAGCCAGACGATTCCGCTGAGGGCGGCCACGATACTCACCCACTGCAGCACGCTGAAGATCACCCACCACCACGAGCCCTTGGCTGGGATGTTGGTGCGGGCGATGGCGAGGTCGAGCTGGTCCGGTAGGTCGGCGATGGCTCGGTCGGCTGTGGTGCGGATGCCGGTGCGCCACGCGTCGGTCAGACCTGCGGCCGCGGCATCCGCGAAGCCTCGCACGGACAAGGACACGCGCGCCCGGGCTCCGGCGTCGAGGGCGGGCATGCTGGTGCGGTGCAGGTCGGGGTTCTCGCCGCGGCGCTTCGGGCCGAGGCCGAGGCGGGCGAGCGGGTCGGGGCGCAGGCGCAGCAGCCAGGAGACGATCGGCCAGCCGGTGGCCTGCCCGGCGCGCTTGCGGTAGGAGCGGGCGACGGCCTGGGCGACCACGTCCGCGCCGGCAGCAGTGCCGAGGTCGGTCACGAGTGTGTCGATGGCGCCCTTGCCCGGACGCGTGACGGTTCCGGCCGCAGGCACGCGGGCGACGACCGTGCTCACGTCGGCGGCGAGCCGGGCCTCGCGCACCTCGGTGGCCGCGGCCAGGTCGCCGAGAGCCTTGCGCAGCGCGTCGATGCCCTCGCCCGTGCGAGCGCTCACCGAGAGCACCCGCGCCTTCGGTATTCCGTCGCGCTCGACGATGCCGCGCAGAGAGTCGACGACGTGCGGAACGTCAGCGGCGGGCAGCAGGTCGATCTGGTTGAGCACGATCAGGGTCACCGCGGAGTGCTTCGCGTGCGGCGCGATGAACTGCGCGTGCAGCACCTCGTCGGCGTACTTCTGCGGGTCGACGACCCACACGAGCGCGTCCACCTGGGCGGCGAGGCGTTCGGCGATCTCGCGGTTGGCTCGCTCCACCGAGTCGAAGTCAGGCAGGTCGAGCAGCACGAGCTTGCCCGCGCGCGCGTCGATGGGGCCATCGCGCACAGTGCGCTCGCGCACCTGCAGCCAGTCGAGCAGGTCGACGGCGCCATCCGGGTCCCAGACGACGGCATGAGCCTCGGATGTCGTCGGCCGCCGCACGTGCGTGCGCGCAACGTCCGCCCCCACGAGTGCATTCACGAGGCTGGACTTTCCGCTGCCCGTGGCGCCGAAGATGCCCACCACGGTGTGTTCGGGCGAGCGCTGGCGTCGTTCGCCGGAGTGGGTGAGCACGGCGTCGAGGTCGCGGGCGAGGGCGTCCGGGATGCGCCCTTCGCCGGTCTCGCGCACGGTGCGCAGCGCGGCGAGCCGCTGGTCGAGCGTCACCTTCACGCTGTTCCCCCGTCGGCGGCGCGGCGCACGTCGTCGAGCAGGGCCGCCGACTCGCGGCGCAGCGAGTCGGGCGACGAGCCGAACCGCGCGGCCTCGAGGGCGGCGGCCACCCGGGCGGCCTCCCTCTCGAAGAGGGCTCCAACCCGTTTGGTGAGATCCTTGCGCGCCTCCCCCGCGAGGCGGCGCACAGCATCCTCGCCGAAGATCGTCTCGAGCAGCTTCTGGCCGAGCACGGCCGAGCCGCCCGCGATCACGATCTCGCCGCCGGTGAGCCCGCCGGTGGAGGCGAACACGACAATCATCAGCGCGACGGTCACGACGTTGAGCCCCGCGGAGAGCACGCGCGCTCGGATGCGCTTGGAGCCCGCATTGTCCTGGATGAGCCGCAGCAGCGCGCCCTGCCACTCGCGAATCATCGCGGCCGCCTTCTCCGAGAACTCGGGGCTCTCCGTGCCGAGCCCCGGGTGCGCCTGCGCTATCGCGCGACCAGCCTCGGTGCGCTGCAGCCCCGCCCAGGATGCCGCCGCCGCTCGCCCGGCCTGGTCGACGATCACCGCGTGCAGGCCGTGCTCGATGCGCACCTCGACGTCGATCACGGGTTGCGGCTTGCCCATGACGAAGGCGGTCGCGGCATCCCGAGCCCGGGAGAACCAGCGCTCGACGCTGCGGAACAGGTCGGAGGTGCCGACGAAGTCCTGCCAGCGGGCGAGCACCTCGCCGCGCAGCAGGGCACCGTCGCGGGTGGCGTCGTCGACGGCGTCGGCCGCGTTGTCGTAGTCGAGGGCCACCGACTTGGCGATGCCGTCGAGCCAGTCGAGCTGCTGCTGTCGGGCGGTAGCGATCGAGGCGACACGGATGTCGAGGTCGACGATCGCACCGCGCAGGGTGCGGGCGGCGATGCGGGCGCGCTCGACTCGGTCGGCGGCGATACCCGTGAGCCAGGTGCGCGGGCCGGCGACGGACTCGGCGGGCAGCATCCCGAGCTCGTCGAGCGGCTGCTCCTCGATCACGAACACGGGTGCGTCGGGCAGGCCGCGGGAGCTCAGCATCTGCTTCAGGTCGGGCAGCACCTCATCCGCGGCACCGGGCGGCACGCGGTTGAGCACGACCGCGACGGTGATGGCCCGGGATGCCGCGCCGTCGAGCAGCGCCCACGGCACAGCATCGGCGTACCGGTTGGCCGTGGTGACGAACAGCCAGAGGTCGGCCGCCGCGAGCAGCTGGTTGGCGAGCGCTCGATTCTCGTCGGCCACGGAGTCGATGTCGGGTGCGTCGACGAGCGCGAGCGACGCCGGCACCTGGTCACTGGCCAGAAGCATGAGCTCGTTCATTCGGGATGCCGTCGGCACGTCCCCCGCGGACGACGCGGGCGTGCCCGGCTCGGTGATGCGGCCGCGCACGCGCGCGAGCCCGGGCAGGATGCGATCCGACGCGAACCACCCCGCGTCGACGGGCGCGTGCACGAGGATCGGCTGGCGCGTCGTCGGCCGGATGACGCCAGCCCGGGTGGTGGGCGTACCGATGATCGCGTTGACGATCGTGGACTTACCCGAGCCGGTCGATCCGCCCACCACCGCCAGCAGCGGCGCATCGAGGTCGGCCAGGCGGGGACGGATGTAGTCGTCGATCTGACGCACGGCGGATGCCGCGGCATCCCGTTGCGTTGCTGCCCCCTCGAGCGGCAGGGAGAGCCCGGGGTCGGCCAACGACGACCGGAGTCGCTCGAGCGACACGATCGCAGGCGGACGGGCGTCGTTCACGTGTCCAGCATGCCTCACCAGCGGGCACTTCGCGCGGCTGTTGTGGTCTTTTCGCGGTGCCACAGGATGCGCGCGTGTCCACAACACCCGCCCGAGAGGAGCTAGCGGCCCTCGCGCGTCATTCCCACTCGATAGTTCCCGGCGGCTTCGACGTCACGTCGAGCACCACGCGGTTGACGCCGGGCACCTCGTTGGTGATGCGGTTGGAGATCTTCGCGAGCACCTCGTAGGGCACGCGCGTCCAGTCGGCCGTCATCGCGTCCTCGCTCGAGACCGGACGCAGCACGATCGGGTGGCCGTACGTGCGCCCATCACCCTGCACGCCCACGGAGCGCACGTCGGCCAGGAGCACGACGGGGCACTGCCAGATCGCGGCATCCTGCCCCGCAGCCGTCAGCTCGGCGCGCACGATCGCGTCAGCCGCGCGCAGAAGTTCGAGCCGGTCGCGGGTGACCTCGCCGACGATGCGGATGCCCAGCCCCGGCCCGGGGAACGGCTGCCGCGACACGATCACCTCGGGCAGGCCCAGCTCGCGGCCGATGGCCCGCACCTCGTCCTTGAACAGGGTGCGCAGCGGCTCGACGAGCTCGAACTGCAGGTCCTCCGGCAGACCGCCCACGTTGTGGTGGCTCTTGATGTTGGCCGTGCCGGTTCCGCCGCCCGACTCGACGACGTCGGGGTAGAGCGTGCCCTGTACGAGGAACTTGATGGGCTCGCCGTCGGATGCCGCTTCCGCGACCAGATCCGCGGCCGCCGCCTCGAACGACCGGATGAACTCCCGGCCGATGATCTTGCGCTTCGTCTCCGGGTCGGTGACCCCGGCAAGCTCGTTCAGGAACTGGTCGACGGCATCCACGGTGACGAGGCGCACACCGGTGGAGGCGACGTAGTCCTCTTCGACCTGGCGGCGCTCGTCCTGGCGCAGCAGCCCGTGGTCGACGAAGATGCAGGTCAGCTGGTCGCCGACGGCCTTGTGCACGATCGCGGCGGCGACGGCGGAGTCGACGCCGCCCGAGAGACCGCAGATGACCTTCGCCGAGCCGACCTGCTCGCGGATGCGCGCCACCTGCTCGGCGATCACGTTGCCGCTGTTCCAGTCAGCGGGGATTCCTGCCGCAGTGTGCAGGAAGTTCTCGAGCACCCGCTGGCCGAACTGCGAGTGCTTGACCTCGGGATGCCACTGCACCCCGTACAGGCGACGCTCATCCGACGCGAACGCGGCGACCGGCGTGGACTCGCTCGACGCCAGTACCTCGAACCCCTCGGGGGCCCGGGACACCGAGTCGCCGTGACTCATCCACACCGTCTGCGCCTCGGGCTGGCCCGACAGCAGCGCGCCGCCACCACCGGTCACGGTCATGTCGGTGGCGCCGTACTCGCGCAGCCCGGTGTTGGCCACCTCGCCGCCGA
>ENA-UOWE01004394-UOWE01004394.1-activated-sludge-metagenome-genome-assembly--contig:-NODE-4394-length-13627-cov-4.582670_pt1 | contig 13627 bp, 14 predicted proteins | sample MGYA00249841_ERZ761562 | MGnify/ENA primary metagenome ERZ761562 (study PRJEB28883, sample SAMN05720200) | activated sludge metagenome | isolation source: Anaerobic digester | place: Japan... | reverse complement strand
ATCAATACCAGCTCATAGTCGAAGGCTGTGAGAAAATTAAAAATATCGGTACCCATCCTGCCCGCACCGATAATTCCGATCTTGTTTATTCCGGACGAAACCATTTATACGATTGAACTAACAGGTTTTAATTGAACTAACAGGTTTCATTTGAACTAACAGGTTTCAAATCCAAAGATTTATATGTTATTATATTTGTAAACCTGTTAGTTCTATTTAGTTCTATAATCAAACATTAACAGCTTCAACTGATTTTATTTCAGGAATGGCCTTTACAATAGCAGCTTCCACGCCGTTTTTCAGGGTCATCAGGCTCATGGGGCAACTGCGGCAGGCGCCGTGAAGCTCAACATGAACGATGTTGTCGTCGGTAAGTTTCACAAAGCTGATACTGCCTCCGTCGGCTTCGAGGTAAGGCCTGATCTGATCAATAACATTTTGTACTTTCTGAATTAATTCTTCTTTTGTTGCCATATTATTTATTATTTAATTTGTTTTTATAATTATTATTAAGAACAGCCGCAGATACCGGAGTTTTTATCGGCATCGGCATTTTTTCTGAATTCGTTCCCGATAGATATCTGCCTGCTGAGTTCTCCCGCAAGTTCTTTGAATGCATGTGCTTCCGGATTATTGTTTTTCAGGGCCACCGGTTCACCTTTGTCGCCCGAATCACAGATGCTTTGTACGAGAGGTATACGGGCCAGCAGTTGTGTCTGCATTTCTTCGGCCAGTCTCTTGCCGCCATCTTTACCAAAAATATAATACTTGTTATCTGGCAATTCGGCAGGGGTAAAATACGCCATATTCTCGATAAGTCCGAGCACCGGTACTTTTATGCTTTCCTGCCTGAACATATTTATGGCCTTTCTGGCATCAGCAAGGGCTACTTCCTGAGGTGTGGTAACAATGGCAACCCCATCAACCGATAATGTCTGCACAAGTGTAAGATGGATGTCGCCCGTGCCGGGAGGCGTATCCACAATCAGGTAGTCGAGGGAACCCCATTCAACATCTGTAAATAATTGTTTTAGTGCATTTGATGCCATCGGTCCACGCCAGATTAATGCCTTCTCGGGATCTACAAAAAAGCCAATGGAAATAAGTTTAATTCCATAACGTTCAAAAGGTATTATCCTGGTTTTACCGTCTTTTTCAAAAGCCTGGGGTTGCTCGTTCATCAGCCCGAACATCAGAGGCACAGAGGGTCCGTAAATATCGGCATCTACCAATCCTACCCTGGCGCCTGAGTTTGCCAGTGAGATTGCCAGGTTGGCTGCAACCGTGGATTTGCCTACTCCGCCTTTGCCTGAGGCAATAAGAATCACATTTTTCACCCCGGGAAGTATCTCTTCCTTTTGTTGTTGACCGCTCCTGACCCTGGCGCCCAGTTCCACTTCCACCTTCAAATCAGGGCTCACATTTTCCTTTATCGCCTGAATACAGTCATTCTTCAGCTTTTCTTTTAAAGGACATGCCGGTGTCGTAAGTATTAATTTGAATCTGACTTCATGTCCGTTGATCTGAATGTCTTCAATCATGCCTAAACTCACCAGGTCTTTGTGCAAATCAGGATCCATTACTTTGCTTAATGCGTTGATTATTTGTTCTTTATTCATTGCGAATAATTTTTATTTAGATTTTGTAAAAATAGTAAAAATTTTTGAATGAAAAGTAATTAATCTGATTTTTTTTCAAATTTTCCGCAAACTTAAAAAAATATACCAAAGACTTTTAAAAAATCACCTTAATCTTTTTTGGGTCACTGGGATATGTGATGGTGGGTAAATTTACGGAAAAATGCATATGATCAACTATAAAAATAAGGTAAGAGTTAGAAAATGGTATACAAATAATTAAAGAATAGAAAAAAATAAAATGAAAATTTTTAATTGCGGAATAGAAAAAAATAATATATTTGCACCCGTTGGAGAGATGGCCGAGTGGTCGAAGGCGCACGCCTGGAAAGTGTGTAATCGTCAAAAGCGGTTCATGGGTTCGAATCCCATTCTCTCCGCAAATTTTATAAGTTTCTGTGTTAATAACAGATTATTTTCAAGCACAAAAGACACCTTGAGTTCTAAATATCATTTCGGAATCTGGACCATTTTTGGTTTGTTCATGGTCTTGGTTTATATAGGTTTAGGGTTTTTTGTGATGTTTTTTCCTAATTTCAATCAACGGTTCAATATTCCTGCTGAATATGGCGGCCTAAAATTTTTTTTCGGCATATTTCTTATCGCTTATGGAATAATCAGGTTCATGCGTCTATTGCCCAAACTTAAAAACAATCAAAAAGATGAAGAAGAATAATCTGTTCAGCAAGGCAATTATCATTATAATTGCTGTTTTATTTGCCGGATGCGGTTCTTCCGGCAAAATAGATGAAACTCCTACCAGCGGGAACATTAAAATCAGCGTGGATGAGTCCTACTCACTGATTATGGATACGCAGGTATCGACATTTGAAGCAATTTATACATATGCGGTAATTAATGCGGCATACAAAACCGAAGTGGATTGTATCACCGACCTGCTCAATGATTCAGCCCGCGTGATAGTGGTAAACCGCAAACTTACTGCCGCCGAAGAACAACAGCTCAACAATATCCAGATTATCCCCAAAACCACAAAAATTGCTTACGATGCCCTGGCTTTAATTATCCACAAGGAAAATAAAGACACTACATTAACTTATGAGCAGGTAGAAGACATTTTTAAAGGCAAAATTAGTAAATGGTCTCAGATAAATCCTGCCTCCAAAAACGGCGATATCAAAATGGTGTTTGATAATAATAAATCAGGGAATCCCCGTTATTTTAAGGAAAAATTCAAACTGAACGCCCAGTTTCCCGACTATTGCTATGCCGTTAATTCTAATGATGAGGTAATTAATTATGTGGAAAAAAACCCCGGCGCCATTGGGATTATCAGCGTCAATTGGATTAGCGATACCAGGGATTCTCTCTCTCATAAATTTTTGGATAAGGTGAAAATTGCCGCAATTTCTGATGAAGGAAATTTTGACGGCCCTTTCCTGAAACCACATCAGGCCTATATTGCTGATGGCTCATATCCTTTTGTTCGCGAGGTGTATATGATCAGCAGAGAGTATTTTAATGGCCTTGGCACAGGTTTTGTTCATTTTGTGGCGGGTGAAAAAGGTCAACGAATAATATTAAAATCAGGACTTGTTCCGGCAACCATGCCAATTCGATTGGTACAAATAAAGAAAGACTAAAGAAAATGGAGGTAAAACAAATGAAAACAAGAACAAAAAAATTCGCTTCAGCAGTTTTTATTTTAGTAATGATCTTTGCTGCTTCAGTAATGGCGCAGCCTACCGATCCCGCTATTTTAAAAGCCAGAGCTTATACCAACAGTGAACAGTTTGATTCGGCTAAGGAAGCATTCGATGCCTTAATTAAAACCCAGCCGAATAATGGTGACGTTTATTTCTATTACGGGGAAAATTACCTGATAGAATATTACAATGATACGGTTTATACTCCAAAATCTGCAGCCATCAATGCTGCACAGAAGTTATTTCAGAAAGCCCTGGAATTGGATCCTAATAATACAGCCGGCTATGTTGGTATGGGCAAGATATGCCTGATGAAAAACGATGAAGCAGGTGCCGAAAAGTACTTCGCTGACGCACAGGCAAAATTCCCGAGCAAAACAAACAAAACTAGCACAATTTTGCCCGATAAACAAGCCCGTACCTTGGCTAAGATAGCCGAATCATACCTTATTGTTCAACGTAAAAAAAATGTTGCCAAAGCACTCGAATTGCTTCAAAAAGCAGTGGAACTGGATGGGAAAAATTCTGAAATTTACCTGCTGCTGGGCGATGCCTACCTCGAAAACAACGACGGCTCTAATGCTATATCTCAATACAAGATGGCTCAGGAACTCAATCCAAAATCTCCTTCAGCCAAATTGCGACTGGGTAACCTATGGATTCGGGCACGTAATTACTCCGAAGCCATTAATTATTACAAAGAAGCTATCGAAATTGATCCCAGTTTTGCACCAGCATACCTTGAGTTAGGCGTGCTATATTCCAAGGCCAATCAACTGGAACTTTCCATGCAGAATTTTAAAAAATACCTCGAAATTTCCACCAACGTAACAGCCAAAATAAAATATGTAAACGTACTAATAGAATCTCAAAAATATAAGGAAGCTATAAATCAACTGAACGAAATTTCAAAGAGCGATACCACCCGTAACGACCTTAATCGAGCTTTTGCTTATTGCTATTTTGAAACAGGAGATTATGATAATGCACTCGCTTATATCAGTAAATTTTTTAACCGGGCCGACCCTGAAAAGGTTTTGGTGAGCGATTATGTGTATTATGGAAAAATTCTTTCAAAAAGCAAGCAGGATTCTCTTGCAATTGTGAAGTTTGAAGAAGCCCTGCTTATGGACAGCCTGCAATATGATATTTATTCGGAAATAGCCAATTCCTATAGCCGGTTGAAACAATTTTACAAATCCGCGGAAGCCTACCAGAAAAAAATTACCAGGGGGGCAGCTTCTCTCGCCGACTTTTATAAACTCGGGCTGGTATACTACAATATGAAAAATTGGACAAAAGCGGATGAAACATACAAGTATGTTACAGAAACCAAAGCCGAATTCATGAATGGTAAAGCATATTACTACCGCGGACTTGTTAATGCCAATATCGATTCAACAGGGGTAACATGGCAGGCAAAGCCTTATTTTGAATCCTACATCGAGATAGTAAAGAATGATTCGGTAAAATACACCAACGATTTGATTACCTGTTATGATTATCTTGCCTCATTTTATTTCCTTGGCCCAGTTAAAGATATTTGTAAAGCCAGGTTTTATTGGGGGAAAATTATTATGTTGAAACCGGAAAATGAAAAAGCCATTGATTTGCTTAAAGAAACCAAGGACACCAAATGTCCCTGAAGTAATTAAAGATTGATGATGAAAGGCCTTACGAAAAACAACGTAAGGCCTTTTTTGTACCGTTTACTTACTAGTGTTCACCGAAAACTGATTGAAGTAAGTACCCGAAAAATATTTTAATAATTTTGCAGTTGTTAGTATGATTACTGAAAAATTGGTTTAATCAAAAAAAATTTTTGGTTTTTACAATTGAAAAAAAAATATATCTTTGTCCCTCTAAACAAAAAACAAAAGGTTAAATAAATAATTTTACAAACAAAAAATCTAAAAACAATGAGTAAAAGTAAGAAAAATGTTCAAGGTGGTCAGTCACTGAAAGAATCCTTACAATCAGCATTTGCTTCCGGTGCGATTCTGGTGGCGTTAATTGTAGCCATAATTATCTTTAAGTTCATCATGGGGAGCCCTTCAAACTTCCAGGGAGGAAACCCTGCAGGTTCGCCGCTTCCAGGAAACTTCCTCGGTATGATTTACAAAGGCGGATTTATTGTGCCAATCTTAATCACTTGCGTATTATGTGTATTGATTTTTACAATTGAAAGATGGGTTATGTTAAGAAGAGCAAGAGGCACTGGCCGCATTAACCAATTTGTGAAAAACATTCAAACCAAATTGGCTGCTAACCAAATCGACGAAGCCGTTGCAGCTTGTGATAAACAAAAAGGTTCTGTGGCTAATGTTATGAAAGCCGGTCTGAAAAAATACAAAGAACTTAAAGATGACACCATTCTTGAAAAAGACCAGAAAGTGCTTGCTCTTCAGAAAGAAATGGAAGAATCTACTGCATTGGAATTACCTATGTTGAACAAAAACCTGGTAATCTTGTCAACCCTGGCTTCCATCTGCGTGCTCATCGGTCTTATCGGAACTGTACTCGGTATGATCCGTGCTTTTGCTGCTTTGGCTTCTGCCGGCTCTCCCGACGCACTGGCTCTGGCAACTGGTATTTCAGAAGCTCTTATCAATACTGCTTTTGGTATCACAGGCTCTTGCCTTGCTATCGTATTTTATAATTTCTTCTCCAGTAAAATCGATAACCTGACCTTTAAAATTGACGAATCAGGTTTCAGCTTAATCCAAACATTTGCTTCTACAACAAAATAATCTGGTACATTAAAGAACATAAAAAGCAAAATTTTTTGACTCATGGCAAAAATTAAACTAAAGAGAGCGCAACCACATGTCGATATGACACCAATGGTTGATTTATTCTCCTTGCTTTTGACCTTCTTTATGCTTACCGCTTCATTCAGGCCGCAGGAAGCCAAAGTTATTGATTCTCCTTCGTCGGTTTCAGAAAAAGCCACCCCGGATAAAGATGTTATATCGGTGCTGGTTTCCAAGGACGATAAAGTTTTTTTCAGTATGGACAACGGGAGTGACACTTCAGCTCACTTAAGAACAAAGCTCATTACTGAAATTAATGATTTATATCATTTAAAACTGACAGAAAAAGAGATCACGAAATTTGGCCAGGGTTCGTCATTTGGCATGCCTATGAAATCACTAAAGACTTTCCTGAATGAAGAAGATGCAAACAAAAAAGAAGCAATGCAAGTTGGAATTCCTATGGATACGGTTGGTGATCAATATCCCGAATTAGGGATATGGGTGGCTTATGCCCGTGAACTTAACCCTATGGCGGAAGTAGCTATCAACGGTGATGCCGATGCAAATTACAAAACCGTTAAAAAAGTGATGGATGTTATGCAGGCTGGTGGTGTAAACAAATTTAACCTTGTTACCAACCTCCAGAAAGAAGAAGCAAAACCGGAAGACCTTAAATAATATGACATACTATTTAAAGAAAATTAAATTATTTAAACATGGCTGAAATTATTGAAAATACCGGTTCCGGAAAGAAAAAAGGTGGTAGGCGTGCCCCAAAAAGAATGGGTGCTCACATAGATATGACCCCCATGGTTGACTTGATGTGCCTGCTGATTACTTTTTTTATGTTGACGACAGCTTTCAGCAAGCCTAAGGTTATGGAAATTACCATGCCTGAAAAGGATACCGATGCCGAGCAATCCGAAGGCCCAAAAGTTGATGCTCATAGAACCTATACGATTTTGTTGTCAGAAGATGACAGGGTATTTTGGTATCATCATGGAGCAGTTCCCGAAGGACAAACATTCCCGGAATCGATTACCGAAACAGATTTTAGTAAAGACGGGTTGAGAAAGATACTGTTACAAAAGAATGAAAAAGTTTTTACTGAGATATATGAGCTGAAAGAAAAAGTTAAAAAGGGAGAACTTGTACTGGTTGAAGATTCATTAAATGCCCGGATTAAAAGGATAAAAAAGTCGGATAAAAAATCTCCTATTATTCTTATCAAAGCTGATGAAAAAACCAAGTACAGGAGCATTGTTAACGTAGTTGATGAAATGGCTATCTGCAATATTGCCAACTATGCTATTGTGGATATTGCTCCCGAAGAAGTGGCTCTGATTGAAAAGACTCCTAAAAAGTAAATTAAAAATTAATTATTATGGCAGAAACTATTAATATCAATACTGCTAGTAATCTGGACGAAATAGTCTTTCAGAACAGGAATAAAGAATATGGCGCCTATTGGCTCAGAAAAGCGTATAAAAGATTTATGACCCGTTCGGTAATTATTTCGTCAGCAATTTTATTATTGGCGGTGATCATTCCGTTCGTTATATTTAAACAGACCTATTCCGCTAATCAGGAACAGGAAGTATCTGTGGATATGAAGGCGATGGATCAACCTAAAGACGAAAATGCCCCGCCACCCCCTCCGCCACCCCCCGAAGCATCAGTGGAACAAAAAGCTAAATTTACTGCTCCTATTGTTGTTACCGATACCACCGAGACTACTGAAATTAATCAGGACGACCTAAACCAAACAGTGTCTAACGTTATAATTGAAGAAGAAGTAGTTGTTGAAGATGATAATTCAGACAAAGTTATTGAAGAAGTAGTAGAAACACCAATTTTTACCGTGGTGGAAGAAATGCCTTCATTTCCTGGAGGCGATGAATCGCGTATCAAATTCCTTACTGAGAATATTAAGTATCCTCAGATGGCCAAAGAAAGCGGTATTCAGGGAACAGTATATGTTACCTTTGTGGTGGATGAAAAAGGTAGAGTTGCTGATGTGAAAGTTCTTAGAGGTATCGGCGGCGGCTGCGACGAAGAAGCTGTTCGCGTTGTAAAACTTATGCCACCGTGGAATGCCGGGAAACAATCCGGAAAGCCCGTGAGAGTACAGTTTAACATGCCTATAAGATTTACTTTGAACTAAAAGCAGGTTATTAATTATAGAAAAACCGTTTCTTTGGAGGCGGTTTTTTTTTGCCCGAAATTTTAAATGGAGAATTATCACAAGTAGTTTAAATTCAATGGTTTAATATGCTATTTCGTAGTGAGAACGAATAAAAAAAATTGAAAATACAATCATCGGCCAACATTTCCGTTTATCTTTGTATGTTAACCCATTAACAAAAGAAAAACCATGAAAAAGTATTTTATTATATGTGTTTGCGCACTGCCATTATTATGGAGTTGCAACAATAGCGGAGAAAACTCCGGTGACGAAACAGACCCGAAAGACCAGCAGATAAAAGAATTGCAGGCACAACTGGCCGAAAAGGATTCAAATGTCAACGATATGTTTAGTTTTATCAATGATGTTGAGGACAACCTTAACACCATAGAAGCCAGTCAGATGAAAATTTCCGAATCGAAAAAAGGGAATAATGAGGTAGAACAGGATGTAAAAGAAAGCATCATGGAGCATATTACTAATATCAATACTCTGCTGGAAAAAAACAAAGAATTGATAAGGAAATTGGAAGGTGCTCTTCGCAATTCAAACATGAAAGTGGATGCTCTGAACAAAACCATTGAACTGCTCAACCAGCAGATGACTCAAAAAGATGCTGAAATTGCCGACCTGAAAGTACAATTGGAAAAACTGAATTTTACCGTGACCGAGCTCAATACCAAAATTGAAGATCTTACCGGACAGAACGAAGAAAAAGCCCAACTGATCGATCAGCAGGACGTAGAACTTAACACAGCCTATTATGTTGTGGGTGTGAGAAAAGAACTAAAATCCAAAGGTGTAATAGTTGGCGATAAAATTTCTCAGAAGATTAATCCCGAAAATTTTACCAAAATTGATATCAGGAAAACAACAGAAATCAGCTTGAATGTTAAGAAAGCCAAACTGCTATCTACTCATCCCGAAGGCAGTTATACTATGCTAAAAAATGGAAAAACCATTGATAAACTGGTGATAAATTCCCCAAAAACATTTTGGAGTATTTCTAAATTTCTGGTGATTGAATTGGATTAAATGATAAAGACTTCCGATGTATTTGAGAAATGTGTTACGAGCCCTAATGGAGGAGTTGCTGGTATAGAAGTTGAATTATAGCCTATTTGATGTTTTTGTGGCATAAAGTGTATCAGGGCTTCACATTTCATCGTTGGTATTCAATAATACTTATTCATAATGTTTTACGACACTATAACCCATAGATAAAATGAAGAAGTTCTTGTTCATAATTTTTATTCTGTATCTAAATTCTTGTAATAGCCAGATTGATGAAAACCTCACTAAAGAGTCCTCCGGGAAAGCTTATCTCAAAGAAATTTTTAATGATTGTCCTAAAGCCGATATAGTGGAGATTGTGGAAGAAGAAGATATGGTAGAAGTGGAGTATCTGTGCGATGGACAGCGATACGAAGCCGGAATTAGTGACGGGAAATTATTGTATAAAGAAACCGCGGCGGAACATTCGACCATTCCTTTTGATAAAATACAACGTAAGCTGGAAAAGAAATTTCCGGGATGGAAACTTGATGAAATTTCGTTGGTTACTGCCTTTGATACTTCGTTTTTAAAAGTGGAGATCATCAAAGAAGGCTTTGAACAGAATGTGTATTTTACATCAGAGGGAAAATGGTTTAAAGCCAAAACCTTTGCAGCCGCTGAATCATGGACCGAAGGTAACCTGAAAGCGATTGCAGCTTTTCGCGGTGCGGATTATAATTTTCTCCATCCTGATGAAACCTATGAAATGCCTGATCTGCTGAATGAAATTTCAGGCATTGCGGCAGTTGACAAAAATACACTTATGTGTGTGCAGGATGAACTGGGCGCTGTTATTGAATACCACTTAGGCAATGAGGAGATAAAAAATGTGTATCGTTTTACTGATGTGGGTGATTTTGAGGATATTGCAATTAATAATAGCCGTCTTTATGTGCTACGCAGTGATGGTAATGTTTTTGATTTTGATTATAAGATAAAAAGAATTCATCCGGAACAAAAAATGCTCTCTGTCAGCTCGCTTAATGTTGAGGGCCTGTTTTATTATAATAAAGATGGTTTTCTTTATTTAGCCAGTAAAGAGGGTAATGTGGGCACCGACGAATCGAAGAGGGATATCTTTCGGTATAAAGAACAAGCATGGGATGAACCCGAGAAATTTCTTGAGGTTGATGTGAAACAGGTGAATGAGTTTTTTGCAAAAAAATATCCCGGCTTGGCGGCAAAAGAGGTGGCTTTTAATCCTTCGGCAATAGCTATTCATCCAATAACAGAAGAATTTTACATATTGTCATCAATAAACAGAATGTTGGCCGTGTTCGGGAATAAAAAACTGAAAAATATCTATCCGTTGCCTGCTAATCTGTATTTCAAACCAGAAGGCCTTACTTTTTTTGATAACGGTGATTTGCTTATTGCCAGCGAGGGAGATAAAAAAGGATTGGTTAAAGGGTATGTTATGTACTTTAAATACCAAAAGAAGTAAGTCGTCCTTGTCTTTCGTTAAATGCGCCGATTTTTTAGAAGTGCCCAGTGTTATTAGATGAGGCCTGCATTAAAGAGTGTTTTGGTGATTTTGCAGGTGCTTTTATAGCAAAGTTTGGATTATAACAACCCTAATTCCAGTTTGGCGGCATCGGTCATCATGTCCTGGTTCCATTCCGGTTCGAAGACCACATCAACATAAACACCACTAATACCGTGAATAGACTGTATGCCGTCCCGGACATCACTGGGTAAGGTTTCTGCTACCGGGCAGTTGGGCGAGGTAAGTGTCATTTTTATCGTTACCAGATAGTTATCATCGATGCGGATTTCATAAATAAACCCCAGATCATAAATGTTTACGGGTATTTCAGGATCGTAAATTGTTTGTAATTTTTCGATGATGATTTTTTCCAGTTCGGCCTTATCCATAAGTTACTTATTTGATTCGGGTTGTTTATTTGATTCGTACTTGGCTTTGAATGCCAGTGCGTACATTTTCATTTGTTTAATCATCGCATTCAATCCGTTGGAGCGGGTAGGGGATAAATGTTCACGCAAGCCAATCTGGTTGATGAATTCCATATCGGCGTTGATAATTTCGTCGCAGGGCCTTTCCGATAAAGCCCGAATTAGGAGGCTGACTATACCTCTTGTGATGATTGCATCACTGTCGGCAGTAAAATAAACTGCCCCGTCTTTATATTCGGCTTTCACCCATACCTGCGACTGGCATCCTGCAATAAGGTAGTTGTCGGTTTTGTATTGTTCGTCAATAAGAGGCAATGCCTTGCCCAATTCGATCAGGTAATTGTATTTATCCATCCAATCGGTGAAAAGCATGAATTCGCTGATAATTTCCGATGCTGTATCTTTATATGTTTTCATTATTCAAACATTATTTTTATTCTTTCCAAAGCCGCAATCATTGCATCAATTTCTTCTTTAGTATTATAAATTGCAAAAGAAGCCCTCACGGTGCCGGATATTTTATAAAAATCCATAAGCGGTTGTGTACAGTGGTGTCCTGTGCGCACAGCGATGCCCAGTTTGTCGAGGATGGTGCCTGCATCAAAAGGATGAATGTTGCCGGGTAGGAATGAAATTACGGAAGTTTTTTGCGGGGCGGTACCGATAATCCTGATGTATCCCAGTTGTTCCAGTTTTTTGGTGCCATAGTGTAGTAAATCGCTTTCATAGGCTTCAATCAGCCCGTAACCTGTTTGCTCTATAAAATTTATGGCTTCTTTCAGCCCCAGGACATCGCCCACGCTGGGGGTACCAGCTTCAAACTTGAAAGGTAGTTCGTTAAATGTGGTTCTTGTAAAGGTTACTGTTTTTATCATTTCGCCGCCACCCTGATAAGGTGGCATTTCATCAAGGATTTTTTCTTTACCGTAAAGAACTCCAACACCCATAGGTGCATACATCTTATGTCCTGAAAAACAGTAAAAATCACAATCCAGCGCTTGCACATCCACTTTGATATGCGAAATGGCCTGTGCCCCGTCAATCAACACCGGAATTTCATGGGCGTGGGCCATATTTATGAGTTGTTTTATATCGTTGATGGTGCCCAAAGTGTTTGACACGTGGGTAACGGCCAGTATTTTACAACTTTGGTCCAGTAATTTTTCTACCTCGCTGAAGATTATTTCACCTTGTTCGTTTATCGGTATAACCTTTAGTTGGGCTTGGCGTTCTTCGCAGGCTATTTGCCATGGAACAATATTCGAATGATGTTCCATGCCGGATATAACCACCGTGTCACCGGGGTGCAGAAATTTTTTTGAAAAGGAGGACGCAACCAGATTGATTGATTCCGTTGTTCCCCGTGTAAAAATTATTTCGTGGGGGTGTTTAGCATTGATAAGATGCCTGACGGCTTCGCGGCTTTCTTCGTAGGCATTGGTTGCCAGTTGGCTAAGGTAGTGAACACCACGGTGGATGTTGCTGTTTAGTTTAGTATAATAGTTGGTCAGCGAATCGATAACCTGCTTAGGTTTTTGGGTGGTGGCAGCGTTATCGAAATATACCAGCGGGTTGCCGTTCACCTGCTGATCGAGTATGGGAAATTGCTGTCTTATATGTTTCAAATCCGTGTCGTTCATAACTCAGATTTTACTCATATCGATCTTAAAATTGATCATTTCGTTCTCTTTGCAATGCAGCACACACTGGTCGCAGATGGAGAGTTCTCCTTTCAGTCGTTTGACGATCATGGCATCAATACGATTGCGCAAGACTTCAATGTTTATTTTATTGGCTATCTCGCCGGCAAAGGCATACATTAGCAACATTTTGGCATTGCGGTCGCAGATTCCTCTTGATTTAAGGTAAAACATGGCTTCCGGATCCAGTTGACCCACCGTGGCTCCGTGGCTGCATTTGACATCGTCGGCATAGATTTCGAGGAATGGTTTGGTGGTAACCCGTGCAGTATCGGTGAGCAGGATATTTTTATTGCTTTGGTAGGCTTCGGTTTTTTGTGCGTCGGGGCACACATGAATATGTCCGTTAAATACAGCGCTGGCATTTTCGTCGATGATGCCTTTAAACTGCTCATAACTTAAGGTTTCTGGCACCTGGTGGTCCACATACACCTGGTTGTCGACATGTTGTTCCCTGTCCATCAGGTACAAACCGTAAACTTTAGCTTCGGAGCCGCTTCCGGCCATTGTTACATAGTTTTCGTTACGGATCACACCACCATTAAAAGTAAGGGTATTGCTGCAAAGTTTGCTATTTTTTTGCAGATTGAAATAGCTGCCTGTAATGACGGTGGACCGGCTATCTTTGTTTTGCATCTTGTAAAAATCGAGAGAAGCATTTTCGTCAATAAAGGTCTCGGTGCATGAGTTAATAAAGCTGGTTTCGTGCCTG
>ENA-UOWE01004392-UOWE01004392.1-activated-sludge-metagenome-genome-assembly--contig:-NODE-4392-length-13629-cov-5.586047_pt1 | contig 13629 bp, 5 predicted proteins | sample MGYA00249841_ERZ761562 | MGnify/ENA primary metagenome ERZ761562 (study PRJEB28883, sample SAMN05720200) | activated sludge metagenome | isolation source: Anaerobic digester | place: Japan... | reverse complement strand
TCTATAAACTTTAGCCGAAAACTAAACACTCACTATCAGGATAAAGCTTATATAGATATAAGCAACGACAATGGCCTTACCTGGCAAAACATCTATACAAACTTTAATTATGAACAAGACAAAGATTGGAAAGTATTTTCATATAATGTTTCTGAATATTTCAACAAAAAACAACAAACCAAAATCAGGTTTGCCTTGGGGCCTATATACAGCGGAAAGAATTATTCCGGATGGAACATTGATGAATTTTCTGTCACCGGAGACTCTATTATTAATGATGTGGGTGTAGTAAAATGGGTATCTCCCCTTTCAGGCTGCGGGCATACAAGCCATGATACTGTAAAAATTTGGGTCAAAAACTTTACAACGATTACCTCTCCCTCCATTATCCCTGTAGCTTACACTTTCGACAATGGGGCAACTCTGATAAAAGACACCATCAAACAAAGCATCCCTGCGGGGGATAGTATCCTTTTTACATTCAAAACCACAGTTAACCTTACCAATGCAGACTTATATAATAATGTATATGCCACTACACTGCTGGCTAACGAAGATTACATTGACAACGACAAGTTAACATATAGCATTGCGGCTTTACCTACCTATACTATTCCCGTAAATGAAGATTTTGAAGGTTTGAAAAACTTCTGGTCCGCAGGAGGAACAAACTCTTCATGGCTGCTTGGCGAGCCTTATACAGATAGCATCCAATGGGCGCCTTCAGGATATAAGATCTGGAAAACTTCATTATACATGTATCACAACAATAACGAAAATTCATACGTTCAAAGCCCTTGTTTCAACATAGAAGACACTTCAAAAGTAATTGTTGAATTCAAATATTACAGCCTCCAACATCAGGGGACCTCGGGCTGTGCTTTACAATATAGCATAGATAACGGAACCAGCTGGAACGTTGTACCCAAACATTCGTACCCATGGAAATGGAACTGGTATAATAGCAATAACGTTGCTGTACTTGGCACTGCAGGATGGGATAGTATTACTCCCGGATGGGTTACCGCAAAACAGGTATTGCCCAATACTTTACTAAATAAAGGACAGCTAAAATTCAGGTTTGTATTCAAAAGTAATGATAATGCCCCATGGGAAGGATTTGCTTTTGATGATTTCAAGGTGTATAAAGCCCCGATAAACATAAAATTAGACTCTATCACCTCGCACAAAAACAACTGCCAAAAGGTAAACCCTAAGAAAGTGAGCGTACACGTTACCAACAATGGCATCCGTAGCATTATAGCCAACAAAGACACAGCAATACTGGCTTTAAAGCTCAATGGCGGCTCAGAAATAGCAGACACTTTAGTATTTACATCAAATGTTCCTATTGGAAGTTCAACAACGCTCACTTTCAATAAAGAAATAAATGCTGAAGCTGCAGGAAATTATCAGTTGGTAGTATATCATAAAGACCCATACAAAGGTTTTTATCCTAAAACAGACAACGACACCGTTACAAAAAACTTTACTATACTCCAAAACCCTGTATCGGGGTTAGCTGCGCAATACTCAACTGCCCGTCTTGACACCTATAAAATTCAGGCCAACATTAATGCCCAATATACCTACAAATGGCAAAATGCCACCAATTCAAATTTATCTTCAACTTCATCGCTAACAAAGCCTCCTGTAGGTAAGTGCTGGTTAAAGCTAACCTACAATGCAACTACATGCAGTATAACAGATACCTTCAAAGTAGTAAAGCTGATACCTGATGTTGGTGTAAGCGAAATATATGACCCTGTAAATGCCTGCGAATTTAAAACCCCTGTAAAAATGTCTGTTGCCATCAAAAACTTAGGTACAGATACGTTAAAGAAAAATGATACCATATATTTGGCTTATTTAGACCATGCCAAAACACTTTCAAAAGACACCATCAAACTGAAGGCTACATTCAAACCCGGTGATACAATTCATTATTCGACCAAAAAGAACCCGATGAATATGACTGCCTTCCAGGCATACAACCTCAAAGCCTACACTATTTATAAATATGATTCAGTACCAGCCAACGACACCACCAAACTGACCATTCAGGCTTGGGGATACCCAACGGTTTATATCGGGCCAGACAAAACAGTCTCGAAATATGATACGATTAAGCTGAACAACACTTTTAAAACATACCTCTGGAGCGACAATACAACCGACACATTTTATGTAGCCCGCTATATTGGCAAGCATTGGGTAAGAGTAACAGATTACCATGATTGCCCGGCATCAGACACAGCTAATCTGACCATTGTAGCTTTTGACATTAGCGCCAATAAAATTGTAAGCCCCGTATCGGCATGTAAACTTTCAAGTACACAAAAATTTACTTTCCGTTACAAAAATGTAGGTACGGATACCATTCCTATAAATACTATCTTAGATATCAAATACAGAATAAATGGCAATGCATGGAGAACAGCTTCTATTCCTTTACCTGATACTCTTTTTGCCGGAGATTATTATGACTATCAATTTAACCAAAATGAAAATTTATCGGCTATAGGTCAATACAAATGCGAAGCTGTTGTAAAAATTTCCGGCGACATAGATGCCACAAATGACACCATAAAAGAAACGATAAACGTATATGGATACCCCAATGTAAACATTGGCCCTGACGCTGAAGTAGAAGCTTTAAGTTATACCTTAGATGCCGGGAGCGCCCCTAACCAAACCTATTTATGGAGTAATGGAGCAACTACAAGTAACATTACTGTTTATTCGTCAAACCAATACAGCGTAATGGTTACTAACACTAACACGGGCTGCATAAGCCGTGACACTGCCATAATTACACTAAAAATAAAAGATATTCAGCCCTCAGCAACCGACTTGGTAAGTATAGCCTGTGAAAAAGCTGTCAATACGGCAACTGTTGAGATTATTAATAATGGGAACAACCCACTCCCTATAAATACTAAGTTTTACGTTTCATATAAACTAAACTCCTTAGCAGAAGTAAAAGACTCCGTTATATTAACCTCAGCAATGCCTGTTGGGGGTAAAATATACCATACGTTTAGCAATCTCAGAAACAAATTCAGCGTGGGAGCTAATAAAATAAAAATATACACAAAAATGACCGGAGATTTGCAAGCTGCCAATGACACCCTTGTACATAATATCACCATCAATGCTGTTCCGTGGGTCGATTTTGGAGGGACCAATGACACCATTTTGACCACTCCGCCATACTTACTTATAGCCCCAGCCGGAGTTAACTTGCAATACACCTGGCAAGACCCGACTTTTTTTGGCAGCACTTATACTGTTAATAACAGCGGACTGTACCATGTAAATGTTAACAATACTGTTACAGGCTGCTCTGACCGGGATACGGTGTATGTCAAAATATTTATCCCCGATGGGAGTATTACAAACGTTATCTCACCTTCAGAAATATGCCTTGGAACAACAGATACCATGAGGGTTGAATTTACCAATGTAGGAAATACCATCATGGCTAAAGGTGAAAACATCTTGTTTACTTATAAAATTGGTACTTCAACACCCGTTTCTGAATTATATGTATTGAATTCAAACCTCAATCCGGGAGATAAACTTTACTATACCTTTAGTGGCCTGAAAAACAAAATCAATACCGCCAAAAACTATAGCTTTACTTTTTATGCCATACTTGAAAATGACATCAATAGTACCAATGACAAAGCTTATTTCACGCTCAAGGTAAATGCATTGCCCAATGTATCTTTAGCTGCAGGGCAAGATACCCTTCAAGATTATGCCGGTACACAAATATTTTCTGGCTTAGGCAGTGGATATTCTTACCTTTGGAATACAGGTTTGACAAATGACTACCTTACAGTAACAGAACCCGGCACTTATACTGAAACTGTAACCAACCTTACCACAGGTTGCAAAAACAAAGACAGCGTTTATGTGTATATCCTGAAACCGGACAATGCCATAACCAGTACTGACCTGCCAGGACAGACTTGCATATCAAGCACCCTTTCAATGAATGTCACTTATTCAAACCTGGGCAATATGAATGATTTTGAATACGACCCGTTGAATATTCATGTTAGAAACATGACCAATAACAAAATCATTAACATTTATAGAAATTTGGTTGCAGATCTTAAACCAGGCCACAGCCTGAACATTTTTATTGACCGGATTGATACCATACTCAACCTTGGGGCAAACAAACTCAAAATATACACCGACTCGTATCTCCCGGATGTAAACCTGAATAATGATACGTTATTGAAGAACATATTTGTATATCCTCAAAAAGTTTTTTCATCGGCTAATATACTATCGTGCGACCAGGCAAATTACACTTTACCTTCCGGCCGTGTTGTAAACACCTCGGGAGTTTACCTTGACACCATTGCCTCTGTTGGAGGATGTGACAGTATCATGACCATAAACTTAAAAATGGGCAACAGCAAAACACAAACATTATATACAACACTATGCCAAGGCAATACATACACAAGCCCTAAAGGAAAAATATATAGTGAAACCGGTATTTACAGAGATACACTGGTTGCAGCATCCGGATGCGACAGTATTATAATCAGTAATATTACTGTAAACCCAATAAAAATAAGTAATATATCCAAAACAATATGCAAAGGGGATACATACAATGGGCATAGTCAAAGTGGTACATATACAGACCATTACTTAACGTACTTGGGATGTGACAGTACTGTTAACCTGACCCTTTCTGTAAAAGATGTATTTGCAGATACTGTAGATGTATATATTTGCAGGGGCCAGACTTATAAAGGTCACAATACATCAGGCTTTTATCCCGAATCATTTGTATCTGTCTCAGGTTGCGACAGTATTGTTACTACTAACCTTATAGTTTCAGACTCTGTAGTTGTTAATATTACAAAAGAAATCTGCGCTGGACAATCGTACAACGGGCATACCACAGCAGGCACATTCCGCAATGTATTTGCCTCTTCTGCAGGATGCGATAGTATTGTTTACACAAAACTTGTAATTTTACCTGCTCCAACTGTCAACCTGGCTGGCGGTGCAGACACAGCTTCTGTCCAAATGCCATATTTTTTGATAGCAGGAAGCTCAGACAGCTATAAATATTTATGGAGCGACAATTCCACTGACAAAATGCTTATTGTTAATAAAGGAGGATTATATAAAGTTAAAGTTACCGACCCGACAAATAACTGCTCAACAACAGACAGCGTTTTCTTGAAGAACAAGGCTAATGTTATTTTCATTGAAGTTACCAAAATCAGTGGACTTGTTGATACCTGCTATGGAGTAACAAATACCCTTTCGGCCGAAGTAAAAAATGTTAGCGGCAGCAGTATGACTTCAGGCAGTAAAATAAAACTTAATTTACTGGTTGACAATATTCTGAAAAAAGAAGGAACAATTACACTTACCTCAAACCTTGCCAATAATGGAACTGTTTCATATAACTTTGGTGATATAAGCAGCAAACTACATGTTGGTAAAAATGTAATAAAGGTTAGAACCAATATTGATGGCTATGAAGACGACGAAAATAGCTATAAAACCCAAACTATCCAAATATTAAGCTCTGCTAAACCTATCTTAGCAGGAGGTTTAAATAAAGTAGATTTTATAGGTACATATACTCTTGATGCCGGAACTGGTTTTACTTCATATTTATGGAGCAATAACAGTACTAACCAAACTTTAACAGTATCTTCAAGCGGCACCTATTGGGTACATGTAACCAACCCCAATGGATGTATAAACGGCGATACTGTAGTTATGAACAATAAGGTTGGTATTGAAAATGGGACAATGGACAGACTATTGGTCTATCCTAACCCTGTAAAAACCATTTTAAAAATGAAAGTACCTCAATGTACTGAAAACAGTTTTAATTTGGAAATTTATTCTTCGGATATGCGACAAGTTGTAACCATGAAAAAGATGGCCAATAATGGATTTATGGAGATAGATGTTGCAAACCTCAAAAATGGTGTTTATTACATCAGGATTAAATCTGTTGAATGTACTTATACGGAGAAGTTTATTAAAGAATAACACTATCTTTTACAGCGAAGGCCTTAATGTTAACCGCAGAGGGCCGCAAAGTAGATTCCAAACTTTGCGGCCCTCTGCAGTTTTAAATATTATTCAATGTCAGTTCAATGAAAAAATAACATTGTCAATTATTGTTAAAAAAGTATTGAATAGCAATAAATACTAAGTCTCTACAACTTTTTACCGAAAAAAGTTGCTCAAAAAATCTTATCGCCTTAACTCTTTCACCCTCGAAGCCTTTTAATGTTGCAATATGCAACCAAATGAATGTTAGGCTCCTCGGCCGAAATCGAACAAAAAAGCGATGAAAAGGAATTTTTTCTTTTTAATGCTACGCCTTTTTCATAGAAACGTCTCTGCTAATGGCCTGACGGAAATGACGTTAAGAAAAAAGCTTTATCGACGAAGCGAGGGCAACTGTTTGAGTGAAGCGAGTTGTTGCCCAGAACCGTCGATAAAGCTTTTTTTAGCCAATTTACGGCAAGCCTTGAATTTTTAAAAACCTAAATCGACACTTTTATTTTTGACTATATTTTATCAAGTTTAATGCAGAACCTGCTTTGAACCATTCAAACTGATTTTCATTATACGTATGGTTCAGCTGTATTTCCTCGCTTTTTCCATTGCTATGGTGCAAAACTGCTTTCAAAGGCTTAGTTGGATCAAAGTTTTTCAGGCCAATGATATCAATCCTGTCATCCTCTTGAATTTTGTCATAATCCTCTTTATGGGCAAAGGTCAAGGCCATTATGCCCTGCTTTTTGAGATTAGTCTCATGAATACGGGCAAAAGAACGCACCAATACAGCCTTTACCCCCAAATGTCGAGGTTCCATAGCAGCATGCTCGCGAGAAGAGCCTTCTCCATAATTTTCATCCCCAACAACAATACTGCCTATTCCTTCCTTTTTATAAGCCCTTGCAGCATCCGGAACAGGAACATACTCTCCGCTGATTTGATTTTTTACAGCATTTGTTTTATCATTAAAAGCATTTACAGCCCCAATCAACAGATTGTTTGAGATATTATCGAGGTGGCCACGGTATTTGAGCCATGGACCTGCCATAGAGATATGGTCAGTAGTACATTTACCTTTGGCCTTAATAAGCAAATGCAAACCAATCAAATCATTTCCATCCCAGGCAGGAAAAGAATCGAGCAGCTGCAAGCGTTCAGATTTAGCGTCCACCTTAACTTCTACCTTGCTGCCATCTTCAGCTGGTGCCTGATAGCCAATATCCTTTGCAAAGAAACCTTTAGCAGGCAATTCCATGCCTTTAGGCTCGTCAAGCTTAACAGCAACGCCGTCTTCATTTATCAGGGTATCAGTAATAGGGTTAAAAGTAAGGTCTCCGGCTATAGCCATTGCTGTAACAATCTCAGGCGACGCAACAAAAGCATAAGTATTGGGGTTACCATCGGCACGTTTGGCAAAATTTCTGTTGAAAGAGGTGATAATAGAGTTTCTTTCACCTTTTTCGGCCCCCTCTCTGGCCCATTGCCCAATACATGGCCCGCAGGCATTAGCAAGTACCTTTCCTCCAATTTTAGCAAATATTTCAAGAAAACCGTCACGCTCTATTGTTGATCTGACAAGCTCAGAACCAGGAGTAATAATAAATTCACCTTTAGTTTTCAACTTTTTATCACCTGCCTGAGAAGCTAAAGATGCTGCACGGCTAATATCTTCATAAGATGAGTTTGTACATGAGCCTATTAATCCAACTTCCAATTTTTGAGGATAGTCGTTTTCTTTTACAGCTTTGGCAAACTGAGACAAAGGCCATGCCTTATCAGGCGAAAATGGGCCATTGATATGCGGTTCTAGTGCAGAAAGGTCTATTTCTATAATTTGGTCAAAATATTTTTCAGGATTGGCATATACTTCAGGATCTGCAGTAAGATTAGCGGCAATACTGTCAGCAGCATCCGCCACTTCTGCCCGACCTGTTGAACGCAAATAATCTGACATTTTTTTATCATAACCAAAAATACTGGTGGTAGCACCAATTTCAGCCCCCATGTTACAGATAGTACCTTTTCCGGTGCACGAAATAGTTTCGGCTCCCGGTCCAAAATACTCGACAATACAACCAGTACCACCTTTAACAGTCAATATACCTGCAACTTTCAAAATTACATCTTTAGCAGATGTCCATCCAGACATCTTCCCCGTCAATTTAATGCCAATAAGCTTAGGAAATTTAAGCTCCCAAGGCATACCAGCCATCACATCTACAGCATCTGCGCCACCAACACCAATTGCTACCATACCCAAACCTCCGGCATTTACGGTGTGCGAGTCAGTACCAATCATCATTCCCCCGGGAAATGCATAATTTTCGAGGATTACCTGGTGAATAATCCCAGCGCCTGGCTTCCAAAAGCCTATACCATATTTATTTGAAATGGACGAAAGGAACTCATATACTTCTTTGTTAGTCACATTAGCAGCATCAAGGTCTGCCTTTGCTCCATCTTTGGCAATGATAAGGTGGTCGCAATGAACAGTGGACGGTACAGCTACTTTCTTTTTACCAGCCTGCATAAACTGCAACAAGGCCATTTGAGCCGTAGCGTCCTGCATGGCCACACGGTCGGGGTTAAACTCAACATAATCAGCGCCACGCCTAAAACTTTGTATTTCAATACCTTTATCAAGATGGGCATATAATATTTTTTCGGTCAATGTCAAAGGCCTGTTTAATTTATTGCGAGCCATCCCGACTTTTTGTCCCATTGCCGAATACACGGCTTTAATCATGTCCAAGTCAAACATCATGTTTTTAACGGTTAAACTGTTTTACAATATATGCACCTTGCAAATTTAGCCTTATTCTGGCAAAGCTTAAAATTTTTATTTGAGTCACACAAACTATGCAACTTTAAAGCATTTTAACATAACATAATTAATAATTGTTCAATATTTTCAACACCCTAAATTATTATATTAAAAATTAGTAAATTTTGATATTGTATTTAAACAAATAAGAATATTTGACGTTACTTTGCCAGATATTTAATTGATTAAAAAATGGTAATTGAAAAAGACAAAGTTGTTTCGGTAACATATGAACTGAAACTTGCCAAAGGAAATGGCGAAATTATTGAGAAAGTAAATGAAACCCGTCCGCTTGAATTTTTATTAGGTCACGGAAATCTTCTCCCCAAATTTGAATCCAACCTGACAGGGCTAAAAATAGGCGATAGCTTTGATTTTATTTTGGCCAGCCATGAAGCTTATGGCGAAATAAAAGAAGATGCTATTGTTGATGTTCCTAAGTCTGTATTTGTTGTAGATGGACAAATAGACAACGACATCCTCACCATTGGCAACATGATACCAATGATGGATAACATGGGCAATCGTTTCAACGGAAAGGTTGTTAGCGTTAATAATGATCATGTAAAGATGGATTTCAACCATCCTTTGGCAGGTGAAGACCTTCATTTCAAAGGAGAAGTTGTTGGCATCAGGGATGCTTCTGCTGAAGAACTTGCCCATGGGCATATTCACCAGGCTCCTTCATGCGGATGTGGCAGTTGTGGTTGCGATTCAGACGGATGCGACTCTGGCGGGTGTAGTGGATGCAACTAATCTTTGTTTTAAATATTTTAGAAGCCACAAATTAACAATTGTGGCTTTTTTTATATTACTGTTTATTTACTACTTCAACAAAAAAATACATTTGTATTAAATTATAAAAAAAATTAAGTGTATCTTTAAAACATCAAACCCCATGAACCTTAAATAAATACTTTATTATTATTTTCAAATATCAAAAAAATGAAAGAGAATGAAGTTGTGATGCTTCTATTATCCCTATGCGTATTGATTTTTATTGTTTTATATTTTAAATCAATAATAAAAATAAAGCATTGGCAATTGTTACTTGGCGCATACTTATCTTTATTAATGGCAAGTATATGTACTAACCTCGAGAGTTATTTTTTCCCAAGTGTTTACAATATGATTGAACACATATCTTATGCCATTAGTAGTATGCTATTACTTATTTGGATTTTGCTAATAAACAAAAAAGAAATAAAAAATTAAGCTGTGGGCATACTTTCTTCTATCGATTTTGTTTCACTATTTACCAATGTCATTAGCCTGATGATATTGATAATCAACAAGAAATATACAATTAGAGAAATTCGCTTTTTCCTCATATTCATCATTTCAATAACAACCTTTTATCAGTTCTGCATCTTTGTTGAATGGGAGTTTTTTACCAAATACCTTGACCCTTATGAAGATTTAGCCGGAGCCTTGTTACCGCTAACCTGGGCATTTTTATTCTATTCGATATTTCAATATTTCAGCAAAGAGACTATAGCCGAGAAAGAAGAAAACCTGCGTATCACCATGCATTCTATCAGCGATGGCATTATCGCAACCAACAACCAAGGGCAAATCACTTTTATGAACCCTACAGCAGAATTATTAACCGAATGTCCTTTAAGTTTTTCTTTAGGGAAAAATATCAATAAAATTTTTAGGGTTTTTGATTATGACACAAACTTACCTATCGACAAAGAAATACAACTGCTTATTGATGATAAAAAACAGCACCATTCAATAAAAAAATGCATTCTTTTCTCAAATAATGTGAAGCAATACATCATTTCGGCCAAGATTTCGCAAATTGTTAAAAATGAAAATATTCTGGGACTTATCATTGTTTTTAGCGACCAAACTGAAAAATTCAAACAAGAAGAAAGGATTAAAGCCAACGAACAAAAGCTTTCGATGGCTATATCCGGCATGCGTGCCGGTGTCTGGGATTGGAGAATTGAAGATGGAAAACTTGACGTAAACCAGCGCTGGTCTGAGATTACAGGCTTCTTCCCTAAAGAAATAGAAAATCTGAATATTCAAGACTGGCTCAAACTGATTCATCCTGGAGACATTGCTGCTTATCAGGCAAAACTCGATGAGCATTTTCAAGGCCACAACCAATACTTTGATATTAAGCACCGGTTGATAAACAAATCTGGAGAAATCATTTGGGTCAGAACAAGAGGCGTTGTAAACGAATATAACTCCAAAGCCAGCCCTGCAAGAATGACCGGAACAATTATAGATATTACAGAAAATGTTTACGCTGAAACAGCCCTAAAACAAAAGGTCGAAGAAAACGAACTCCTTAACAAACAGTTAATCGCCAGAAATTCAGAACTTGAAGATGCTTTGGAAGAAGTTAACCGTATAAACGATGCGCTAAAGGAAGCCAAAAAAGAAGCAGAACAAAATGCGTTCATGAAAGGCAATTTTTTATCTACTCTGTCTCACGAAATCCGTGCCCCGATGAATTCAATCATGGGCTTTACAGAGCTGCTCCAAACAAACGAAGTAACAGAAGAAAAAAAGCAATATTACCTGGACATCATTAAAAAAAGTGGCAATTACCTTCTTAATGTAATCAGCGACATCATTGAAATTTCGAAGCTTGAATCAGGATTGGTTACTGTTAACATTGAAAAAGTTTCTGTAAAAAAGGCCATCAGGGATGTGTATGAAATGTTTAAAGCCGATTTTGAAGAAAACAGCGAAGTACAATTTATTATTGATATTCCAGAAGATATAAATGAAGATTTTATACTTACAGATGGCACTAAACTGCAACAGATATTAGTCAACCTGGTTGGCAATGCTGTAAAATTTACCCCCCAAGGGACAATTACGGTTAGTTTTCGCATTGAAAGCGGGCAAGTAAAGATTATTGTAAAAGACACTGGTATAGGCATTGAGCCACAATATCACCAAGCCATTTTTGAGCGTTTCAAACAGTTAGATGCAGTCACTAAAGTTAAGAAAAAAGGTTCGGGCTTGGGGCTTGCTATTTGTAAGGCATATCTCGGATTGATGAAAGGCAGTATTTCTCTTGAAAGTGCCATTGGCGAAGGTTCTACGTTTACAGTTACTCTGCCTTACTCTATTGACAAATAAATTAGGGCTTCACCAACTCACCTTCAAGGTCAAACTCTCCTGCTTCAATAATTTTGACATCATAAAATGAACCAACCTTGATATTTTCAGGGTTATTGATAATAACTTCATTATCAACTTCAGGTGAGTCGTATTGTGTACGACCATAAGCAGCTGCATCGTCTATATTATCAATAACCACTTTCATGGTATGAGCTATACGCTGCCTGTTTTTGAGCAACGATATTTCCTGTTGTGCTTTCATGATAATATTGGCGCGTTCCTGTTTAACGCCGGGGTTTATACTGTCTTTATAATGGCGGGCAGCATAAGTATCTTCTTCGTGTGAATAAGTAAATATGCCTAATCTGTCAAACTTAGTATCACAAACAAAATTGTACAACTCCTCAAAATCTGCTTCTGTTTCGCCCGGATGCCCAACCAGCAAGGTTGTACGTATAGACAAACCGGGTATTTTGCTTCTGAAATTTTCAATGAGCTCTATAGTCTTTTTCTTATCCAGTCCTCGACGCATGATTTTCAGCATATTGTCCGAAATATGCTGGACAGGGATATCAAGATATTTGCACATCTTAGGGTTAGAAGCTATTACATCAATGACATCTTTAGGAAATCCGGCCGGATAAGCATAATGCAAACGTATCCATTCAATTTCATTAATCTCTGAAAGCTTTTCAAGCAAGGTTGTTAGCAGAGAGCTTTTCTGTATATCCATTCCATAATACGAGGTATCCTGGGCTATCAGCAACAGCTCTTTCACTCCATGTTTAGCAAGTAATTTAGCTTCAGTGAGCAAATCATCAACAGCAAACGACTCGTACTTTCCACGAATCAATGGAATGGCACAAAAAGAACATTTACGGTTGCAGCCTTCAGCAATTTTGAGATATGCATAATGCGAAGGCGTTGAAAGCAAGCGTTCGCCGACTAAATTTGATTTATAATCGTAACCCAACGCTTTTACAATATCTTCAATATTATTTACCCCAAAAAACTGGTCCACTTCTGGCATTTCAGTCTTTAGTTCTTTGGCATACCTTTCAGACAAGCAACCCATCACATAAAGATTGTCAATAAGCCCTTGCTCCTTGGCATTGATATATTCCAAAATGGTATCAACAGACTCCTGCTTGGCATCATTAATAAAGCCACAGGTATTGATGATTACCGTTCTGGCATCAGACTGTTCAGCGTTGTGCTGCACTTGAACTGCATGTGCATTGAGTTGTGCCATCAACTTTTCAGAATCAACAGTATTTTTAGAACATCCAAGCGTTATCACATGGATTTTATCTTTGGCTTTTCGTCTTGTCTTCACGTAATGTAAGAAATTCTAATGTTTAAAAAGTTTATGACGAACCATTCCCCCTTTGAGGTCTTTAATTGTATTCATTACAACAAAAGCATCAGGGTCAATACGTTCAATTTCGGCGTTTAAACGCGAAACTTCCATACGGGTCACAACAGTATATATTATTTCAATATTTCGGTTTACATCGCCAGTTTTGCCATACCCTCTTGAACCAGAGTAAATGGTGACCCCTTTGTTGAGCTTGTTAATAATCATCAGCCTCATTGATTCAGTGCGATTAGAAATGATAGTAACCCCGATATATTCATCAATACCA
>ENA-UOWE01004387-UOWE01004387.1-activated-sludge-metagenome-genome-assembly--contig:-NODE-4387-length-13648-cov-5.578312_pt1 | contig 13648 bp, 13 predicted proteins | sample MGYA00249841_ERZ761562 | MGnify/ENA primary metagenome ERZ761562 (study PRJEB28883, sample SAMN05720200) | activated sludge metagenome | isolation source: Anaerobic digester | place: Japan... | reverse complement strand
AAAGACACAATAAATCAACCGGTTTATCAGAATAAGACTGTATTTTCTCTAGGAAAAGATGTAAACGGAAGTTTTTTGGGGTCAATTACTATAAAAGACTTTTCTATATACGATAGATAGTTAACTAATTCAGAAATATCAAAATTATCTAAAAATTTTTAGGTAATACAAAAAACAGGAAATGTTGTTGGAAAAATAAAAGAAACCGAAAATCTTTTATAGCCTCCATATACAAATGATTTTTGGAATACAAATACTTTTGATTCAGTGTTTGACCGTTACGAACAACTCAATTGTTTTGTTACCAAAGAACCTAAAAGTTCTGGATTTAATAAATACTGTTGTTCAATATACAGAGTTCCGAATCTAATTTATCAGAGTAACCGTACAATCATTTGCAATACAACAGCAGGTTCAAATACAATTGTTTTGTAGTCTGGAACAACTTAGAATATAAACATCGGTGATTGCATATCTCTTTCTGGATATCCTTTAATTACAGAGATTTTGGATTCCACCACATTCAAGATAAGCACAAACGCAACGACCACACAAAATAATGTGTCTATAACAGTAAGCAGTAACACAATGTATGGAGGAATGAAAATAGTTTTACCAGAATCAACAAAAGGAATAGGGAAAACATACAGACTGAGTTTTAAGGCTAAAGGACAAACAACAAATAAATTAGGAACTTGTTATATTAGTTATGTTATTGGATGGGACGATTATGGAATGGGTTTGCCTACACATCCAACCACAAACTATAAATATATCCCAGAAAACTTCTTATCAAAAGAATGGGAATATTTTGAAGGATATTATACTGTTAGTTCAAACAGATTTATGAACGGAACAATATATTTAAGTACAACATAGGGTTCAAAAATTGCATATATAAAATCTGGTTATTATGCGAATATGCCTATAGGCGAAGTTTTAAAGGATAATCCTACTCTGTAGTAGGATACTGCTGTGGCATAGATACCAAATTAGCAAACAACAATTGAACTTTCAAAAGAGGCAATTTAGACCGGAGATAACGTTTTGACAAGAACTACAAGGTATTATGACACATACAGACAATTAAAGATAGGATTTGGCTATTCAAATACAGGATAGTTAGGTACAAAACTATTTATCGACGATATAAAAATTGAAGAAGTTACAAACTCAAAAAAGTATTTTTCAATATAGTCTAATATTACAACAACAAAGTTCAGAGAATCAATAAATAAAATATATGCTCTTGGTAGTAGTGCAAAAATTACTAGTGTTTAGTTTGATCCTAATATACCAAGGGAATTTTCATTAAACAGAGTATAGACAACTCCTGCATCTGGTAGAGGTCTTACACTCATTACTTTTAATAAAAACTGTGATATATTATCCAATCAATGTTTTGATATATACAGCTTAGGTACCAATATTGACGATTTTATTTTATAGATGCAATAGATAAACAACCAAACATACTGGTGCTTAATGTCATACGATGCATGCCGTACAAATGAATAGTTAATTAATTATATGAAAGAAATAAAAGCTAATAAATTTTCTGAACATGATTGGAACACAGAACCGCAAACTCCATATGTTTAGGTAGGAAAAGGACAAAATTGTTTAAAAGAAGAATTGGTAAAAAATAATAAGTTTGTATGGTATGCAACAATAACTTATTACTTTTAAGGAGATTTTATGGCAGAACTTTTAAGCGGAAGCACAGTTGGAGGGTTTTTAATAGCATTACAAAATAACGATAACAATTTTTAGGATATAACAGCAGCACAGATTATGTTAAATTCCGGAAAAATAACTTCTAAAATTGCAAACTAGTCGTCGTAGATAGGTTTTGTATTAGAGACTCCTTCTTATTCTACATCCGGCTAGAAATTAATATCAATAAACAATGGTACTAATGAACAGTTTAGTATAGATAAAGACGGAAACATTTTTGTTGGAAAAGGTATATCTCTTAACAGAAACAAAAAAACAAGCGGAATTAGTTTTTATATGCCAACTTATAATTAGTGGCAAATGTATATGTAGCCATGTACAACCGGAAACGGATATAATTCCAATGTTACTTAGCCAACTGGAAGTATAGTAACCTCTTGGGCTTTAAGAAGTTTTATAGAAGGAAACAGTGGATACGGGTGGACTTGGGAAAAAGGCAGTCTTTCAAGCACAACACCGGAAATAGTGTCAGAGTTAGGCACAAACGGTAACTTTAGAACTATTGGCGATATTACTGCAATAAAATTCATTGGTTCAGGAGAAAGTCTTACAAACATACCTTGGTCAAGTCTTACAGGAAAACCAACAACATTAAGTGGATATGGAATAACAGATGCAGTAAACACAAGTGATGTAGTTACAACAGCAGCTGCTGACAAGATATTAAAGCTTGATACAAACTAGAAATTACCTGCAAGTATAACAGGTAATTAGGAAACAGCAACTAAGCTTTAGACATAGAGAACTATTTAGCTTGCAGGATAGGTAACAGGCAGCTAGAGCTTTGACGGTAGCTAGAATATATCAATAACAACCGCAGTTAATCACAATCACGACTAGAATTACTTAGGAATAAATGGCGGAACATCAACCATAACCGATTCATCCACATAGGTTGGATTCACACTTCAAACACCAAACTATACAACAATGGGATAGAAGTTGTTATCTATAAAAAACGGAACAAATCAAAAGTTTCTTATAACTAAAGATGACAAAGCTGTCGCTGCTGCTTTTGAAGCACAACAATTAAGAACCTCCGGTACAATAACATCTCTTGTACCAGCACTTGCTAATGCAACAGCATTTATGTTAACAACAGAAGATCCGTTTACAACAAATGGACAGTTCCTGCTCAAGCTCCAAAACGGCGGAACAAATGTTGTTAGCATTAATCATGCTAATAAAATTGAAATTCCAAATGGAACAGTAACAATAGGGAACACACAAACCACCCTGGATGACACAAACGAAAGACTAACAGTTAATGGCGTTATTAGAGCAACAAAAGTTAAAAACGCTGTATACAATGACTACTAGGAGTACAGAAGCAGCACAACAAAGATAAAAGCAGGTTATGTATGTGTTGAATCTGAAAACGGATTTGTAGAATTATGTAAAAAAGACAGATAGAAAAACATATAGGGCATATAGAGCGATACATACGGAACAATTATGGGTTGTGATAAAGAAGATAATACTCCTATTTCAGTATAGGGAAGAGTACTTGTGTATGCAGAAAATAAAAATAATCTTAAACTCGGTGATTAGGTGTGCTCCTCTAAAAATGGGAAAATAAGAAAAATGAAGTGGTATGAAAAAATACTGTTCCCTGAATAGATAGTTGTCATAGTAAGTGAATTTCCTTCATATGAAACGTGGGGAACAGATAATGTAAGTATAGACGGAAGAATTTGGATAAATGTAAGGAGATGATTTTGTGTAGTCTGGATTTGCAGCAATGACTGTTGATCATACTTTATCGGCAACAACTTTTAGTTGTAGTTTCAGGGTAAGCGGAGACTATTATAAGCTGGTAAGATATTTTATAAAATCTAGCTGTGGCGGGGATAACCAAGTCATATGTGAACAACCTGGTTGTGTCTTAAATGATTAGAAGTTAGACAACACATGGAGATATAACGGTAATATTTCAGATACTGTCACGTTGAGTACACTATGGAAAGGCGGTGGATATGTAACCTATAAACTAAATTTATACGATTATGATTGGTTGTCTTGGTTTGAATCAGGCCCGTGTTGTTCTTATCAGTCGTGGTACTTTGTATTTTTTATACCTTTTTAGCCGGATACACATAAAATATCAAAAAATGATTTTTCTTTTTTTCATGTACCTAGTGGCAGTTGGAATTATGGAGATACAAGACTTGGATTAGATGATAATTTTATAAAATAGTCAGAAAATTTTGGTGCAAATCTAGGCCAATAGCAAGACAAAATAATCAAACCCGAGTTTTATTACGGATCACAGCACGCAACCAACAACTACAACGATGATAATGTAAGTTTTAGCAACTTTCCTTATGGAGTATAAAAATGACTATAAAAGATTATTGCAACAGATTGAATATTGAATACAACAAAGATTTGCAGTATATAAAAGTTTCCAATGACGGAATAACAAGATACGATCGTTTCTAGCAAAATATAGATATAGAAACAGAACCGAATGGAAATGTATCGTATATATATAATAACTTCAATAAACAGGTATGCTTTTTGCCATACAATTTTCCTATGCTCGAAAGATATTCCAAACAGATATGGACACATCTATCCAACGAAGATATGAGCAAAATATACTTTACAGTTACCGATTAGGCTGCATATAACAGTATAATTTCAGACATAGAAAATCTTGTTCTGCAAGATTTACAGTACTTAAAAACTATTTCTCCAGAACACATATTTATAATAAGTCTAAAGTTCATTAACAATTCATACGACTAGAACATCTACTTCAAAAAAACATTTGTTGATTAGCTGAATATAATATAGTAGAAAACAGAAACAAGTTTATCTGTTTTAGAAGAAAAGATAAAAACAATTACATTAGATACATAGGTAAATATACAAAAACTAAATTGTTTGGGATATGGTATAAAAGATAAAAAATATAGATTGTATACAGACAGAAGAATAATACAGGCTTTAATATAACCGAGGAAAAATCATGCAGATAATTATAAACAGTACTTTAACAGAAGAAATAACAGATATAAAGTTTGAACAAGCTGCCACAAAAGAAATACTAACCATTTCATTCAATACTGAAAATAACTGTATAAAAGAAAAAATAAATCATATAACCATTAAATAGAATAACGAGACTATTAATGAGTATACAGAACCGGTTTATATTCTGAGTTATAATCAAGAAACATGTAAATACACAATAACCGTTTTTATATAAAACAAACTCCGGCTTTATGCCGGAGTTATTTTAATTAAAAGGCACAACTATAAGATGACAAACATTTCACAGAAAATTGTTTTGAACTTTTATCAAATTCCATAATTAGAAGATTCCAATCTGAAGCCGCCATAACTTTATTGTCCTTGAAAATAATGGTTCCAAACTTCTTATCTGATTTATAAATCTTATCTTCTTTTACGGAATAACACAATAAATTCCCATACCCTGCGATATAGCGTCCATCCAAATGATAATTACATGCTCCAATTAAGACATAATCATTGTCCAGAAAATAAAAGTCTCTGGTCTTATATAATTCATAAGGAAATTCATACATAATAGGTGAAGCAGGATTAGTTACATCTGTATATATTGTTCTTGGATTTGAGTCATGCAAAAATCTTGTTTGAGGAAGACTTTCTGATGATCTTATTCCCATAAAAAACTCTCTTTGACTAATCTGCAAAAAGCTATGTACATCCCATTTATAACCTTTTCCATATATATTTAGTTCTTTAATATCGTCAGCTGTAGTTATTTTAAATAATGATTTATTTTCACCAGACCTTGTTTCTATACTGGCTTTTGAACCATAACCTTTATCTGCATACACAATAGCCTTTGCATCAGTTAGACTTTGTGCAAACTGTATATTCTGTTTGGAATAATCTATAATATATGATGACCATAAATAAAAAGTATCCTGAGTTTTTAAATAGATAGAAATAGTATATTTCACTTATCAATACTTTTGATGTGATCGACGTTATATCCGGAACAAGACTAGATTATGAACTGATACCTTATAATACAGTTTTTTCCACAGATGATGGTGAGTTTTACGCACCCATTTAGGCAAAAAACATAAAATACCCTTGTAATTCCAATGTTGGTAGCATTGGTATGTACTTCACAAAATAGCTTTTCAACGAAAACATTTTTGAATTTACATCTCCAACGTGTTCATATTATGCCTGTTTAAATCATTCTTATTTTACTGAATATAATGTATCTTTTACAATTAATGGTCAAACATTTAATTCCTAGCCTATAACTATAGCCGAAGGTAAACCTTTCAATCTATTTTTTGAAATAGGTCGTAACTGTAAATTACGTATTTATTATAATGAAATAAAAATACTTGAAAGTATAGATTATATATCTTTTGAGTCATAGACTGGAATGTTTACTTTTCTTCCGATTATCAATCTTGTCGATATTTGTTTGCATTCAATAGTTATTGGTTAGGAATATTCTGATTTTTTGCAATCAATAAATTTTAAAGACAGAATACCAGACACATTCGGAAACATTATTAAAACGGATGGAACAAAACGTTTTTGCGGTGATCAGGCAGATGTTCCTTTTAAAGAGAGTGTATAGTTAAAATAGTACAATTTTTCTGCAAATTGTGAAAGCTACACTTATGACAATAACTATTCCACAAAGATAGGAAGCGATTTTTAGGGTTTATTGTTTGGAGAACATAATCTTGGTTTTTCAAATGTATTTGATAACAAATCATATAAAGTTTTTCCATACAGTCTATAGACAACAAGTCTATAGACAAACGGGCAATATACAATAATGTTCCACGCAAAACCAAATAGAACTGGAGAAATAGAACCTTTAATTTAGTCATCATCTGGAGATGCAAGTCTCTATATATACTTTGATGAACAACAAAAACTGAATTAGATCGTGAACAGTGACAACATTTAGTATAAAAAGGTAAGTAATAAAATAGAATATGGTAAAATGTCGCATATAGCAGTCACCTTTAATTATAACACAATCAGACTATATATTAACGGAATTGAGGTACAAAATGGAGAGTTACCATGGAGCACATATGGTCGGTTTATAAAAAACTTAGTGTATAATACTTTAGGGTGAGAATATGGATGAAAAACTTCTTGATTCATATATACAGGAATTTCTTGCAAATTTAAAATTTATAAAAAGACGTTCTGATTCTACTGTAAAAGAGTATAAAAAAATTCTTACGTCATATAAAAAGTACCTTATCAAGATAGGTATAAATAAAGTTGCTTTTTTAACTTATCTTCAGGATATTTCCAATCTTTCGCAAAGAACAGTAAGATTAAGGATAATCGTTATAAGATCATTTCTTAATTATCTTTATGAAAGTAATTACATACAGGGTACAAATTATTGGAAACAGGCAAGAACTTCATTCCCACCCGAATCTCCTAAAGGACTTACCGAAAAACAGGTTGAGATATTGTTTTCAGTAATCGATGATTCATACGATGAAAAATTTTTTACTCTCCTTCTAAAAACTGGTCTCAGAATCTCCGAGGCACTTTCATTAAAGACAGAAAATATACTTTTTTATTCTGATTACGCAGAGTTGATTGTTATAGGAAAGGGTAACAAGGAAAGAATTCTGAAAATATCTCTCAGTTATGCAAAGAGTCTTGTAAAAGAAGCTAAAAAGATGATTTTTGAAGTAGAAACCTCCCGCGGAGAAACCTTTGTTCCAACTCAAAGAACCATGCAAAGAAAGTTTAAGCACTATACAGAAATAGCCAATCAGCTGATTGATTTTTTACGTTCAAAAGGGGAAAACATCAACTTTATATCTGCTACTCCACATTCCTTGAGACATACCTGCGCAAAAAATCTTCTAACCGCAGGAATGAATATTGAAGAAGTACGTTACATACTTGGGCATTCAAATATATCGACCACCGGAATATATCTTAGAACATCACAGCAAACCAAGATAATAGCAGAGATTTGATTATAAAAAATCATCAGGATTTTACTCCTGATGATTTTTTTGAGAAGCTAAAGAAGCAACCCAATCTTTATTATTCCATAACGCACATCCTGAAGAAGTTTCTTCAAGCTTGTCATGGTTTATTCTTATTTCGTGCAAAAGATCAGATTTTAATGCTTCATCCAAAGATACTTCATTTATATTGCAGTCGGAATAAGGAGAAAACGGACATGGTTCTACATCTCCAAATGCACTTATATGCAAAAAGGCTTTGCCAGAAGAAAGACAGCCACCATACTCCTTCTCATCTCCGGGAAATGAAACGAAAATTCCATTAAACTTCTTTTTCATTTCTTTTGATTAGTAATTATTATTTTTAATGATTCTTTATCCGTAAATATCATCTCAAAGGTTTATACAAACTTTAAAGTTTTTCCAACAAAAGGAAAAGTCCATATATTATTGCTTGCGGAGAAGGAGGACAGCCGGGAATAAACAAGTCTACCGGAAGAATTTCACTAAGGCTTTCCTTAACTGAGTATCCATCTTTATAAACTCCATTTTCATATGTGCACGTTCCACATGCAATAACAATTCTGGGTTCGGCCATTGCATAATAAGTCTTTAAAAGAGCATGTTTCATATTTATGGCAACCGGACCAGTAACTATTATACCGTCTGCGTGACGTGGAGATGCCGCAAAAGTAATACCGTAACGGGAGATATCGTAATATGTATTGTTAAGAGCACTAAGCTCTGACATACAGGCATTGCATGAACCACAGTCTACAGATCTCAATACGAAAGATCTTTTATAGATGCTAAAAATTTTCTTTCTCATTTCATCTGGATTGTTAATAAGCTGCGAAAGCTTGTAATTATGAGTAGCTGTTATTGCTTGATTAGGACATGCAGAAATACATCTGCGGCAGAAAACACATTTGTTTACATCATATTCGATTTTTCCGTTCTCTATGCTTATAGCCCCCGTAAAACAATTTTCTGCACATGAATTACAGTAACTACAATTGCTATAATCAATCTTAACCGGGCCAAAAGCATAGTTATTATCTGAAATAGGATCCTTAACAGTTTCTTTTTTATTTGCCAATCTGTCCCATGCTATTCTCATATTATCACCTGTCATTTTCTGAATAAGACATATTAAAGCTCTTATTGCATAAAGGAAAATCCGGAACTATCTCTTTTCTTACCGCAAGCTCCAATCCTGGCCAGTTGGAGAATGAAGGGGTCTTAAAGTACACTCTGCATGGATGATTGTTTCTTGCACTTCGAATGTAAAGCAGAAGTTCTCCTTTTACCGTTTCAACCATACTGAAAACTTCTGTATGGTCAGGTAAGTTAATCGGTGGAATGATTTTTATAATATCGTCATTTATTTCTTCAAAAGATTTTAGTATAAATTCATAGGATTGGAAAATTTCCTTAATCTTTAGCTGAAATCTTTCGTAAACTCCCCCTAACTCCATTGATGAAACATCTTGAACAAATATCTTACTGTAATTATTATATGGAAAAGCCTTTCTAACATCATAACCTATTCCGCAAGCTCTTGCAACAACTCCGGTCAATCCTAAGGAAACTCCTTCTTCCATACTTACACATCCGGTATGCTCTACTCTGTCAAGAAATGAGACACTTTGTGCTGTCATGTCCGATATGTATTTAAAGCGTTTGATTATCTGACTAAGTTTATTAATAACTGCATCTTTGTCCTTCACTGCAAAATCAATCCCAGAACCATTAGGAACAATAGCGCTTCTCAGGAAACGGCTGCCGGTCAATTCTTCGCATATCTGATGGACAAGTTCGGAAAGATATGAAAACTTCTTTGAAGGATAAGAAAAAGCTATATCTGTACATATTCCTGCTATATCTTCCAGAAAATTATAGATTCTTTCAAGTTCAACTATAACTGTCCTGAATGCTTTTATCTCTGGAGACACATCTTTCCCTGTTATCTTTTCTATAGCCAAAGCATACGCCAATGCATAAGCAGCAGAAGAATCACCACTTACACGTTCCATAAGAACAGGCAGCAAATTAAATTTTTTGGATTCGCATATCTTTTCTATTCCACGGTGCTTATACATTAACCGTATCTCAAGATTATCAATGGGTTCTCCGCAGACTGTAAATCTGAAATGTCCAGGTTCAATTATCCCTGCATGTACTGGCCCTACAGGAATCTGAAAGCCATCTTCACCTTTCACAGACTCAAAAAGATACTTTGGAACATTATTTTTTTCATTTATTTTTCTTGATGAATCAAAATCTTTTCTAAGCGGAAACTCGTTCAAGTCCCAATTTTCGTGTTTTACCAGACATCTTGTATCAGAGGAGCCCATAATTTTTAATCCGTAAAGATCTGCTATCTCACGTTCATATATGCTTGCCCTAGGAATGTTTGGAGTAAGTGAGTCTATATATCCATCAGCATTATAACGCAGAATAACTAAAAATCCACCTTCACGTGAGGCAAATACAACATTTATTATAAATACATTTTCTTCGAAACAGAACTCAGACATGAAAGACAATCCAAAATCATCGGTTAGCCTAGCTACTATATACCGTACCTCAGGCTGAATTGTATAAATATAAGCTTCGTTGCTGTTTTTTATCTCAATGTCAGTATTAAAAACAACTTTCTTGAACTCTCTTATAAAATCTTCTATATGCATGTTATCATCCTCTTATCCCAATACTATCAAAGTTGCTTTTTCTAATATCTTATTTAAAAAAGGCAGAAAATAGAGACTTGCTAAAACTATCATAATTAAAGAAAGCATTAACGGAAATACATTTGCTTCTTTTTCTCTTAAACTTTCTTCATCAGGCAGAGTATCTTTATCTTTGAAAAAAATCATACGAGTAAAATGTGACAAAAATGCACCAAAAACTACAACAGTAAGAAAAACGGTTATGATAGCAACAATTGCATAGTTGCTCGAAAAACCTGCATTAAGTATTTTAAGCTCGCTAAAAAAAGAAGCAAACGGCGGCATCCCTGTTATAACAAGCATACCAATAATTATAAATACAGAGTTTATAGGTATTTTATAAATCATACCATTGATTTCAGATAGATTCTTTGTCTTATAACTGACAATAATATTACCGGCAATTAAAAACAATAAGGTTTTAGCAAACGCATGAATAATTGAATGAAGAAGAGAACCATAAATACCGTCAAAAAACCCAAATCCTATTCCTATAGAAATGATACCAATATTTTCTATAGAAGAGTATGCCAAAAGGCGTTTAATGTTCTTGGCTTTAATCATACTAAAAGCCGCTACCACAAGAGATAACAAACCGAAAACCGTAAAAAGGAATCTCATATATTTTAGGGCAGATATATTAGAGATAATTGTATAAAAACGAATTATAACATACATTGCCAGATTCAGCAAAGCCCCAGACATCATAGCGCTTATCGGTGCCGGAGCCTGACTGTGACCATCCGGAAGCCATGTGTGCATAGGCGCTAATCCGGCTTTTGTTCCTAATCCTATGAATATTAGAGTAAACGCAATTTTAACAAGGTTTATATCAAGACTGTCACTGATTGAAACCAAGTAATCCCATTTAAGGACATTGGCACTTTCAATTTTCCCGGCCGAATATACAAAAATAAGGATACCAATCAATCCAACAGCAATTCCCAGCGAGCAAAGAATTAAGTACTTCCATGCAGCCTCAAGTGAGTGCTTCGAACCGTCAAAACTAATGAGAAATGCTGTCGAAAGAGTAGTCGCTTCAAGCCAAATCCACATGGAAACCATATTATTACTTATAGCAACAAAAATCATCGAAAGTGAAAATATACTAAATAACGTAAAATATAAAGTGCCCTTTTTTGAAGAAATTAGTCCTTCTTCAACCTCTGCTGTTATGTACTTTACTGAGTATATTGAGGCTATCAAAGCTACAAAAGTAATTATAAAAAGCTGGATGAGTGAAAGACTGTCTATATAGTATGTACCTGTGAAATAACTTATGCTGCCATAAATTTGGATATCAAATGCGATTTTTAACACAACCAGCAAATTTCCTATACTACTTAAAACGCTTATATAAGATTTATATCTTACATTTTTTATAAGTACAAAAAAAAGTACTGAAATAACCGCTATAAAGATAAAATATAGTACTTGCATAGTATCCCCCTACTCTTTAAGATCGGAAAGATAATCCGTATTTGTTGTATCAAAAGCCGCATTAATGTTCCCTATAACTATAGCCATTATTATAAAAAGAATTATAGCTTCTACCACTATTGCAAACTCTATAAGAAAAGAAAGCTTTATAAGCGACAGTTCAAAAAGCATAAGTCCATTTTCAATAACCAAAAATCCGATCATCTGTGAAAGTGCTTTTCTTCTTCCGATAAGAAGCAGAGAACCAACTATCGAAAGAGAGATCGCTTCCTTAATATATAGTATATTGCTTGCTGAACTTACATATGAGGCAAGAGCAATTGAAATAATTGTAAGAGTATATGACCAGAAAGAGTTTAAAATCGGCGTAAGTTCAATTCTGGTTTTTATCTTTCTGAGCGAATGCGTTAATATCATCGGAACAATGATCACCTTTGCCAAAAGTGTCATGATAGCAATAACATAATAATGTTTATCATTCGTACGAAATGCAGTCAAAAAAGAAATGGCAAATATGCAGAACGCTTGCACAGTATAGCCTGAAATAAGAAGCTTTACTCTTCTGACACCACTCATTAAAATAGCAGAAATCAATATAACTGCAAGAAAAAAATCTGTCATTATTATCACCGCTTATAAGTATGATATTACAAGTGAAATTACTGCAAGTGAAAATCCAGCCATTATAATATCCTGAACCTTAAATAATCTGAACTTGGCCGTAGAAATTTCTATAGCAGCCAAGGAAAACAAAAACAGGACCATCTTGATCAAATAAAAAACCAAAGCTGCGAAAATACTCATTGGATCCAAACTTATAGCTATCCCAATAGGAAAAAATATATTAACAAAAAATGTAGAAAATACTGCTAGTTTTATTGAAGAAGCAAGTTCCAGAAAAGCAAGATCACAAGAAGGAACATCCAGTATCATTGCCTCATGGACCATGGTAAGTTCCAAATGTGTTTCAGGGTTATCTACCGGCACTCTCGTATTTTCAACGATCAGAAATATTATAAAAGCTGCTGCTGCAATTATGTGGCCTATAAAGTCACTTATAGCAATACTGTTTATATACGACATATTCTCAACACTGAATGTCCCTGTCTCCATAAATAAAAACATTATAAGAACAAGGAAAAGAGGCTCGCTCATCATTGAGATAAACATTTCTCTGCTGCTTCCCATACCTCCGAAAGTACTGGCACAGTCCAATCCTATAAGAGCAGTCAGAAATTTTACGGCCGTAAATGAAAAAAAGACTAAAAAAACTGAAAATCCTCGAATTTGAGGATAAGCATAAACTACAGGAATAAAAAAAGTTGTAACAACAGTAACTGCAAGTATTGCACAGGGAGCAAATGAAGTAATAGCAGAACTACTTTTTGATTTAATAAAAGATTTTTTTAAAAGCTTACCTATATCATAATATACTTGAAAAACTGAAGGGCCTTTGTATCCTCTCAGAAAGGCCTTACTTTTTTTCAGAACTCCGCTGAAAAAAGGAGCTAGAAAAATTATAAGAAATCCATTTACAAGCATCATAATATTTTCATCCATCATTTTTACACCCTCTATCCCTTAAGAACTAAGAAGATCGTCAAAGCTAGCGTTACGGCAAAATAAAGAACATAAAGCTGAATATATCCGTGCTGAATCTTGTGGAAAAATCTTGATACTACGCCAAAAATCCAGATAAAAAAAGGATAAACATAATCCTGAAGCATATCATTAGCAGAAATACTTATGGAAATACCTTTTTTT
>ENA-UOWE01004383-UOWE01004383.1-activated-sludge-metagenome-genome-assembly--contig:-NODE-4383-length-13659-cov-6.228536_pt1 | contig 13659 bp, 11 predicted proteins | sample MGYA00249841_ERZ761562 | MGnify/ENA primary metagenome ERZ761562 (study PRJEB28883, sample SAMN05720200) | activated sludge metagenome | isolation source: Anaerobic digester | place: Japan... | reverse complement strand
CGTCGGGAGCTTCTTACGGCTCCGAACCTCGGCTGATCCGAGTCACGATCCAGATCGCTGCCTGCCAAGACATGCGAGACCCCGACGGCCCCCGCGAGGGGGCCTTCGGCGTTCTCAGGCCCAGGAGCGCACGAGCCGGAGGACCTGCTCGGCGTCGGGACCGGTGCCGACCAGGCCGGTCTGATCGGCGGTGTACCGCTGCGACGCGACCCGGACGAGATCGAGGCCGGTCCCGGAGATGACGGTCGGTGGCGCGGTCCCGTCGTCGAGCGCCATGCCGAACTGCCAGGCATCGCCGTGCGGGCCGACGAGGTCGAAGCCCACGGGGCCGGGCGGCCCGAGGCCGACACGGCCGAATGCGTGGGGGAGGGTCCGCCACGAGAGCCGGGCGATCTGGAAGAGCCGATCGGTCGGCGCCAGCTCGACCCCGAGGCCGACGGCGACGTCACCGGTGTGGATCCACGTCTCCGCGATTCGGGTCGTGGCGAGCGTCTTCGCCGACAGCGTGCCGACGACCCACGGCACCCGGGTGCCGGCGCCGGCTGCGTCGAGCGCGCCGATGAGTCGCTGCGCTCCGTCCTGCCACTGCTCGTACAGCTCCGCCGGCGTGGCGCCACGTGCACGCCGAACGGCCAGGTCCACCACGTCATCGAGCGACGTTACGCTCTCGTCGGGCGCGTAGAGCGGCGACCGGATCAGCTCGTCGAAGCGCCCCTCGCAGCTGGCGATCGCCATGTCGTTCGTCTGGATGAGGTGGAGCACAATATCGCCGACGCTCCAGCCAGCACACGCCGACGGTTGATGCCACTCGTCGTCGGTCCGACCACCGAGCAGATCGGTCAGCTCCTGCTGCTGGTCGGCGAGCAAGTGCAGTATCTCGTCCATGTCACCCCCTCGCGTCGCGTTCTGTCCCGCGATTCAATCGGCAAACCGGTCGTTCTGCAGGGCAAAACGACGGGGGCAGAATGGCGGGGGGTGACGACGGGGCGGTGACGGACTACCCGCGCCAGAGCTGCAGGGGAGTGACGTCGCGAGGGCCGTCGTAGGGCAGCAGCACCTCGTCGCCGTCGCGGCCCGCCGAGACATATGCGGCGCACACCATCTCGAGCATCGACCGGCCGAAGCCGGCAGGACACACGCGGCCGCCGCGTCGAGCGACGACGGAGCAGAACCCCTCGAGCTGAGCGTGGTAGCCGAGGTCGAAGATGCGGGCGTCGATCTCGGAGTCGACGTGGGGGACCGGCACCGACGTGCCGTTGACCTCGACGGTGACGTCGGGCTGGAAGTCGACGCGGACGACGCCGGTGGGCGAGGAGGCCTCCGCCGACCACTCGATGACGTCGCTGTTCCAACTCACGTCGATCGACGCGATCAGGTCGGAGGCGAAGCGGACTTCGACCCGCCCGACGTCGTCGGCGCCGTCGTCACGGCTCGACCCCAGTCGGGCCCGGAGCGCCACGGGCTCGTCGTCGCGGGCCAGCACCAACAACACCGCCAGCGCGTGCACCCCGAGGTCGAACAGCACACCGCCGGCGGTCAACGGTTCGGCGAAGTGACCCCACGTCGGCATCGGCTGCGCCATGCGCACCTCGAGGTGGTCGATCGCTCCGAGGGCGACCCGGCGGTTCACGGCCACGTCGAGCGCCGGGGCGAAGAGGAGGTTCTCGGCGTAGCAGGCCGCCGCACCGGTGGCCTCGGCGGCCGCCACGATGGCGTCGGCCTCGGTGAGCGTCGCGGCGAGCGGCTTCTCGATGAGGACCGCCGTGCCGGCCGACAACAGGCGGACGGCCAGCGCCGCATGGTCGGGCGGTGGCGTCGCGACGACCACGGCCTCGGCGCTACCGGGGAGCTGGTCGGCGGTCACGGGGCGGGCGCCGATCTCCGACGCGAGGACCTCGGCCGACCCGACCGACCGGGTCGCGATCAGCGGCACGGTGGCGCCACTGACGGCGGACGCCGCCAACGTGTGGACGCGGCCGGCCCAACCGGCCCCGGCGATCGCGAGGCGCGTCACGCTCAGTTGCCGGCGAGGCGGGCGACGATCGGTGCCATGGTGTCGAGGGCGTCGCCCTGGAACACGTAGTACGAGAGACCCCACCGCTCCCGACGGGCCTCGATCGTCTCGCAGATCCCGTCCTCGGTGCCGAACAGCGCCAACGGGGCCTCCGCCATGAGGTCGGGGGTGGTGCCGAAGAGCGGCGCCATCATCTCGGCGACGCCGGTGGCGTCGTCGGTGATCTGCGCGAGGAACACGAGCACGTTGAGTTCGATGTCGTCGAAACGGTCCCCGGCGCCCTCCCGGACCCACTCGAGCTTCTGGTCGAAACGGTCGGCGGCGCCGTCGCGTGCCGCCTCGCCGTCGATCGCGCCCGAATGGATCGACGGGTTCACCCCGACGATGTCCGCGTGGGCGCCCGCGAAGCGGAGCATGCGAGGTGCGCCGCCACCGATGAGCAGCGGCGGACCACCGGCGCGGGCCGGCTTGGGGAGGCCGTTGAGGCCGGTGATCGTGTAGTGCTCGCCCGAGAAGTTCACGGGCTCCTCCGACCACAGGCCCTTGATGATCTCGACGCCCTCGAAGAAGCGTTCGACGCGGACCTTGGGGGCGTCATAGGGGATGCCCGACTCGTCGTAGTCGGACTTCATCCACCCCGAGCCGAGCCCGAACTCGACCCGGCCGCCCGACAGCTGGTCGATCGTGGCGATCTCCTTGGCCATCACCACGGGGTGCTTGTAGTCGTTGTCGAACACGAGCGCACCCACGTTGAGGGTGGTCGTGGCGTCGGCGGCGGCCATCATCGCGGGGATCGGGGCCAGTTGGTCGCCGAAGTGGTCGGGCAGGAACAGCGTGGAGAACCCCAGGTCCTCGGCCTTGCGAGCGCTCTCGGCCCAGCTCAGGCCGGCGAGCGGCTGGGACAGTTGGATACCGAAGCGGAAGCGGCGGTCGTGGGCCATGGAAGTCGTCCCCCAGGAGGTCGGTCGAGGCGATCGAGGCGATCGCGGGCGACGATACCAGCGGGTGCAGAAGTCCGGACTCACCCGACAACTATCCTGGGGTCGCTGTGGCCAACCTCCGACGGGGCACCTCCCCGCATCCCCGTTCCCCGATCAGGCTGTTGGCGCGCGCCGTGTTCGCGTTCGCCCTCGGCGGCGCGTCGATCGCCGCGACGATGGGGCTCACCTGGAACGTGGCGTCGCAGTCCGGGCGTGCGATCTCGACCTCGCCGTCCGAGCCGATCCTGCTCAAGCCCTTGGCGACCCGCTCCATCGTCTACGACGCCGGCGGCAACGAGATGGCGTTGCTGTACGCCGAGCAGGACCGCCAGGAGGTGCCGCTCGAGAGCGTCCCCGAACTCGTGCAGACGACCATCCTGACGAGCGAGGACGCCGACTTCTACTCCCACAAGGGTGTCAACGTGCGCTCGCTGGTCCGGGCGCTGCACAGCGACATCGATTCGGGCCAGGTCGCGCAGGGCGGGTCGACGATCACCCAGCAGCTCATCAAGCAGTCGATCACGGGCGACCGTCAGACGCTCGAACGCAAGGTGCGCGAGGCGATCCTCGCCACGAAGCTCGAGAAGCAGATGTCCAAGGACGAGATCCTCGAGCGGTACCTCAACACCGTGTACCTCGGCCACGGTGCCTATGGCGTCGAGGCGGCGTCGGAGACGTACTTCAACAAGAGCGTGACCGACATCGGCTGGGCCGAGGCGGCGATGCTCGCGTCGCTGATTCCCAACCCGACGCGCTACGACCCGATCTCCACCGAGACCCGTGACCGAGCGAAGACCCAGCGCGGCATCGTCGTGCGCCGCCTCGTCCAGGAGCAGGTGATCGACCAGGCGGCCGCCGACAAGATCAACGACACGCCGCTCCCGACCCAGGTCTTCGAACGCGAGAAGGCCACGGCCCAGGCCCAGCTGGTGGGTGGCAGCTACTTCTCCGAGACGGTGAAGCAGGTCCTGCTCGACCTTCCGGAGCTCGGCGCGACGGCGCAGGACCGTTACGACGCCGTGTTCACCGGCGGCCTGCGGGTGTACACCACCTACGAGCCGGCAGCGCAGCAGGCGGCCGAGGCGGCGACGCTCAAGGTGCCCGACAGCGGTGGCAAGTACTTCGTCGGCGTGGCGGCTGTCGATCCGAAGAACGGTGCGGTCCGGGCAATGGTCGGCGGTCCCGATTTCGAGACCTCGAAGGTCAACTACGTCACCCAGGGGTGGCGCCAGCCCGGTTCGTCGTTCAAGTACTTCGTGCTGATGGCGGCGATCGAAGCGGGCTACGTGCCCAACGACACGATCTCGGGCGCGTCGCCGTGCAAGTTCCCCGACCCGAGCGCAAAGGACGGCGTGTACGTCGCCACGGGCGGCGGCAAGACGACGACCATCACCGGCCAGACGCAGGTGTCGTCCAACTGCGGGTTCTTGCGCCTGGGCCAGACCGTCGGGCTCGACCGCGTCGCCGACATGGCCAACCGCATGGGCATGTCGACGATCGAGTCCTACACCGGCGACGACGGCTCGACCGGTCTCCGCGAGACCCCGATCCCGAGCGACATCTTGTCGCTGCCCCTCGGCAGCAAGGAGGTGCACCCGGTGAACATGGCGGCCGCCTACGCGACGGCGGCCAACGACGGCATCTACAACCCGCCCTACTACGTCGACAAGGTCACCGACGCCAAGGGCAAGGTGCTGTACCAGCATCAGTCCGAGGGCACCCGGGTCGTGTCGGTCGAAACCGCCCGACTGGTCACCCAGGTGCTCGCGAAGAACGTCACCGGTGGCACCGGTCGCAAGTCGGCGTTGAAGGAGCAGGAGTCGGCCGGCAAGACCGGCACCACCCAGGAGAACGCCGACACGTGGTTCGTCGGGTACACGCCGTACCTGTCGACAGCAGTGTGGCTGGGCTCGCCCACCGGCCGCGACAAGATCGTCATCAAGGGCCGCGCCGTGATGGGCGGCGACTACACGGCGCAGGTGTGGCAGGCGTTCAACGAGCCGTATCACGCGCTCCTCCCGCCGATCGACTTCGAACCGCCCGAGCCCACACGCAAGGGCAAGGCCATCCGCTACACCAACAAGGTCGACAAGGGCGGCACGACGAAGAAGCCCACGACCACCACGACGGTCCCGCAGGGGTTCCCACCGGGGTTCCCGCCGGCCGCGCCCCAGACCAGTCCACCAGCGACCACGCCGCCGACCACCCCCGCCGGTGACGGCGGGACGGCCACCGGCGGCAACTGATCCGACGCCGGTGCGATAGGTTCCCGCCCAGGCTCGGAAAGGACACCCGTTGGATCTCGAACAGTTGTTGGCCCTGCAGGAGCTCGACACGCGTCTGGCGCAGCTCGGTCACCGGCTCACCCACGATCCGGCCCTCGCCAACCTTGCCGCGGCGCAAGCAGCGGTCGCCGATGTCGAGCGCCGTGAGCTCGAACTGTTCGGCGAACGCGACGTCGTGCGTCAAGAGCTGAAGCGGTTGGAGGACGAGGCGTCGCTCACCGAGGAGAAGATCGCCAAGGTCAACGACACGCTCTACGGCGGGGTCGTCACCGCGCACAAGGAGCTCGAGTCGCTCCAGCACGAACTCGCGATGCTCAAGGAACGCCTGGGCGGGTTCGAGGATCTCGAGCTCGAACAGATGGAGCTCGCCGAGCCCCTCGAGGCCCGGGCCACCGCCTTGGCAGCGGAGAAGACCGCTGCGATCGCCAACGTCGGCGACGCCGAGATGGGTGTCACCGCCATGCAGGCGGAGGTCGGCGCCGAACTCGACACCGTGACGTCGGCGCGCGAGGCGCAGGCCGCCACGCTTCCCGAGTCGCTGCTCGCCCAGTACGACAAGCTCCGCACCGCGCTCGGCGGGCAGGGCGCCGCCCGCCTCGCTCCCGGTGGCCGTTGCGAGGGATGCCATCTGACCCTGCCGCGCGCCGAATACGACGCCATCAAGCACGAGCCGCCCGACGCGGTCCACCTCTGCCCCGAGTGCGGCCGCATCCTCGTTCGATGACGGCGGGTTCGATGACCTCGGGCGCCGCCGCGCTGGCTCGCTCCCTGGGTTCGACGCACCGGGAATGCTGATCTGGTTCGCCGCCGGCAGTGTGGCGATCGTGTGGGTGATCTTCCGGAGCCCGGCGGTCGACTACCGCGTCGTCGCGCTCGGGTCGGTGCTGGCGTTGGTCGAGGTGCCGATCGGCGTCGGCCCGTTCCAGACCCTGATGCTGTCGGTGGTCGCCCTGGCGCTCACCATGGGGCTCACGGTCGGGCAGCGACTCCGGCGGCGACGGTGGTTGGGCATCCCCATCGGGATGTTCCTCCATCTCGTGCTCGACGCGTCGTGGTCCGACCAGTCGGTGTTCTGGTGGCCGTTCGGCGGATGGACGTTCCCCGACGTGTCGGCACCGGTCATCCAACGGGGTATCTGGTCCCTGCTCCTCGAGTTGGTGGGGTGCATGGTCGCCCTCTGGTTGTGGGGCGAGTTCGGGCTCGACGACCCCGAGCGACGCCGGCGGTTGTGGCGGACGGGCCAGCTCGACCGATCCCTGATGCGCCGTCGCGGCGTCCCCGAGGACGACGAGTGATGCGGCGCCGAGCGCCGAGGAGGACCGGGGAATGATCGTCGTCGTACGGCACGGACGAACGGTGTCGAACGCCGCCGGCCTGTTGTTGGGCCGCGCCGACCCCGACCTCGACGAGCTCGGCATCGACCAGGCGCGGCGGCTCGGAGCGGCGCTCGGCCACGAGACCGCCCCGGCCGTCGACCGGATCGTCACGTCGCCCCTCGCCCGCACGCTGCAGACCGCGGCGGCGGTCGCTGCGGCGACGGGTGCCGCCGTGACCGTCGACGAGCGATTCGTCGAGCTCGACTACGGCGAGTGGGACCAGCGGCCGTTGGCCGACGTCGCCGCCGACGAGTGGGCGGCGTGGCGCGCCGACGTCGCCTTCGCCCCGCCGGGCGGCGAATCCCTTGCCGAACTGGGCCGCCGGGTGCGCTCGGGGTTGGACGACCTCGCCGAGGAGGCCCGCGAGCGCACGATCGTGGTGGTCACACACGTGTCCCCGATCAAGGCCGCGGTGGCCTGGGCCGTGGGCGGCACCGACGAGATGGCGTGGCGGATGTTCGTGGCGCCCGCCTCCATCACCAGGATCGCGACGTCGGTCGGTGCGCCGTCGCTCCACACGTTCAACGACTGCTCCCACCTGGCCGGCTGAACCCGGCGCGTCGCTACTCCTTGCGACGGGCGCCGCGCACGATCCGGAGCTGGGGTTTCCCCGTCTCGTCGTCGATCTCGATCTCCACGCGACTGTCGGTGAAGACGGCGGCATTTCGCAGCTCGGGTTCCACCGCCTTGTGGGGTGCGGGGCGCCCCCAACGGCGTCGATGCGTCTCCGGTGATGGGTCGGAAGGCTCAGGCATGGGCTCTGCATCGGTATTCCGGCCCGTTTGCCTTGAGCGCCTTCACCTCGCCCCGGTGGGCCGAAGGTGCAGGACAAAGATCAATCCGCACGGCGAAGCTGCCGAGATTCAGACGATGGCTCCGCAGCAGTCGCTCACACGCGTCGACCTCCTGGGACCGGGGACGGACGCCGGCACCCTCGCCGCGGTCGCCGCCGGTCTCCCCGACGGGATCCTGGTCGTCGACTCGATGGCCACCGCCCTGTGGGCGAACCGGGCTGCGGAGCGGCTGTTCGGCATCTCGTTGGCCGACGGTCTCGGGCTGAACGGATTCGACCTCATCCACCCCGACGATCTGCAGATGGCCGTGCTCTCGCTGTCGAGTGTGCAGGACAAGGAGGTGGGCACACCCCTCGAACTGCGGCTGCGCGCCCACGACGGCTGGCGCCTCGTCGAGATCGTGGGAGCGCCGCTCGGCGACCTGCTCGTGTTGAGCATCCGCGACCTGACGGACCGACGACGGTGGGAGGTCGCCCACGACGAAGACGCTCGGTTCCGGTCGCTCATGCACAACGCGTCGATCCTCACGATGTTGATCGGCGGCGACGGCATCGTCGAGGCGTCGACGTCGGCGCTCAGCCGAATGCTCGGCCATGACCAGGAGGGGATGGAGGGGCGCCATCTCGGTGAGATCGTCGAGGTCTGGGACCGCTCGCGGCTGGCCGAGGCGATGGCGTTTGTCCTGGCCCCGACGTCGGGCTCGGGTGTGCCGACCATCACCGTCGATCTCGACTTCCACCGTCGGCTCGGGGGCACGATCCCCATGGCCGTGACGATCAAGAACCTGCTCGACGACCCGACCGTGAGCGCGCTGGTGGTCTCGAGCCACGACATCACCGATCGCAAGGCGGCGGAACACGCGCTGCTGTCCGCGAACTCGGTGCTGGCGGCCACCCTGGAGTCGACGGCCGACGGCATCCTCGTCGTCGACACCGAGGGGCGCATCACGAGTGTGAACCGCCGTTTCGTCGAGCTGTGGTCGATCCCGCCGGAGCTGATCGCGAGCCGCGAGGACTCCCGGACCGTGGCGTTCGCCATGTCCCAGCTCCGCAATCCCGAGGGGTTCGTCGCGAAGATCCGAGACCTCTACGACGATCCCGAGGCGGAGAGCCACGACGAGCTCGAGTTGATCGACGGCCGAGTCTTCGAACGCGACTCGCTCCCACAGCGCATCGACGGACAGGTCGTCGGGCGCGTCTGGAGCTTCCGCGACGTCACCGAGCACCGCGTCCTCCAGGAGGAGCTGACGCGCCAGGCGTTCCACGATGCCTTGACGGGGCTCGCGAACCAGGCGTTGTTCCGTGACCGGGTGGATCATGCCGTGGCGCGTCTCGACCGCACCGGCGGGCAGCTCGCGGTGCTCTTCGTCGACCTCGACGACTTCAAGCACGTCAACGACAGCCTCGGCCACACGGTGGGCGACGAGCTGCTGGTGGCGATCAGCGATCGGCTCGCCCGCAACCTCCGTTCGTCGGACACCGCCGCCCGACTCGGCGGCGACGAGTTCGCGGTGCTCATCGAGGACCTCGACGACGAGGCGCAGGCCATCGCGGTCGCCGAACGGATCGTCGCCTCGCTCCGTGAGCCGGTGACGCTCGCAGCGAAGCCCGTCACCATCAGCGCCAGCGTGGGGATCGCCTTCGGGCGAGCCCGGCTCGGCCTCGACAGTGACGCCCTCCTTCGCAACGCCGATCTCGCGATGTACACCGCCAAGGCTCGGGGGAAGAGCTGCTACCGGGTGTTCGCCCCCGAGATGCATCTTGCCGCCGTCGAGCGTCTGGAGGTGGAGACGTGCCTGCGTGGTGCCGCCCGGCGCGGCGAGCTGGTCGTGCACTACCAGCCGATCTACGACCTGGCCACCGGCCGGATGCGGGCGGCGGAGGCGCTGGTCCGGTGGCAGCATCCCGAACGTGGGCTCCTCGCCCCGGGGGCATTCATCGCCCTCGCCGAGGAGAGCGATCTGATCGTCGAGATCGGCGACCACGTGCTGGGCGCCGCACTCGCCGAGGCCCGGGCGTGGCAGCTGGCGGTCGGCGACGACCTCGCCCCGGCCGTCAACGTCAACCTGTCGCCCCGGCAGCTGCTCGACCCGACGCTGCCGGAACGGATCGGTGACCAGGTCCGGGCGGCCGGCCTGCGTCCCGAGCTCCTGATCCTGGAGATCACCGAGGGCGCCCTCATGGCCGACCCGGCGATGGCGGCGCAGAACCTCCGTCGGCTGAGCGAGTCGGGGGTCCAGCTCGCGGTCGACGACTTCGGCACCGGGTACTCCTCGTTGGCCTACCTCCAGCAGTTCCCGATCGACTTCCTGAAGGTGGACGGCTGCTTCGTGAACCAGATGCTCGACCGGTCCGATGCGGGCCTCGTCGACGCGATCGTGCAGCTCACCCACACGCTCGGCCTCACGCCGATCGCGGAGGGGATCGAGTTCGCGTCGCAGGTGGAGCGGCTGCAGGCCATGGGCTGCGACCTCGGGCAGGGGTACCACCTCGACCGGCCCCTCGATGCCACGACGGTGCGCGAGCGGATCATCGCGAACGCCGGGGGACCCACGTCGCTCCGCCTCGATCCGATCTGCTGAAGATCGCTATCTCTGCACGGAAGTGGTGACGAGCGGTCGAACCGTGGTTACCTTGCCCAGGGTTGCATGAATCGCACCGAAACGCATCGTGTTCTGGAGGGTGGAATGGCAAGAAGTAGCCGGTGGAGGGACGCCGCGGCGCAGGCGCAGTCGCAGCCCGCGTCGCCGGCCCCCGACGCCCCGGCCCACCCCATGCCGCCGGTGAACGCGCCGGTCGCCGGTCCGCCGATGCCACCGTTCGCCCCGCCGGTTCCCGTCGCCGGGCCGAGCCCGCGGATCAACCCGTTCGCCCCTCCGGCCCCTCCGGCCCCGCCCGCCGCCCCCGTAGCGGCGGTGGCGTCGGCGTCCGAGCTGCCCGAACCGCCAGCACCGTCAGCACCGTCAGCGACCCCATCGCCGCCTCCGACGTCCTCGGCGCCGACGGCCGGCTCGCCGGTCGAGGCCGATGTCGCCGAGTTGCGGGCGACGCTCCAGCAATTGCAGACCACCGTGTCGGCGCTCGTCGAGCGGTCCCACGAACCGTCGGTGCCGACGGGCACTCCGGGCACCGATCAGGCGTCGCGCATCCTCGTCATGGCGAACCGAGCCGCAGAGTCGACCCTCGAGGAGGCTCGTGCCGAGGCCGCGGAGATCCTGGCCGCCGCCCAGGCCCACAGCGTCGAGATCATCTCGGCGGCGCGTGAGCTCGCCGACCAGGAGTTGGCGGCCGAACGGGTCCGTGTGGCTGCGGCCACCTCGGAGTGGACCGAGCGTCGGGCGCAGATCTCCGCACACCTGCGCGACCTCGACGCGGCGTTGAACGGGTACCGCGACGGGCTCGGCGAGACCGCCACAGCCATCCGCGAGGCGGCCGTTCGCCTCGAGGCCGAGCGGGCCGAGCCGCCGGTGATCGACGAGTTGCCGGCCCCGGATCCGGCCGCCTTCGTCAGCGCCCACCTCGCGCCGAACCCCGATGCGGTGGTCGACCTGACCGACGCCCCCGAACCCGGCGCCGTTGCCGACACCTCGGGTGACTCGGCCGATTCGAGCGATTCGGCCGATTCCACCGACGAGCTCGCGGCGTCACCGCGGACGAGCCTGTTCGGTGGTGCGGTCGCCACGGGGGTGCCTGGCGGCCCGCTCGCCGCCGAGGCCCCTGCCGACGCTGCGGTGGCGCCACCGGAGCCGCCGGTGGCGGACGATGCGCCGGTGGAGGAGCCGCCGTCGCGCAACCTCCGGCCCGGTCTGTTCGGCCGCTGAGCGCACGCGACGCCGGCCGGGCCCGTGCCAGGTCATCGGCACCTCGGAGAACCGGTTGCATCGGCAGATTCGGCCGTTAAGGTTTGAAACGTTGTGAAAAGCACTGAAAGTGCTCACTCGTCTCGGAGGACCCTATGGTAATCGGATCTCGACGCAAGCAGGTGGCGGCTTGGGACCGGTCGACGGGCCCCGCGTTGCCCGCTCCGCCCGCCGTTGCGCAGCCGACCCCCGCTGTGACCCCCGCTGTGGCCCCCGCGCCCCCGCCCTTCGTCCCGGCGGCGGTTGCGTCTCCGGCCGTCGCCACGCCGGCTGCCGCGTCTGGGGCCACCCCGATGAACGCCGCAGCACCGAGCAGCGCCGAGGCCGACGTCGCCGAGCTGCGGGCCGCCGTCGGCGACCTGCAGGCGCTGGTTGCGACGCTCCTGGAGCGTCCCGCCGCAGCCGCTCCGGTGGCTACTCCGGCCGCCGCGCCCGTCGTCGGCGCCTCCCGATCGTCGATCGAGGCGTCCGACACCGCTGCACGCATCATCGTGGCCGCGAACGAGGCGGCCGAGGCGGCAGTGATGACGGCCCGTGCCGAAGCCGACCAGATCATCGCCGCAGCGAAGGTCAAGAGCTTCGAGATCGTCGGCGTCGCCCGCGACCTCGCGGACAGCGAACTGACCGCGGAGCGCAATCGGGTCGCCACCGCCACCGAGGTGTGGAACGGCAGCCGTGCGAGCCTCGCGGCGCAGCTCGCGTCGCTCGATGCCTCACTGTCGGCGTACCGAACCGAACTCGCGGCGACTGCCGGTGCTGTCGCCGACGCGATCGCCCAGCTCGGCGATGCGGTCCCGGCCGGTGACGTCCCGCCTGGCGCGGAGAGTTCGAATGCGGCCATGGCCGCTCCGGTTCCCGGCGACGCGCCGATGCGCAGCAGTCGCTCCGGCAGCGCGGTCTCGGCTGGCCCGAGCGCAGCGTTCGCCGTCGGCTCGACCCACCAGCAGCGCGCCGGGGTCTTCGGCCGCTGATCTCCGACATCCACACTGGCGACCGGGGCCTGTCACCGTTAGCTTGACGTGAGTTCCGGTGGCGCGGCGGGTGCGCTGTCGGGATGGATCGAGACGGCGGACAACGGCGGGGCCGGCGGGCCTTGCCCTCGATAGGGGGCGCATGGGCGCAGCGATGTGGGAGAGCGATCTGTCGCCCCATGGGGTGACCCTGACGTTCGGAGCGGTGAGCGCCCGGATCGCGCTCGAGGGGAGCGTCGACGTCGCCACCGGGGTAGCGCTCGTCGACGCCGCCACCAGCGCCGTCTCCCGCTTCCGATTCCTCGATCTCGACCTCGCCGCCGTCACCTCCATCGACGGGCCGGGTGTCCGCTCACTGATCAAGATCAAGCGGTTTGCCGACGCCTACGGCGCCATCGTCTCGGTGGTCGAGGCGTCGCCGATCGCGGGGGAAGCGCTCGTGGCGTCGGGACTCGACGCCGACCTCGGGTGGACCGGCTCGGACCGTCCCGTGCCCGGCGGGTAGGAGCCGTCGGGCGAGGGTCGGGGAATCATCCGATTTCGTGACTCCCGATGTTTGGGGTCGCCGACGTGTGGGCATCAGGTCCACAGCAAGGGTTTCTCCCAGCCCTTCCCGCACAGCCCGAGAAGCCCCCCGTTGTGAGCAGCGGGGGGCTCTCTCGTTCTCCCGGCCCCTCGGGGTGACTCAGCGTCGAGCCGGATCCTCGTCGACGGGATCGGCGAGCGAGAAGTAGCCCTCCTCCTCCTGGCTGTTGTGCAGCACGAGGATGGCGTGGATGCCGTACAGCAGTCGGCACAGCTCGGCTCGTTCGACCGAGGTCGGTGTCTCCCGGTCCCCGACGTCGTCGAGCGTCATCTCGAGCCGATCGGTCAGCCTGCGGAGTTCGAGGTGGGTGCGCGCCATCAAGGCTGTGGGCTCGTCGCCGTCGAGGACCGCGTCGAGTCGGGGGTACAGCTCGTGCGCTTCAGCGACCTCGTGGGGGAGGAGCTCCTCCCGGAGGACTCGGAGCGCCCGTCGCGCCGACTCGGTGTCGGCGTCAGGCAGGGTCAGAGCGTCGGCGAGCCGGAGGAGGAGGTCGAGCTGGGGCCGGAGCCGGTCGTGCTCGCCTCCGAAGTGGCGCATCACGTCGGCGTCGTCATCGCCGAGCGCCTCCCGGCGCCGGGGGTCGGTCGCAGCGCGGACGGCGTTGAGGATGACCGCCACGTCGATGACCTCCTGGGTGACTGCTCCCCAGATGGGTGGGAGGAACCCGAACGCCGCAGCGACCATCGCCGCGACCGACAGCGCGACTCCGATGCCGGCGCTCTCGCGGGCGATGCGTCGCGACCGCTGCGCGATCTCGATGCCGTCGGCGATCCGATCGATGCGATCAACCAGGA
>ENA-UOWE01004377-UOWE01004377.1-activated-sludge-metagenome-genome-assembly--contig:-NODE-4377-length-13673-cov-4.274196_pt1 | contig 13673 bp, 8 predicted proteins | sample MGYA00249841_ERZ761562 | MGnify/ENA primary metagenome ERZ761562 (study PRJEB28883, sample SAMN05720200) | activated sludge metagenome | isolation source: Anaerobic digester | place: Japan... | reverse complement strand
TGATTTATTGGGAAGATTTTACTTTACAAAAAACTGCAAATATTGATAGTCCCATTCGGTTACAAGGATATTACTATTCAATAACTGATGAAGGATATGATCCATTTGGTTTTTTCTATCAAAATGGTGTCTTTATTGAAATTAGAGGAAGTAATTTTAAAAATTTTGAGGAAATGGATACAATTATTCAAAATGCTTTTATTAATTCAAAAAGATATATGTCTGATAGAATGATATGGGGATTATATACGATACAAGATAGTATAATTAGAATTGAAACCTATTATCACATTTCAGCATTTGAAAGATGTTCTTCAATGCTCATGGGGAATATTATAAATGATACAACATTTATTGTTCATTATTTGTCTATTCCGTATAAAAAAGAAGTCAGAAAATTCGAAAATAATTATAAATATTTTAGAGCATTTACTCCAAAACCGGATAGTACACAAACTTTTTTTTAAAAAACATACGATTATGAATTTAAGATGTATTAAACCTCAATTTCTAATATGTGTACTCTGTATACTCATGTGTGTTTCGTGCCAAAAAGAAGAATTTGATGATATCTACGAAAATCCGGGATACGCTATAGGAACTATAAGCACGTCTCTTTCGTTACCATTTTCGTGTACATTATACTATGATTTTGAAATAGATAATACACAATATACAGGCGAACTAGTATCTAAAGGTATTGGGCAAGATGCCAGCAGATATATTGGGCAATCGTATTTAGTAGTGTATAAACAAACTGATATTGATAGAAATACCATAAATATGCGATATAGAATTGAATCACAAGAAGAATTCGAATCATTAGTAGAAGAATTTAAAACAAATCCACCAAAGCAGTAAGTCTTAGAAACTGTTTACATTTTATTATGTAATTCAATAAAAGTATCCACACAGAGAACCTCTATAATTTACACTAAATTTCTATCTTTGCTCAGAAATTTTCTGAACAGTGAAAAAAACTTTTTTAACGAATCTTATCCTCCTGGTTTTTCTCAATTTATTGGTAAAACCCTTTTGGATTTTTGGTATAGACCGTACCGTACAAAACACCGTAGGTGCCGAAGATTATGGGGTATATGCCGCTATGTTCAGTTTATCTATTATTCTCAATATTTTACTCGATGTAGGTATTACAAATTTTAACAACCGCAACATAGCCCAACATAGTCAATTGTTGCGTAAATATTTTTCGAATATTGTAATTCTAAAATGTCTTCTTGGAGTAATATATGCCGTAATAGCATTGGCAGTTGGAGCTTTACTGGGTTTCACCTTCGAAAAATACAAATTATTTATATTCCTTATTTTCAATCAATTTCTATTATCGTTTATTTTGTATTTACGTTCCAACATTTCGGGATTACACAAATACAAAACCGATAGCGTAGTATCGGTAATCGATAGGGTTCTTATGATTGTATTGTGCGGATATTTGCTACTTACCTACCGTTCGTATTTTAAAATAGAATGGTTTGTATATGCCCAAACAATATCATATACCATAACAAGTGCAATTGCCTTTATAATTGTTTATCGTAATGCATCATTTTTTCGAATTCGATTCAATTTTGCATTTCTTTTGCTCATTATCAAACAAAGTTATCCGTTTGCGTTGTTAGTATTGCTCATGGGATTGTACACTCGCATGGATATGGTAATGGTAGAATATTTATTACCCAATGGAGCCGAACAAGCAGGAATTTATGCCCAATCATACCGGATACTCGATGCCGTAAGTATGTTTGCGTATTTATTTGCCTCACTGCTGCTTCCTATGTTTGCCAAAATGCTTCGAGCACGCGATTCTATAGGGCAACTCACCAAATTATCGTTTGTGTTGCTCATAATTCCAACTCTTGTTTTCGTAATTTGTACGTGGTTCTATGCTTGGGAACTTATGAATTTAATGTATCATCATCATTTCAATGAATCTACCGATATATACAAGGTGCTTATCATTGGGTTTGTACCTATTTCGTCGTCGTATATATTTGGCACATTGCTTACTGCCAACAATAGCTTAAGACAACTCAACATAATTGCATGTTGCGGCATGATTTTAAATTTTGTGTTAAACATGATATTTATTCCACAACACGGGGCATATGGAGCAGCCTTGGCAAGTGTGGTAACATTATATTTAACAGCTATCATTCAAATTGTATTGTCAACTCGAATTTTTTCATTTGAAATTCAATACAAAACTATATTTCTTCTTGTTGTATTTATTGCTTTAACAATTACACTGTGTCTTACACTCAAAGGAGCATTAAGCGAAAATTGGATTTATAATATGGCAATGCTTATGATTATTGCGTTTGCCGGTGCATTTGCTATACGATTACTCCGCATCAAAGATTTGTTTGCAATAGTAAAACACGATGTGTAATTTTTTTTGCAATAATGTACTCTGTTTCATAAAAAATCTATACTTTTGAACAGGTAAAAACTTACAGTATTCAATAAAAAATATAGAAAACATGTCAAACAATTCGGGTAAATTATTTGAAGAATTTGCACCGGTTTCGTACGAACGATGGAAAGAAAAAACCATTGCTGACATTAAAGGGGCCGATTTCGATAAACGAATGGTATGGAAACCCATTGATGGCTTTTCGGTAGAACCGCTCTACAGATTAGAAGATTTAGCTCCGGTGTCTTACTTAGACGTACTTCCGGGACAGTTCCCCTACACTCGTGGAACTAAAAAAACAAGTAACGATTGGTATATTCGTCAGAATATTTCAGTTACAAATCCTTCGCAAGCTAACAATAAAGCGCTTGATGTATTGCAAAAAGGTATAACTTCAATAGGTTTTGAAATTGAAGATACCAATTCGTACACTGCACAAGATGTTGCTGCATTGTTAGAAAACATAGACCTTACAGCTATTGAAACATGCTTTGTAATTGGTCGTGGAAAAACAGGATTTCTTAAACTGTTTGTAGCATATGTTCAATCAAAAGGCTACAATACTAGAAAAATCGAAGGTTCTATAAATTCCGATTATATTGGGAATTTTGTAAAAAAAGGTGCATTTTGTTATGATTCACAAGATGTGTGCGAAAACAATATTACTGAATTAGTAGCAATTGCCAAAGCACTTCCAAAATTCCGCGTGTGCGAAGTTCATGCAGACTATATAAGCAATGCCGGAGGTTCTATTACACAAGAACTTGCATGTGCACTTGCTATTGGTGCAGAATATTTAACTATTGCTACAAACAAAGGAATTGATGCGGGTACATTTGCTCCAAAAATGAAATTCAATTTTGCAGTAACATCAAACTATTTCATGGAAATCGCAAAATTCCGCGCTGCAAAATTATTGTGGGCTAAAATTGTTGAAGCATACAATCCAAAATGCGATTGCAATGAATTCTGTTCATGCGAAGAAGAACTTGGAACGTGTGGTTGTTGCTCTGAAAAAATTTGTACGTGTGCAGGAAAAATTAACATACATGCCATAACTTCTACATGGAACAAAACATTGTACGACCCATACGTAAATATGCTTCGCACACAAACCGAAGCTATGAGTGCTGCAATAGGTGGTGTAGATTCGCTTACCGTATTGCCATTTAACTATGTTTACGAAGACCCAACAGACTTTAGCGAACGTATAGCACGTAATCAACAAAGTTTATTGAAAGACGAATGTCACTTCGATGCTATTGTTGACCCTGCTGCCGGTTCATACTACATAGAACAATTAACCGATAAAATAGCAGAAACTTCGTGGAATTTGTTCTTGCAAATTCAAGATAAAGGCGGATTTATTGAAGCTTTCAAAGCCGGATTTATTCAAGATTTTGTAAAAGCTACCGCTACTGCTCACAACAAAAATATAGCTACTCGTCGCGAAAATGTATTGGGTGTAAATCAATTCCCTAATTTTACAGAATCTATTACCGATGAAGTATGCGAATGTGTATTTAAACCTGAGGTAGAAAAATCAGACAAAGCTATTGCAGAACCATTGGCAATGTATCGTGGAGCACAAGCGTTTGAGGCATTGCGTTACAAAACCGATGTATATGCAAAATCTAACACTCGTCCAAAAGTGTTTATGCTCACTATCGGAAATTTAACATTTCGTAAAGCTCGTGCACAGTTTGCATGTAACTTTTTTGCGTGTGCAGGGTTTGAAGTGATAGATAACAACGGGTTTGCTTCGATTGACGAAGGGGTGCAAGCTGCAAAAGATGCAGGTGCTCATATAGTTGTAATTTGTAGTTCCGACGAAGAGTATGCAGAAGTAGCTGTTCCGATTTTCGAAAAATTACAAGACAAAATAGTTGTTGTAGCAGGTGCTCCTGCATGTACCGACGACCTTGTAGCTAATGGCATCAAAAACTTCATAAGCGTAAAATCGAATGTGCTCGAAACGTTACAGTCGTACCAATCAATGTTAGGAATTTAATTTTACAATGTACTACAATGAAACCGGATTTTAAATCAATTCATATAAAAACTTCCAAAGCAGGGACTTGCAATGTGCAAGAATGGGAGAAAAAAAATAAAATCTCTGCCGATTGGCTTACACCCGAACAAATACCGGTGAAGCCTGTATATACCAAAGAAGACCTCAAAGGCATGGAACACCTCCAATTTACTTCGGGTTTTGCTCCAAACCTTCGCGGTCCATATACTGCAATGTATCCATATCAACCATGGACTATTCGTCAATATGCCGGCTTTTCTACTGCCGAAGAATCAAATGCATTCTACCGTCGTAATATAGCTTCGGGACAAAAAGGTTTGTCTGTGGCATTTGACCTTGCTACACACCGCGGATACGATTCTGACCACCCACGTGTGGTAGGCGACGTAGGTAAAGCCGGTGTGGCAATAGACAGCATTATGGATATGCGTATATTGTTCGACCAAATTCCACTTAACAAAATGTCGGTAAGTATGACTATGAACGGAGCGGTGCTTCCGGTTATGGCATTTTACATAGTTGCCGGACTCGAACAAGGTGCGAAATTAGAAGAACTTGCTGGTACTATTCAAAACGATATTTTGAAAGAATTTATGGTGCGTAACACATACATTTACCCACCGGCATTCTCAATGAAAATTATAGCAGATATTTTTAAATATACTGCCGAAAAAATGCCAAAATTCAATTCAATTTCGATTTCGGGTTACCACATGCAAGAAGCAGGAGCTACCAACGATATTGAAATGGCATATACACTTGCCGATGGTTTAGATTATTTACGTGCAGGTATTAATGCCGGCTTAGATATCGATGCATTTGCTCCGCGTTTGTCATTTTTCTGGGCAGTGGGAATGAACCACTTTATGGAAATTGCAAAAATGCGAGCAGCTCGTATGATTTGGGCAAAATTGGTACAACAATTTAATCCTAAAAATCCTAAATCTCTTGCATTGCGTACACACTCTCAAACATCGGGGTGGTCGCTTACCGAACAAGATCCATTCAACAACGTAGGACGAACCTGTGTAGAAGCTATGGCTGCTGCATTAGGTCACACTCAATCGTTACATACCAATGCCTTAGACGAAGCTATTGCGTTACCTACCGATTTTTCGGCACGTATTGCACGTAATACACAAATTTATATTCAGCAAGAAACAGAAATTTGCCGTGCTATTGACCCATGGGCAGGTTCGTACTATGTAGAAAAACTTACACACGAAATTGCTCACAAAGCATGGGCTCTTATTGAAGAAGTTGAAAAACTTGGCGGTATGGCAAAGGCTATAGAAACAGGTATTCCAAAAATGAGAATTGAAGAAGCTGCAGCACGTAAACAAGCACGTATAGATGCCGGACTTGATTCTATCATTGGGGTAAACAAATATCGATTAGAAAAAGAAGATCCAATCGAAATTCTTGACATTGACAATACTGCGGTGCGTTTGTCGCAAATAGAGCGTTTGAAAAAACTTCGCGAAAATCGTAACGAACAAGAATGTCAAGCAGCACTTGCAGCTATTACCAAATGTGCAGAAACAGGTGAAGGAAACTTACTTGAATTGGCAGTAGAAGCTGCTAAGAAAAACGCATCGCTTGGTGAGATTTCAGATGCTTGCGAAAAAGTAGCAGGCCGTTATAAAGCAGTAATTAGAAGCATTTCAGGAGTGTACGCATCAGAAGCTAAAAACGATGGCGATTTTCAAAAAGCAGTAGAACTGTGTAAAAAATTCGCCGCACAAGAAGGACGTCAACCACGTATAATGGTTGCCAAAATGGGACAAGACGGTCACGACCGTGGTGCCAAAGTTGTATCTACCGGGTATGCCGATATTGGTTTCGACGTAGATGTAGGACCACTTTTCCAAACTCCGGAAGAAGCTGCAAAACAAGCAGTAGAAAATGATGTGCATATACTTGGCGTATCGTCGTTGGCAGCAGGTCATAAAACACTTGTGCCACAAGTTATAGCAGAACTTAAAAAACTTGGCAGAGAAGATATTATGGTTATTTGTGGTGGTGTAATCCCTGCACAAGACTATGATTACTTATACAAAGCCGGTGCTGTTGCTATTTTTGGACCGGGTACTTCGGTTGCTAAAGCTGCGGTGCAGATTTTAAATATTCTATTGGAAGACTAATTATAGAAATACATAGCAAATTAAAGTAAAAAAGGCTGTACGTAATGTATAGCCTTTTTTAATTATACATGTCAATGTGTGATTGAAAGTTGAAAAAAGTCGCTATTTTGAAATATATTTTTCTTATCCTTTATATTTGGATAATATTGAATTTTCAATAGAACTTTAAAATAATAAAAATGGAAAAATTAAAAACATTTCAAATGTATCGACCGATTAGTACAGAAACAATTTCTGCAATAGCAATAATTGTAATTTATGCTTGTGTAATATCATATGAATTAGGGGCTGCACAACAAAAAATAGTAAACCCGTAGAATTTTAATTAAATTTTATAAAAATAATACTTTAAACAATTACAAATATTGAGCAAGTAATGTAAATAAAGTATTCTTCTGAATAGGTTTCGAGATATGAGCTTTGCATCCTAATTCATAAAAATATTCGATATCTTCGGGTAAAGTATATGCAGTTTGAGCAATTATCGGAATAGTATTACCCTGTGCCTTCAATTCTTTTAAAGCTTCAGATCCATTCATAACCGGCATATGTATATCCAAAAGAATAACATCTATAGTATGAGATACGCACAAAGCCAATAATTCTTTGCCGTTGGCAGCATGGAGCAATGTTGCATGGGTTGGGGCAAGCAAAATTTCGAGTAATGTAAATGCATGTATATTATCTTCGGCTATACATATAGTTTTGGCAGACCAATCGGGTATAGTAGTTTTAGTACTTTGAGGCGATACATCTAATTGCTGTTCCACTCGTTTATTTGGAATAGTTACATAAAACGTGGAGCCTTTTCCCTCTTCAGATTCTACCCAAATTGTACCGCCTAACAACTGTATAAGACCTTGTGTAATATTTAATCCTATTCCGGTGCCTTCTATTGTTTGGTTTGCATTCACCTGTCGGAACAATTCAAATATTTTATCATGAAATTCTTTGGGAATACCTATACCTGTATCTTTTACATATATACAAATATAATCGTCGGTATATGGTATTGTTCCTATTTCAATGGTACCTTGCAGAGTATACTTTACAGCATTGCTTATAAGGTTTGTAAATATTTGTTGTAACCGCACCGGATCCGATTGAATTTGAATATTCGAAAAACCTTCGTGAATATGAATACTTACATTTTTTTGCAATTTACTATACTGTTGCTGTTTTACAATTTCAACAGAATTGCTTACTATATAAAATATGTCGCAGAGTCTCATATCGGGTTTTATAGCATGTGCCGATATTTTGGCAATATCTATAATATCATTAATTACCCGTAATAACTGTTTGCCCGATTGTTTAATAATAGATATAAAATATTCACGCTCTTCGTTCGATTGCTCATCTGCTATTAACAAATCAGAAAAACCTAAAATGGCATTCATAGGAGTTCTGATTTCATGACTAATATTTGCCAAAAAAGCTGTTTTTAATGCATTATTTTCCTCTGCTTGCTCTTTAGCAATTATCAATTCTTCGAATAATCGTTGTCGTTCTACTATTTTCCATGCCGAATCCATAACTATTTGCATATGCATAATATCGGTTTGGGTATAGTCTGTTTTTTTATTGGCAACCCCTACTGCTGCTACTATTTTTGAATCGATAAAAATAGGTGCCGATGCAAATGAATTAAGAGTTACATGCCCTTGAGGATATCCTTTTTTGTGAGGATTAGGTGCAGTAAAATCGTTTATTATTATTGGTTTGCGTTGCCTTACAACTTCACCCCATATTCCTGTTTTAGCCAATTCGTAGGTAGTTTGCTTTTCTACTACCATACAATCGTTCAACACCTCTTTAGACCACGAATTAAGCGTAAACAATTCAGTTTCTTCGTTGTAATAATATATATACCCTATGGTGCTTTCGGTAAGTTTAATTACTTCGTTGAGCACATAATCTAAAAACGATGCAGTGTCTTGAATAGGATACTGTGATATGGCGTATAAACTTTCTAATTGAGAATTATGCAACAATATTTCTTGCTGATGTTGTTTGCGTTGGGTAATATCCTGCACAAATCCTATTATGTGCTGCTGTTCATTAATATACAGTAATGCTATACGAATTTCTACCGGAAATTCCGTATCATCTTTCCGTTTATGTATACTTTGAATAGTAATAGAGCCTTCAGAGGGTATAGCATCGCGTATTTGCAATACTTGATCTTTAGAATTAAAATTACCATCAATATCCATTATGGTTAATTGTAACAATTCTTCGTGAGTATACCCTGTTTGGTCGCACGCTTTTTGATTCACCGTAATAATAGCACCTTCAAAATCGGCTAAATATATAGCATCGGGAGCTTGAGAAATAATTGCATGCAGGCGGTCTTCCTGTTCTTTTATTTTTATTATGTTTTTTTGATTTTCGGTAATATCATTAAACACTACCGCAAAATGCCCGGGTTTGGGACAATAGGCATGTACTTGAAAATATTTGTCCATTGATTTCGAATAATTTTCGAAACTAAATGGAGTTCCTGTAAGTGCTACATTACCATAATTTTGAATCCAATATTCTTCGGTGTTAGGAAATACCTCTGTTACCCGCTTTCCTATAATGCTTGATACTGCCATTCCTGTAATGACTTCAAATGCTGGATTTGCTTCTAAAAAAATATAGTCTATGGCTTTACCACTATCATCACATACAATTTTATGTAAAGCAAAACCTGAAATATGATTTTCAAATAATTTTTGATATTGTAATTCGTGTTCTTCTGCTTTTTTTTTAATATCTTGAACTTCGCTAATATCGGTAGCTACATGTATTATTTTATCAATATTTCCGGCATCATCGAACAATGGAGAACAGGTAATATGATACTGTTTATTCAGTTCTTCAATAAAAACTGTATGAGTAATCGTTTGTTGCGATGCACCTTTAGACCTAAATGGACAAACATTGGGAATATTTTCTTTTGCAGTTTCAGATTTATAACAAGGGAGCGAAAATATATGTCCGGTTACTTGCTTGTGTAATTGTGTGCTTGTTTTATTAGAAAAATATAATGAAAAGTCGTTGTTTAAAATATATACCGGAAAAGGTAAAGCATCGAATATGCGTTGCCAATCATGTTGTTTGAGTATATGAGAATAATCCATATTAACTCGTTCGTTTAGAAATTATGTACAAAATAATTGACGACACTATATATCCTAAAATAATGAAAGGTAAGGCTAATAAATTAAAAAACGCAAATGCAACTACCGAAGCTGCAATAAATGAATATCTGAATATATTATCGGAAAAAGAATAGCTGATAAATTTTAGAGAAAACATAGGAATTTCGGAAACCAATAATAAAGAAAAAGCTATGCTCAAAAACACTAATAGTATGGGCGATAAGTCGGGATAAAAAATAATTGCAGCAAAAAACAAAGCATTAGCCGGCGTTGGTAGTCCTATAAATGAATGTGATTGTCGCTCGTCTACATTAAATTTTGCCAACCGTAATGCAGAAAACGGAACTATAATAAACGGCGTGAGAATTAAAATATATTCTTGCCACACTATTGTTTCAAGTTCCGGAAAAATAGTACCAAACAGTAAATGTTGTATTACGGTAGAAAGTATTGCAGCCGGAGCAAATCCGAATGTAATCAAATCTGCTAACGAATCCAGCTCTTTACCTATGGCAGATTTAGCTTTGAGAATACGAGCAGCAAAACCATCGAAAAAATCAAAAATAGCACCTGCAAAAATTAATAAACTTGCAATTTCAAATGGCACAATTCCGGAAAAAGCAACAATAACGGCACTCACGCCACACATAAGATTACACAATGTTATGAGATTGGGGATACTATTTCGAATCATATTCAAATATTATTTTACGTATTGTTGTTAATTGTTCATTTGTATGACTATATAATTTCTAATATATTTAAATACCATAATCATACATGTGTGTAAATATATAAAAAAAAGGGACAAAGAAATCAATTCTTTATCCCAATTTTTACATACACTTTTTTTGTCCCACAGAATCAAAAAAGACGAACTCTTTTGATTACTTATTTCACTTACGAAATATGGGCATATGTATCATCCGCATTTACTCGCACCACAATCTTTACATATAAGGCAACCTTCTTGATAAATCAAATTGATACTACCACATTCACATGTTTTACCAGAACTTACTTTTGTTCCATCTGGAATATATTTTTTAAGAGCACGTTCTACCCCATTTTTCCATGTGTTAATAGATTCACTATCCACACTAAGCGACGAAATAAGGTTAACCACACTTTCTATAGGCATACGGTGACGTAAAATACCGGAAATTAATCGTGCATAATTCCAGAATTCTTTATCGAACATACGCGACAATCCTTGGAATGTATTGCTGTAACCATGTTTATCAATATATTGAAAATCATAACGCGACACTCCGTCTACTTTAACTTTTACAATTTTACCTTTGGTTACAGATTTTGGAATAGGTAATACATCTTCGTCGCTTTTACCGGTAAATATTTCGTACGGATGTCCATCGAGCATACCTACAAATGCCACCCACAATTCTTTGTTATTGTAGAATCGTACCACATCAGCTTCTAATTCTATTGGACGTTGAGGAGGGAAATACGCCATGCCGGAATCTTGCTGTTTGCCATCTGATTTTTTATCAGAAATTAAAACACCCGAACGAGAACCATCGCGGTATACCGTAACACCTTTACAACCAACTTCCCAAGCTTTTACATACAATTGACTTACTAATTCTTGTTTTGCCGATTCTGGTAAATTAATAGTAACACTAATAGAATGGTCAACCCATTTTTGGATTTTACCTTGCATTTCTACTTTTTTAATCCAATCTACATCGTTTGCAGTAGCTTTATAGTAAGGCGATTTTTGCACAAGTGCATCTAATTCTTCGTCAGAACAATTTTGAGCAAAATTTGAATCGTATCCGTTAGCTATTAACCAAGTAATAAAACGATGATGGAATACACGATATTCTTCCCATGAATCGCCTACTTCGTCAACATATGCTATGGTAACATTTTTATCGTTTGGATTCACTTTTTTTCTTCGTTTGTACGACACCATAAATACCGGTTCTATACCCGATGTAGTTTGTGTCATAAGACTTGTAGAACCAGTAGGTGCAATGGTAAGCATAGAAATATTTCTACGACCATAGTTCATTATATCGTTATACAATTGCTCGTCGGCAGCTTTAATTCGAAGTAAAAACGGATTATTACGTTCGCGATCGGGATTAAATACTTTGAACGGACCACGAACCTTCGCCATTTCCATGCTTGCACGATATGCTTCGATTGCCAATGTTTTATGTACTTCGGTAGCAAAATCAATAGCATCGTCGGAACCATATCGCAATCCTAAGGCTGCAAGCATGTCGCCTTCTGCTGTTATGCCAATACCGGTTCTACGACCTTCTACGGCTTTTTCCTTAATTTTTTCCCATAAATTCTTCTCTACACGTTTTATTTCAAAATTTTCAGGGTCAGCATCAATTTTTTCAATTATAGCATCAATTTTTTCTAATTCCATATCTATAATATTATCCATCATACGCTGTGCATGAGCAACATGTGTTTTGAATAATGGAAAATTAAACGATGCTTGAGGAGTAAATGGATTTTGCACATATCCATATAAATTTATTGCCAATAACCGACAGCTATCGTATGGACATAATGGAATTTCTCCACATGGATTGGTAGATACAGTTTTGAACCCTAAATCTGCATAACAATCAGGAATAGCTTCTTGCGAAATAGTATCCCAGAACAAAATTCCCGGCTCAGCCGATTTCCATGCATTATATACAATTTTATCCCACAATGCACGAGCATTTATTTCTTTGCGTATGCTTGGATTAGGAGAATCAACAGGATATTGTTGGATATAACTGGTATTGTTTATAACAGCTTGCATAAAAGCATGATCAATTTTTACCGAAATATTAGCACCGGTAACTTTTCCAGCTTCTAATTTTGCGTCAATAAATTTCTCAGAATCAGGATGTTTGATAGAAATACTAAGCATAAGAGCACCTCTACGACCGTCTTGAGCAACTTCGCGGGTAGAATTTGAATACCGTTCCATAAACGATACCACACCGGTTGATGTAAGTGCACTATTATTTACAGGGCTCCCTGAAGGACGCAAATGCGATAAATCGTGACCAACACCGCCACGTCGTTTCATTAACTGCACTTGCTCTTCGTCTATACGCAATATACCTCCATACGAATCGGCAGGATTTTTATGTCCAATAACAAAACAATTCGACAATGAAGATGTTTGGAATTTATTACCAATACCTGCCATAGGGCTACCTTGTGGTACTATATAAGTAAAATCTTTTAACAATTCAAAGAATTGATCTTCTGTCATAGGTTCTGCATACTTTTGATCGATGCGTGCCAGTTCTCGTGCCAAACGACGATGCATATCGTTAGGGTTTTTTTCGTAAATATTACCATACGAATCTTTGAGTGCATACTTGTTAATCCATACTGAAGCAGCTAACTCATCGCCACCAAAATACTCTTTAGAACTTGCTAACGCTTCTTCGTAAGAATACGTTTTTGTTTTTGTTTCGTTACTTGTCATTTTTGTCTCTTGTATAAACATAATTGCTCATTTTTTTTGTTTATGTTTCAACCACCATTTTTTTTTGGAGGAAATACAGTCTAAAATTAGACTTATAAATTTGAGTGCGAAAAAGAAATCATTGAGAGTTATTCATATTTTTTTAACAATATAACAAACTGTTATTCAAGACATTCGATATTTCCAAATATTATTAATTAAATTTAATTTTTTTCTGTTAACATAGGGTTATTTCAAACGAAATTTGAAGCGAGCATACTTTACGAACATGAATTGTTGAAAACTGTAAAAAAACCAAAAACCAAAAAAAAATTCTTAAAACTGTGTTTTTTAAAAAATTATTAAGTAAAAATACACAAGATAATACAGGTAAAATGTAATGTACTATTTAAAACACGGAAATGGTATCAAAAAATGTCTGAATGTCAAGAATTGCTCATAG
>ENA-UOWE01004373-UOWE01004373.1-activated-sludge-metagenome-genome-assembly--contig:-NODE-4373-length-13685-cov-6.204475_pt1 | contig 13685 bp, 10 predicted proteins | sample MGYA00249841_ERZ761562 | MGnify/ENA primary metagenome ERZ761562 (study PRJEB28883, sample SAMN05720200) | activated sludge metagenome | isolation source: Anaerobic digester | place: Japan... | reverse complement strand
TTGAAATCAGATAACGATACCAGTGGCGTATGGCAAAAATCATTTGTGGATTATTTAACCCCTGAAGTCAGGGATAAAGAAGATACTTTACAGGTGTATTTATGGCATCGTGGAAAAAAACCTGTATATATTAAAAACCTTTTGGTGGAGGCATATGATCCGATAGATCCACAATAGGCTGAAAATCAAATGGATAAACTAAAGTTTCACGTGAAACATTACTATGTTATTAAAAAAATATGATATTATTGTGGTAGGAGGGGGGCATGCCGGTTGTGAAGCGGCTGCGGCTGCGGCAAATATGGGTGCCTCGGTGCTGTTGATTACGATGAATATGGACCTGATTGCGCAAATGTCATGCAACCCATCTATAGGTGGAGTAGCAAAGGGGCAAATTGTAAGAGAGATTGATGCACTTGGTGGAAAAACCGGTATAGTAACCGATCAATCAATGATTCAATTCAGGATGCTGAATCGCTCAAAGGGTCCGGCAATGTGGAGCCCGCGCGCACAATGCGATCGCATGCTTTTTTCGGCGATGTGGAGGCGGGTGTTGGAAAACACTCACGGACTGGATTTTTGGCAGGACGAAGTAAAAAAGATTTTGATAAGCAAAGGAAAGGTGCAGGGCGTAGAAACCTTGCTCGGAATAAAAATTTATTCCAGATCCGTGATATTGTCCTCGGGAACTTTTTTAAACGGTCTGATGCATATAGGAGAAAAAAATTTTACGGGGGGGAGAATGGGCGAAAAAGCCTCCGAAGGATTAAGTGATAAACTGGTGAAAATGGGTTTCAGAAAAAAACGATTGAAGACCGGAACACCAGTGAGAGTTGATGGAAGAACCGTTAATTTTGATAAATTGACTGAACAAAAAGGTGACGAAAATCCGGGAAAATTTTCATTTACAAGCACCGAAGTTCTTAAACAGCAAAAAAGCTGTTTTTTGGCTTATACCAATGAAAAAGTTCACGAAATTCTTAGTCTTGGTTTCGAAAAATCGCCACTTTTCAAAGGAAGAATTAAGGGAGTGGGCCCGCGTTACTGCCCCTCCATCGAAGATAAAATTGTGAGGTTTGCCGACAAAACCCGGCACCAACTTTTTTTGGAACCGGAGGGGTGGAATACCATAGAATATTATCTGAACGGATTTTCATCCTCCTTGCCCGAAAAAACGCAATTAGATGCGCTGCACCATATTAAAGGTTTTGAAAAAGCAAAGATTTTCAGACCGGGTTATGCCATTGAATATGATTATTTTCCTCCAGACCAGTTACATTATTCCCTGGAAACAAAATTGGTGGAAAATCTGTATTTTGCCGGCCAGATAAACGGAACTACAGGCTACGAAGAAGCCGCCGCACAGGGCCTCATGGCCGGTATAAATGCATTTAATAAATTAAACAATAAACCAGAATTTATTCTGAAAAGATCCGATGCCTATATAGGGGTGTTGATTGACGATCTGATTACAAAAAGTATTGACGAGCCATACAGGATGTTTACCTCAAGAGCCGAATACCGTATTTTGCTACGGCAGGATAATGCCGACATCCGACTGACCAAAACAGGCCATCAATTGGGTTTAATTTCTGATGAACAAATGAAAAAATTCAGGAAAAAAACCAAAAAAATTTCAGTTCTTACCGACTTTATTAAAAATGAAACGATAAATCCTGAAGAGGCAAACGTGTATCTGGCACAAATTAATACTACGGAAATAAAACAAAAAACAAAAATATCCAATATCCTTTTAAGGCCTGAAGTGGATATTTTTTCTTTGGTGGCCTCGGTGGAAAAATTGTCGCGTTTTACCAAAGAAAAATATATCACCGACAAAGAGATTTTTGAACAAATCGGAATACAAATTAAATACAGTTCTTATATCGAAAAGGAAAAAGAAATTGCCGACAAAATCTCAAAACTTGAAAATATTACCCTGAATAAAAACTTTGATTATAAAAAAATCACGGCCTTATCGATGGAAGGGAGAGAAAAATTATCTTTGTACAAACCAGGAACTATTGGGCAGGCATCGCGCATAAGCGGTGTCTCACCTGCTGATATAACGGTGCTTTTGGTGCATCTTGGACGATGATGTTTCACGTGAAACTTTGAAAAATGGAAAAATTAAATAGCTGCCCCCTTTGCGGAAATAATATGTTGGATATATATCTCGAAACCGAAGATTATTTCCTAACCCATGAGCGGTTTACAATTGTAAAATGCACCCAATGCGGGTTGATGTTTGTAAACCCCAGGCCCTTGCCCAGCGAAATTTTTAAATACTATCAATCCGAAAACTACATCTCTCATTCCACCAAACAAACTGGATTGCTCGATAAAATTTATTCCTTGGTACGAAAACAAAATCATTTTAAAAAATTTAAGTTAATCAGCAGGTATAAGAAAGCTGGGGCAATATTTGATATTGGTTGTGCAACAGGCGAATTTCTGTATTTTTTTAAGAAAAAAGGGTGGAAAGTAACGGGTGTGGAACCTAATGATGAGGCCAGGAATTTTGCCGCTAAAACCTATCAGGTAACTGTTGCCGACGAGGAAAACATTCCAAATTTAGAAGAAAAAACATTCGATGTAATAACCATGTGGCATGTGCTGGAACATGTGCACGATATCAATGAGAGAGTAACTCAGCTTAATCGGTTGCTGAAAGATGATGGTATCGCTGTAATTGCAGTACCCAATCCCAACAGCAAGGATGCGGCTATGTATCAAAAATTCTGGGCAGGTTATGACCTTCCCCGGCACCTGTATCATTTTACTGCAAAAACAATGGAAAAATTATTTGATAAACATGGTTTTCATCTTGTGGAGAAAATTCCATTGGTTTTTGATGCCTTTTATATAAGTCTTGTTAGCGAAAAATACCAAACCGGAAAAAGAAATCTGGTGAAAGCTTTTTTTCGCGGTTTAAAATCAAATTTGTGGGCAAAACAAAATAATAACGAATTTTCAAGCATGATTTACGTTTTTAAGAAAATGGCTTAAAATAAGCGCCTGTAACGAAAAAACACCCTTTTGTAATATCTTGGCCTGCCAAAACAAAAAAAATGCGTTATATTGATTAATTTTAAGCCGTTTTTTTAGTTTTTTTTAAAAATTTTTGGACAAAAATGAAAAAAAATATCCCACGACGTATTTTTTTTGTTGCCATCGCATTTTTGGTATTAGCAATACTTTGTCTTTTTAATACGGAAAAAATTCTAAGCCTTCCGTCCCGAAAAGACAAAATCATAAAAGATGTCGAAAACCAAATTCAGCGAAAAGAAAAAATCGCAATTAAAATTATTGATGCTCTTTTTGACGACTCAGAACAAAATGTACAACCCGATTTATTTTCGAACAACCACTTGCTTGAAATTTCAAAAGATGAAGGAATAACGTTTCTGAAATTCGAAAATGATTCCATGGTGTTCTGGTCTGATAATTTTTTTCCGGCCTCCCATTTTGTTGATAGCACCATCAGCGAAAAAAAAATATTGAAAAAAGATAATGGTTGGTATTATGTCATAAAAAAAGAAAAAAACAACGAAACCTGCGCTGCTGCCATTTTAATAAAAAACAACTATAAATACGAAAACGATTATTTAAAAAATAAATTCAACAATGGCATAGGTGCAGATATTTCCGGGGTTGAGGTAATCGAAAGTAAAGACAGCAATTGTATTAATAACACAGCCGGAGAAAGAATTTTTTCGTTGACTTTTGACGACAATATGCCATACACCTTTTCCGAACAAGTGTCTGTGCTGATATTATATTTTCTTGCTTTTATTTGTTTGCTATACCTGCTGATTCTTATTTTTAAGTTTTTGTATGATAAAGGATACTTAAGTAAGCCTATTATGGTTTTTGGTGTGGTAATGTCGATGATATTAACCCGGGGCATTCTTTTTTATTTCAAACTACCCGGGGGCATTTATAAAACAGATATTTTTGGCCCGATTTATTATGCTTCATCATCCGTGTTGCCGTCTTTTGGCGACTTACTGATCAATGCCTTACTTTTCTTTATAATCGCGGTTTTTGTTTATAAAAACTCACCACTTACTTCCCGGTTTTTAGTAAATACCTGGCAAAAATTCATTGCCGGCGCAGCAGTTGTGATTTTTGTTACGGTTTTATTTCTGTATATAATAAAACTGATACAGTCGGTTATTCTGGATTCTACCATTTCTTATAATTTGGACCAGCTTTTTTCTATCAACAGCATGAGTATAACAGGCCTGCTGATAATTTCACTGCTGATAATTTCTTATTTTCTTATTTCGACGGTTTTGTTTAATTATTGTTTTCGTCTCAATATTCGTAAAGCATATATCTTGTTGTCGGTTATTTTGATTGCGGCAGTCTGTTGTGCCTGCAATTTTTTGCAACTAATTGAGTGCTGGCCGGCAACACTCTGTTTTATCATTTTTTGTACTGTGTATATACTGTCCCGGAAAAATAACCTATGGAAGCTACACTATTTCGAGATAATAGCGTATCTGCTGGTTTTTACTTTCGCTACTTATTATACACTGAATATTACTACCAAAAGTAAAGAACTTGAAAAACGAAAATCACTTGCACACCAGCTTTCTTCGGGTGAAGATCCCCTGGCCGAAAATATGTTCAGGGACGTGAGAAAACAGATTGCAGACGATGCCGCGCTCAAAATTAAATTAACCGCCTATCCGCAAAGCGAAAACGACATAAGGGATTACCTTACCCAAAAATACTTTTCAGGATATTGGGACAAATACAAAGTACAGATAACCGTTTGTAATCCCAACGACAGCTTGCTGGTGGATGCCATGGCTGAAAAGCAAAATTGTAAGAAGTTCTTTGATAATTTAATCAGGAATTTTGGCGAACCCGCCTCATGTCCGGAGCTTTTCCTCCTTAATTATGGTACTGGCGGTAATAACTACCTGGCCAAAATGGATTTTATGATTGATTCCTCGCAGTTATATTTGTTCATTGAATTAAATTCAAAATTTATACCTAAAGGCTTGGGTTATCCTGAATTGCTCATTGATAAAAAGCTTTTTATTAATACCGATCTGTCTAATTATTCCTATGCGAAATATTATCAGAATAATTTGATAGATGCTTTTGGAAAATACTATTATTCAAGAGATTATAAAATTGATAAAGCCCTTTTTATCAACGACGTTTATTCTTTTGATCATAACGGGTACAATCATTTGTGCTACCAATCCGACGATTCATCGGTGGTATGGGTTAGTAAAAAAAACCGGAACCTGCTCGATATTGTGGCACCATTTTCAATACTATTTATACTCTTTTCGCTTGTTGTACTGACGTATTATGTGGTTGATATAATACTGCCCAGACGAAAAAAGATAAGCCTGAATTTCAAAAACAGGCTGCAATTATCAATGGTGTCTATCATATTGATTTCCTTTATGATAATAGGTGTGTCAACCTTCTATTTTATCCGCAATTTGAACGATAATAAAAACATCGACCAACTCAATGAAAAGTCAATGTCGATAGTGATAGAAATTCAGAATAAAATAGGTAATGCCGAGACCTTGAACGCCGAACAGCTTGCTTACCTCAACGGTTTACTGGCGAAGTTTTCCAACATTTTTTTTACCGATATCAACGTGTTTGATGCTCAGGGTTTCCTGGCTGCCACGTCGCGTCAGCAAATTTTCTCCGAGGGGTTGTTGTCCGACAGGATGAACCCAACTGCTTTTAACCTCCTTAACGGTGAAAACAAAACAACCTTTATTCATAAGGAAAATATTGGAGAACTTAATTATTATTCTGCTTATGTGCCATTCTTTGGAATAAACAATAATGTACTGTATTACATTAATTTACCATATTTTGCGAAAGAAAGTGAATTAAACCGGGAATTATCTTCTTTTCTCACGGCATTTATCAATATATATGTGATATTCATTGCATTAACAATAATAATTGCCCTATTGATTGCCGGACGTATAACCCGCCCTCTATATGTTATTAAAGAAAAAATTAAAAATGTAAAACTCGAAAAAAAGAACGAAAAAATTGTGTGGAAACAAAACGATGAGATAGGAGGGCTAATATCAGAATACAACCGCATGATTGACGAACTAGCCGAGAGTGCCGAAAAATTAAGCCGGTCGGAACGTGAAAGTGCATGGAGGGTAATGGCCATGCAGGTAGCCCACGAGATAAAAAATCCGTTGACACCTATGAAACTTAGCATTCAGCACCTTGAAAGATCGTGGAAAGATAAAGCACCCGATTGGGATGAAAAGTTAGAACGTTTCACAAAAAATATTGTCGAACAAATTGATAATCTGTCAGCTATTGCGTCCGAATTTTCTTATTTTGCTAAAATGCCCAAGCCGATGAATGAAAAGATAAACCTTTCTGATTTATTGGAAAATTCAGTATCGATTTTTATGGCTAACAACAACATTGACATTTTGTTAGAAAAAACTAAAATACCACGTGATTGTTTTGTTTTTGCCGACAGAAATCAAATAATCAGGGTTATGAACAACGTGCTTAACAATGCCATCCAGGCCATAGGAAAAAATCAAAATGGCTTTATAGAAATTGGACTTAACAAAGTAGAATCCAAAGCAATTATTTTTGTAAAAGACAATGGTTCAGGTATTTCTGACGAAATGAAACTTCGCATTTTTACACCCAATTTCTCCACCAAATCCGAAGGTATGGGCCTGGGATTGGCCATAGTAAAGACCATCATTGAAAATTCCGGTGGAAAAATTTGGTTCGAATCTGAAGAAAATAATGGCGCAACCTTCTATATTGAGCTTCCGCTTTTTGTTGAATAAAGTGTTGAAAAACAATTAAATATTGTTTTTAAACTGCTTGAGAAAACGTATGTCGTTTTCAGAAAACAGCCGCAAATCTTTAACGGTAAATTTCAGATTGGTAATACGTTCGATGCCCATTCCAAAAGCATAACCCGTATAAACCTTGCTGTCGATATTGCAGTTTTCAAGCACATTGGGGTCCACCATACCACACCCCAGAATTTCTACCCATCCGGTCTTTTTACACATGGAGCATCCCTTTCCGCCGCACAAAGAACATGAAATATCCATTTCTGCTGAAGGTTCGGTAAAAGGGAAATAGGAGGGGCGTAAACGGATTTTAGTGTCGGAGCCGAACATTTCTTTAGAGAAGTACAGAAGCGTTTGTTTTAAGTCGGCAAAAGACACATTTTTATCGATATACAAACCTTCTACCTGATTAAAAAAACAATGTGCACGTGACGAGATGGCTTCGTTGCGGTACACCCTGCCGGGCATTATTACCCGCAAGGGAGGTTTTTGGGTTTGCATAAGCCGCACCTGAACAGAAGAGGTATGTGTACGCAACACAATATCAGGGTTTTGTTCAATAAAAAAAGTGTCCTGCATTTCGCGGGCAGGATGATCGGGTTGGAAATTAAGTGCTGTAAAGTTGTGCCAATCGTCTTCTATTTCAGGCCCGTCGGCCACAGTAAAACCTATCCTCGAAAAAATTTCAATAATCTCTTTGCGTATTATCGACATTGGATGACGGGCTCCGTAAGCCCCATTAGTGGCGTTGAGTGTCAGATCTAACGGCTTGGTTTCCTGTTTGCCGGCGATGTCAATGTTGTTTTTTAAATCGTTATATTTTTCGGAAGCCGTCTGCTTCAATGAGTTCAACAATTTTCCCAACATCTGTTTTTGTTGCGGGGGCTGTGCCTTGAATTCTTCGAAAAGATTGTTGAGAATCCCGTTTTTGCCTAAATATTTGATACGGAATTGTTCAAGTTCGTCGGGTTTTACTGTTGAAAACGATTTTATTTCGTCAAGAAGACGTTGTATATTGTGTTCCATGTTTTTATTGTGTATAAGTCTTTCGGGTTGATGCCCGATAATTATGGGTTCCTGAAATAATTATTTTATTTCAATAATTTCCATGGTGATATCCTGTAGTGGTTTATCGCCAGGTTGCGTTTTAACGGCAGCAATTTTATTTATTACATCAAAGCCTTCTACAACTTCGCCAAAAACGGTGTACGCGCCATCAAGGTGCGGTGTGCCGCCAACAGTTGTGTAAGCCGTCCGTTCTTCGGCAGTAAATTTTTTGTTCATGCGCTGTTCAAAAAGATCGAGTTCCTGATTGGTATAAACTTTTCCCTGTACAATATAAAATTGCGAACCTGAGGAGGCCCTTAGCGGATTAACCTGGTCGCCAGTACGAGCTGCTGCCAGGGCGCCGAATTTATGGAAATATTTTGGGAGAATTTCTGCGGGAACGGTATATCCTGCATCTTCGGTGCCACCTTTGGCCCCGCCGCCCTGTATCATAAACTTGTTGATGACACGGTGAAAAATAGAGCCATTATAAAACCCGCTATTAACCAGTTTAGTGAAATTATCCCGGTGCTGGGGTGTGTCGTTGTATAGCTTAAGAGTAATATCTCCGTAAGTTGTTTTCAACAAAAACTTTTTTTCGGCCACTGCTTGGCCACTCTGACTAAAGGCGGCCGACAACATTAACAAACACGAAAAGAAAACGATAAATTTTTTCATAATGATAAATTTTATAAATTTGTGTAGTTTTGTAACAAAATTGTTTTAATTTGCGTATTAATTTACGCAGAACAAAATTAAAAAAAATATAACAATGAAAATATTTCTCCCTAAAAATGTCTTAGCCCTGTTATTAGTTGCAAGTTTGGGGGTTCTTGTTTTTTATGGCTGTAAAAAAGAAAGTACCGATTGTACGGCAATCATAATTGCCAAACAACTCAATGATACCAATGTGGTTGTTTCTTATGCCGATGTTATTATTGCGCCGCAGTATCAGGATGTCCGTGTTGAAGGTAAGACCGATATTGCGGGCAAATTCGAACACGCCTTTAAGTACGAAGGTATTCTTGATGTTATTGTTTTTAAACCTATTGAAGGCACACCCGATTCACTCATCGGACGTGGCGTTATCCGGTTGAAACCCGGAGAAACAACCACTAAAACGATCTTTTTAAAGTAATTATTCGTTTCCTGATTCTTTCATAGCTTTATTGTAGCAGCTTCTGCAAAGAGGTTGATAAGTATCTGTTTCACCCAGCAAAACCAGTTTGTCGTTTTCTACCATCCTGTGCGAAACATGCGCCAGATCTCCGCAGTGCAGGCAAATAGCATGAACCTTGGTAACATACTCGGCAGTGGCCAGCAGCGCAGGCATGGGCCCAAAAGGTTTACCAAGATAATCCATATCCAGTCCGGCCACAATAACACGGATACCCCTGTTGGCCAACATATTGCACACGTTTACTATTTCGGCATCAAAAAACTGTGCCTCGTCAATACCCACAACATCCACTTCTGCCGTGAGTAAAAGTATCTGTGAGGCCGATTCTACCGGCGTGGAATTTATCACGTTTTCGTCATGCGAAACAACGTTCTCCACATCATATCGTACATCCACGGCTGGTTTGAATATTTCTACGCGTTGCCTGGCGTATTTGGCTCTTTTTAAACGGCGGATAAGCTCCTCGGTTTTGCCCGAAAACATCGATCCGCAAATAACTTCAATAAAGCCTTTTTTATGTGTTTCCACCGTTTTTTCTATAAACATCTGCGTAGCGTATTTATTTTTTATAATTTTAGGCCTGTAAAATACTGCAAATTTAATATTAACCTTTAATTTTTCAACTATGGCAATCGAACTTGTTACAGGAGAAATAAAAATTATTCTGGAAGAACTCGCCGAACAATCAAATACTATCAGCCAGTACGAAGGAAAAATTCCGCAGATTGAACTCGATATTATCATGGCGAATATCAGGAAACTGTATGAAAGATTTGGCGACCTTAACGAACTGAATAAAAAACATTTAACACAAAAATTAGTCGAAGAAACCCCTGCGGCCGAAGTGATTAAGCAACAGCCACCAGTGGTAGAAACAACCGAAATAAAAATTTCGGTAAACCAGCCACAAGACTTATCTGCAGCGGTATCCGAAGAAAAAACAGATTTATTTGATACCAAAATTGTGGACAGTGTTAAAGAACAGCCCGATGAGCAACCGGAAGAAAAAACCGCAAAAAAGATTGAAGTAAAGGTTGAAGAAAAGGTCGAAGAAAAAGCTCCGGAAGCCGAACCGAAAAAAAAGCCCAAAACCGAAAAAGTAAAAACAGGCGACCTTTTTGCTTTGACAGATAAAGAAACCATCGCTGACAAGTTTAAAGAAACTGGTATTTCAGTTCATGAAAAAATTTCGGCAGAAAAAAATGATACCACGGTGGCAGAAAAAATAGGAAAATCTTCAAATTCAAACCTCAAGAGCGCTATAGGAATTAATGATAAGTTTTTGTTTATAAATCAGTTATTCAAAGGCGACTTGCAGGGATATAATAAGGCTATAGAAAAACTTAATGTCTGTGCCACCATCGAAATGGCTACTTCGGCCCTCGAGGAGTTACGGGAAGCCAACAACTGGGATAATGGTGATGAAGCCTATCAGAAACTCGAAGATCTTGTGATAAAAAAACTTCTCTGATTTGAAAAAGTATCTCATTATTCTAGCCTGCCTGTTTTTTTTTGAGAATCAGATTTTTTCGCAAAATATTGGCTATGCAAGAGGGGTGATAGACACCCTTGCCTCACCGGAATTTTTTGGACGCGGGTATGTTAATTCGGGCGATAAAATTGCGGCCGGTTATATCGTAAAACAATTGGAAAAATTTGATGTAAAACCTTTTGAAACAGGATATCTTCAGCCTTTTGATATGTGTATCAATACCTTTCCGGGCGAAATTAAACTTGTTGCAAATGGGCAGGAACTGATACCCGGAACCGATTTTGTGGTTTATCCCGATGCAGCACCAACAAATGGCGTTTACAAAACCATGTGGCTGAACGGGGAAAGTTTAAATACTCCCCAAAAAATTAAAAAATTCAACGCCACACGCCTTGGCAAAGTGGCGCTGATAATTGATACAGGGTTTAAAGACCTGAAAAATGAAAAATTAGCCGAAGCTGCGGTATTAATAAGTATTACGGACAAAAATGTTTCATGGCACGTTTCACACGCGCAACAGCAGGCTAAACAAATAAAAATCAGCCTGAAACGACAAACACTACCCGAAACGACACGTAAAATATATTTGAAAATTGATGCCACGCTGCAGAAAATTTATGTAACCAATAATGTTGTTGGTTACTTGCCCGGCAAAGTATGTCCCGACACTTTTCTGATTGTTGGCGGACATTACGATCATCTGGGCATGATGGGTAACAAAACTTTTTTTCCCGGTGCCAATGATAATGCCAGCGGAACAGCAATGGTGCTCGATTTGGCAAGGCATTTTTCAGATACCGCCAACAGACCGCGGTATTCGGTGGCCTTTTTGTTTTTTGCCGCAGAAGAGGTAGGACTGTTGGGCTCAGAATATTTTACAGCACACCCTTTAATGCCACTGAAGAATATCAAATTTATGCTGAATCTTGATATGGTTAGCACAGGCAGCGAGGGCATAAAAGTAGTAAACGGCAGCGTGCTGAAAAAAGAATTTGAAGAACTAAAATCCATCAACAACCGGAATAATTATCTGAAAACAATAAGCGAAAGAGGCGAAGCTGCCAACAGCGACCATTACTTTTTTTATAAAAATGGTGTAAAAAGTTTTTTTATTTATTCTCTTGGCGACGAATATAAGGAATATCACACAGTTACTGATAAATCCGTCGGCCTGCCGCTGACAAAATATAACGAAATATTCAAACTTGTGCTGGAGTTTTTTCGTAGTTTTTAATATGAGCATTGTAAGCCGGTCAAGTGCTTTTGTTATGGATTTGTATCAAAAGGACAAAAAAAAGCAGCATCAGGCAACCAAAAAGTTGTTTTTTGTGTCTTTTTAACATTAAACCCCAAAAGCGAAAGGATTTATACCCCCCAAAAATTCTTAGCTGCAAAAAAAAAGTTCCGAAAGAACCCCGGCCACGGGGTTCTTTTTTTAGCATTCCCGGGTAATTTGCGAGGTAATGATAATCATGCCGATACAAAAAGATGTGCAAACTCTCCGTGGCAGAATACGATAATCATCCTATCTTTGCATATCATTCAGCGATGGAAAAAGAAACACCGAAACAACAGGTATTGGTACCTTATGATTTTTCGAAAGGTGCCGAAAATGCACTGATAACGGCTATTGAACTGGCAACTCTGTTCAGGTGCGAGATAAGTTTGTTTCATGCTCTTAACAAAAACAATATCCGGCTTTATTCAAACCGTAATGATGCTGAAAATATCACCAGAAACAAGCTAACCGCCATAGCGCACGATGTAATTGACTTGAGGCAGGTACCGGTCAATGTATATGTTTTTGTTGATGAGGTGCATCAGGTGGTTAATAAGATTTATGAACACATCAATGCCATCGCCGTGGTGGCTGGACTCAATGAGCAAAAAAGTGCTGCATATTATTTTACACCCGGAAACCTGGTTACTGATTACCGGAACCTGCGCATCCCTCTGATTGCGGTGCATGACATGTTGCCACGAAGAACTATGTTTGAGGGCATGGTACTGCCTTTGGATTTTAACCGGGAGTCAAAAGAAAAGGCCGCCTGGGCAGGACATATCAGCACCCTGAACAAAAGCTCTGTAAGCATTTTAACCCGGCATTACAAAGATCCATATTTTGCCGCTTCGCTCCGCAGTAATATTGCCCTGGTAAAAAAGCTGTATACCAATCTTAACGTGGATTATCAGATTAAATTCGAAGCCGATTTAAAGAGCGATATTGATAAATATGCCGTAGATTATGCATGGTACAATCAGGGCGCTATGGTGGTAATTATGGCAACCAAAGAAATAGCTGTCGATGATTTACTTTTCGGGTTGAAAGAAAAAAAGATAATTGATAATAAATACAAATTGCCCGTAATGCTGATAAACCCCCGTGATGACCTTTACTTGCCTTGTGGTTGTTGATTATCAGGGTTTTCCTTTATTGAGCTCTCGAAGTAAAAAAGGCGTTTTTGAAAAATAAGCAAAATAAAAACACCTACCGTAATAGTAGCATCGGCAATATTGAATACAGGTTCGAAAAAAGTAAAAGGTTGTCCGCCCCAGAAAGGAAACCAGGAAGGCAGTTGCACGGTAAACAGGGGAAAGAAAACCATATCGACCACTTTTCCATGTAAAAAAGTTGAATAACCGCCCATGTCGGGGAATAGCACGGCTTTGTCAAAAGGAGTGCTCTCGCTGAAAATGAGTCCGTAAAAGGCGCTGTCAATAATGTTGCCGATGGCGCCGGCAAAAATCAAGGAAATCGTAACAATCAAAAAAATACCGGCTTTCTTTTTGGCGAGATAATAAATATACCAGCCGATAGCGCCAATGGCAATGATACGGAATATGCTCAACGCGATTTTTCCATAATTTCCGGCAAACTCCATCCCGAAAGCCATGCCGTAGTTTTCAATAAAAAGTATTTGAAACCAATCTGCGCCAAATACATGTACCGATTCACCAAGAAAAAAATGAGTTTTGATCCAAATTTTTATTATTTGGTCAATCAACAATATAACAAATACTACTGATGCAGAAATCAGCAGCTTTTTTTTGGTTTCGGTGAGCGTCACTTTGGTTTGCCTTGTTGAAGCTTGGCCTCCATGCTCAGGGTTGCGTGAGGCACTATTTT
>ENA-UOWE01004372-UOWE01004372.1-activated-sludge-metagenome-genome-assembly--contig:-NODE-4372-length-13693-cov-5.109180_pt1 | contig 13693 bp, 16 predicted proteins | sample MGYA00249841_ERZ761562 | MGnify/ENA primary metagenome ERZ761562 (study PRJEB28883, sample SAMN05720200) | activated sludge metagenome | isolation source: Anaerobic digester | place: Japan... | reverse complement strand
TACATCGAACGCACCCGCACGAGCGATCTTTTGCCAGGTTCCATAATCGTAACCTGACTTAACATAAATCCAAAAGTCATAGTGCGGCTGCGTAACCCCACTCGGAAATAAGCGTAGATCAAAAGCCGTGGACTCCGACGCTGCGCCGTCTGGCAAGAAGCCATGCAGCGCGTAGCTTCCACCGTGCGGCGTGGGCGATGATGAAACAAACTTGGTGGCTGAAGTGTTAGGAGTGTAAAAGTTATTGTCCCAGTTTACTTCGTCCCAACTTGCGGAAACATCGCCCGTCTCAAAATCATCTGAAATAAGCAAGTCCGCGGCCTGCGCGGGAAGCGCAATCGCGGACAGAACAATCAGCCAGACGAGCCGTTTCATTTCGCAAGCCCTCGCACCGTTGCGGTTCCCGTGGTCTCCCCGGCGTTCTTAATTTTCACCCGGTAGTAGCCAAACGGAGGCGGTACTGCTGTGTATGAGCCCGCTTCGCCGGAGGCGACGGTCGTCTCGGCCTTTACCTCGACCTCGTCGGAGTAGTCCGAGGAGTTCGCGCCGAAGACCTTATAAAGCAAGTCCGCAGTCGCCGCGACGATGGTATAAGCAAGTGAGCGCCACCCTCGAGCGTCAAGCCCCGAGTCCTCAACGACGACATACTCGCCGGTCCCGTCTTGCGCGGCGGGCTCCGCGGTTTGAATTATAAAGGGAATGCCGTCTTGCCGAATTTGTTTAACGCCCATGGTGCTACTCACTCCTCCAGTCTCTGTGTTGCCCACCGCTCCGATGCCGGCCATCATCAACGCCAGCAAGTCGCGAATAGCTGTGTCTGCCACTCGTCACCCTACTCTTCATCAACGCCATACAGGTCAATCAAAGTGTTCACCGCGGCTTGAATCTCGTCGTCCTTAGCGTCGGCGCCGGAGATTACGATCTGGTTATGCCGCATGAGTCCCGGCAGAAAATGCATTGCCTCGGCCTGCGGGTCGCGAATTGCTTTCTTTGCCCACCGCACACGCGCGTCGTGCTTGGCCGTCTGCTTGCCCTCCTTCAGGACGTCGCCGGCCGCAATCGCAATCGCCTCGCGCACGCGGGAGAGAAATTCGCCGTTTGTCCTGAGCTGCGCCCGCTGTAGTAATGACAGTGCCATGAGTTAACTATGCTCCTAAATACAGGCCTGAAATGGCGATTTGACAGTCCGCGGTCGAGGCCGGCCAGTTAAGCAAGTCGCCGCGGAGAACTCTACAAACATTTGCCGGCGCCGCGTCGATTTCACCGATGGGGACGGTGTGGCCCACGTATGGAACAAAACTCCAGCCGCTAACTCCTTGATTTTTCCAAAACCCGGCATAAGGAGTTGACGGCAACGTGAACTGCACTTCGCGGCCAGCTACTCCGGTAGTGAAGTTAAAATGAATTGTGAAGAAGACCCAGCGGCCGATCTTTGTGTATCGCGCGTGGTTAACAGTCGCGCTGGAGATAGTGAGCGGCGAAACCGCCGAAATTGTCGGAGTCCACGTCCCCTCGGTAACGCCCGTCAATCCGGTGATGTCGGCGTTAGCGCCGGCCGCGGCCGCGCCGATGTCGCCGAGCACCTGCGCGGCGCTTCGGCTCTCGAGCTGCTTACTTCCGTTGCAGCGGACATACTGGTTTGCTGTGAGAGCGGAGAGCGTGAGCAGCGCAGACAGGGTAAGGTTCGCGAGCGTAACGCTTGCGCCGGTGTCCAGGTTCTGCGGCAGACTAAGCGTAATGGAGCCCTCGCCGTTTGTGATCGTGATCTGGTTTGCCGTGCCGGTAAGATTTGCCACAACGTAACCGGAGCCGTTGCCGATCGGAATCTTCCCCTGCCCTGGAGTCGTTGAAACGCCGAGGCCTCCGCCGGCGATCCCGAGCAGCTTTGCTATCCACTCGCTGCCGCTCCACTCCTCAAAGCGGGCGAGCGTGCGCTCGAAGCGTATTGTGCTTGTTGGCTGATTCGTCGGGTCGGATGCGAAAAGTGTTGCGGCGTCCTGAATGAGCGCTTTCAGGTAGTTTAGAAAGTCCACGTATGCGTCGTCGACGTCGGGTTTCGACCAGTCCGCCACTTTCCCCTCCTCAGCTTCCCCTCACGCCCCAGCCGAAATTTCCGTCAATCCGCAGTCCAGTGTTGTTGCTGAACAGGAAAACGTAAATCCCCTCCGGGTTCGGCTCCGTATCAAGCAGCCAGACGGCGGTGATCCCTTTCGTCTCTCCGACCTGGTGCTCGGCGGTGACCGTGACCCCTTCCACGTCCACAAAGGTTTTTGCGAACGGTACCCAAGTGCCGCCGGCGTCGTCCTTGTCTGCCACCGCTCGCCCGCCGTCGGTTATCTCCTCGACGTTCACAACGATTTTTATCTCGTTGATGCGGAGCAGCGCGACGCCGTCCCCCGTGAAATCCAAGGTCACCTTAACATAGCGAAAATTAGCGGCATAGACGCTGTAGGTGTCCGCGTAGTCGGTCCAGCTCACACCGTCCGCGGAGACGGAAATCGTCGGCGTGATGACGACTCCGGCGACAACGTCGATCTTCGCAAGGACGACGTTTACAAGGCACGACTGCGTGATGAGCGCGCCGAGGTCGTGCGTCTGGACAAACTGCCCGGTGGTTTCCGCCGGCTGAATGAACCGGGGATATCCGGCGTTTATCTGGTCGCGAGGACTGGTCCAGCCGCGCGAGGTAAAGTGCTGCGCGAAAGTCTCGGTCTTGTTGACGGGAGCAATGAGCGCCTGCGGCATGGATCAAACGCCTCCGCGGAGGAACTGCATCAAATCGAATATCCCCGCGGTCGGGACCGGCGGAGTGAAGAGGTCCTCGACAACGACGTTGTCCAGCGTGTCTGCATCGGCCGGGTCGAGACTGACGTTTGCCCGGAGCGCGAAGTCCTGCGGCGCGGAGATTCGCGCGGGAACTGACAGCTCGATCCCGAGGTTCCCGGCGGTGTCCACGGCTACCCACCAATACACATTGTCGCCCGCGGTAAACTCCAACCACGGAAAAAACGTCCCGTTCGTGTCGCCGAGGTAGGTCGCAGCCGCGAAGGTCTCGCCCCGATACAGGCGATAACGGTCAACCGGGAGACTACCGAATAGCGGCGCTGACCAGCGAAAAAGCGCCTGATTTCGAATAACCTCGACCGTGAGGCCCTCGACGCGGCCCGGCCGAACGACAACGGCGTCGATCGGGTATGCCGCGCCCTCGTTCTTCGCGAAGTCCACGCCGGACACCCAGAACCGGCGCGAGCCGCCCCAGGATGCCCTCAGGCGGTAGGAGCTGCCCTTCGTGCGCGCAACCTCGCTCGCGGTCTCGAACGTAGCACCTGCGCGTATGACGTATTCCAGGATAGCGAATGTGCCCGCGGCCGCGGACCAGGAAAGAACCGCGTCGCTCTGGTCGAACGCATACCCGGCGCTCGGGATACTCGGCGCGTTGATGGTGACCGAAAGCGGCGTTGCGTTTGTGCTCGGGTTTCCGGAGGTATCCAGTGCCTTAATTAAGAAACTGTGCGCGCCGGCGGTGGTGACCGGGTACGTGAATTTTGTTGCCGCGGTCCGGGCGATGAATGTTGCCGGCGCCCAGGTTGAGCCTTTGCGCAGCTCGTATTCCTTCCGGTCGATGTCGGTTATGTCGTCCCAGGCAAGCTCGATGCCGTAGTCCGTGACCAGCGCTTCGAAGTCCTCAACGTCCGCCGGCGGCTCGGTCTTGCCGATCACCTGGTGGTAGTATGCGCCGTTCCACTCTGAGGCGACGCCCATCGCGTTGATAAAGCGCACGCGCGCGTCGTAAAACGCGCCGTCCTCGACGTCAACGATGTAGGTGTGTGTGTGCGTGGGGTCGACTGCGGTCGCAGAATACCAGGTCTCGGTGTAGCTCCGGCGGTATTGCACCTCAATTCGGCCGCCGTCCCGGACGAAATAATCAGCAACCGCGTTCCAGGCGATGTAGAGGCGGCTCATTATGGTGCCGTCCGCGCGTGCATACAGGTGAGTCGTCCCGCTCTCAAGCGTGATGGTGGTCGGAGCGGTCACGCTGAACGGGTTCGGCAGTGTGGTGTTTGGCGAGACATCGTATTGCGTCTCCTCGCCATCGGCCCAAGTAAAGACCCCCTCCGCTGTCTCCCGGAGTGTTACGCCAAGTGCAAAGTAAGGCGCCGCGTCACCTTCCTTCACCTCAAGGAACTCCATCTCCTCGAACTCGAAATTATTGGAGCTGAAGCCGTAGCGCGAAAGGTCCAGGGTTGCGTTCTCCGGCGGCTGCGCGACGAGTCCTCGCGGCCGGATGATTCCCTTAACCCGGATGCCCTGCCGAATGCGCTCGAGGTCAATTTTCCCGAGCCGCTGACACGCCGCCGGCGACGTCGTAAACGGCCGATCGATGTCCTCCCACTTTTCGGTGGCGTCGTCCTCGGCGAGGTACGTCGCGTTCACAACAGGCGGGTAATCCACCGTCTCGTAGCGATCGTCTTGGTTTGCGTGAGTGCCCTTGACGCGGTTAAACAGCTCCCGGGCTTCGGCGATCGTTTCAATTTCAATGCCGCCGATAAAGTCGTTAAGCTCGAGCGAGAGCACCGGTGTGCGCCAGGCAGCCGGCCAGATGCGCCACTTACCGCCGGAGAGTGTGATGCTTCCGGCAAACGCGGAGGCCATGTTCGTGAGAACCGTCTTGTAACTCTCGTTACAGTCGAACCAGCCGTCGATGGTGTAGCGCGTTTCCTGCCCGCCGCCCTTGAGCTGAATCAGCTCGTCGCAAATATTCGCTTGGTCGACCAAGTGGTCCTCGTCGATGTCGGACCAGGAGACCCAGCGGCCGAGGCCGTAGCGGACGTCCGTCAGATAGTCGGCAACAATGAGCGCTGCGTTTCTCCGCCAGACGGTCGCGGCAACGCGCGGATCGTAAACCTTTTTCCCTCGAATGATTGCGCTTGCCTTGCCGAGGTCGTCGCCGAAGAGGTTTGAGTTCCAGGAGTAAGCGACATGCGCGTGCGCGCAGCCGCGTTGCCGGTGGTTCACGGTCCAGCCGACGTCCGCGCCGGTGAGACTTGCAAGAGCATACTGGTCTTCGGTGCCGAGGTTCTTTGCAAGATAAACGTTGCTGTTCCACTGGACTTGACCATCGCTTCGCACGAACGCGACGCACCAGCCGGACTCGCCGAAGTCGACGCGCCAATCGTCGAGGTAGAACTGCCAGATGTCCTCAATCTCGTGACCCGCGAACGTCTCGACTGTGTGAATGAACTGCTTGTCTGCGCTGATTCCGAAGAACGACCGGAAGCCGTCAACTCGACATTGTCCGTAAACAACGCGCCGCGCGGCGTCCCCCTTGGTAGCGGTGACATTGCGGCCCTTCGGCATGCGCTCAGACTGCTTCTGGTATTCGACGGCGGCTCGAGCGGCAGTGAGGTTCAGCGCGGTTCGCGGCAGGCGCCGAACCTGCAGGTAACGCCGAGCCTCAGCGTCTGTGACTTCAACTTCGGGTCTGCGTGCCGGGATCGTCATCGCCTCTCGTCCTCCAGGCCCCAATAGCCGGACCACTCCTTCGCCGAGAGCAGCTCCGAGAACCCGAGGTCGCCCGGGTACCAGAGCTTTTGCTGCTGGTCGGAGTAACGATAATCCGGCGCATCGTTCAAAAACAGCAACGCGGACTCATAGCCGAGAACAAGCAGGGTTTGGTTTTCGTCGTCTTTCAGAGTGACGGAGTTTAGCCCGCCGACGTACAGCGGCGCGGGATCGGCGATGATTGCGCCGCTTGCATCGAAGAGGCCGAGGTAGAGCGTGCCGAGTTTGTTGGTTCGCCGCGAGGAGAGCGCAAGCGCAACAACCGCGGCCGGCGCGCTGCTGAGAATGATGTCCACGCCGTCGGCCTCAATTTTTTGGGATTCCGCGACGGAGGAGAGCCCGAGAAACACGCCGTTACCGACCCAGCTCTGAGAGTTCCACGTCAGGTCATAGTCTCCGGACCAGTAGTGCACGGTGCCGCCGCTGAACTCCGCCTCGAACAGATAGAACGGCCGGAGCGTCTCTTCGTCGAGTGCCGCGAGAAATGCTGCTGTTACGTCGCGGCCCATGGCACGGCCTCGATCGCAGTGAATGATATTAAAAACAACCCCGTGCGAGGCGAGTCTTGTATTTGGACGGCGTTGTCCGTGAGGCGGAAGGTGCCCACGGGGTTGTTAACTGTTACGTTCGCATTGTCGGCGTACCCGCGCGCGTGCGGGAAAATGTCGATCGTAGCATTGCCCGAGCCGTCCGAGGTCGTGTCGGTAAGGACTCGGTGCAAATGGTTTGCGATAGAAATCATGTCTCCGGCCTTGAGCACAAGCGTGCTATTCGGCCAGCCGTCAGTATCGAGCGAAAAGTCAACTTGCCCGGCGCCCTTGACTTTCGGCGTGCCGCCGCCGGCGCCAAGCGGAGACGCGAGAAGAGCGTCGCCGAAAAGGAAAGTGCCGAGCGTTCCGCGAAGCGAACTAAGAAAGGCCATCCAGGGAGCTGCTCCCTCTCGCTCCTGCGAGTCGATTTCGACCTGGACCTGCAGCGCGCAGCCGCCCCAGTCATAATTTTGCCGCTGTCTCGTGTATTGACTTAAGGCGCCCGCAACGGAATTAAGATCGGTCCAGATAACCGAGCTGGGTTTCGGCGTCGATGGAGGCGTGAGCGGATAAGAAATACTCATTACCAGTACCCTCGCCTCTTGCCGTCGATCACCCCGCGCGCCGCGCTCTTGATGCGAGACTCCATGGCGCTCACCGCGGCCTCGACCTCGCCGTAGACGCCGCGCTGCGCGCCTTTTGCGTCGATATAGACCGCAATTCCGCCGCCGACCGTCGGAGTCTCGGGCATCGACGCCTCGACGCCCAAGCGGCCGTTTACGGTTCGTAGCGGCAGGATTGCCTCGGGTATGCCGGTCTCGGCGATCAGAATGCGCTGCGCGTTCTTGTAAATTGCCCCCGCCGCGTGCGGCTTCTCGACGCCACCACCGGATACTCCGCCAGTTACGACCCCTGAATTTTGCGCTTCCAGGACATCGTTCAATTCGTCGAGATCGCCGTCGACAACTACCTGGACGTGGGCGGTAACGTCCTTACTCACCTCCTCGAGCTTCCTGTTCAATTTGTCGATTCCCTCGCCGAGCTTCCGCCACTGCTCGGCAAGGCCCGCGCTCACGGCTTCCATGTCGCCGACAATGCTTCCGGCCGTCGCGTTTGATGCCTCCGCCCACTCCTGCAGCGTTGTGATTCCGCGCGCGCGCACGGAGTTGATAAGTGCGTCGACGACTTCGGGCTTAACGCCGGCATCGAGCAGTCGCTGCTCAAGCTCTTCAATCGTCGTAACTCCGGCTTCCATCGCTTCGATCGCGATGTTTTTGAAATCGACGACAGCCTCCATGCCGCGGCCACCGGAGGCGATAAGGTTTTGCATCGCCTGGTCGTAAGCGCCGACGGCAACAAGGCCCGGCTCGAACGCGTTTTCCAGGCCGCGGATTTGCACATTGTACTCCGCCCAGCGAATCTCGCCGCGCATCGCCGCCTCCTCGATTTTTCCGGCGAGCGTTTCAAAGTCGACGCCCAGGAGCTGGACCATCATTCGCGCGTTGTCGACGTTGCCCGCGAGGTTCTCGCCTAGGAGGTAAGCGATTTCACCGCCGACGTCCTCGCTAATGCCCGCAACGTCTTTCAGTGCCTGCCCAAGGCCGGAGAATACCTCGAACGCTTCCTCTCCCCAGCCGAGCATGTCTTCGTGCCAATTCGGACGATCTCGAAATACTCCGCTCATGCCGGTGTCAAAGTCGAATGTCTCGCCCCGCAGCGTCTGAAGGTTTCCGGTTACGTCGCGAAACGCTAGAGTGGTAAATTCACGCAGGGTATTCTCGATATAACCGGCAAACGCGTGCCGAGCTTGAGTCTCTGGATTGTGCCCGGAGTGGATGAGGCCGCCGACGAGGTCGCCCACCATTTGTCCGGCTGAGGCACCGAGCATCGCGCCCATTGGTCCGCCGAAAATCGCGCCAATAGTGCCGCCGACCGCGGTTCCCGCTGCTCCTCCGTAGCCCGCCGCGCTTCCCGTTTGCCGGTTGCGCTCCTCCATGTTCAGCGCACTCACGAGAGACGACGTCGCCACGATACCGGCCGAAACGTAATCGGTACCACCGCCCTCGGTTCCCGGCTCAACCGGATAGATCCCCTCTCTCGTCGGAGGACCGGATACGCGACGCCCCTGGCCGACTACCCAGCCCGTCTGATCCGCGATGGCATCACCTACCCAGCGCCACAACACCCCGCCGATATCCTCGACGGATTTTACGCCTTTGACGACTCCCTTGCTGACCTGCGCGCCAAGCTCCGCGCCAAAACCGACTCCGAGACGCGAGAGTGCATCCTTCATGTCCCAGGTTTCACCGCTGAGCTGATTCTGGAACATTGAACGCCACGTCGCGACAGCGTCGTCGTGCTCCTTCTCCCAATTCTCAGCCAGCTCCTTATTCGCCTTCTTCTCCACATCGAGCCGCTTCTCGGTCCATGGCATAACGGCCCGGCTGACCATGAGGTCCTTGTATGACTCCGCGACCTCCGGCCGCAGGATGCCCTTGCTCACGGCCTCGGCGACGGAGTCCTGCAGCGCGGCCGCGGTCAGGTCCTTAAAGCGCCCGAGCGCCTCCTCGAATCCGGCCATGTCGCCGCGGTCGATCGAGATCTGCAGGGAGTCCTTGACGACGTCGGCCTCAAGCTCCCGCAGGTTGTCTCGCCAGGTGACCCCGAGCTTCTCCAGCTCCTCCCGCTGCTTGGTGATTTCTGCGGTGTTGTCGGTCAGGTGGTTTGTGATGTTGGATTCGCTTGTCTCGACCTTTGCGGTCTCCGTCGAGATTACCGCCGCGAGCCCCGCGCGCTGACGCAGCAAGGAGACAAGTTTTTCCGCAAGCTCCTTGCGCTCGCCGTCTTTCGTCGGCCACCAGTCGGGTACTGTGCTCAGGCTGTCGAGCTGGGTTCGCGTCCAGGCTATCTGCGCATCGACTCCGGCGACGCCCCGGCCAAAAAGAAGATTGACCGTTCCGGTGACGGTCCTAGCCGCCACAGTAACCGCATCGAGAGCGGTGACAAGCAGGTTGCTTTGGTTTATTGCGTTCGCGAATGCCGTTTGAGAGTTATCCCAGGCGATTGACATCTCCTTAACGGCCTGGCCCACCGTCCGAACCGAGCCGCCAGCGGCCGCAGCCTTCACCCGGTACTGCTCAAGCATGGCAAGCTGACGCGCCTCGAGCTTGCCCGCCTCGTTCAGCCGGTCCGCTGTAACGCCAAGCGTCGCTGCGTAATCCTTCTCGGCCTTTGTGACGTCGATAAGAATGCCGTACTTTTTCAGAACCTTTGTGTTTCCGGTTTCGGCCGCGCTCGACAGGTCGTTAAAAGCCTGACTTGTGTCGCCGTCCACAATATCGGCGAGTGATTTAGCCGCGCGTGCCACCTCAAGAAAGCGCTCCGGCTTCAGCTCCGACTGAGCCGCACGGTTTGCGACCGTCAGGATATCCATGTCAGAGACGGTTTCCTGGAGCGCCTCGCGAAGCGAGCGGAGGCCGTCCGTTCCGAGTGCAGTTGAGGAGCCGTAGAGGTTAAGAAAGGCCTGGTGCAGATCGTGGAACGCCTCGCCGCGCTCAACTATAGCAGCAAGGGAAGACACCGCGCCCCCGACCATCGACATGCCCTGATTGAGGAGGCCGAGCGCCTGGTTTGCGACGATAACCTTAGAGGCGAGAGAGTTAGCGAGTCGCCCAAAGCCGGAGTTTACATCGACGTTGAGTTTCTGGATCGCTTGCGTGACCTTCGCGGTCTGCAGCGCGACATCAATCTCAATTCCGCCGACGGACCTTCGCCTTGCCATGCCTCCTCAACCCCTCACTTCTTCCGCTTCACCTTGCCCATTGCAGCGAGCGCGCGCATACCACCTTTCAGTCGCGCGGTCTGCGCCTTGGCGCTTCGCCCCGCGTCCTTGTGCTCCGGGAAGAAATCCCAGAGACTCGGATTCCGCGCACCCACGGCACCGCGCACAACCTGCGTCAACACGCCGGCGCGCCGGTCCGCCTGCCGCACAACGGCTTTCCGCGCATCCATCAGCGCGAACAACTGAGCCCGGCTGAGCTGCCAGAACTCCGCGTCCGACAAGCCAAGCTCAACTCGCGCAATCGCCCAGGTCGAGAGCCAGTCTAGCTTTCCGGCGTCGTCTCCGTCGCCTTCGCTTCCTGGTCCTCGCCGTCGGCGTTTTTTTCCGCTGGTGCTCCTTGGTCAGCAGCCGCCGGAGTGCGAACGGTGATAAACTCCGCCGCGATGAGCGCGTCGGTCACCGCCTTGAGCAGCTCCGCCTGGTCGGCCTTTTCGCACCACTCGAACACAACTTTCTGAGCCTGGCGCCGCTTCTGCGGACTCTCGCTGTCCATGCCCGGCTCTTTCAACAAGCCCGCCCAGGTGAGATAGAAGAGTCGCGCAGTCGTCGGATTCCGAACGTACTGCGCGATGAAGTCGTCTCCTTTCTCTTCCTGAATAATGCCCAGCGCCCAGAAGTTATAAACCAAGGTGCGCTCGCGTCCGTCCAGAACGACGCGCACCAATGGTTTTACTTTTTCCAGCTTTTCCACGTTTTGTACCTCGTCAGGTGTTCAGTCGTTGTTCGCGGTTACGCGATTGTGTAGTCAGCGTCCGGTGTAAGCGTGATGTCGTAGACGTTCCAGCCCTCGACCTCGCCCTTGAATGACGCGCCGATGAACGCGGAGAAGGAATACTCCTCTGCCCCTTCGTCGGTGATCGTCATTTCAAAGTTTTTCCGGGTCTTCGCTTTCGCCGCTGCGATAAGTGCGGCGTGTGTGGCGTCGCTCGAATCGTAGTAAATCGAAAACGTGATCGGATCGACGTTCACGTAGCTCGCTTTCTTAATCGTGGTTGTGCTTCCGTGGTGGCGCCCCTCAATCATCAGCGGATTCCAGCCGGGACCGCTCGGACCGTTATGAACTCCGTCGATTTCGGTGAACACCTCCGGGGTCGCCCCGTCTCCAAGCTTAATTACGCAGCCGTGTGCTGCAGTGGGTTCCACTGTCATTTGCTCCTCCTACCCCTCCTCATGCTGGACGATTACGTCGACTGCCACAGCGCTCTCGTCCGTCCCTTCCTCGTAGAGGTCGATTTGGTTGTCGACCCGGCAGTAAAATACACGCGGTGAAGCAACCCTGTCGGTCCAGCCGTGCAGAATTGCGACAACGTCAGCGGCGAGCGCCTTCGCTCCGTCCGGCGTCGCGCTGATGCATGTAAACTGAAAACGGCTTTGCACTAGTCCGGTGATGCCGCCGTGATAGATGTCGCGCACAGCGCTGATTCGCTGCGAGACAACAGAGTCCGCGATGATGCCCTGCGGCTTGATGAGCGGGAAAATGCGGGTACCACCGACTTTTGTCGAAAGCGCCGAGCTGGTGAGCATGCGAGTTCTGAGCTTGTCGTCGATCATCGCGGCGCCTCGATCGCATCTAGTGCTTCATCTACGGATTTCATGAGTTCGGCGATACACTGCTCGGACTTGGTGTCGAGCGCCGGCCGGAGAAACGGGTGCGCGGGAACGCGCCGGCCGGTGTCGGTCCCGCGGCCTTTGCCCTTAACGCGGTGGCCGTCCTCAGCCGGAATAACGAGGCGGTGGCCGAGTTCGACGAGGTGAGCGTGCGGAGCGGTGTTTATCAGTTTGCCGACGATAAGCGAGCGGCCATATTTGCGCTTCTGCTGCGTCCAGCCTTTGCGCAGGTTTCCCGTCCGTCCGAGCGGAGTTTGCTCAGCGGCGGCCTGCTTGAGTATGTTCAGCGCCTTGCGCAGGCCCTTGTATTCGACCTTTTTAACGATCTCCGGCGGGAGCTTATTAAGCCGGTCGAAGATCTCCTTGATGCCACTGACCCGAAATTCAAATACTGCCTCGCGGTTGAAAGCCATTACTCAACGACCTCCGCGGTGATTTCGAGGCCTTCAGCGCGGCCAAGTTCGGCAATGTTCGTGATGTTCCAGTATTTGCTCTCGTAAGAGATTCGGTCCTTCGCAGTGATTCCGGCGACGTATTCGGTCGTGAAAATGCGAACCTGCGATGCGGTGACGCGCTGCGAGCGATAGACCTCGTTTCCGTAAAGCGGGCGAACCGCAGCCCACAGAGTATGTAGCGTTTGCCAGTTTGCGACAGGCTGCCCGGTTGCGCTCTGCGTTGCGCCGTTGTCGCGCTGAATAACGATCTGCCTGTCGCGGTCTCCGAGGCTTGGAACGCTCATGAGGCCACCCTAAAAGGCATAACGAGACTCTCGATCGCGAGCGGCATCTCATTAACAATCGTCCCGGTGATAACCGGCTGGCGCACGGCGTAGAAATGCGCAATCAAAAAGAGCATTGCGTGCCGGAGCTGCGGCGGGACGTTTGCGGCTGCGGCTCCGAAACCAGCGGTAAAGGCAATCTTCACCGCGTCGCCATCATTCCAGACGGTCGGCCAGTATTTGCCGTCAAGCAGAATAATTCGGCCGTGCATGGAAACGGTGTCCACGCGATACTCGCTCGCGGCGAGCGTCGTAAGCGTGGTTTCGCCGTACGCATAATATTGAACCGAGGCCACGCTCTGCAGACGTCCCTTTCTAAGCTCAAGCACACGGCCGCATGGAAAGCCGTCGAGGTAGGCATTAAAAACGGTGTTAATGAGCGCGCATTGCGTGAGCAGTTCAATCTGCCTGCGCGCAACGGTGATCAGCGTGGTGATGTATGTATCGTCCGCGCTTTGCGAGACGCGTAAATGCGTTTTTGCCTCGGCCAGAGTTACCGGCTCAACCGCCGCCGGTGTGACCTCCACCACGCGCATTACCATTACTCGATTCCTCCCGCCCCATCATCGGCCGCCTCGTAATAGCTGCGGTCCGCGGAGCCTGGACAACCCTGCAGTGCCTGCTTTTCTGGTTGCCCCGCTGCTCCGCGTCCTCAGCCTCTCCTGCGCGAATGAGGCGAGACGCCGAGTCATCATCGACGTCCGCCTCAAGTCGCGACTTTACGAACCTGATCCGCATCAGCTCAGGACGCTATCCTGAACCAGGCCCGGATACCGCACACCGTCGAGCTCCGCCAACACGCACCCGCTGACCGGGTCGTCTGCCGCCTCGTCAAGGCACAACCGCACGTTCGGGTATCCGTCCGGCAGGTCACGGGCATTGACGTAGACCTCGACAACTTCCTCGACTGCAGGCGTGGTGTCTGTGCCAGCCGCTGTCGCGGTTCCGAGTGACTCCTGCGGCTCATCGTACTCACCGCCCGTTTTCCGCTTGCGATAGCGGAAGGGGATCGCGGAGACGTTTGACGGCGTGAAGTCGTCGCATGCCTCCACGGTGATCGTCGCTTTCCCGGTTGTCCCTCCATCGTGGTACACCAGGAAGGTAATCTCCTCTGCCTGAGCCATGGAGATCACCCGAGTCTCCGGGTCACCGTCGAAGCGGTCCGCAGCCGGTGCGAGCGCAGGAACAAGTTTCTTTCTTTCGCTTAACATGATCTTTTAATTCTCCTTACTGTCTCTGCTGTTGAACCGACTTAGCGCGCTGCAAGTGTTACGTACGGGGACCGCGTTACCGCGCCCTTGTACGGAGTAACCGCACTCTTCCACAGAGGCTGCCCGCCGACTCTCATCAAGAAGCGGTAGCAAGTCTCGTTGT
>ENA-UOWE01004360-UOWE01004360.1-activated-sludge-metagenome-genome-assembly--contig:-NODE-4360-length-13712-cov-8.783627_pt1 | contig 13712 bp, 9 predicted proteins | sample MGYA00249841_ERZ761562 | MGnify/ENA primary metagenome ERZ761562 (study PRJEB28883, sample SAMN05720200) | activated sludge metagenome | isolation source: Anaerobic digester | place: Japan... | reverse complement strand
CAAGAGCATCGCCCTCGGGCGCGACATCCTGGAGAAGGAGTTCCGCAAGCACAAGCTGAGCCTCAGCCAGATCCTCAAGGCCGATGAGCTCAAGAAGATCTGCGAGGAGTACTCCATCGAGGACGTCGACGACCTCATGGCCGTCATCGGGTACGGGAAGATCTCGGCCCGGCAGATCGTGAACCGCTACCTCCCGGAAGAGCCCGAGAAGGGCGAAGAGTCGCTGCCGGAAAAGATCTGGAAGAAGCTGCGCAAGCCGGAGGCCACCGGGGTCTCCATCACGGGGATCGACGACGTCATGGTGCGGTTCGGCAAGTGCTGCGACCCCCTGCCGGGCGACGAGATCGTGGGCTACATTTCCCGGGGCCGGGGGATGAGCGTACACCGGGCCAACTGTCCCATGATCGCCGATTTCGACCCCGAGCGGATCGTCGACGTGCAGTGGAACATCACGGAGAAGCACACCTACCCCGTGCACGTGCGGGTGACCTGCAAGGACAAGAAGGGGCTGCTCGCCGAGCTGAGCACGGCCATCTCCACCCACGACGTCAACATCAGCCACGCGACGGTGGAGACCATCCCCGGCGAGCAGGCGATCTGCGAGTTCGACCTCGACGTGACGGACCTCAAGCACTTCAACGACGTCGTGGGGGCCCTGAAGCGCCTCAAGGCCGTCATCGCGGTGGAACGGATCCGGGTCTCCGACGCGAAGCCCGAGAAGAGGCAGGAGAAAAAGACAGACAGGAAGAAGCTCCAGTGAGCCGGGGAATCGGGAACGCCGAGCGCGCGTCACCCCTCGCCGTTTCCCTGCCGTTTCGGTTGACACGCCAATGCCCTTCCGGTATACAATCCCTTTCCTGCAGGACACCTGCGGGTTGATCCCATGATCCGGTGAGCATGATGAGACTGCATCCATCGATGATGCTCGTGCTGGCAGCCCTCGCCGCGATGCTGGCCGGGGCCGGTCCCGCCGAGGCCAAGGACCCGACGGGGAAGTACGTGGCGGTCCTCGATCCCGCCCACGGGGGGAGGGACGAGGGCGTACAGCTCGCCCGCAAGGTCGCGGAAAAGGACGTCACCCTGGCGATCGCGACCCTGGTGAAGCGCAATCTCGAAGACGCAACGGGCCTGACGGTGCGCTTCACCCGCACGGGCGACGCCGACGTGGCGACGGCGGACCGGGTGAGCGCGGCCATCAAGGCCCAGGCCGACCTGTTCATCAGCCTGCACGTCAATGCGGGGTTCGACAAGGAGGCGTCGGGCTACGAGCTCTACTTCCCCGGCTTCGGGGGCCAGGAAGCCGCCAGGGGGGCCTCCCGGGGGGAATCGGCCGCCATCGTGCGGGACATGGTCCGGACAAAGCACCTCAACGAGGGTGTCCGGTTCGCCCAGATCCTGCAGAAGAGGCTCGACCCCGTCTTCCCCCGCATGGACCGGGGGCTTCGCGAGGCGCCGGTCCCCGTCTTGCAGAATCTCTCGATCCCCGCCGTGGTCCTGGAGATCGGGTTTTCCACGAACCCCAACGACCGCAAGAAGCTCCAGGAGGAGTCGATCCAGGCCGCCGTTGCGAAGGCGATTGCGGAGAGCATCCGGGAATTCTTCCAGTGAGAGGGGAGGCCCGATGAGGAAAGACGGCCGAAGAGCCGACGAGATCCGCCCCGTCGTGATCACGAGGGATTACCTCCGCCACCCCAAGGGCTCCGTTCTCATCGAGATGGGCGACACGCGGGTGATCTGCGCGGCCTCCGTCGAGGAGGGCGTGCCCCCGTTCCTGAAGAACACGGGCAGGGGCTGGCTCACCGCCGAATACGCCATGATCCCGTCCTCGACGCACGAGCGCAGCGTGCGCGAGTCCTCGAGGGGGAAAGTCGGGGGACGCACCCACGAGATCCAGCGGCTTATCGGGAGGGCGCTGCGGGCCGTGACGGATCTCACGGCCTTCGGGGAGCGGACGATCCACATCGACTGCGACGTGATCCAGGCCGACGGGGGAACGCGCACGGCGTCCATCACGGGCGCCTTCGTGGCCCTGGTGGATGCCTTCCGAAGGCTCCGAGCCGAGGGCATCGTCGACAGGATGCCCGTTCGGGACTTCGTTTCGGCCGTGAGCGTGGGGCTCGTGGACGGCCGGATGCTCCTCGACCTGCAGTACGAGGAGGACTCCCGGGCCGAAGTGGACATGAATATCGTGATGACCCGCGGGGGGCTCTTCATCGAGGTGCAGGGGACGGCCGAGGGGGCGCCGTTCACGCGGGAGCGCCTCGAGGGGCTCACCGACCTGGCCGCAACCGGCATCGCCATGCTGACGCAGAAACAGATCGAGATCCTCGGGGAGACGCTCTGATCCGTCGAATCGTACTGGCCACGAGAAACGAGGGGAAGGTGCGGGAGCTGCGGCACATGCTCCGCGATCTTCCGGTCGAGGTTCTTTCCCTGCAAGACTTTGCCGGCCTCCCCGAGGTGGTGGAGGACGGGAGGACCTTCCTCGAAAACGCCCTGAAGAAGGCCCGCGAGGTTTCCCTGCGCACCTCGGAGACCGTGCTGGCCGATGATTCGGGGCTCGAGGTGGATGCTCTCGGGGGCGCGCCGGGCATCCGCTCGGCCCGGTATGCGGGGCCGGGGGCCACGGACGAAGCCAACAATGCAAAGCTCCTGAAGGCGCTCGAGGGGGTGCCGGCAGACAAACGGGGGGCGGCCTTCAGATGTGCGCTCGTGCTCTTCCGCCCCGACGGACGCAGCGAGTCCTTCGAGGGCACCTGGCGGGGCGAGATCCTCTCCGAGCCGAGGGGAACGATGGGCTTCGGGTACGACCCGCTCTTTCTCGACCCGGGGCGGGGGCTCACGGCTGCGGAGCTGCCCCCGGAAATCAAGAACCGCATCAGCCACAGGGGGCAGGCATTCGCGAAGTTCCGGGAGTGGCTGGAAAAGACAGAGGGTGAGAAGGGAAGAGGGTAAGAAGGTAAGAAGGTCGGAAGCTCAGGAGATTATCGTAAGGCGAAGCTTCATCCAAACTTCTCACCTTCTCAACCTCGAACCTTCTCTGAAAGAAACGGGGCGTGGCGCAGTCCGGTAGCGCGCATGCTTTGGGAGCATGATGTCGCAGGTTCAAATCCTGCCGCCCCGACCAGTTGCGCCAAGGGGGGGTACGGATTGTCCGCACCCCTCTTTTTTCATGCGAGCCCGAGGCGGCAACCGCAGCCGTTGCACAGCGCCCCCTGCGGATGAACGGACGCGAGTCCCCTCCGGTCCTGAACGATCGCGCCGGCTCGTTGCATTGCCGGCAGGGCCGAACATGAACTCCCGATCGGGTGATCCCCTATCCTGGTTATCTATGGTCTCACCGCCTGCACATTCCTGCAGATCGCATCAGGCCCCGGAACGGAAGGCGGCCCGATTGGCCGGAATCGTCCTGTCTCTGGCCGTCAGCCTGCTCATCGCCGGCGGGGCGGCGTTCGCGGCTCCGGAGTCCGTGACGGTCGTCGTCGAAGGACTCTCGGGCAAGGTGCAGGCCAACGTCGAGGCGGCCCTGGCCGTTCCCTCCGCGCTCGTCCGGGAAGGCAAGGTGGACAGGCTGTGGCTGGAGCGTTTCGAGCGGCAGGCGCCCGGAAAGGTCAAAGAGGCCCTGGAGGCCTTCGGCTACTACAATCCTGCCGTCGCGACGCGGCTGGAGACACCCGGAGAAGGGGTCTACCGGTTGACGGTTCGCGTGGATGCCGGCGAGCCGGTGCGCGTGTCGAGCGTCACGGTGAAGGTGCAGGGAGCCGGGGCAGCCGACAGGGCGCTCAAGCAGGCCGAGGCGGATTTCCCGGTGCGGGCGGGGGATGTCCTTCGACACGATGTCTACGAGAAGGCAAAGGGGGAGCTCCTGGCGAAGGCCCTGGAAAGGGGGTACCTGGATGCGCATTTCACGGTCCGCACGATCCGCGTGGACACGGCCGGATCGAAGGCCGAGATCGTCCTCATCCTCGAAACGGGAGAGCCCTACCGCTTCGGCGATGTGCGCTTTGAGGGGGCGCCCCGTTACCCGAGGAGCTTTCTCGAGACCTTTCTCGATTTCAGGCCGGGCGAGGCCTATTCGGGGGAAAAGCTCCTTCAGACCCAGCTCAACTTCGGGACCGCCCAGCGCTTCCGGTCCGTCGTCATCCAGCCCGACAAGACGGGGGCGAGGGACCGCGCGGTGCCCGTCCGCGTGGAGCTCGATCCGCTGCCCCAAAAGGGCGTTCGGGTGGGGGTGGGTTATACCACGGACTTCGGGCCGGGGTTCTCCGTTCGGTACGAGGATCTCAACGTGCGGGACAGTGCGCACAAGTTCGACAGCGAGCTCAACCTGAGTCAGCGACTCCAGGGGGCTGCGCTGCGCTACGTCATCCCGGGAAGCACCGATTTCCGAAGCTTCACCAATGCCCGCCTGTCCGCCCGGCGAGAGGACACGGTCAGCTACACGACCAAGTCCGTTTCGGCCGAAGTGGAGAAATCGAGAGGCTTCGGGCGCGCCCGCCTCGGGTCGATCTACCTCGAGCTGCAGCAGGAGGATTCCGCGGCAGGCGGCGACACGACCCACACGTTCCTCCTCGTCCCGGGCCTCCGATTTTCCGAGAGCCGCTACGACAGCCTCGTCCGCCCGACCCGGGGCTTTCACTACAAACTCGAGGCGAGGGGAACAACGCAGCAGTTCGGCTCCGATGTCGGTTTCGCACAGTTCCTGGGAGGCGGCAATCTCCTGGTCTCTCTGCCGCAGCGGTTTTCCGTGAGGGCGAGGGGGCAGGCGGGTGCGACGAGCATGAACGGCAACTTCCTCGATGTCCCCATCACGTTCCGGTTCTTCACGGGCGGCGACAACAGCGTGCGGGGTTACGCGCACCAGTCGCTGGGACCGAAGAATGCCCGTGGGGACGTGATCGGCGGAAAGCACCTTCTCGTCGGCAGCGTCGAGCTGGAGCGGGCCGCCGGAGAGAATTGGGGTATTGCCGCGTTTTACGATGCGGGCAACGCCTTCAATGATTTGGATACCCTTGTTTTTGCACAGGGCGCGGGGCTGGGCGTCCGCTACTACACGCCCGTCGGGCCCATCCGTCTCGACATCGCCCGCCAGGTGGGGGTGTCCGATCCGGATTACCGGTTCCATTTCACCGTCGGGGTGCAGTTTTGAGGAAGAGAACCCTCATCGGGATTTCCGTGCTGGCCCTCGCCATCGCAGCGGCGCTCGCGACGGCCTGGCTGGTCTGCACCGACGCCGGCTCGCGCCTCGCGGTGACGGCCCTTTTCCGCCTGATGCCGGTGACGGTGGAAGCGGACCGGATCACGGGGCAGCTGGCCCGCGGGATGACCGTCGAGGGACTCCGTGTGGCCTGGCCGTCCGGGGAGGCCCGGGTGGAGTCGGTGCAGCTGCGCCTGCAGGTTCTGCATCTGGCGATCGCCTCGGTGTGGCTGGATGCAGTGGACGTCCGGGGCGTCGTGATCGACGCTGAAGGACCCGGCAGCGCACCGCCCTACGATCTTGCGTGGCCCCAAGCCCCAAGGCTGGTGGCGGCGTTGAGCGGCGGCATCCGCGAGCTCCGCGTCGTCGACGTCGTGTACCGGAGACCCGGCAAGGACGCCGCCGTCGTCCATGATGCCCGCGCCGAGGTGAGCTGGGGCCGGGGATCCGTGCTGGCCGTCCGGGACCTCGCGATCCGGCTGCCCTACGCAACAGCAGAAGGCCGCGTGCAGGCCGGTTTCCTGTTTCCCTCCCTTCAGGCCGATCTGGAGGTCCGGTCGGACCGCGCGGACGAAGCATTCGACGCGCTGGCCCTGAAGGCGGATGTCGCAGCGGGCAAGGACCCCGAGCAGCTGTCCGGGCCTGTTTCCCTGACCGTTTCGTCGGGAGGCCGGACACAGTTCCGGGTGGACGGCGTGATGGGCCTGACCCGGAAGGCGCTGCACGTGCGTAACCTCCAGGTAACGGATGGGGAGGGCACGGTTTTCGTGACCGCCGAAGGGCAGGCGGACGTCTCGACGCGGGAGATCCTCGCCGGCGCCTCGTTCCGCGTCGGGGAGATCAGCTGGATCCCCGCGCTTGCCCTTACCGGGGCCATAGAGCTCAGGGGCCTGCCCGAACGGTTCGAAGGGAACATCACCCTGGAGAATCACGGTGAGGCCTGGCGCTCGGCCCGGTTCACCGGCGATCTCACGGGCAGCGTCGACGGCATCCGCATGACCCGACTGACGGGCCGCGCCCTGGGCGGCACCCTGGAGGGCGAGCTCCGCGGGGCATGGGACAGGGGCATGTCGTGGACCGGCTCTCTCCGGGCCAGGGGCCTGAATCCCGCGACGATCAACCCCGCGCTGAGAGGGGCGGTCAACCTCGACGCGGAGGTTGCAGTCCGCAGAACCGATGCGGGGCGCGTCGAAGCCCGGTGCAGAGGCCGACTCCTGAAAAGCCGCCTGCAGGACCGGGCCCTCGTCGGTGCGGTCGATGCCCTGTGGCAGACAGGAACGCTCAAACTCGATCGGCTCCTGCTGCGGGGGGCGGGCTTCGAAGCGCGTGCGGCAGGAGGCCTCGGGGAGCGCCTGACCTGGCAGGTGCAGGTGAGCGACCCCGTCGCGCTCGTGCCCGGGAGCCGCGGCAGGCTCACGGCCAACGGGTGGGTGCGATACGCCGACAAGCGGCTGTCCGGCTCGGCGACCCTCCGCGGCAGCCGGCTCGCGGTTCAAGGGTTCGAGGCCGCGGCCGTCGAGGCGGATGCGGAGCTGGGAGGGACGGAGCCGCAGCGCCTCGAGGCACGGGTGTTCATGAAGCAGACGGTCATCGGGCCCGTTCGGCTCGATGCCGCAAACCTGACGAGCGCGGGCACGGTGGGGGATCACAGGATCCGTCTCCGGCTCGAGTCGGGCGAAACGATGGTGGAGGCGGCGCTGCGGGGCGGCTACGGGAGGGACGCGTGGAAGGGGGCAATCGAGTCGCTGAAGGGCGCCGACGCGGCGGGACCCTGGGCGCTGAGGGCCCAGGTGCCGCTCACGATGTCCGCGGTGCAGACCCGCGTCGGCCCTTTGCGCATCGACGGCGAGGAAGGCGAATCCCTCGATTTCTCCATGGACGTCGCCGGCGACCCCGCCAAGGGCTTTCTCGCGGCGGCCTGGCGGAAGCTGAATCTCGCCCGATTGGCCTTCATCCTCCCGGACTGGCGGATCCAAGGGCGGACGGAGGGCAGCTTCCGGGCGGATTGGCGCGGGAAGAACAGGACGACCGTCTCCTCCGTTGCGGCATGTGCGGGAACCCTGACGCGGGGGGCCCGAGCCATCGAGGTCAGGGAATCCGAGGGAAGACTGGACTGGAACGAGCGCGGGCTCGCGGCGCATCTCCGCGCCGATCTGGGGCCATCGGGCCGCGCGGAGGCTCGGGTCACATCGCCGGAGACGCCTGCGTGCAGACTGCCTGACAGGGGCGATTTCCGTTTTTCGGCTGATCGCCTCGACGCGGCCCTCTTCCGGCCTCTGCTACCGGATGCGCTCGCCGTGACGGGCTTCCTTTCGGTCACGGCCGCCGGCAAGGTGCTGTCGCGGTCGCACCTTGAAGCCGCCGGCGATGTCCGGCTCGGCGAGGGAGTCATTGCCCTGGAGGGTGAGAGGGGCCATGTCGCCGCACAGACCGAGAAGGCACAGCTGCGCTGGACGTGGCGGGATAAGACGCTGAGCGGCAGTCTCGATCTCCGGCTCGCCCGGCACGGCACCCTCGCGGCTGATTTCCGACTGCCCGTTCCGGCGAGGCTGCCGGCCGCGGTCGACAGGGAAGGGCCCGTGCAGCTTGACGTCCGTGCGGAGATGCGCGAGAAGGGGCTTCTGAGCGTTGTATTCCCGGGCCTGGTCCAGGACAGCAGGGGGCGTGTCGACCTGGACGGCTCCGTGAGGGGCACCTGGGCCAACCCAACGGTTCACGGCTCCCTGCGAATCGGAGAGGCCGGCGGCTATCTGCCCGCAGCGGGGATCCAGATCAGCGACGTGCGGATGGAGGCCCGGTTCGAGGACCGGTCGGTTCACGTGACGTCCTTTCGGGCGCACTCCGGACCCGGATTCGTAGAGGGGTCCGGCACTGTGCAGATCGAAAACAGGGAGATCCGGCGGATCGATGCCAGACTTTCGGGGCAGCGGTTCCAGGCCGTGCGGCTGCCCGAGCTGGAGATGCTTGCCAGTCCCGACCTGACGTTCGAGGGCGCGCCGAAAGCCCTGAGGGTCCGCGGCAGCATTTCCATCCCGGAGATGTTCATCCGGGGCGGAGAGAAAGGGGCCGTGATCAGGCCGAGCCGGGACGTGGTGATCGTCGGCGACGGCCGTGAAACGGGGAAGGGCCGTCCCCTTCCCGTCGACCTGGAGGTCCGGGTCGTTCTCGGCGAGCGCGCCTTCATCAAGGCCGAGGGCATAGAGGCGCGTCTGGAGGGGGACGTGCTGCTCGCGGCGAAGTCCCTCGACGCGATGAAGGCCGCAGGCGAGATCCGCCTCAAGGACGGAACGTACAGCACGCGCGGTGTCCGTCTGGTCATCCACCGGGGGCGCGTGATCTTCGAGGGCGGGCCGGCGGACCAGCCTCGGCTCGATGTTCTCGCCCTGCGCACGATCGAGGAACGGCCCGAACAGGCCGGACAGTCCCTGGGCCGGTTCAGGGAGGTGAAGGCGGGGGTCATCGTCACGGGCACCCCGCTTGCTCCCCTCGTGCGGCTCTACTCGGAGCCCGCCATGCCCGACGCCGACATCCTGAGCTATATCGTCCTGGGGCAGCGGGCAAGCGGAGACGAATCCCAGTCGGCGCTGCTCGGCGCTGCGGCCGAGGCCCTTCTGTCCGGCGGAGGCTCCGAATCGACGCTGAGCCAGCTGAGACGGCGGTTCGGGCCGGACAAGGTGGACATGAAGTCCGAAAAGGTGGGAGAGACCACCCAGTCGATCGTCACGGTGGGCAAGTATCTCCGACCGAATCTGTACGTGAGCTACGGCCGTTCCCTGTTCAGCGAGGATTACTATGTCACCCTGCGGTACACCCTCACCCGGAGGTGGGAAGTGGAGAGCAAGGCGGGGGCCCAGACCGGCGCAAACCTCTACTACCGGATCGAGTTTGACTGAGCAGGAAGACCTTGACGAGCGCCATGCGTCACATTATGCTTGAGAGCAGGGGAAAGGGCGGGGTGCTGAGCAGGGGCCGCGGGCGGCAGAGACCATTGCGGCTGCAGACAGTCACGGGTGTTCTGATACGATCTGTGCAGAAAGGAGCATCGATGATGTTGAGTCACCTGGCGGACAATCGATTCGCGGTGATCCTCACCGTCACGGCAGGGGTTCTCTTGCTCTCCGGCTGGGCCGTCTCAGCGGCCCTTCTGCCCTCGAAGCAATTGCCGACCGATCCGACGCTGAAAGGGAGCCTGGGAAACGAGAAACTCAATACCCTGCGATTCGAGACGTACGGGGGCCTGCCTGAAAACCGCCTGATAGGGTATTTCCTCTACAAGGACGGGATCCGGGTGACGGCTGACGCCCCGCATGTGGAATCGATCGGCAAACTCTCGCTCAACGAGGTGTTTGCCGACCAGGCAAGGGTCGCGAAGGCGAAGTTCTACCATCCGGGTCGGCTCATGATCCGTGAGATTACCCGGGGGGCGGATGTGGTCGGCTATGCCGTGCACGATCCCAGGATGGAGGTCACTCTCTGGGATGTGACGGCAGATGTGTCCAATGTCAGTCTTGAACTGCGTTACAAAGATCTGCAGGCCAAGGGAGAACGATACGACGCCGGTCCACGCTGACCAATCTGGAGGTCGTCCGCTTGAACGCAATAGGTTGCGCAGGGTACTTTTTTGTTGACGGACCGAGGGATTCCATGTAGCCTTCAATCGTCATGCACGGCATTTCTTGAGGGGCCTTCCACTGCGGGTTTTCAGAATCCGCAAACATCGGCCCGTCGCGTCCCCCCAAAACGCCAAAACCGACTTCTAACACTGAAACCAGCGCTGAGGCCTGCGTGCTCCTCTTGACCGGGTTCGATGGTGAGTGCCGGGTCATCTGATATTCAAAGGGAGGTGTGTTATGGCGAGCGAGATGGCCGACCAGATGAAGCCCCTGACCGATTTTTTCGCGAAGTGGACAAAGGACTCACTCGAGATGATGACCAAGGGGATGGCAATGTACAACCGGATGAGCCGGGCCTGGATGGAAGTCGGCGAGGGGGCATCGTCCGAGAAGCCCGACGATGTGCTCAAGAAATGGACGGAGGCCTTCGGCGGTTCATACAACGACCTCTTCGAGATGTACACGCAGCCCTTCAAGATGTTCGGCATGGGGGGGCAGGCGCCGTCAAAGGAAGTATGGGAGAATGCCTTCGCGCAATGGCAGAGGATGTTCACCGCGATGCCGTCCGGTTCCGCACCGGCCGCAGGCGACGAGTTCGTGAATTTTTCAAAGAGCTGGTTCGAAGGCTACTCGAAGGTCTGCCAGGCCTGGGTGGACAGCATGCAGCGGATGGGCGAAGCCTGCAAATCCGCCGTGGCGGAGGGCGACAAGCCCGAATCGGCCATGGGCAACCTCTCGGAGATCTCGGAGCGCTTCGTCAAGGAGTGGACTTCCTTCGTGACGGAGCAGGCGCAGGCCTTCTTTTCCCTGTGGCGCTCGCGACTGCCTGCTGAGAAAAAGGACCCGAAGAAGCCGAAAAAAGAGTAGCGAACGGGATCGGAAGTCCCCGGTGCTCGGACAAAAAAGAGGCGGCAGGTCCCTGCGTCTCTTTTTTTGTGCCTGGATGTCGGGCCGGCGGTCCGCCTCAGCGGCCCAGGCGGATCCTGTCCCCGGGCCCGATGCCGTGCCGGGCAAACCAGCCCCGGTTGGTTTCGATGACGTACTTGGCAGCGCCTGCCGAACGGTACAGGATGCTCTCGTCGAGCGGGTGGGCCTGGTGAATGTTCAGGATGACGCCGTCAGGCCCGACGAAGGCGATGTCGAGCGGGATGAGGGTGTTGCGCATCCAGAAGCTCAACTCGATGGGTTCCTTGAAAACGAAGAGCATCCCCTCGTTCTCGGGCAGCGAACGGCGGAACATGAGGCCGCGTTCCTGCTTCTCCAGTGTGTCGGCCACCTCGACCCACAGGGGTGTCTGGCCGACGAGGATCCTCTTCAGGGGCGGGGATTTCGGGTCCCCGGCCCACGCGTATCCCTGGAAAAGAGGTACGGCGACCGCCAGAAGGGCTGCGGCAAGACGGATCGTGATGCGCCCTCGGAATAGCCTGTTCATCGCTTGCCCATCCGGTCCATCCGTGATGCCTCAGGGTCTCGCGCGGCGTCGGGCCAACACGCGTTGCAGCTCTCTTTCCGTAACGGCGCGGATCTGCTCCAGGGTCTCCGCCGTGGACGCTTCGAAGCGCAGGACGAGCACGGGCTGGGTATTGGAGGCCCGGATGAGACCCCAGCCGTCGGCAAAGAGGATCCGGACCCCGTCGGTGTCGATGATCCGGTGGTCTTTCCGAAACACTTCCGTCACGTCATGCACGACGTCGAACTTGATCTCGTCGGGGCACTCGATGCGGATCTCCGGCGTCGTGACCGTTTTCGGGACGTCGGCGAGGATCTCGCTGAGCTTCTGTCCCGTCCGGGAGAGGATCTCGAGCAGGCGAGCCGCGGCGTAGATCGCGTCGTCGTAGCCGAAATAGCGGTCGGCGAAAAAGAGATGGCCGCTCATCTCCCCGGCAAGAACGGCCTTTTCCTCCTTCATCTTCCCCTTGATCAGCGAGTGGCCCGCCTTCCACATGATGGGCCTGCCGCCGCGGGCGGCGATGTCGTCGTAGAGGCGCTGGGAGCATTTCACCTCGCCGATGACGGCAGCCCCGGGGCATTCCTGCAGGATGAAACGGGCAAAGAGCAGCAGCAGCTCATCCCCCCAGAGGATATCCCCCTGGTCGGTGACCACCCCGATTCGGTCGGCATCCCCGTCGAAGGCGATCCCCACATCGGCCTTCTTCTGCCGCACCTGCACGATGAGGTCGCGGAGGTTCTCGGGCACCGTCGGGTCCGGGTGATGGTTGGGGAAGCGGCCGTCCATGTCAATGTGGATGCCGTGCAAATCGCAGCCGAAGCGCTCGAAAAGCGGCACGGCGAAGCGGCCGCCCACACCGTTGCCGCCGTCGAGGACGACCCGCAGGCCGGGGCGCACCTTCACGTTTTCAAAGATGGTGTCCAGGTAGGCCCGCGCGACGTCCCGGCCCGAGGCCCGCCCGCTTCCAGAGCGGAACGAACCCTTCTCGATGATTTCCCGCAGCGCCTGGATCTCGCCGCCGTAGATCGTGTCGGGGCCCACGCAGATCTTGAACCCGTTGAACTCGGGCGGGTTGTGACTGCCCGTCACCATGACGCCGCCCCCTGTCCCCAGGTGGCGGACGGAAAAGTAGAGGATCGGCGTGGCGCAGGTGCCGATGTCGATGACGTCGACCCCCGACGCCAGGAGACCTTCCTGGATGACGGCCGAGAGGGCGGGGGAGCTGAGCCTGCAGTCCCGGCCGAGGGTCATCGTCTGCACCCCGTGGTTCGCGGCGTAGGTGCCGATGGCGCGGCCGAGGTTGAGCACAACGTCGGTCTGCAGGTCTTCGTCGACGAGCCCCCTGACATCGTATTCCCTGAAGATGGAACGGTTCATGATCAACTCCAGACGGATGCTGAAATTTACCACAGATCGGCCGGACAAACAATCACGGCGACCAAGAAAGGGGCCTGGCGTTCCGGCTGGGCAGGAACGCCGAACGACCCGGAAAAAATGTGTTGACAGGCGTTGTCGTGATCGGGTAGAAGCTTTCAGCAAGAGGCAATCGATGTACAGGCACTTCGACATGGGCAGCGTCTTCGCTTTTTTCAGCTTTTTCGGCTTCTTTCGGGAGGTCTGCCCATAGCGCCTGACTGCAAGTGAACCATCAGGCCGTGGGCAGACCCAAGCTGCCCACGGCCTTTTTTATGAACCGGGCCGTGCACATCACGGCCTTTTTTATGTTCAGGGGAGGAAAGCACGATGAAGGGTTCGATCTCGAAAATCATGGCGGGGATCCTGGCGGCGGTCATCCTGGCGCTGCCCGTTTCGTCAGGGGCGTCGGCGCCGATCAAGATAGGCGCGGCCATCAACCTCACCGGTCCGGCATCCACCTGGGGCCAGTACCACGCGAAGGGCACGCAGGACTACCTGCGCTACGTCAACGAGGTCAAGGGCGGCGTCGGCGGTCGCACCCTCGAACTGATCCTCGTCGACACGGGCTACAAGGTCCCCGAGGCCGTGGCGGCGGTCAAGAAGTTCGCCATCCAGGACAAGGTCGACATGATCCTCACCTGGGGAGCGGGCGAGGGGCTCGCGGCCAAGCCGCTCGTCCAGGGATACAAGATCCCGACGATCAACTACTCCACGAGCTGGGAGCTGCTGGAGAAGCCCGTGGACTACATGTACCTGCCTTTCGGCAGCTACCGACTCGACTGCGCGGCCGTTCTCGAATACATCAAATCCATCCACAGGGGGAAGGAGCCCCCCAAGGTCGGCCTGCTCACCTACAACAACGCCTACGGGCTCTCCATCCACAAGCCGAGCCAGGAGTACGCCAAGGCCCTCGGGATCGACATCGTGTCGATCGAGGCGTTCCCGCCCAAGACGGTCGACCTCACGACGGAGCTGCTGCGTCTCAAGAAGAACGGCGCCGAGTACGTCTTCATGCAGATGCTTCCGGCCACCATCG
>ENA-UOWE01004359-UOWE01004359.1-activated-sludge-metagenome-genome-assembly--contig:-NODE-4359-length-13715-cov-3.586676_pt1 | contig 13715 bp, 13 predicted proteins | sample MGYA00249841_ERZ761562 | MGnify/ENA primary metagenome ERZ761562 (study PRJEB28883, sample SAMN05720200) | activated sludge metagenome | isolation source: Anaerobic digester | place: Japan... | reverse complement strand
AAACGCTGAGCGTGACTATAGATAAGATGGAAAAAATTTATCTGGGCAGCGAAAAGATAACTATCGAAAAACTTCGAGATATATTCGCTGAGAAGCATATGCTTTCGCAGCGGGTGGATCTTGTCGTAAGCGCGGACGCGATGTGCTCTCACGGGCGAATCGTCGAAGTTCTGGATCTGGCAAAAAAGTATGGAATATCCAATTTGAGCATAGCTACGAAAAATCTGAGCGGAGAAAAGAATGCAAGAAAAACAACGGCAATGGCTAACTAAATTAATATACGCGGCCGCTTCCATAAGAAAAAGCTTCAGGGAAAATCCGGAAGGCTCTTCCATGGCGCTTTCTGCCGGGCTTCATCTGCTGGCGTTCCTGCTGCTTTCGTTTTACTGCTTCGATTATCAGGGAAGCATTTTCGGCAACGGCGAGGAGATATCTGCCGGCGAAAACCTTATAAAGGTAGATTTTATAGCCGAAGAAAAGCCGCAGTCGGCCGCTTCGAATACCACCTATTCCAGGTTCGCCGCGACCAGCCGGCTTAAAGTATCGCAAAATATAAAAAAGGGAACCAAGGCCGATGCTAAAAGCCAGCGCAAACAGGAGCCGAAAACGCTGGCGGCCGTGAAGCCGGAAACGCCCGCGGTCAGGCCCGACATCAAAAAGGAAATGGCGGTCATCGAACTTAACGAAAAATCAGCGTTATCCGAAACTCGTAAAAACATAAAAGCCATAGAGATACCAGTGGAAGTCAGCCGTCAGCTGGATAAAAAGCTTAAAAGCGCCGCCGCGTTCGAAGACGACGTTCAAACCAGCGCGGAAACCATGGTAAAAAAAGTCATCGAAGCCAGCGACGCCATCGAAAACATAAGCCTGAGCAAGACTGAAGTTAAAACGCTCGATCCAGAAGGCGAAATGATAGCTTCCGCGGCCGTAGGGCCGGTTTCAAAGCCCGTTTCGGATATCGAAAGCGACGAGGAACTTATTCCTGAAGCGGCGAGCGAAACGGCATCGGATCTAAACGCGAACAACTCTAAAAACGGCTCTTCGAGCCGCAAAGCTAAGTCAGGAAGCGGCCCGCACGGAAAACCGTCGGGAAAAGGCCAGTCCGGTCTAGTGTTTGAAATGGTTGCCAACAGCTCCTACGACGAAATACCGAGCTTCCTCAACGGCCCGCCCGCTATAGATTATCCTAAATGGGCGCAGGAGCAGGGCGTCGAAGGCACGGTAAAAATACTGCTGGAGATACTTCCCAACGGCGAGGTTGGAACGGTTTCGAAATTCGAATCGCCGATATCCGACCGTCTCGCGCAGTACCTTATAAAGCAGTCCGAAATGTGGCGCTTCAAACCTATCTATAAAAACGGAAGGCCGCTTTCGGGGACCGTTATGGTGGCTGTGGACTTCGCGCTGGGCGCCGGATCGAAGAATTGAACCCGCCGCCGTTGAAAATTTTAACCATATGAACAGCGAAAATAAAATCATGAATTATATACTGTATTCGGAGGCGGAACATAACGTTCTGCCTCTTTGCTCTTTATGTCACAACGGCTGCGTCTTCTGCAGCCATAAAAATGTGGGCCGCCAGGATTACCTGTACGGTTTTTACGATTATAAAAGAGAGCTTTCTGAAATTATAGAGCATATAGAGTTTTTAGACCCTTCAAAAAAAGTGTTCATAGGCGAATCGGCGACCAAAATATTCGAAGGCGAGCCTTTTTTATTTAAAGGCCTGCTGGAAGTGCTAACCGCGTTGAGAAAGCGCGTAAAAAAAGCGGCCATTTCGATTACGACCTCCGGCGGATTCATCACTGACGAATTTTTTGAAGCGGCTTCTTCGCTCGCGCCTCTTGAAATCAACTTTTCGCTCAATTCGTTCGACGAAAAGGTACGCGATAAAATAGTGCTGGATAAAAAGACCGGGCGGGTTTTCGCCAATTTCGAAAGGCTTTGCGCCATGGGAGACTTTTTGAAGCTGAACGTCAGCCTGATGGCTATAAACGAAAAAACGACGCCCGTGGAATCTTTGATTGAAGATATCCGCAAGTTAAGGCGTTTTTCGAAAGTATCGGTTATAAAAGTTTTCCTGCCGCGTTTCGCCGAAAATCAATTTTTGAATTTTTTTGCGGATTACGGCGCGTTCCGTGAATACTGCGAAACGGTAAAATCTTCGTTCGCGGACGTTAACGGCGCCGGCGGAGCTCCGGTCATACTCGAGCCTCTGGAGCCGGATTCCGGCGGCGGCGAAATTCTAGTTCATTCGGTGATAGCTGGTTCCAGGGCGGCGGCGGTTCATATAAAGCCGGGCGACCGGATTAAAGCGGTAAACGGTACGGCGCCGTTTTCTAAAACTCACGCTTATAAGCTCATCACCGCTTCGAAAAAGCGAGTCTCGGTAACGGTCGAACCGGCGGCCGGCGGAAATGCCCAAAATATTATTTTTCCTGAATATAATTCGGAAAAAGACGGCGCCTGCGGCATCGTTTTTACCGCAGATATGGCGCCGGAAGCCATAGTAAAATTGACCGCCGCGGGAAAAGCTCTTGCAGGCGAGGGGGCGAAAGGCATTATCGCCACTACGCCGCTTTCTCTGGAATATATACGCGGCGTTCTGGAAAGATTCGAAATACCCGCTCTCGAAGCCGTCGCGTTTAAAAATTACAGGTTCGGCGGAAATATCGACTGCGTGGGATTGTTGACTTTAAAGGACGCAAGGGCGAACCTCGAAGCCGACTTGCCCGAAAGTTTCCGCGAAAAAAAACCGGCCGCTCTGATTATGTCTTCGCTAATGTTCGACCATCTCGATTACGATCTTAACGGTGAAAGTTTAAGGGATTTTATAAGCGAAACGGAATATAGAGTGATAATCGTCTGATTTAGCGCGTTTGTATGACAGCGGAAAATATGTTGACGGTATTTATCATGTTTTGACAGGGTTTTCGAAAAAAAATAAGGATAAAAGCTAAATATTGATTGATTTATTTTATAATTTGTAATATCATGAAGGTTCATATGTTTTAAATAAATTATAAGGAGCCGTTCGAATGATAAAATTTGATGAGCCCTGCAATATTTTACTCGTTGACGATTCTTCGACCGCGAGAATATTTTTAAAGAAAACATTTGAAAAAGCCGGATTTACGAATAAAAATTTTATAATGGCCAGCGACGGCCAGCAGGCTCTCGAAAAACTTCCATCCGAAAATATCGATCTGATCGTTACGGACCTTATAATGCCCAATATCGACGGCCATGAGCTTATTAAGCGCGTCAAAAGCATGCCCGAGCACAGCTTTATACCGGTTATAGTTACTACAAGCTCCAGCAACCGCGCCAAAGAAGAAGAGCTCCTGGAGGCAGGCGCCGAAGTCGTGCTTCCGAAACCTATCGAAACCGAGGCGCTTTGCGAGGCCTGGAAAAAGGCGAGGTATAAAATGCGTTTTAAAAACGAAACTATCAGGTCTTTTAAAGACGCTTTTTGCGACGTGCTCAACGCCATGACGTCTATCACTTTGAACGACATCGTTTTAGGCTCGAAAGTCGACGACTCTTTTTTCGAAGACAGTTTACAGTACGCTATTTCCACTTTAAAGCCGCCCGGCTTTAAATTCATCATTACTATGAAACGTCCGCTTTTGAGAAAAATAGCTTCGGTCATATGCGATATTAAACCGGGCGAAGTAACCGAAGAAAACGAAAAAGAAACGCTTGCCGAACTGCTTAACGCTTCCGCCGGCGCCTTCGTAAAAAAAGTGACTTCCTCCGATCAGGTATTCGAGCTCAATCTGCCGGTCGAGTCCAATTATCCTCTTAACGACTCCGAGGTAAGCAACTGTGCTTTTAAATTAAAAGAAAATATATATATAGTGCTATCTCTGGTCGAACCTGCGGCAGTGATCTGATGAGCGATATAACGAACATAGATTTACAACTAAAAGCTTCGGTTACGGACGCGCTGAAGTCTATGACCAGCGGCATGCCCGATCTTAAATGCAGCTCGGAAATGCTCGATCCCGAGCCGGCCGACCCTATAAACTTCGTTAAAATAGGCATTATGGCTCAAAGCCCGGTTAAGTTCAAATTCTCTTTAAAAATATCGCGCGGCCTTCTTATATCGCTGGCTTCTAATATACTTGAAATCAGCCCCGAAGAAATAAGCGAAGAAGAATATATGGACACCGGCGCCGAGATACTTAACGTTATAGCCGGCAATTGCGCGAAAAAACTCGTGGGCGAGTGTCTGGGACTGGTTCTGGGGCTTCCCGAAAAAAACAAATGCTACGGCGACGGCGGAGCGGCTCCGATCGCCAGCTGCAGGATGGGTATCGACCATGAAAATTATATGATAATGTCGGTGTTCAGCCCCGACGAATAAAACGAAAGCCTCCGTTCTAAACCGGAACGGAGGCTTTTGTTTTATAAAACTTGAACGACGGGTTATTTTATTCTGCCTTTTACGCTTTCTACAGCTTCTTTGATCTGCGAAGAGCCGCTTATCTGATCGAGGACGTCGAGCACGAATTTAACCGGCACTGCTTTTATCGAAGCGTTGCCCGTGATTGTTTTAGCGTCGCATCCGGCGTGCATGGCGTATGTTTTAAGGAACTTATTCAGGTCCTGGCCTTTGAATTCGGTCGAATTTTTTGAAGCCAGATCTGAAACGCTTAATTTGAATTTATCGAAATCCATATAAACGCTCATGAATGAGGAAGCGGGCCATTCGGCCATTTTTTTGAATTCTTCGCCGGCCGAAAGGCTGGATTGCTTATTGGCGGCAGATGCGGCTATTTTTTCGAATGCCGATTTGCTGGAGGCGATAATCAGATGATCTTTCGTGTGGCCTACCGTCAGAAGGAAATCCTTGACGAATTTTTCCATTCCGGCCGCCGCGCTGGTTTTTACTTTTGCGCCCGAAAAATTGTCGTCCTTGAAATCGAAGGGGGCCCCTGCAATTTTAAGGACTTTGGCGAATTTGTCAAAAAACTTCCATGCGTTTTCCTGGTTTTTCGAGCCGAAACCGATGTAAAACTCTGAGGTTCCCGCCAGGTTGGCGCCGAATATTTCGCCGTTCATCCACGAAAAAAGGTCTTCTTCGATCGATAAACCGAACATCATGGCCACGGTCGGCTTCGCTTCGTCTATCATCGGCTTTGCGAATTTAATGAACTTTTCTCCCAGATTGAGTTTCAGGCTGAAAAAAGCGGCGGTGTCGGCGGGCAGAATTTCTGAAATATGAGCGCTTTTGCTTTCGCCCGAAATGAGGTTTTTGATGAAATCGCTTCTGCCCTGGGTCGCTTTGTCTTTGATGTCCCTTAAATTGACGAGCCATCTGGATTTGATGTCGGAGAAGTCCGCGCCGATAACAGCCGAAAGCGCTATGCTTGAGACGTATTCGGATTCTTCTTTGTGGCCGCTTTCTATAGCGCCCTGGCGGTATATCGCGCCGTCGAAGTAAAAAAACAGGTTCGCGCCTGCGGCAATTTTATCGAAGTCGGCTTTAATCTGCTTGTTCGTAAATACGGCCGTGCCGGCTTTAAAGGCTTCCGCGACGGATTTGAAGATTTTGTCGCTTTTGGCCGCGTCGTATTTTTGATATACGAAAAGCCCCGCGTAATTCATGTATTCGATAACGCGCGGCTCGAAAAGCTTGAAAACGTTGTCTTTGTCGCCGCCTTTAAAAGAAGGCACCGAAGTTTTAAGCGCGCCCTCGCTTTTATCGGTGAATATCATATCTCTTGAATGAGCTTTGGAAGCGGAAACCATAATTTCCTTGAAAATCGCGTTGAACTCTTTGGCCGAGTTTTCGTCGCCGAATTCGGCGCACAGTAAAACGTCAGGCTGCTGGCTGAGATTGGATGTGTTTAAAAAAGCGGCCAGCGTAAAAGATTTAAGTTTTTTAATAGTTTCGAGCATTTTGTCGGGGAATTCGGCGCCCGTTTTCTTTTTGAAATCCGATAAATGTTTTTCGAAGTCTTTATCTTTTTTCAATTCGTCGATTAGTTTAACGAGTTCGGCCTGATGAGCCGGGGTCATGGAAAGATGAACTAAAAAAGGCGTTCCGGCCGGCACTCCAGGCATCGAAACTATCTGAGCCGCCGCCAGGCATGAAGTTAAAAAAATAAAAGCCAGCGCGAAACCGAATGCCCTGAAAATAAGAGTTTTGCTCATTGTTTTGCTCCTTTCTTTATATGCCGGAAAAAAGCGCTATGTCCGGCGCGGTTTTGAGTTGGAAAATCCACGGCGGATTTCGGAAATCAGCCCGGGGGCCACATTAAAAGACGGCCGGCCAGGACGTGGAAATGTATATGGAAAACCGTTTGGCCCGCCGCGCGGTTGGTGTTTAGCACCACTCTGAATCCGTCTTCCGAATAGCCTTTCTCTTTCATGACCTTGGATATGGTTTCGAAAGCCTTGAACAGATAATTTGAGTGCTCCGGCTTTAACTCCAGAATGGTCGGAACGTGTACCTTGGGGATCGCCAGGGCGTGAAAAGGCGCCTGGGGATTGATATCTTCGAATATTAAGATGTTGTCGTCCTCGTATATGATTTTCGATGGTATTTCTTTGTTGATGATTTTACAGAAAGTGCAATCCAATAATGTCTCACTCCTTTTAAAGTAATGATTTTTACTTTTTAAAGATAACAAATTTTATTAATATTGTCAAACCATATTTCGTTTTATATTATTTTTCCGATATTCGTATCAGGTCAATAATAAATATTTTTTCGAAAAACCGGGTGATTTAATTTGATAAAAAACGATAAAGAAAACTTGGACAAAAATGAACGGGTCCAGGATATAAAGCCGGGCGATCCATCTGAAGAACAAAAAAAGTTCTATCGGACTATCGCTGATATTTATATCAAAGGCGCATGCAAAAATAAAGGCGGCGTTTTCAAGAGCAACCGCGCGATTTTTTTCGCGCTGGCGCTGGCTTTTTTTATACTGGCGGCTAACGCCGGCTGCACTCAGCCTGAAATAGATTCGGGCCGCAACACCATAGGCAATCCCACCGTGGCCCTGGTTATAGAGCCGAAGGACGCGCGTGTCATAACCGGCTCCTACAAACAATTCGCGGCAAACGCCGTGGACCTGGAAGGCAAATATACGAAAGTAAAACCGTCGTGGTCGGCCACTTATGGAAGGATAACCGCCGACGGGGAATACGTGGCGCCCGAAGAACCCGGCTATTCGGTTATAACCGCCAAATTCGGAACAGTCGCGGCGAGCACGCAGATCTATATAGACAGCAGCAAGGAAATAAAGAATTTTTTCATAATTCCGGAGTCGGGAGAAATAGAGGTGGGCAGGTCCATACAGCTCGTATGCCGCGCTCAAAACGCCGGAGGAGATTTTATGCAGGTGCTGCCGTCCTGGGATTCGGACGTCGGCAATATAACCAACACCGGCTATTTCAGCGCGCCAGGCTCGCCCACCACGGCTAAAATAACCGCCAGATTCGGCCGGCTGGAAGCGTATTCAAACATTACCGTAATAAGCGTGCGGCCGCGTTCTATTTCTATAACGCCCAACCAGGTGACCCTTGCCGCAGGCGAGAGCCAGAAATTTTATCCGATCGTATATGACGGATACGGAAACGTGATGTCGCCCAAAAATATAATATGGTCGACCACCTACGGCAAGATATCTTCCGACGGAGTTTATACGTGTCCCGACACTCCCGCGGCGGCGCAGGTCATAGCCCGAATAGAAAACGTACACGGGTTCGCCTACGTAAATTCGTCTTCCGGTTCGACGGCGGTGAGAATCGATATAAGTCCCGCAAACGCGGTTCTTCGCATCGGCGAGTCCAGGCAGTTTGCCGTAAGCGCCTACGACGTCAACGACAATCTTGTCGCGCTTCCGGCCGCTGCGACCTGGAGCGCGGTGAACGGAACGGTCAATTCGAACGGAGTGTTTACGGCGTATCCGGCGTCCGCTGGTCTTGCGACTCTCAAGGCTTTTTCCGGCACGTTAAGCAAGGAAATAACGCTGTTAATAACCGAATAATTTATAAATCGCGGAGTAAAATTTATGTTTATGTATAAAAATATAGTCGTATCCGACGAAGTTATAGAAGCCCGCTTCGCGTGCGATCTGAAAACCTGCAGGGGCATATGCTGCACAAACGGCGACGCCGGAGCTCCGCTTTTAAAGGAAGAAGCCGATTATTTTTTAGACCACAAAGATAAGCTGATGAAATTCCCGCTGGAATATATTCAAAGGTTCGAGCGTTACGGCATCGTCGAAAAAGTTTACGTCAAGCGTCTTAACGGCAATATATTCTGCACGGCCACATGCGAAAACGGCGACTGCGTTTTTTCGTTCGTGGATAAAAACATATATTACTGCTACCTGCAAAACTCGTCCAGAACTTTTAAAAAACCTCTCTCGTGCTACCTTTTTCCGATAAGGGAAAAGACCGTAAACGGCGTGACGTACCTTAATCTGTATGTGTACGAAGAATGCGAAAGCTGCTACGGCAAAGAAAAGCCGCTGCTGGTTCCGTTTTTAAAGGACGTTCTGACCGCACGTTACGGGGAGGACTTTTACGAAGAACTTATGAAAGAGGTAAACGCCCGCAATGTCAGATAACGTCGATCATGCTTCGGCCGAAACAGGTTCGCATAACGGCCAGTTTTTAACGGGAATTTTATGCGCGGCGGCGGGCGTTTTATGCTTCGCGCCGGGAGCGCTTTTCATAAGAATGGCCGCCGGCATAGACCCTCTCGAAATAACGCTTCACCGCATGGCCATTGCGTCCGTCGCGATTTTCGTTTTTTCGCTTTTTTATAAATCCGACGCGGGGGCGAAAAGTTTGAAAGAATGCCTGGAGCTCGGCTCGTTCGGGATGATCGCGGCCGTGCATTTCGGCTGTTTCGTGGCTTCGCTTTCGTTTACGTTCGTTTCTCATTCTCTCGCGCTGTGCTATACCGCTCCTATTTTCGCCGCGCTGTTTTCGCGCGTTATTTTATCCGAAAAATGCACTTACAAGCAGATATGGGCCATCGTCGTCACCTTCGCCGGGATATTCATACTCGTCGGTTTTGAACCGCTTATAAGCAAGAGGGTTTTATTCGGCGATTTTCTGGCGCTTATCTCGGGCGTTTCGCTAGGACTTTACCATACGGTCAGCAGAATGTACCGCGATAAATATACGCTTTTAAAATACAAGGCCAACGCGTATTTGTTTGCGTCCATATATCTTTTTATAGTTCTTATGGTTTTGAGGTTTTCGTTTTCCGGCAGTTTCGGCTCGGTTTATTCGGCCTATTCGATCGCCGGCGTGGCGGCGTCGGCGATATTATGCACGCTGGCGGGGCACGCTCTTATCAATTTCGCCCTCAGACGAGTGAGCACGGTCCTGGTATCGCTTATTACGACGCAGGAAGTGACCGGCGGAATAATATTCGCCATGATATTTTTGAATGAAAAGTTAAGTCCGGCGTCATTTGCCGGAATCGCCGTTTCGCTTGCGGGAATAACGCTGGTAATCCTCGGCGCGGAAAAAAAATAGCTTTATCCGGGCTTATTTTCGGCCGTACCTGACGGCGATGCGCTGACCGGTTTTTTTGATGGTGCAGTACGCTTCGAGCTTTACCGTGTCTAATCTGTAAGGCGTTCCCCATGGGTCTATGGGATATTGGGAAAGGTATTTGCCCACGAGCGCTTCTATGGAAGGCGGGTATTGCCCGCCGCTTTGCACGTGGTACATTTTGATGGCCTGCTTTATGCCTTCTAAATCCTGGCTCGCTTTGGTGCGCCTGGTGTCTTCGGTAGTTGACGAGTAGTACTGCATTGCAAAAGTGGCCATGATGGAAAGTATCATTATAACCACCATGAGTTCTGTGAGCGAAAACCCTTTTTTTACGGCTGATTTAACTTTTTTTATCATATGCGCCTCCGGCGGTTTCATTATTATCGCTTTATCACTATATATTTTATCACAAACTCGTCGGCAATTACAAATTTTATTTGAGGCCGACGTTTTTTATAAAAAAAGCATGAAAATAAGGACATTCACGCCGGGTTACCGGGCGGAAACCCCGTGAATGCTGCATGTGACGAACCCGTTGGCGTCGAGTGAAAATTTTCCTCCCACGGGGCATTCGGGCAGATCGCGAAGATAGCCGCCTTCTACGAGCGATTTAATGGTTTGCGCGTCTATGGCGCCGGCTTTTTCGCCGGGCCTGTCGATGTCTTTTAAAAACAAAGCATAGTCGAGCATTTTACGGTATTCGGCGCAGATGTTGCGGTGGTAGCTGTTTCTGAGCTGCTTTATATTCTGCACCTTGTCGGTGAATATAGAAAGGCTTCCGTGGACGGGGCACACCACGTGGTTGATGTAGTTGGTGTAATATTTTCCGGTTTCCGGGCAGCGAAGTTCGGTGCCTTCGAAAAAATAAAAAAGGTTTTTCTTTGAAAATTCCTCGTATGAAATGAGATATTCGGAAGGCGCTATGAAAGTTTCTTTTTCCCCGCCGCTTGAGGAGCTTTCCACCAGAGTCATTTTTTTTATTTCCGCGTTGAAGTTGATGGCGACTTCCACTATGAAAGCTTTTAAATTGCATATTATCTCGTTTTCCACGGCGGCTCTTTCGCTTTTATCAACGCGGGATCCGGTTTTTAAAATCTTGAATATGCTGAAAAGGTAATTGGCCATAAGCGGCCTGTCGTCGATTTTAGAGTAAATTTTGAAAAGCCTGTAGTTAGCCATCAGATGATCGCGCTGCATGGAAATGACTTTGAGATATTCCGCTATGGCGGCTTTTTGTCTGTCGTTGGTTTCGTAGAGGTAGCCGAGGTTGTAAACCGGTGTTATCAGCGTTCTGTCTATGAGGTTCGCCGTTTTAAATTCCACTTCGGCTTCTTTGATGAATCCCAGGCGGTGGTAGCCGAGGCCGAGCGAATCGTGGTAGCTGGCGTTGTCGCGGTTTTGTTCCACGGCGCGTTTGAGATATTGAAGGCCCATCTGCGCGGTGGCTATATTTTCGGAATAAATAAGGCCGAGGTTATTGAGCGCGTCCGCGAAATCTGGGTTAAGGCGCAGCGCGTTCTTGAACTCGAAAATGGCTTCCTGGTTTTTTTTCAGCTTCATCCTGGCGTATCCGAGGTTGTTATAGGCTTCGGCGAATTCGTAGCCGGCTTCGATTATCTTTTTAAATACCGCTTCCGCCGCCTCGAAATTAGACTCGTTGATGTAGTCCACGCCCGCTTTATACAGCTTTCTTATTTCTTCCCGCGTTTCGGCGAAAGCCGTAAAAGCGCCGGAAAACGAAACGTGAAAAAAAAGTAACGCGCAAAACAAAAATGCATATAAGCGGTTTGTTTTCGCTGTATATGCAAAATAATCGATATATTTTTTAAAGTCTTTTTTTATAAACATAATTTATTGCCGGCGCCCGGCGGCGTTAGCCGCATGTTTTTACGGTTTTACGCGGAGTTTATTATAAATTGTCTTTTTTCTCCTGGATTTTATCTATTACCGACTCGGCGTGCTGGCGGAGATCGCCGCTTTCGTCGTTTAAAAGCGGTATGAGAAGCTTCAGGCAGTCGGAGGTGGCGAGTTCCCCGAGCACGCTGACTATATTCATTTTCATGGTCGAGGAAACCTGAGGGTCTTTAAGTTTTTTTTCGAGCGGCGCGAGTATTTTATCGCCCTTTCTAACCAGAGATTTTATGGCGTTTTTAATTACGAACCAGCAGTTGTCGTTTAAAACTTCGAGCAGGTGCTTTACGCTGTCTTCGTAATCGATGACGCCGAACACGTATGCGGCCGAAGCGCGCATCCAGTCGTCTTTTGATTTTATCATGTTTTTAAGGACTTCGATCGCTTTCGCTTCGCCCATTTTGAACAGCGCTTTAACCGAGTTGGCTTTAACTCTGTTATTTTCGTCGTCGAGCAGGGGTATTATATGTTCGCGCATGTCCACGCTGGTCGTGCCCGATATTCTTTCGATGGCTTCGACGGCGTTCGCCCTGACGCGCGCGTTGGAGTCTTTGAGGTAAAGCGTTATTATAGGCAGCACTTTGGCCCCGCCGAGCTCGCCGAGCACCTTTATAAGAGTGGCGCGCACCTTGTCGCTTTCTTCGTTTTCGAGAAATTGCGAAAGAAGCTCTATGTGCTTTCGGTCTTTGTACATTCCGATGGTTTCTACCGCGTGCACTCTCACCCATTCGGACGGATCAGCCAGAACGCGTATCAGGTGCTCGAGTATTTTCTTTCCGCTGAATGATTTAAGCGCGATTACAACCGAAATTCGAACCTGTACGTTATCGTCGTCAAGCAACTCCAGCAAAACCGGTACGGCTTCTTTGATTTTTTGTTCGCCAGCCGTTTTGGCGGCTATAAACCTTTCGACCCAGTCATGACTTTTAAGTTTTTTCAATATGTCTTCGACCGATGATAACATTGGCATGCTCCTGTTTATAATTACTAGAACAAGGTTCAGTAACTTAAAATGGAATTCACTTTGTAATTTTTAAGCAAGTCGCGTCCGTTTAAAAATGAAAGCTCTATAACGAACTGGACGCTGTTAATTTTACCGCCCGTTTTTTCTATAAGTTCGCATGCGGCTTTTGCGGTTCCGCCGGTGGCTAGAAGGTCGTCGACTAAAACGGCTCGCGCGCCGCCGGAAAAGGCGTCGTTATGGACTTCGATTACGTCTTCTCCGTATTCTAGAGAATATTTGACTTTAGTGGTTTCCCAGGGAAGCTTTCCGGCTTTGCGTATGGGCACGAACCCTTTTTTCAGCTTGAGCGCGAGCGCCGATGCGAAAATGAAGCCGCGCGATTCGATGCCGCAGATGACGTCTACGTCGTCCGCGTTGAAACCGGCCGCCATAAGCTCTATGGTACGGTTAAAACCTTCGGCGTTCTTTAAAAGGGGAGTGATATCTTTGAACATAATGCCGGGTTTCGGGAAATCGGGAACGTTTCTTATTAAATCTTTTACTTTGTCCAACTCAATTCACCTCGTGAAAAATATTAATTAAAATGCGCGGCATTATATATTTTTTCGATCATGGCCTTCGATTTCTTAATGAGATCGCTGTTTTCGTCAGGGTATTTATCTTTTTCTATGGATATGACTTTCTTGAAGCTTTCTACGGCTTTTTCATATTCGCCCTGGCATTTGAATACCAGGCCGATGTTATAGTATAAAGACGGATGATCGTTTATTTCGAGCGCTTTGCAATAAGTCTCGTATGCCTTGCTGTAATTTTTCTTCATGTAATACTGGTTGCCCAGATTTTTCAGATTGAACATTTTCGCCATATTGTCTTTGGCGAAATTGCCGCCCTGGGAGGCTGATTCGGAGCCGTCGGAGCTTTTGACCGAGCTCATGCCGTCCTGCATGAATTCGAAATTGCTCATTTTATTGAAGCGGATATCTTTTAATTTCATCTGGATTTTCTTGTGACCTTCCCAGAAGGTAAAGTCGTCGAGTTCGAAAACGAGATTTACGTATTGCGCCGGCGATATTATCTTTTCGTCGAAGGAGCCCATGTTGAATCCTATGCCTTCGACCATGCTTCCGGTCTGCTTTACTTTTAAAAGCAGATGCGAAGAGGAATTATTGCCGATTTTTTTATGGTCGGTTATGAATACGTTTTCGGCGTAGAAAAGCGGCTTGGGGTTCTGCTGGCCGAAAGGTTTCAGCAGAGCGATTTCGTTTATAAGATCGTTGTTTATCTGTTTTAGCTTGATTTCGGAATC
>ENA-UOWE01004357-UOWE01004357.1-activated-sludge-metagenome-genome-assembly--contig:-NODE-4357-length-13721-cov-4.234743_pt1 | contig 13721 bp, 8 predicted proteins | sample MGYA00249841_ERZ761562 | MGnify/ENA primary metagenome ERZ761562 (study PRJEB28883, sample SAMN05720200) | activated sludge metagenome | isolation source: Anaerobic digester | place: Japan... | reverse complement strand
CACCGTGGGGCCAAAGAAGGCATTTTCGACGGCCAGTACCCGCAGGCCCACTCCCGACGCGCTGGCGAGTTGAGACGCCAGCTCGCGCAGCGTCGGAGCGATCAGCGTGCCGCAGACCAGAGTGGCGCTGCCGAGCCCCTTCATTGCCACCGGCAGGCGACGGCGCAGCCTGCTCCAGTCATCTCGCAGCAGCCGCGTAAGGCCGATGCCGTTGTTCAACTGGGGGTAGCCTTCATAGGTCGCTGCGCCCGGAACGGGCGAGCCGGCCAGCAGATAGATTTCGTCCGAGGGATAGACCAGCCGCGATCCCAGTTGGCGCAGGAACCGGCGGCGCGCCGGCTCCACCCAGGACAGAATCGCCCGCGCTTCGGACCCAGTCATCGTGCGGATGTCGCGGCACTGGTAGCGCGTGATGCCCACCGGCACGACCCCCACCGACTGGACGGTGGGATGCAGCCTCGCCAGGTCCTCCACCGAGCGCTCTAGCACCGCACCGTCGTTCAGCCCCGGGACGACCACGAGCTGCGCGTGCACTTCTACGCCCATATCACCCAGCCGCTCGATCTGCTCCAGAACGTCCGGGACCTCGGCCAGGCCCAGCAGGCGGGCCCGCAGGGCGCGGTCCGTGGCGTGGACCGAGACGTAGAGCGGGCTCAGGCGCTGTTCGCCCACGCGTTGCCAGTCGTCCTCGGTCCAGTTGGTCAGGGTGACAAAGTTGCCATAGAGAAAGGAGTAGCGCAGGTCGTCGTCGCGCAGGTAGAGCGTCTGGCGCAGGCCCTTCGGCATCTGCTGGACAAAGCAGAACTTGCAGCGGTTGCGGCACAGGCGCAGACCGTCAAAGGTCGGGGCGGTGAACTCGATGCCCAGCGCATCGCTGAACTGGCGCTCGATCCTCAGCTCCCGCTCCGGACCATCACCGTGGCGCACCACCAGACTCAGCTCATAATCCGCGGAGTAGAACTGGAAATCAATCACGTCGCGCAGCGGGTGGCCGTTGACCGCCAGCACGATGTCACCAGGGCGCAGGCCGGCGCGCTCCCACAGACTGCCCGGGGCGACGCTCTGAATCTGACCGCCGGAGGAGCGCTTCAACCTGCCTGTCCTTCGGGCGGCACGGGCAGCAGGGTCGCGTTCGTGGCCTGGCTCAGGTCGCTGTACACGCCGCGATACTCTGGCGGGAGCATGCTCGCCAGGCGATACATCAGCTCGCGGGTCATCTGTCCGAGCTGCGGGCGAGACGGCTGGTCGGAATTGAGGTGCAGCACGAACGGCTGCCCAAAGCTAATGCGGAAGGGGGTACGCCGCAACCGCCTGGCATTGGACCACAGCTTTTCGTGGCCGCTCAGCGCTACCGGCACCACCGGCACCCCCGAGCGTGTGGCCAGCCAGGCCAGGCCATCTTTGCCCTCCTGCAGCGTGTGCGACCGGCTGCGCGTGCCTTCCGGTGCCATCAGCAGGCCGTGCCCCTGTTCGAGCACCTGCAGCGAGGTGCGAATGGCGCTCATGTCCAGCTCACCGCGACGCACGGCAAAGGTGCCGTAGGCGCGCACGAACAGGCCGGCCAGGGGGCTGCGATAGTTCTCGACCTTGGACATGATGACGATGAACCGCGGGGCTAGCGAGGCCACGAGCACCGGATCGATAAAGTAGATGTGGTTCATCATGACGATGAACCCGCCCTGCCGGGGGACGTTCTCCGTGCCGGTCAGGTCGACGCGGTAGACGATGCGCCAGATCAGCCGCAGCAACAGGTTGGCCACATTCCGGAACAAGAGCACCTCCTCAGGGCCACAGCTCGCGCCTTCCGCTGCGAGGCACACTAGGCGCTGGCTGCCCCGACAGAGTCATCCACTCCGCTCAGCAATCAACCGCAGAACTAACTCGACCACTTGCTCCACGACCAGCTTGGTCGTATCGATCACCACGGCATCGTCGGCGGCCCGCAGGGGCGCGGCCTTGCGCTGGCTGTCGATACGGTCGCGCTCACGCATCGCGCCGAGGATAGCAGCATAACGTACCTTTTCGCCGCGCGCCCTGTTCTCGCGGTAGCGGCGGCGCGCTCGCGCCTCCACTGTCGCATCAAGATAGACCTTGAGCGGCGCTTCGGGCAGGACCACGGTGCCGATGTCGCGCCCGACCATCACCACGTGCCCACGCAAACCGATGCGTCGCTGCTGCGCACTGAGCGCGGTGCGCACTTCCGGATAGGCCGACACGGCTGAGACGTGAGCCTCGACTTCTGGCCGCCTGAGGTCCCAGGTGACATCCTGGCCGTCAACGTGAACCGTGTACTGCCGGCCATCGTCGACGGTGGGCTGGATGACGTCGATGTGCGCCCGCTGCGCCAGCGCGGTGATGGCCGGCTCGTCGGCGATGTCCAGACCCTGCTGGAGGGCCGCCCAGGTGATGGCGCGGTACATAATGCCCGTGTCAAAGTAGAGGTAGCCCAGCTTGGCGGCGACACGCTCGCCCACGGTGCTCTTGCCCGCCGCGGCCGGGCCGTCTATGGCGATGATATCAGGGATTGGCAACGTTACCTCGTTCTTGATGAGTTGGAGGATCCAGACCGGCCAGAGCGAGCAGCGCCGCCTTCTCGGCCTCGGTCAGAAAGCGCCATTTGCCTGGTGCCAGGTCTCCCAGGTACAGCGAGCCCAGGCGCACCCGGATCAGGCGCTGCACCGGATGGCCAATAGCCTCGCACATTCGGCGCAGTTGTCTCTTGCGCCCTTCATGGATAACAAAGCGCAGCCAGGTGAGCCCCTCGGCGCTGCTCTCCAGGTCGACCCTGGCCGGAGCCGATGGCCCCTCTTCCAGTTCGATCCCCTGTCTCAGGCGCTCCAGGCTGGCCTCACCCGGCGTGCCAGCAACCAGCACGCGGTACTCCTTCTCGTGCTCGTAGCGCGGATGGGTCAACCTCTGCGTCAGGTCGCCATCGTTCGTCAGCAACAGCAGACCCTCGCTGTCCTTGTCCAACCGTCCCACCGGATACAGGCGCTGACGCACCTTCACCAGATCCAGAGCGGAGCGGGAGGCATGAGGGTCGCGCACCGTCGACACAAAACCCCGTGGCTTGTGCAGCAGCACGTAGAGGTAGCCCGACAAGGGCGAGACCGGCCTGCCGTCCAGCTCGACGCACGCAGTGGCCTCGTCTACCTTGGTGCCCGGCAGCGTCACCAGCGACCCGTTCACTTTGACCCGCCCGGCAGCGATGAGTTCGTCCGCCCGGCGGCGTGAGGCCACGCCCGCACGGCAGAGGTACTTGTTGAGTCGTTCCATCAGGTTCAATTCGAGCGTCACCAACCGGCCGCTCTTACGTCTTACACAGTAGCTGCAGCAGTTGTGGCGGTCATTGTACCCTTGCCCAGATCTCCGGTCAACAAGGCCAGCACATCGATTTGCTTTTTGTGGCCATTGCCTGTATGCTGATACGCGTTCGCATCTTGATTGTAACCCAGCTGTTACCAATACCGAAAAGGAGCAGGTCATGCACCGCAGAAGCCAACTCAAGCCCCGGGGAGCGGTGCCAGCAAGCTACCCCGGCCGCCTAGCCGCGCTGCTTCTGCTGTGTGCTGCCTGCTTGTTCCTGCCCTCCCCCGCTCTGGCCGACCTGGGTGGCCGCCAACTGATACTGCCTCCCTTTGTGCTGGATTCATCTCTGCCCTCCGCCATCGTCCACAATTCGGGGCAGGGGCTCGGCCAGTGCCACTGGGTTGATCCCTCCATTCTCTCCAACCCGCTCATTTCGTGGGCTTATGACAGCGGCTGGGGCAACGTCTCCTGGACGGCCATCGAGCCCCAGCCAGGGGTCTTTAACTTTACCCGGCTCGATGCCGAGGTCAACAAGGCACGGACCAGGGGCAAAAAGATCTGGATTCAGGTTCTCACCACGGAAGGCATGACCCCACAGTGGGCCAGGAACGCGGGGGTGCCTGTTCTAGGCGGGCGCGGCGGCTGCCCGGTGCCGTGGAACCCCACCTATCAGATGTTGCTGCGCCGCGTGATTCACGCTCTGGCCGCGCGCTACGACGACGACCCGGCGGTCGACGCCGTGATCCTGATGGCCGGCGGCTGCTACGGCGAAATGACCATCTGCGACCCGCACCTCTACGCCAGCGTCTGGGAGCAGGCTGGCTACACTGACGCCGTCTTTGTCAAAGCGGTCAGCGATATCGTCGACATTTACCTCGAGGACTCGTACACCTGGCCGGATGGCAAGGTCACCCACGGCTTTCAAAAGACCCCGGTGGTGCTGCAGGTTGGCGCCGGGCTCTATGGCCGCGGGGCGGCCAAACAGCCAGCGATCAAGTACGCCGTCGAAAAGTACGGCCTGCGCGTCTGGCTCAAGAGCAACGGCATGGGCGGTTTCGGCGATCAGGGCGATGTCTACCCCTTGTGGGACAACCAGACCCGCGTCGGCTACGAGCCAGCGGGCGATACGGACTTTATCAACCGCCCGGACTTTTACATCGAAGAGGCGCTGAGGCAGCACAGCAGCTACCTCTGCCTCCAGGACGTCTATTTCCAGGCCGTGGGCCCCAGATGGGACCGCGCTCGTGACCTGGCGTCCCGCTACCTGGGCTCTCAGGTCGTCTTCCGCAGCCTCTCCGGCCCGGCTACCGTGCGCCCCGGCCAGGAGTACACCTTTACCACAGAGTGGGTCAACCGCGGCACCACCCCGCTGATGTACGGCAAACGGGTGGGCGTCAAAGACGTGCCCACGTCCTACAACATCGTCCTCTCGTTCGTGAACGCCCGAACTGGCGCCGTGGTTTTCGAGTATCAATTCACCCCCTACGTGCCAACCACGGCCTGGTTCTCGGCGCAGCCGGTCTTCATCCAGCAGCCGGTGTACGTTGGCAGCTCGGTGCCCACCGGCGACTATGACGTGCGGGTCTCGCTGGTCCGGCCCGACCTGCCCACCTCAAACCCAAACCGCTACTGGAAGCTGGTCAACTCGGAGCTGGCCGACGGACAGGGACGCTACAGCGTGGGCAGTGTAGTGGTGCAGGCAGCCGACGGCACGCCCATTCCCACGCGCACCCAGTCGCCCACGCCCACGCGCACGCCGATTCCGACGATGACCGACACGCCCGGGCCGACCTTCACCCGCACGGCCACACCCACCTTCACCCCGACCCCCTTCGGCATGCCCACGCGGGAGCCTCTGCTGCGCATAGAGGCTGAGGATGGCCTCATCGAGCTGCCCATGACCGTGGGCCAGGACCCGGATGCGTCTGGCGGCGAGTTCCTCTATACCCCATCCGCGTTCGGGAACTACAACGGACATGTGGATCTGGATTTCTGGCTGGCGGAGGCGGGCTACTACGAGGTCTGGGGACGGGCGTACGGACCAAATTGGGGAGCGGACTCTTTCTTGGTCAGCGTCGACGGCAGCCCTGAGGTGCAATGGAACATCTCATATCAAGAGTGGAAATGGAAACCATTTCCTGACGAGAGCGACCAGACCGGCGCGACTCCCAAGGCCTACTACCTGACCGCGGGTAACCACAGTGTGCGCGTGAAGAGCCGCGAAGCACTGTCGCGCATCGATGTCGTGGAGCTGCGCAAACTGGCCGGCGAGCCGACGCCATTCGTGCCCCCGCCCACAGCGCAAGTTACACCAACAGAGACCCCGCGCGAATCGCCCACGCCCACCATTACCCGAACGCCGACGCAGACCTTTACCCCGACCAGGACGGCCACAGCAGTGGGAGCATCGGGCCTGCTGCGCGAGGCAGAATCGGGTCTGCTGGAGCCGCCGATGACCGTCGGCTACGATCCGGCTGCCTCTGGCGGTATGTACGTCTATACCCCCTTCGACCCCGGAGTGGGTGGGCAGCTCGTGCTCACCTTCTGGGTGCCGGTGGCCGGCGTGTACCAGCTCTGGGGCCGCGCCATGGGCGATAGCATGTACCATGACTCTTTTTGGGTCACTGTTGACGGCGGGACCCGCGCTTTGTGGGACATCCCGATAGGCAACTGGGCCTGGAGCGCGGTGTCGAACCGCTCCAGTGAGGGTTATACGGTGATGGCTTACAGCCTCGGCTATGGGCCGCACACGGTGCAGATTGAAACGCGCGAGGCCGGTGCCCAGCTCGATATGATGGAGTTACGGCTGGGCGGGTCCATGCCGACACCCTTCTCTAGTCCGACACCGACCGAAACGCCCCTGGGCTGGGTCTCACCGACCCCCTCCCGGACGTCCGTTGTCGTGCCCACCGCCACCTTAACCGAGACGCCGACCAGGACCCTGGTCCCAACGCGCACGGCCACACTGCCCGGGCAGCCAACTCCACTGCCAGGCATGTTCGTTGAAGCAGAGGACGGCCTGCTACAAGCACCTATGGTGATCGCCAGCGACCCGGCTGCTTCGGGCGGGCTGTTCGTCTACACACCGCCCCTGTACGGCTCCAGCGGCTGCGTGACCTTTACTCTCTCGCCCGACCACGATGCCGACTATGAAGTCTGGGCCAGGGTCAAGCCCGAAGGCTACGGTTCTGACTCGTTCTTCTTCAGCTTTGCCGGGGCGCCGCGGATCGAGTGGACGATTCCACAGAGCGATTGCTGGACCTGGCGGCCTCTGGCTTCCCGAACTGCCGATTGGGCAACGGTGGTTCAGGTCTACCGGCTCAAGGCGGGTTACAACTATACTCTGGTTATCACGACCCGCGAGGCCGGCACCAAGCTGGACGCGGTAGAGCTGCGCGCCAGGGGCGGCACGGCCACGCCAGCGGTCACCGCCACCGCCACGCGAACGGGCCTGCCCACCAACACGGCCGTGAGCAGCCCGACACCCACCAGGTCGAGCACCTCTGCTGCACCTCCCGTGCCGACCAGCACGCCCACTCGCACCATGACGCCAGGGCCAACTCTCACGCCGAGCCCGACTGCCACGCGCTCGGAGGTCGTGCTCACCCTGCAGCAGGGCGTCGATGACTACTCTGGCTGCGAAGATACCTTCTTTTATCTCTACGCGCCCACATCGAACTATTGCCGCCACGCACAGCTCAAGGTTGGAGAGAGGCAGCGTTACGCCTCGCTGGTCAAGTTCGACGTTTCCAGCATCCCCGATTACGCCATTGTCACCAAAGCCGTGCTCCAGGTCTTTGCCATCGGGTGGAGCGGCGCATCGTTCACCATGGATGCCTATCAGGTAGGGCCCGGTGTCAACGTCTGCCAGGCCAACTGGAATGAGGCCCGCGCCGGCGTTTCCTGGAGCGGAGCCGGCTGCACCGGAGCCACGGACCGGGTTGGGTCCGCCCTGGGCAGTATGACTACCCTGGGCCTGTTCCAGTGGCACAGCTATGACGTCACGTCCGCCGTGATTTCGTGGCGCGCCGGAACCCAGCCCAACAACGGCATCGTGCTGCAGGGCGGATACCCGCCGTCGCTGGAAAGCCTGTACTTTGCCAGTGCCGACCACGGCACGGTGGGCTACCGTCCAAAACTGGTCATCACCTATCGCCTGCCCAGCGGGCCAACCAGCACGCCAACGATCACCCGCACGCCCACCAAAACGAGCACGCCAACAGAGACGCCGACGATCACGCCGACGCTCGATCCGGCGCTGATTCCCACCAGCACGCCGACGTCGAACGCCACGGCGACTCCCACGCCGACGCTGGGCGTGGTAAAGGGGACGGTTGTCCTGCGCCAGGGCCTGGAAGGCTACGCCGGCCAGCGCGACACGGATACGTACATCTACGCTCCCACTACCAACTATTCGTCTTCAACGACGCTGCGGGTCGGCACCAGGCGCTCGTACGCCACTCTGCTGAGCTATGATCTCTCGAGCATTCCGAGCAATGCGACCATTACTGGCGCAACACTGCAGCTCTTTACCGCTGGCTGGGGTGGCGTGGCCACCAATATCGAGCTCTTCCGCGTGCTGCGTACCGCCGACCCGGCCAGCGCTACCTGGAACCAATCCATCAGTGGGCAGAACTGGGAATCTCCCGGCTGCAATGGTGCCACGCACCGCGGCTCTGCCCCCGAGGCCACGGTGCTCACCGGTGGACTGTACCAGTGGACCTATGTGAACCTTACCTACCTGGTCCAGGACTGGGTCTCGGGCAACCTGGCCAACAACGGCGTGTGGATACGCGGCGCGGGCGCTTCCTCGCCGGACATCATTTACTTTGCCAGCGCCGAGCACCCCAACGCCGACTGGCGACCGCGGCTGACCGTCAGCTACGAAGTGGTCGGCGCCGTGCCAGCCAGGACGTCCACGCCAACCCCGACGCAGCCAGGACCCACCCCGGTGCTGCCGACCCCGACGAGTCCCGCGGCCGGCACGCAGGTAACGGTGATCCTGCAGGTGGGCAGCAACGGCTACATCCGCGGCGACGACACGCAAATCTACATCTATCAGCCGGACACGAACTTTTGCACCCAGGAGATGCTCAAGATCGGCGAGCGGCGGCGTTATGTCGCTCTGCTGCGCTTTGACCTCTCGGCGATTCCGGCCAACGCAGCCATTCTGCGCTCCACGCTGAGCCTGTACTCCATTGCCTGGGGCGGAGCCGAGATCCCCATTGACGCTTTCCGTTTGCTGCGGCCGGTCAGTTTCTGCGAGACGACCTGGAACGTGGCCGGCGCGGGGAATCCATGGGGCACAGTGGGCTGCGAAAACACGGGCACCGACCGCGAAGCCCAGCCGCTGACCACCATCACTACCTCCGGGCTCAACAAGTGGCACAACTGGGACCTGACCAACCTCACCCAGAGCTGGGTTGATCGAACGGTACCCAACTATGGCGTTGTGCTCCAGCAGGGCTATCCGGCCGCCAACAGCGGCTACTACTTTGCCAGCGCTCAACACGCCACTCAGGGCCTGAGGCCCAAGCTCGAGATCACCTACCGCACGCGCTAGTTCGCCAGATACCAAGGGGGGTGGACTCGCGTCCACCCCCCTTCTTTGTTGTGGTCTACAGTCGTTGCCAGTGCAGCCGGCCAGCCAGGCGCCATCCGCCCTCCTCGAATCACCGGACGCAGCGAATGGCGAGACCTATTTTCGTATTGAGAGTTTTGAGCGCAATTCGTAAGGTCAAGAACGCACTTGTTGCCTGATTTACACTCGGCAAAGCCACAGGTTACTCTTGGAGTGATTACCGTACAGAGTTCATAGATTATGTCACACGTATTACCAGGGCCGCACTGAGATTGATTCCAGCAGGTTATTGAATGGTCATTACTACACCGACGAGAGTCATATGGTTGTTGTTTTAGACGGAATTGACCATATCCAGAACAAGAACAGCCGGAACTGCAGTTGCAGCCTATTTCTTCGGCCAAAGCAGGCAAATCCCAAACCAGAAACAGGCCGAGCAGAAAAACGGCAACCAGAAATGGCTTTTTCTTGGCAATAGTCATTGGCAGACGAAATCAAACTAAGGTACTACTTAAATGTAGCAGAAAAAGTGGCAGATTTCAAGATGAAAACACCGCTATCTGTAAACGCGGCCTTAGCTTCAAGAAAAAGCCCATAAAGGCCCTATTCGTAAACGGCTTGGATCACGCCTATATAATACTTATCGCCTTCAAAATCCGTTAGGAGGAAATTTCCAGAAGCATCACGGCTCAATAAAAGCATACTAAATCCGTAATGTTTATCATACTCAGGGTCGTAAGACGTGTCCCCGTTATTGAAGATTCCTATCATCATTCTTAGCAGAAAAGAAGATATATATGTGTTCGTCGGGTATTCTCTATAACATTCAATAAACCTAATACTGGGCGACACATAAATCGTCAATTGTCCCTGATTAACCTCATATTTGACGTTACTACCTTCAAGATTGAGGCCTTTAAGCTGATCGCAAAGCACATAGTTAACCGGTTTGGTAATGTCAACCAATTCGGTCACAAATTCAATCCCTCTTGGCTTTGCCGGCTGAGGGTAACGGATAGGCTCCATCGTCTGCCCTTTGGCCAGTTGTTCTCTTAGTTGTTCTACACTGATGCCTCTTTTTTCCGCCCAAAAAGCTTCAAAGAACTGGCGCACTTGCTCCTTGCTTTGCTCATTGTAGAATCGCATTTCTATCAGGGCGGACTTGTTGACCAAAATCAGCTCACCGAAATGGTTGGCCGCCTCGATTGGTTCGGGTGTCGGCTCAGGCTCGGGCAGGGCGCAAATCTTAATCCGTTCCGATTCGATTTGCTGGCCGTCGGCGCGCCAAAAAGTCAGATAAACGGCCCGGTCGAACTTGACCAAGGCGATGTTTTTGGCCTCCGAAGGGACGGCCTGCCAAAAGGGCCGTTCGCTCTTGGCCTCAATCCGGCCATCAGCACCGACAAAGGCTTCATAAAGCTCATTATTGCGCTGATAAACGGCCAAAGGCCGGCCGGTTTGGTCTTCACGCAAAGGACAATGGTAAAACCGGTGTCCGGAAGCGTCTTCCCAGCGCATCACCAAAGCGGAATCCTCTTCGTTAAAGCGGGGCTGCGGCGCATCGCGGACCGCCATGAGGGGCACGTTCAGGTTGGCGGCGGCGAAGGAATGGCGGTCCCCGTCGACCAGCAGCAAAGAGCGTTGGCTGTCACTCCCCTCAGGTACCAGGAGAAGGCACTCGGCGTTGCCCTGGTCGAACGAACCGCGCGCTGTGTCCAGGGCCTCGAGCGTAACACCGACGAGCAGGGTTTGCAGCTCGGCGAGTGAGGCCGCATCCTCCACGCTCAGTTGCCAAGCCGCGACGGGAGTCGGGGGAGGTGGGGTGGGCAGGGCCGTGTCCGTTGGGCTTGGGCTGCCGGAAGGTGGAGCGTCAACCGTCGGGGTCGAGAATCCAGCGGGCTGCGGTGGAGCATAGGAACACGCGGAACCGGTCACAAGCAGCAGCACCACCGCCCAGCGGCGCCAGCGTTTCAGGTGGGAGCCGTTCCTGTGGCAGGATCGTCTCGGCGCGATGGACCGCGCTACAGTTGGCATGAACTGGCCCTCCTGACAGCAAAAAGCCCGCGCTGGTCTCCCGGGCTGCCATGTTGCTATGGCTTTGCCCCTATGATATTGTCTGCGGCTGAGCAGTCAAATCAGAGGTGCCGCGCTGACAGCCACTCGCCGCGGTCAACAACGTGAATATCGGTATAACAATTGTCGTTGTAGCAACCGGAATTGCTGTCGCCGGTATCGGTAATTAAACTACACAGATAATCTGTATGGCCTCTGGCCAGATCCGGACAAAGCTTCAAAGTCGGCGTCGGCGTCGGCGTATCGGAAGGGATTACCGCCGGAGGACAATCGCCACAACAAGGTCCATCGTTACCACATTTATACTCACTATGCGTGGTGCAACTAGCCGGACAAGAACTACCCGCATTCTCACAGAACCAGGTTGAAGACTGTGGACAATCAGGACGAGAAGTTGGCGACGGTAGCCCGGGGGCAAGGGTGGCAGTCGGCCTGGGCGTTGCAGTAGGTATAGGCGTGCTGGTTAAAGCCGGACAGGTACAGCTCGTCCAACAATACTCATTTACCAATCCCGTTGCCGCATAGCAGGAAACAATATCAGTCGCGCAATATTGACCAGTTACACTACATTCAGCCCTATCACATTCTACAGGCGAGCCTGTACAACCAGAATAATATAGAACGCACCCCCCTAGGTTTCTATCTAGACAATAATCATCATCGCCTCTTCTACAACTGATGTTTGAGTTTTTTTCGCATGCCCAATAAGGGATGCACTGACTCGGATAATAGCCCCAACACCCCCCTGTGCAACAAGATGACTTACAGCTGCCGACACTACCGCATTGATTACTCACGACATAAGCAATAGCTGAAAAACTGCAAATATGGAGGAATACAAAGAGGAGAACAGTGATATCGATAACTTTTCCAAGAACACGCTTGAGCAGTCGCATGATTCCAATTTACCAGAAAAACCATTTAACCACAAGGTCTGTCCTATTTCTTAAAGCATTGAATCTCACCAAGTCTTGGCTTTACCGTTGCATCAAAGATTAACCCATATCCTTCAGGAAATACACTCTTGATAGATTCACTGTAATTTCGGCCGTAATTCTTGATTAAAATCATTGCTCCTCCCAAAGTGCTCGCAGGAAAGTCATTGCCAACCTCCTGATTAATTGCTTTATCACTAAAACAGGCAAATATCGTCAGTTTGCCATTAGTAACATCAAAGTTCAGTGTCGACACTGCATCTCCAAAACCATCCGGTTTATCCCAATTGACAAAATCGACTTCTTGGGAAAGATCAACTGTGCCGGACACAAATTTGTTGGAACCGTCAGACAAGATAATCGGGTAAACCACCACATCGGTAACCTTTTCACCTTTGGCCAGTCGCTGTCTCAATTCGACCGGAGTAATACCCAGCTTTTTCGCCCAGGCAATCTCCATAAACTGCCTGACTTTTTCACGGCTGTCTTTATTGCGATAGCGCATTTCGCATCTAGTCGACTGGTTAATGAGGTTAACTGCACCGACTTTTAGGATCGCCTCTTTTGGCTCCGGGGTAGGAGTGGCTTCGGGTAGAGAACTAACCTTAATCCGCGCCGATTCGATTTGCTGGCCGTCGGCGCGCCAAAAAGTCAGATAAACGGCCCGGTCGAACTTGACCAAGGCGATGTTTTTGGCCTCCGAAGGGACGGCCTGCCAAAAGGGCCGTTCGCTCTTGGCCTCAATCCGGCCATCAGCACCGACAAAGGCTTCATAAAGCTCATTATTGCGCTGATAAACGGCCAAAGGCCGGCCGGTTTGGTCTTCACGCAAAGGACAATGGTAAAGCTGGTGTCCGGAAGCGTCTTCCCAGCGCATCACAAATACAGAGTCTTTTTGGTTAAAATAGGGTTGAGAATAAACGCTGTCGGCCGGATACTGAGGCAAATTCAGGTTCCCGGACGCATAAAACTGCCGGTCTTTTTTGCCGGCTAAAGCAAAGGAACTCTGGATCAGGCTTCCTTCCGGAGTTAAAAGGCGGCAATTGGGGTTAAGCCGGTTGAATTCGTCGCGCGATATCTCAAAACGGTTAACGGTCACTTCGGCCAGAATATCGCTCTCCTCACCCAGAACCAGTTCTCTGACCGTTATGTCCAGGGCCGCTGTCGGGGTCGGTTCGGGTACGACGGTTGCTTCAGGAGTAGTGACCGTGGGTCTGGGTGTCGGTTCGGGAGACAGGGTTGCTTGAGGAGTACTGACCGTGGGTCGGGGCGATGGTTCTGGAGCGGGGTGGCAGGCAGCACAGGCAATAAGAAGCACCATCAGCAGCGACCTGCCCCACCAGCGATGTGAGCGCGACGGGCCACCGCAACGGGATCTACCCTCAGCGTCGATACACAGAGATCGCAACATAGGTCTGCCCTCCAGTCGCCTGTGGCGGCACTGCCACACCCACGACGGCTGCGCCCGCCTTCGTAACGTCGATAGTCCACATTCTAGCCGCCGCGGCAGAGGCGTCAACTCACCGTGAGCTCGCGTGAAGGAGATCGACCAGCCTGCGCCAAGCGTGGACACCTCCGCGCTCTCTCCCCGGATGGATCAGCCAGACCGGCAGCGCGGCTCATGGTAACCTTCTGCCACACCTGGTAACCTGCAGGCAGGGGGAGCGGCCGTTGCCGACACGGCCAGGGCAAGGTATAATGGTTGGCACATTGAGACCCTGGCAACCCTACGGGAGATCTTAAATGAGCGAAACGAACACATCCACCGACTTTGTCCGTGAGCTGGTGCGCGAGCACATCCGTACCAACAGGTTCGGCGGACG
>ENA-UOWE01004352-UOWE01004352.1-activated-sludge-metagenome-genome-assembly--contig:-NODE-4352-length-13731-cov-4.984937_pt1 | contig 13731 bp, 9 predicted proteins | sample MGYA00249841_ERZ761562 | MGnify/ENA primary metagenome ERZ761562 (study PRJEB28883, sample SAMN05720200) | activated sludge metagenome | isolation source: Anaerobic digester | place: Japan... | reverse complement strand
ATTAAACGAACAACTACCCGGTGTGGCATGTATTAGCAGTGTTTCACAAACATTATACGGTTTGAAATACGGCGATCCACAACCTCTTACTTCGCATTTATGGACTATATCTCGTGCTACTTTTACCTGTGCCGCTGAATTTATTGGCCCGCTCAAAGCATATAAACTTTCTATAGCTGTAATAGAATTAGGATTAGATATTTACGACAACTACAACGCCGACAACGAATGTAGAAAACCAAAACCCGACCCAAATAATCCAAACAAAGAAAAAGATCCTCCGTTTAATAACAAACCTGCGCAAAATCAAAAAATTAGAGCAGTCTCCTCGTTCGACCCTAATGAAATGGTAGGACCTAAAGGTTTTGGCGATAAAAATTATGTGCCTCGTGCTATCGACTATAATTATTCTATATACTTCGAAAACAAGGCTACAGCAACAGCTCCAGCCACCGAAGTAATTGTAATAGATACATTAGACAAAACGGTATTTGACTTGAGTTCGTTTAATCTCAAATTTGTAAATTTCGGCGATACTACTATTGCAATTCCACAAGGTGGATACGAATTCACTACCGATGTTAATTTACGCCCTACGTTACCTTCAATAGTGAGAATTTCGGCACATTTTGACACAGTTACCGGTATAGCTAAATGGCATTACATTACACTCGATACAGTAACATTCGACATAAATGAAGACCCTGATGCCGGATTTTTACATCCCAATACAATTGCACCGCAAGGTGAGGGATTTGTTGGGTTTACTATTGCCTTACGTCCAGAAATTGGGGAACAAAAAGCTATTTCTAATAAAGCTACCATTTTCTTCGATGCCAATCCTCCAATTGTTACAAATACTTACACCAATTATATTGACGAAAGTATTCCGCAATCAGGAATCAATACTATAGTATATCTTACCGAAGATAATTCTCCTATAATACCATTATTTTGGAATGCTTCTGATGCTGAATCGGGGGTATTATCATATTCGTTGTATGTTAATAAAAATAACGAAGGCAACCAAGCTATACTCGGTTCTACGAATCGTACCGAATATGAATTCATAGCCGAACCCGGTAACACATATACATTTACCTGCATAGCTACCGACAGCGTGGGAAACAAAGAACCTCTTACCAAAGCATTTGATTTGCAGGTAGATGTACCATCTAGTATAGACAAACCAATTGTAAAAGAACAAAGTGTATTTGTATCGCCAAATCCTGTGAAAGATAAAGCCTATGTAGTGTTTACTACAACCAAAAAAGCAAACGTTACCATTTCGGTGGCAACAGCTAATGGAACTATAGTATATACAAAAACTCTTAAAAAATTACCGGAAGGACAACATACTGAATATATCGATATGAGTTCATACAAAAAAGGAGTGTATGCTATTCAAATAGAAGCGGAAGGTCAAGTAAGAACAAAATCGATTATTAAATTAGATTTATAATATCGACTATTGATTGCATTGCATCATCACAGATAGCACATTTTAAATAAAAATTTCGGTGCTATTTGTGGTGAATTTGTGTTACATTTCCATCAAATTACTATACAACAAGGAGAATCTCATACCCTTTAGAGCATACTAATAAACTCTTTGAGTAATGCACTATATTCATTGAATCGAGTAAGTGGCAATGTTTCGGGTTTATCATATACATCGTGATATGCTTGAATTCCTCCAAGAGTATATATAAAAAATGATGGTACTCCTTTCATGTAAAACGGGCAATGGTCACTATTACAAGATTCGCCTCGCTTTTTGATGGTGGGCATATATGTATGTGTTGTGTTTATAGAATCAAGAAGTGCAGCCTTTTGTTTAAACACAGTACTGTTTACTATTTGTATACCATCGTCACCGGTTCCAGCTAAATCAATATTTATAAGAAAATTCACATTTTTTAGTAAAAAGGGAGAATTTTCAACACAAAAAAATGCTCCTGCAAGTCCAATTTCTTCGCCGGTTAACGCCACAAATACTATGGTTTTTTGCGGAGGATTATGAGTAAAATATTCTGCTAAAGTCAACAACATAGCTACACCGCTTGCATTATCGTTAGCCCCAGGAAACATAGTTTGCATGCCCATCATTCCCAAATGGTCGTAATGAGCAGTTAGTACAATCAGCGAATCGGGATATAAGGTGCCGGGTATATATCCGTATAGATTGTACGTTTTAAATTTTGGTACAAACGATTGCTCAATTTGATACGAAACAGACAATATATGAGATGGAACACGCGGAGAATTCACATAAAAATATGGGAATGTACCCTCTCGACTCGACACATCCCATGTAAGTTTTTTATTAGAAATTTCAACAATTGCCTTGAATTCATTTTTTTGAAAACTCATCGACTTCAATCCTTTTGTAACCTGGTCTATACGTTCATCGGTAGAAGTATACGATCGTTCATCTAGCAGCAATACTTTATTGCGTAGCGGCACATCTATTAGTTTACCATTTGCAATACGTAGTTTTGTTGTTCTTACAATATTATTGCTCGTATGCTTTGCCGCTGGAGAATTTGAAGCAATTACAAAATCGCCCCCGGGGGTCAAATCGATTGTATCATTTATGCTCAACTTTACAATACCGGGGAAGGTATTTACATCAAAGCTAACAGACTGACGATACCCTTGCAGTTCTTTAAATGTATGCAATTTGTATGAAGAAAAACAGGAGTCGATATAATTAGCAGCAAGCCCCACACCATTTTGAACATATCCTCTCCCATACATCTGTGGCGAAGATAAAATTGCAATATGCTTTAAAGCTGTTTCTTTTTGAGCAAAACAAAAAGTAGCACAAAACAAAAAAAGTGTGAACACGATTGCATAGGGCTTCATAATAAAAACTGTTACACCCGTTTCAACAAAACATCTTCTTTCACATTCCATGAATCAAATACTTTGGTAATATTTTGAAATTCTTCTATATTGCCAATATCTAAACTATTAATTCCGGCATTGTGAATGGTTTCAACACAATATCCTACTGATAAAGTATCGGTACTTAATGCTGGTGAATATCCGAACGATTTTTCGTCGATAGTTTTTGTTTCGTGAATCAAATGAGCATCAAGTAATATATTTAGTATCATTTTGGTAATACGATGCGGTATATCAAGCGAATTACTTAATTGATCGGAAGTTTGCGGCGGCAAGCCTTGTTCAAAATGAAAAATAATACGATGCATAACCCACAACGAAAGTTTCATTTTGAGCGAATGACTTAATTGTTTCGTTTCAACTTCAAACTCAAAATTTTTAACATTTTGTGTTGCATATGCTATTTCGGCACCCATGAGAACAATAATCCACGACAATTGCATCCAAAACAAAAATAAAGGAATGGCGGCAAAACTACCATATATTGCATTGTATGAGGTTACACCAACCTGAAATTTTATATAAAAATATTGAATTACCTGAAACACAATTCCGGCAATTATTCCACCCAAAAATGCCGACTTAAACGAGACTTTCGTATTAGGCATTACAATATACAAAAAAGCAAATGCTAACCAAATTAAACTATAAGGCAACAAATTAAGTGCTATTGAAATAAGCCCGTATACTTGCGATACCCAAGGAATTGACTCTTGTAAAGATTGAACATACACAGAAACTTGCGATGTGGCATTACTCGAAATTATAATAAATATTGGAGCTAACAACATAATTGTAAGATAATCGCTAATTTTTCGCACAAAAGTTCGCTGCTTATTTACTGCCCATATTTCGTTGAACGAACTTTCTATATTTCCTAATACTTTAATTACAGACCACAACAACACAACCACGCCAATTCCAGCAATAATACCACCACTTGCATTGGCAAGCATAGAATTACTAAACTCCAAAATTTGAGTAAGAAGCTCTTCTTTATCATGGAATTTTTGAGTTAAATACTCTTCTAAATACACATCAAAACCAAACCCCTTGGCTATTCCAAAGGCCATAGCTGCAATAGGAACCAACGAAAACAACGTGTAATATGTGAGAGCTGATGCTTTTTCAATACATCTATCTTCGTTGAATCCGCGCACAGCAAGTATTATAACCCTAATCAAACGAATCAAAAAAGATTGCCCACTCGATACTTTTTTAATATTTATACTCCAAATATCTTTGGTTATAAAAGTAAGGATAGCAGTAATATATCCTTTTAATTTGCTTATTTGGGTCATATTTTATTTTTTTAATACACCATCCAACTGTTTTTTTGCATCTTTCTTCAAAGCGTCAGTTTGTTTATTCACTTCCTTTTTGGCAGCAGCAGTTTGTTTTTGTTTTTCAGCTTGAGCTTTTGCTTCTAATTCTTTTTTCTTACGGTCGGCCTCTTGCTGAGCTTGTAATTTTGCAGCATCAAGTTTTGCCTGAGCCTCATGCTGCAATCGTTGTTTTGCTTGATCTTTTACAGAATTAAATACACCTGATGTTAGATTACCAAGTACGGGTTTAAATTTAGGGTTAGAAACTGTTCCTGTTGAAAGTATAGTAAGATCAACAAAATCACTTACCGATGCGTCAACACCTTTTGAAGCTGCCGATGAAGATAAAGAATTTAAAATTGAATTAGCTTGTCCACCAAATTGATTTCGTGGAATTTGCATTGCAATTTTATAATCTATAGCTTGATCTATCGATGTAGTTCCTTCTATGATAGTTTTAATGCCGTTAAAACTGGTTTCAAATGGTTTGAGTTTCAAAGCTCCCTTTTCAATAGTAAAAAACAAAAGCACATTTTTTATTATAATATCTTTGAGTTGCGATTGCTTTAAATTGCTTGCAGCAAAGGTTTGTAAGGATGTTTCTTTCATACCCATAGCCGCAGCACTAACCTCTCCGAACCCATTTATAGTTTTCATATCGGGCATAAAATCGTTTTGTAATATCGACGAAAAATCAAATTTAGTAGAAAACGTACCATTCAAATGTTTTGCAATAGGAGCCAATTGTTGTACCGTATTAAACGTCTTGAATGTTTGAGCTACATCAAAATTTTTGATGTCGAGTGTAAATTTAGCTTGGGGTTTTTCTGAAAGCGGAGTTGCATAAAACCCGGTTAAGAGCATGCTACCACCCAACAAATTCATAGAAAGTTTATCCATACTTATTTTACGATCTTTAATTGTAATTTTACCCTCTACATTCGTCAAATCATACGTATCGTATAATAATCTACCAAACGAAGATTGTAAAACAAAATCAATATTTCCCGGCACTTCAATAATTTCGTAAGGTTCGTCGCTAGCAGCAGTATCAGCAGCTTCGCTTGTATCTTCTCCCATAATTTCGTTTACATCAAAAAATTTCGATTTCAACGTCAACGCACCTTTTATAGTTTGATCAGACATTACATATGCAATCACATTTGTAAGTTTTCCACTGAGCGACACATCGCTTTTACCCATAATTATATTACATTGTTGTACATCAACAAACTGTGGAGAAAAAGTCATGTCCATATTAGAAACAGTAAGTCCTGTAGGCACATCAGCATCTTTGTAATACAAATTCAAAATATCTAATTTACCAAGAGCAGTAATCGCAGAATAATTCTCATTTTCCACGTCAGAAAGTTTTGCAGCAAATTGCAATTCAGGTTTAATTATGCCTTTCATTGTAGTTGAATCGAGTGGTATAAAATCTTTCATCGATTCCAAATCTATTACACCCGACATAGAAGCTTTCATAAACGGGTCGGTCATAGGAGTTTTCATGAAAAACGAAATTAAAAATGGGTTTTGAGCAAATTGCATGGTAAATTTTTTCAAATCTACAATAGTGCTATCCAAATTATTAGAGGGATTTGAAACATGTAAATCAATAAAAATATTGTCGACAGATTTAGGCAAATCGGGATATTTGAACATGCCATTTTCGACCAACAATGCAATATCAAACGACGGATAAGTTTCGGGAGATTCACTATACACACCTTTCAACGAAGCTTCGAGTGCTAGTTTTCCGGTAGTTTTCATATCTTCAAAACCCTCCATAAATACACCTGGCACTAATGACAAAATATTTTTAAAATCTGTTTTTAATGTTTTACAAGTAAAATCCATTTCAATATCATCGCCCGGCATAGCAAGCCAACCATTATATTCTAAATCTAAATCATTCAAACTCATCTTATTTTCTTTAAGTGTAAATTTGAATGCCTCAAAATCGGCTTCGATACCGGCAGTAAGGTTAAAATCAACATCTTTTAAATACGAAATACCATCCATTTTGTAGGATAGTTTTGCAATTGAAATTACAGTATTAATAAGTGTAGACTGTTCGGTAAAATTTCCGTCGAGGGTCAAATTCATTCCATCGAGTGTAGCCGACATATTTGCAGGAATATCACCATAATAAATATATGCATCTACAATCGAAATTTTTTCCAATTGCATTGCAAATTTAGTAGTGCTTGTATCAACTTCGACTAGAGTATCGACATCGCTACTTTTCATAATATCATAATTGGCACTGCTATCGGCAGCTATAAGAGCATGAATACGAGGTTTTACTATTTCTATTTGTTTAACTCCAATAGAATCTCCCGAAATAACACTCATAACATCTACGGTTGCCAATAATTTATCTACAGAAATCAAAGTGTCTTTCGAAAATTGTTCGGTCCCTACAATTTCAAGTTGTTTTATGGTTACCGTTAAATCGGGGAAATTTTTAAAGATACTTACTCCAAATCCATCAAAATCAACTTTTGCCGTAAGAGTATTATTAATTTCTTGTTTTGTTAGTTCCATTAATTTTCCTCGAAATGCATAAGGAGTAACAATAAGTGCCAATAATAGCACAATAAACACAATACCAATGATTTTAAACGCTTTTTTCATTACTGATAATTTTAATAAATTTGATACAATAAAAATACATTATTTTTTTTAATCACACATGGTTCAATTTTAGAAACTGTTTAAATTTCATTATTTAATTAATTTTTGTTCCTTTGAACTTCATATTTCATAAAAATCTCCTCAAATAGGAAAGCTATTCTTGTCGATTTTTATTTATCTGAAGCTCAAAATCTCCAAAAATTTTAATTAAAAACAAAATCTAAACAGTTTCTTAGAGTATTTTTTATTTTTCTAAAAATTGAATAATTACCGGCAAATGGTCGCTATTACCACCGGCATAATACTGTCCGTTATAAGTCCTATAGGGTTGTATTTGAGTACTCCCTTTTTTAGATTTAGTTAAAAATGCTTCGCGTACAATTGTTTGTTTTACCCTATACGAATTAAACAATGCAGTACTAACCATAGTTTGATCTAAATTACTCCACTCACCTTTATAATAATGCGTCCCCGGAAATGTAGTATCAACAACCGACACTAAACAATGTGGACAATTAGATGTAAAAGCACGAGCTTGTAAAAAATCCGAAATAGAACTGTTTTGAGGAGAATCGTTAAAATCACCCATTACCAATACATGCTGCACTTGAGAATGTGCCGCATACAAACTATCAATCGCCTTACGAACCACACGGGCAGCATGAATTCGCTTATGTTCCGACTTCGCCTCTCCTCCCATACGCGAAGGAAAATGACATACAAATACATGTAATGTATCGCTTACAGTACGCATTATTCCCTTTACATACAACACGTGACGTGTAAGTAACTGTAAAGAATCATTTGAAACACAAATAGGATATGACTCTAACACCGAAAATGTTGCAGGATTATACAACAACCCCACATCTATTCCACGATTGTCGGGAGACTCGTAATGAATATATGAATACTGTAAACGTGATAAATTTGTTTTGTGTGTTATATCCCACAAACAAGCAGCAGTTTCTACTTCGCACAGCCCAACAATATCGGGGCTATGCCATTGTCCGGCAGCTACTATTACCTGCGAAATATCTGTAAGTTTAGTATAATATTTCCACGTATTCCATTTCTTTTTAGAATCGGGCAAAAAATCATTATCATTTTTTAGAGGATTATCAATAGTATCAAATAAATTTTCAACATTATAAAATAGAGCAGAAAAAACTATAGATTTATTTTCTTGCGACTGCACCGAAGAATATAGCAATACATATAAACAAACTACTATAAGTCTACTTTTTCTCATATACATATTCATATGCACCTACATCGGGCTTGCTGTCGGCAACACGAGAAACTCCACGTTTGTCAAATTCATACGACTGTGCAAATTCCAGTTTTCCAATATCTTTAGCTTGCGACAAAGTGTCGAGCATAAAATTATTCATAGCAGAATTTTGAAATAACTTTTTGGCTTCGGAAAACGCTGTAATATTTTTATAATACGCAGTATCTTTTCCGGTATAGGTATCGCGAAGTATACAATTTTGAAATATGCAAGGCAAAATATCCTCAGGTTTTAAAGAACGAATCGAAATTTCATTAGTTGTTTGTCCTACAATTATAGAATTATAACATGTAAAATTTTGCAAACTTGTTTCTGTAGAATTGGCAAGATTATAATTTGCAACTACAACCGACGACGAAGTATTTCTAAACCCTATAGTGCCATAATTATATAAAGTGGAATGAACTACATTACACGTGCCTCCCAAAACAACAAGCACATAATAATTGCAATTATACAATACAGAATTTGCCACAGACACATTGCCATGCAAAGCATAGATAATATGAGAACTCATAGTGTGCATTTCAGAATTTTCTATTTTCAAATCTACCAGAGCTTGAGATGTCCCGGTAATAAGTATTCCGTTAGTTCCATTTTTAATAGTAGCATATTGTATTTCATTGCTTGCACTAGAATGACTAAATATAATACTCCCCCACTGTCCGGGCAACAATTGATATGTTTGCTCTAAACGGTCATTCGATATAAGAACCGGTTTGTCTTTGGTTCCAAGAATTTTGAGCGTACCATGTACAATTATATTTGAATTATAATGCATATACAGCTTTGCACCAGCTTCTATAGTAAGCGTTGCACCTTGCGGCACTACCAATGAATCGTAAATAACATAGGGAATTTGCGAAGTAAACACAGTATCGCCTGATAATACCCCACGTACATTGTGAACATTTTGTCCCCAGGCCTGCAATACAATTTTTTGCTGTATTCCATTATATTTCAATACTATAGAATCATTGTTAACTACAGCAGTATCAACAGCATTTTCTTGCAATTTTGCTTGAATAAAAACAAAAATACTATCTCCTCCTTGAATTTGAATATGTTGTATTTTTTTAGAACTTATACCATTTACATTTAAAAAAAATTGAAGGTTTTGCTGATTCGCTACAGAAATTTCATCAACGATAATAGTTCCTTCATGCGGATTATAAATTTTACATAACCGAGTAATACTTCCTTTTTTTGTGAAAATTGTATCAAAAAAAATTGTGTCGGCAGAAACCTCTAAAGTATACTGTGCCGATGTAAGAAAAGTTTCTTTTTGACATCCAACACAAATTATTAACACAAATAAAATCAAAACATTACGCATACACACAAGTAAATTTCGAGAATCTAAACGATAAATTAAAAAATATATTCTATTTTTGCCGAACTAATCTTGAAATTCGAAAAAATCATTTTTTTTTACAAATGTAGCAAGAATAGAGAAGAGTATGAAAACTTTTTTTTGGTTTTTAAGTATAAATTACTATATTTGTTAGTTGATAGTACTATAATTAAAAATATTTAGAATGCATCTGGAGGAAAAAAGTCTTGAGCAATTAACCAATGGGTTTAAGCTATTTGAAGGCATGCAAAAGGATAACCTGGGGTATATATACCGAGGCTTATTTACTCAAAATATTACAGACAGTATTCTGGCTCTCACCGAAAATAATTTGGAGTCGGTAGGCGAGTCATCGAAAGTCAAAAAGCGTGTATTCTCTATTATGGTAGAATGCTTACAAAATGTTACACGCCATCAAACCCCCGATAGTATAGAAGTAATAGAACCCGAACAGTCAGGAATTTTTGTAATTCAAACAAAAAACAATGCATATCAAATTACATCGGGTAATGTTGTTGAAAAAAAGGCAATTCCTCATTTAGAAGAATTACTCGAAAAAATTAACAAACTTGAAAAAGATGCGTTAAAAGAATACTACAAACAAATATTAGAAGACGGAAGTATATCTGATAAAGGTGGAGCCGGATTGGGACTAATAGAAATGGCACGCAAATCAGGCAACAAATTATATTATGATTTTAAAGATATAAACCACAATATTTCATATTTTTATTTACATACAGCTATATCTAAAGAGCTGGAAGAACAAATAGAATCTGTTGATTTGAATAACATCAAAAATTTGCATGAAATTGTAAATAAAGAAAATATAATGCTTATCTTTAATGGATGTTTAAACCAAGAGAGTTTAATTAATCTTTTATCTATTATTGAAGGACAAAGTATTGGTGCTGTAGATATTAAGAAAAAATTATTTAATATAATGGTAGAAATGCTCCAAAATATTGTAAAACATGGAGCAAAAAAAGACGAACAAATCACTGGAAATCCTGCAATATTTTTCATTTCGCGGATTGATAATAATTATATATTAAATACCGGTAATTATATAGAAAACAAAGCAGTAGAAATATTATCGGAAAAATTAAATCATGTAAATAGTCTCGAAGGTGATGAGTTAGATATATTTTACACTCGAAGACTTTTAAATTTTGATATAGATAATAGTAAAGAGGCGGGATTAGGAATAATTGACCTTAGAATTAAAAGTGGCAATAAAATTTTATATAATTTTGAAACTATTAACGAAAAAATTTCGTTTATCTCAATGCAAGTAAAGATATAGATATGGAAGTATTCAGCATTAAAGCAACCGAAGAAACTCCGGAAATTACATTAAATCCTGTAACCGGAGAATATAGCATTTCGCATCGTTCGTTGCCCGAAAATGCAATAGGATTTTATGCTCCCGTATTTGATTGGATTGAAAAATTCTCTCAAAACCCTCCTGTAAACGAGTTGTCTTTCATTTTTAACCTCGAATACTTTAATACTGCATCGGCAAAACAAATAGCAAAAATTCTTTTAATGCTCGAAAAACTTTCTGAAAAAATTGATGTCATTGTAATTTGGAAATACAAAAAAGATGATGTTGATATGATGTCATCTGGCTTACGTTTTTCTAAACTTCTGAACATGGAATTTGAAATTCAAGAGGTTGAATAAGCCATTTACAGTTTTTGTTTGAATCATGAAAGATTTTTCTATTCCTCCCTGTATTATTTCAGATATTAAAAAATTTGAAGACGTTTTTAATCGAGAAATTACTACAAATACTACTCTTTTAAATATTATAACTTCTTACATATTAAAAACTAAAGGCAAGCAACTCCGTCCTATATTAGTGTTTCTTTCGGCTCGTATGTGTGGTGCTATTACCGAATCTACATATTCGGCTGCATACATGATAGAACTTTTACATACAGCCACACTGTTGCACGACGACGTAGTAGACAATGCCGAAAAGCGTCGTGGTTTTTTTTCAATAAATGCATTATGGAAAAATAAAATTGCCGTTTTGGTTGGAGATTATTTTCTCGCTAAAGGATTATTGCATGCAATAGAAAAACACGAAATAGAAATTCTTGGCATAATTTCAAATGCTGTAAAAGAAATGAGTGAAGGAGAATTATTACAAGTAGAAAAATCGAGAAAATTAAATAATACCGAAGAAATTTATTTTGAAATAATTCGCAAAAAAACTGCTGCTTTATTTGTTGCTGCTATGACTGCAGGAGCAGTATCGAGTATGCAATGCAACGATGAACAAAAAGCATCCATAAAAAAAATTGCTGAAATTTTAGGTGTAGCATTTCAAATAAAAGACGACATACTCGACTATACTTCAACGAATATAATTGGCAAACCTGCATGGAACGATTTGAAAGAACAAAAAATTACACTTCCCCTACTCCATGCTTTATCGCAAGTACCTAAAAGCGAACAACGACGAATAAAACATTTACTTAAAAAACATAAAAATAAACATGGGAAACTTAAAGAAATTGTTGACTTTGTTACTGCGTTCGGTGGCATTGAATACGCTCAACAAACAATAGATACCATGTGCAAAGAAGCAATTGAACTTACATCTGTGTTTCCCCAAAACGAATCTCGCGATGCAATGATTGAGCTTATACAATTTGTTTCGACACGAATTAAATAAAAAAATAAAACTTATCGTTTTACTATATAAACCATGAAAATAGCTATAGGCATTACGGGAGCAAGTGGAGCAATGTATGCTCGACTATTAATGCAAGCATGCGCTAAACACCCAAATCAATTCCAAGAAGTTTCTGTTGTTTTTAGTTCAAATGCTAAAGAAGTGTGGAAGCATGAATTACAAAAAAATATTGACACATATGGTTTTACTGAATATGCAATCGATGATTTTTATGCACCATTTGCTTCGGGATCGGCACATTACGATGCGTTAATTGTATGCCCTTGTAGCATGGGAACAATGGGGAAAATTGCACATGGCATTGCCGACAATCTTATTACTCGCAGTGCTGATGTTATGCTAAAAGAACGTAAAAAACTAATTTTGGTAATACGCGAAACCCCCTACAGCCTTATACACATTAAAAATATGGAACTCATCACATTGGCAGGCGGAATTATATGTCCGGCTTCTCCAAGTATGTATAGCAAACCCCAAACTATAGAAGATGCATGCAATACCGTAATTCATAGAGTTCTTGATTTGCTACATATTACCCAGAATACCTATCGTTGGGGAACATTGTAGTATTTACATTTGCCCCGTTTGTTTAAAATATTTCCGCAACACTTCAATAGCCACATAATTTTCTATGTATGGATTGGTAAATTGCGAAACAAATTCATGAGCATTTTGAATTATTTTTTGAGCTTTTTCGGAATGTGAATTGTAAAATTCCAACTTTTCTTGAACATTCGAATAATCATCATTTATATGAATGTAATGATAATCGGGTACAAGCAAACCTTCCATAAACCACGACTCAAATTTAGGCTTAGGCATTACCGCTATGCTGTTTGACGACATTACCCATTTTAAATTACTAGCCACATCGTTTCCTTCGATACATAAGATATATTTATACTGTAATTGCTCCGCAATACTCATATATGGCTTTACATACCTTGAATTACCATCACGAGTATTTATTTGACCTAAATCGCAAAATTTTGAGTCAAAATACATATCGTAAAATCTAAGACGATGTGCTTGAAATACACTCATTCTCCCTAAAAGTTTATCACTTTTTTTACAAAACGGAATTGTATCGTTTACAAATTTAAAATGACGATATTTATTTAATTTAAACAATATAGCATTTTGATTGTTTAGAGATATTGGACGAGTTTTAACAAACGAAGGAGAACTTGGAATCTGAGTTACATCACCAAATTCATATTGAATTAAAAAATGTGGATTAAAATAACGCGTAAACTCATACAAATCAAAAAAATAAGATTTTAATTTTTTCCGATACCTAAACGAATCTATTTCTATTGCTCGAGAGTCAAGTGAACTCAAATGCGATAATGTATTATAATATTCTACTCGTTTAACAATACTTTCATATTGAGTATGATGCTCAATCTTAGAAAGTATTCGAAACAATCGCCATCTAAAATAAAAATTCGGAATTAATAATCTACTGTAATTCAACAAGTAATACAATAATTTAATAGAT